>Ga0187777_10000702_pt1 | contig 21962 bp, 16 predicted proteins | sample 1015_Q2_SP5_10_M_FD_132416 | JGI IMG/M metagenome (GOLD analysis project Ga0187777, IMG submission 132416) | Tropical peat soil microbial communities from peatlands in Department of Meta, Colombia - 1015_Q2_SP5_10_MG | ecosystem: Environmental > Terrestrial > Soil > Wetlands > Peat | place... | reverse complement strand
GTTGCCCAGTGGTTCGGCGGCAAGATTTTGAAAATATCTCCTGAGGGCAAGCTTTTACACGTATTTGAGATCGCTGCCGGCGACGGCACAACTAACGTCGCGTTCGGTGAAGGCGAGAAAGAATTGTACGTGACGGTGGTGAAGGATCCAAAAGACCCGCAGGCAAAAGGCTGTATCGTAAAGATCCCAAATGTGAAGTGACGACCGATGGGCGCCTTGCATCGGTCGGCCTTCCGAGCGGTTACCGGCTCGCGTAATCCGCAATCACCTTGGCGACGTCGAGCGTAGAATTCTTGCCGCCCATGTCGTACGTGCGCACTTTGCCTTCCGCGATGACGCGGGCGATCGCCGATTCCAAACGCGTGGCCATATCGGTTTCTTTCAGCCAATCCAGCATCAACTTCGTGGTCAAAAGCATCGCAATGGGATTCACTTTATACTGTCCCGCGTATTTCGGGGCCGATCCGTGGGTCGGCTCGAACACGGCGTAGTTGTCGCCAAGATTCGCGCTCGGTGCGAATCCGAGTCCACCAACCAGGCCGGCGCACAAATCGCTTACAATATCGCCAAACATGTTTTCGGCGACGAGTACCGAATAATCCTGCGGATTCTTGAACATCCACATGCAGATCGCGTCAATGTTGGCGTCGTCGGCGCGAATGTTTGGATAATCTTTGGCTGTATCTTTGAAGCAACGCATCATCAATCCGCCGGTCTCGCGGAGAACGTTTGGCTTTTCGATCAACGTCACGCGTTTGCGTCCGGTTTTCTTGGCGAACTCGAATGCCTGTTTGCAAATATTCGTGCAACCCTGAGCGCTCATGATCCGCGTCGAGAGCGCGATGTTCTCGAGGCCGGCCTTATCCTTCCACTTTTTCATTTTCGGATTCGCGCAGAGCGCGGTGTAAACCGATTCGGGTAACGGAAAAAATTCGACGCCGCCGTACATACCTTCCGTATTTTCACGGAACACCACCTGATCGATCGGAACATCTTCGCCGCTCGGGTTGGTGATTTTATTGCCGCGAAAATTAAGGGGATTGCCCGGATAACTTTTGCAGGGCCGCATGTTGGTGTGGAGATTGAACATCTGCCGCAGTCCAACGATTGGTGAAAAGTAAACGAGTCCTTTGCCCTTGAGCTCCGGCGCCAGTTCCTCTTTGGCTTCCGATTGCGGTTTGCTGGTGATGGCACCGAAAAGGCCGCAGGTTGTTTCTTTCAAAGCTTTCACGGTGCGATCGGGAAGGGCGTTGCCTTCCTTGCACCAAAACTCCCAGCCGATGTCGCACGGTACGTATTCGGCATCGAGCTTCATTCGATCCAAAACCAGCCGCGCGGCCTCCATCACATCGTGGCCAACCCCGTCACCGGGCATCCATGCAATTCGATATTTCGCCATAAGGTGTCGATCTTATCGGCAGCAATGACAGGTAGCAACCGGCGAAGTTAAGATTTCGCGCGAAGTCGCGAAGCCACTAAATTTTCCGCGCCGCCGGCTACGATCAGTTCCTGGGCGGCTGGGCTCAACGGCGGAAAGCCGAACGATTTTCCGTCGACGGTGAGAACGGAGATTGCGTAGTCGATGGTGACATTCGAACCAACGGTGGTTGGCGCGCGACTTATCAGAGTCTCCCGCAAATAGGCAACCAGTTCGGGGCATTCGAACACCACGAAACCGTTGTTGAACGCGTTGCGTTTGTAAGTTTCGGAAAAACTGGCCGCAATAACACAAGGGATTCCTTTGAACTTTAAAGCCGTGGCTGCCTGTTCACGGCTGGAACCGCTGCCAAAATTCATTCCGCCAACGACGACATCGCCCTTTTGATAGAGCGCGTTGAAGTTCGGATCGTAATTTTCAAACGTAACCGCCGCCATTTCTTCCGGCGTCATATCGTCGCGGTAAGTATGTTTGCTGCCGTAAATGCCGTCGGTATTTAAATTATCCTTGTCGATGAAGAGCACGCGACCGCGCACCCTTGGCGGAAAACCGGACATGATCTCTACCGAACCGGCAGGTTTTGACTTTCTCTCCGCTCGCCGGATCGCGATACCCGCGGGCCGTTCAGAAAATGTTTGTGGCGAGCAAATGAATCCGGCCAGCGCGCTTGCTGCCACAACTGCAGGCGAACCGAGATAAACCAACGCATCGCGATCGCCCATGCGGCCCTTGAAATTGCGGTTCGTCGCGCTAATCGCAGTCTCGCCTTTTTGAACCAAGCCGCGCCCAAGTCCGATGCACGCTCCGCAACCGGGCGGCAACGGAATTGCGCCGGCGTCTATCAGTGTTTTCCAATCGCCGTTCGATTCTGATCTGGCCTGAACTTCCGCGCTGGCCGGCGCCAAATAAAACTCCACGCCTTCGGCCACGCGTCCGCCCCGGGCGCGAACCACCTCGGCGGCATCGTGCAGGTCTTCGAAGCGCGCGTTCACGCAGGACAACAAATATGCTTTTTGAATCGACACATGTTTCTTCTGAATCTCCGGAAGCGAAACCATTGTCTTCACTTCATTCGGTCCGGAGACGTGCGGAACGACTGTTGCCAGATCAAGTTCCAGCTCGATCGCGTACGCCGCGTCGGCGTCGGCGCTGATTTCGCTCCGATTCTTCCACCAGGCATCGATATCGGCGCTGGTGTAGCCGGATCGAGTTCTCGGTCCGCGTTTTCCCGGACGTTTTGGATTTGTGAATTCCGCGACGCGCGAGCGCAAATAGTTAAGCGTCACTTCATCGATTGGAAACACGCCCGCAAGCGCGCCCCATTCGGTCGTCATGTTGGCAATGGTCATTCGTTCCGACATCGAAAGGGTCGGCACGCCGTTACCGACAAACTCGACTGCGTGATTCAGCACTTCGTCCTTGTTGAACAACCCGCACAACGCAATGATCACGTCTTTGCCAGTGACGCCCGGTGAAAGTCTTCCTTTCAGGTCCACTTTGGCGACTTTGGGAACCTGCCACCAGGTCACACCGGTCGCCCAAATGCTGGCGGCGTCGGTGCGCACAACCGGCGTTCCCAATGCCGCCATCGCGCCATATAAATTCGAATGCGAATCACTCGCCACCACCAACGCGCCGGGAACAACGTAGCCCTGTTCGACCATCACTTGATGCGAAATGCCGGTACCGGCCGGATAAAAATCGATGCCATGCTCGACGGCGAACGCCTCGATCTTGGCGTACTTCTCCAGATTTTTCGGCGTCGTGTTTTGAATGTCGTGATCGATGGCGAAGACCGGTTGCGCCTGGTCGGCGATCGCCGTCGCGCCGATCTGCTTGAACTTTGGAATCACCGCGCCGGTGTTGTCATGCGTCATCACGTGACGCGGGCGAATTGAAACGAAGTCTCCCGCGCGCACTGCCGTTCCGGAAGCGAGTCCGTCTGCGTGTCGCGCGGCAATTTTTTCAACCAGCGTTAAACCCATAACCGACTCTCAACAATCAACTCTCAACTATCAACTATTTGCGTCACTTCCTGGCGGCGCGCTTGCCAAGAAGCTTGGCGATATCGAAATCCACGAAATCGGCGTGATGGAAAATGATCGATTCGATTGAGCGCTCCACTTTGTCGCCTTCGTGGCTGTGGGTCGCGATCATGTGCATCACTTCGGCCGGAACGCCGTGTTTGTAGGCGAGCGCGACGCCGCTGAACGGATGTCGAAGTTGCTGGCCGAACTTCCCCTGAACCACTTTGCCCGACGCGTCCTTGTCGTACTCCAGCGGCTTGCCAACGTCAGCGAGAAGGGCACCGGCGATAAGATGATCGCGCTGAATCGGAATGCGGCAGCGAAACGATTTCTTCAGTACCTCGGCAATGGCGATGCATTGCCGGGCGCAGGAATTGAGATGCTCGACGAACTTCATGTCGATGTCGCCAGCCAGGAGCGTGAACTTGACCGCACGAAGTTCGTCGAAGGTCCAGCCTTTCCCGCCGCAGCCGGTGGTGATCGCTTCATTCCACACCGCAGCTACTTTTTCGCGCAGCGATTTCTGCTTGATCTTCATCAGGCTGGGAAAAAGCTTTGCGATTTCTTTGACGCCATAGGTTTTTTGTTGGGTCGTTGGCATAGTCGTTGTCGATTCTGATTAACCACTAATGAACACGAATGGACACAAATAATTTCACAAACGCGAATGAGAAAATGTTTCGGCGCTTCGTGTTTATTCGTTCTTGTTCGTGCTTAAAGATCTCGGCGGCGGTCCGTCGTAGCCGTGATTGACCGGATCGATCCGTCGCATCGGTTTCTCGCGGGTTTGTTCTTCAATCACGTGCGCGACCAGCCCGGGAGTGCGCGCGATCATGAAAATGCCATTGAAGGCCGCTGGATCCATTCCGAGATCAGCCAGGATGGCACCGATCGCACCGTCGACGTTGATCGGCAGCGCCTTCTTCGCATCGGCGAATGATTTCTCGACCGCGCGCGCCGCTTTCATGTGAATGCCATCGACTCCGGCTTCGCGCGCGAGTTCCAACAATCGCGCCGTCCGTGGATCCTTGGTGTGGACGCGATGACCAAATCCGGACATTCGTGCGCCGCGTTCACGCATTTCCGCGAGGGTGTGATTCGCCGCTTCTTCAATTGTGATCCTGTCCCGTGCCGCGCGATCAGCGATTGATTTAAGTTGTCGCGCGCAATCTTCAATCGCGCCCCCGTGGTGCCGATTGATCGACATGATGCCGGCGGCGACCGCCGCACTTAACGACGCGCCGGTCGAGGCAGTTGTTCGCGCGGCGAGCGCGCTTGGCGGCGTGGCGCCGTGGTCGATCGAAGAAACCAGAATCGCATCCATCAGGCGGCCGACAGCGGCGGTCGGCAATGCGCCGGTCAATATTAAATAGGTGGCGGAGCCGAACGAGACGCGCCCCATCAATTCGGAGATGTCGTAGCCGCGGACCGCCACACGATTTGGTTCGATCCGCGTGACAGCGGTATTCCAAACTGCGTTTTTGTCGGCTTCACTCATCAGGCTCTGACCATTCATTTTCTTCAAAATTTCAACGACCGCACCAGGTAATTCGCCAAATGCGTCGACCACGGTCGCACCCGCTTCGCGCAATGCTTTTACTTTGCCGGCATGTGTGCCGCGACCGCCCTCAATTATTGCACCCGCATGACTGAATCGCGTGCCTTCGCGCGCTGCCTTGCCGCCGATGTACGCGATCACAGGCTTGGTAACTTTTCGGTCGCGAATCAATTGAGCCAGTTCTTCTTCCTGCGACGAACCAATTTCGCCGAAGATCACAATCGCTTCGGTCAGCGGGTCGGTTTCAAACATCAGTGCGGCATCCGGAATGCGAATTCCAAGAACGGCATCTCCGCCGATGTGTGCAATCGTCGAAATGCGCACGCCAGCCTGGCCCAAATAATAGCCGGTGCTCGATGCCATGCCGCCGGAGCGGCTGATCACTCCAACACCTTTTGGAATCCCGGGCTTGAACCATTGGCGCGCACTTTCAGCGCGTCCACCGATCATCCCGACGACGGCCTTGCCCGGGCTCAAGACTCCGAGCGTGTTGGGACCGACAAACATCGCACCGTGTGCTTTTGCCGCCGCCGCGATTTCCATTGCATCCCACACCGGCACCCGATCGGGAACGAGCACCGTGAGTTTGATTCCAGCTTCGATGGCGGCGATGGCCGCTTCCTTCACCCCCGCCGCCGGCACGAACAACACAGAAATGTCGATCCTGCCTAACGACTTGACCGCGTCCTCTGGCGTGTTGAAGACTGGAACGCCAAGAACATTCTCGCCCCCTTTGCCGGGCGTGACACCGGCAACCACCTTGGTGCCGTATTCGCGCATCAAACGCGTGCGAGCCCGCCCTTCGCGGCCGGTTATTCCTTGAACCAGCACCCGCTTGGTCTCGTCGATCAAGATTGCCATTAACGCGCGCCTCCAATCAGATCGTTGAGTCCCGGGATATCGAGCTCCAAATAGAAACCGTCGATTCCGGCGAGTCGGCATTCAACATCACACGCGACGAGCTCGGAATCTTTGTTCGCGAATTCTTCGATCGTCAGCGAGATCGCCGGTTTCGCCTCACGATCGATAATCAGACCGCCGGAATGAGATTCAACCGCGGATCGAATTTTCGGCCATTGCTCGTTGTCGATCCAAACGCGGCCGTCCTTCACTTCAAACTTCGTGACAGAATTGCTTGCGATGAAATTCGGTGTTCGCGGAGCGCGAGGTCTCCATTTCTTGCTTTTTGATTCAACGACGAGCTCGGCGAAGCGATCGGCGATGAATGCCGGCGTGTCCGTTTTACGATAACCCTCAATTCGCGCGCCAAGCAGTTTCGACATGCGCGCTAAAATTTCGACTGCGCGGTCTTCGGTATTGCCACCCAGACGAATGACCGCTGGAATGTCGAGATCGAGTTCCCAAAAAGCTTTGGCCAGACCGTACGCTGACCAGTATTGCTCCTGACTGGCGACGCCCGAGCCTGAGCCGAAATATCCCGCCAGGTCCGGCTGGGCTAAGATGATCCGCGCCGCGCGATACACTTTGGACGCCGACGGGTTGCCGCTGGTGTCGGTAAAATTGGCAATGGTGAATCCAGCGTTCACGATGGCGTCCATCGACATCATCGACCCTCCGCCGCCGGCTCCGTGAAAACCGACCAGTCCTTTGGCACCTTCGGCAACTCTGGTCGCAAGCTGCGCGAAATAAAATGTGCCCCGATGATCGCTTTGCTCGACTGCGTAGGCCACGCGCTCGAGAATCGTTGGCGGATGATCGAACTCGCGCGCGATCTCGATCTTTAGCTCGGGATGTCGCGCGACGGCGTAGTCGTCGATCGTGATTCGGCAATCGGCGGCAACGAACTCACCGCTTTTCGTCAACACGAGCGGATTGATTTCGAGCGAGCGCGCTTCAACGCTTTTGGCCGCGGCAAACAGATTTCGAATCGAATCGGCGAGTTGGTTACTTTGATCGTGCGGAAGTTTGCACGACGTGACGGTTTCGTTCACGGCCGCATCCGTAGGCCCAGACTTCACATGACAAAGGATTCTTCTGGTCGAAGCGGCTCGTTCTTCGATCCCGGTTCCGCCGCCCGCGGCGAAAATAATCACCGGGGCGCGAGTGGTGTCATCGATTGCAAACGAAAGAAAAAACTCACGGTCGATGTCGACCTTTTCTTCAACCAGCACGGCTTCGACCGGAAACTGTCCGACTTTCATCGATAACATGCGGGCCGCGTGGCCGCGGACGTCAATTGGTTTCTTGGCGAAGGCAACCCCGCCCATTCCAGCGCGGCCTGTTGTCCAAGCTTGAATCTTGATTACAACCTCGGCGTTTTTTTTGTCGGTGGTAAGCTCTTTGGCTATTGCAATCGCTTCATCAGCAGTCGAAGCGGCGCGACCACGCGGAATTTTAAATCCGTTCGCAGCCAGAATGGCTTTCCCTTGGTATTCGTGAAGTCGCGCCATGGATTGTCTGCTATTCCACGATCCTGAGTAATTTTCAAAGGTTCGACATTCCAAAAAAGATGGCGCTGTTGAAATAGTTTCAGCTTTAATCAATCGCGACATGACCTCGCTCGACTATTATGGGATCGAAGAACTGTTGACCGACGAAGAGCGCGCGGCGCGCAATCGCGCGCGACATTTTGTTCAGGAGGAAGCGATGGTCGAGATCGTTCCGTGTCATCGCGCAGGAAAATTTCCGGAGAAGTTGATTCCGCGAATGGGCGAGCTCGGATTTTTCGCGCCGTACTTAAAAGATCACGGATGTATCGGCGTCAGTTACACCGCTTTTGGGCTGATGATGCAGGAGTTGGAACGCGGCGATTCTGGATTGCGTTCGCTCGCATCGGTTCAGGGCGCCCTGGCGATCCATGCGATTCATTCTTTCGGAACACCCCAACAACATGCGCGTTGGTTGCCCGGATTGGTTTCCGGCAAGACGCTCGGTTGCTTCGCGCTAACCGAACACGGACATGGTTCGGATCCCGGCGGCATGGAAACACGCGCGACCCGCGATGGCGATCATTACGTTTTGAGCGGCAGCAAATGTTGGATCGGGAACGCCTCCATCGCGGAGGTGAAAGTTGTCTGGGCGAAAGATGACGATGGGAAAGTCGGCGGGTTCATTGTCGAGAAAGACGCCCCGGGATTTCGCGCGCAAGATATCGAAGGAAAATTTAGCCTGCGCATGTCGCGCACCTCGGAGTGTTGGTTTGAAAACTGTCGAATCCCGATCGCAAACCGTTTGCCGAATGCGAAAGGACTGCGTGCGCCGTTGTCGTGCTTGTCGCAAGCGCGAACGAGTATTACCTGGGGCGTGATCGGCGCGGCGATCGATTGCTACGAAACGGCGCTGACGTATTCGAAGGAAAGAAAGCAATTCGATAAACCGATCGCGAGTTTCCAATTGGTCCAGGAAAAATTGGTTTGGATGGTAACCGAAATCACCAAAGCGCAATTGCTCGCGTTGCGGCTGACTCGAATGATCGAAGCGGGCACGGCGCGTCCGGAGCAAATTTCGCTGGCTAAACGCAACAACAGCCGAATGGCGCTCGAATGCGCGCGGAGAGCGCGGGACATTCTCGGCGCGGTCGGAATTACCGATCGCTACTCGCCGATTCGGCATTTAATGAATCTCGAGACCGTCAACACTTACGAAGGCACCGGTGACGTGCATCTTTTGGTGATCGGTCGCGACGTCACCGGCATCAGTGCTTTCGGTGGCTGAATAGCGGCATGACGGGCAGAGCCGCGGATGACAGAACAGATTGATTAGGTAAATTAAATCCATGAGCGAATCAGTCTTTATTCTCGGTGGCGGGCGGACCGATTTTAAACGCAATCTGAAGAAGGAAGGCAAAACAATCCGGCATTTGATTGTCGAGGCCGGCAAGAAAGCGATCGACGATGCGAAAATCGATCCAGCGGAAATTCAGGCAGGCGCAGTCGGAAATTTCAACTCCGGGCAATTTACCAAGCAGTTGCAGCTCGGCGCATTTATTCCGGAGATCGATCCGAAATTACGCGGCATTCCGACGATGCATACCGAAGCAGCCTGCGCTTCCGGCGCGCTTTCGGTCCTGCTCGGCGCGCAATGGATCATGGGCGGCCTTTACGACGTTGTGCTCGTTGTCGGCGCGGAACAGCAGAAGACAATGTCGTCTCTGGATGGCTCGGATGTGCTCGGAGCGGCGGCCGATTATCACAATGAGAAACCGGAGTACGGCGATTTCATGTTTCCGAAATTATTCGGCCGCATCGCGCAAATCTACATCGACAAATTTGGTGCGAAGGAATCGGACCTTGCGACCGTGGCATGGAAAAATTATGCGCACGCAAAACTGAATCCGCTCGCCCAAATGCGCGATGCTGATCTGACGCTCGATTGCGCGTCGCAGGTCTCGGATAAAAATCCAAGCGTCGCGCCGCCGCTGAAAGTTTCGGACTGTTCACAAATTACGGACGGATCGGCATCCGTTGTCCTCGTTTCGGGAAAATATTTGGAAAAAATCGGCCGCGACAAAAACAAAACGCCGCGTTTGTTAGGGTTCGGTCACGCGACCGATTATCTGGCGCTCGATAAAAAAGATGCCCCGACGTTTTCAATTGCGCGAAAGGCAGCGGAAAAAGCCTTCGGAATGGCAGGTTTGAAGCCGCGCGATCTAAATGGCGCGGACGTTCACGATTGTTTCTCGATTACTGAAATTGTCGTTTATGAAATCTTGGGACTGGCTGAGCCGGGAAAAGGAGCTGAACTGGCGAAAAGCGGCGCCACCGCGTTGCCGCAGGTTCGCAACGATAAAATGCGCCCACCCTTCGCGGTTGAAATTCCGGTCAATCCCGGCGGCGGATTGATCGGCGATGGTCATCCGGTCGGTGCAACCGGTGTGCGTCAGGTTTTCGAGGCGTATCAGCATCTGGCCAATCAGGCTGGAGCACGCCAGATCGAAAATGCAAAACGCTACCTAACGTTCAACATGGGCGGAAGCTTAACCACGTCCGTGGCGATGATCTGGGGTCGCGATTAAGTCGGCAACTGCAGGCCGTTAAATTGCGTTCGCGCGCAACTGCTCAATCCGATCGCGAACGGAATCGCAGCGTTTTCGCTCACGGGCCGCTTCCATTTCAGACAAACTTTGTGCTTGATACGGTGGGTGCACTGGTTTCAAGCAACCGCTCACAAAATCGTTCGCGACCATCAGGCCGTCGATCTTTGCCCGAGTTTTGAGTTCCTCGGCTTCGGCAAGAAGTTCATCGCGAATCGCGATGTAAGCGTAAATCTCCGCGGTTGCGAAGGCCGGCTGCGTGTAGGCTTTCGTGCTGACCGTCTTTGGCCTGCGTTTCGTTTTAACAGGGCTGGCCGTAATCTGCATATTGACGATGAAAGCAGTTTTCGTGCTCGTGAATGCCCGCGGCTGATTGCCTGGCGGCGATTTATTTTCGATGAAAAAGATCGCGTTTAAGCTGGGCACGGTCGGGCATTTCGGATTGGCCGTGCGGAATCCGAAACGAAGCGCACGATGGTTTCAACGCGTGCTGGGTTTGAAGAAACAATTCGATTTCGACGAGGGCGTCGCGATAGGTAACAACAACGTGACTATCGCGCTCTTCAAGGGTCGGCCGTCGCCGAAGACGATCGATCATATGTCGTTTCATTTGCCGAACTTGGCGACCTTGCGCAGGGCGCTCGCGCATTTAAAAAAACAAAAAGTGGAAATTGAAGATCCCGGTGATGAAATCGGACCCGAGGCGCCCGGCTCGCCGCACATCGGTCTCTGGTTTCACGATCCGGATGGTTACCGCTGGGAATTGAGCGTGCAACATGGACGAAGGTTAAAATGAGGCGAACTCCCAAACCGATTCTGATTCGGAGCGGATCAATCGATTTTCTCAAGGTCAATGCCGACACTTGGGAATGGCGTGACGTTTACCAGCGGCTGCTTGCCCTGAGTTGGTCGCAATTCGGTGCGTGCATCATCGGCATCTATCTCGCATTGAATCTCGTATTCGCCGCGATTTATGCACTGGGCGGGCCCTGTGTTGCCGGAATGCCTCCGGGTTCATTCCTGGACGGATTCTTTTTCAGTGTGCAGACCCTAGCCACGGTCGGTTACGGCCATTTATATCCACAAACGCTTTACGGCAACATCGTCACGACCGTCGAGATCATGACTGGCATGTTCTTGTTTGCCGTCACCACCGGTTTGATCTTTGTCAGATTTTCACGGCCGGCCGCGCGCATTTTGTTCAGCGATTCAATCGTCATCGGGCCTTTCAATGGCACGCCGGCGCTGATGCTGCGGGTCGGTAATCTGCGTCAAAGCACGCTGGTTGAAGCTGAATTTCGAGTCATGTTCACGCGGGATGAACCAATCCTCGAGGATGAAAATGGTTTTCGACACTTTTATAATCTCAAGCTGGCATTCGATCGGCTGAGTACGTTTCCAGCGGCGCTCACACTGCGGCACGTGATTGATGAAGCGAGTCCCTTATTCGGCGTGACTCCTGATGTTCTTGAAGAAGGGAACGCAACGTTTGTCGCGTCGCTAGTCGGGATCGAGACCGTGATTCCCGCTTCGATCCAGGCGCAGAAACACTATTCATGGCGCGAGGTAAAGTTCGGTGAGCGATTCGTCGAGATGTACACTCCGGAGGGCGCCGGCAAACTGAACGTCGATTTCGGCCGGCTTCACGAAACCGAGCCGTTCTCCAGCAATTCGACTGAGGGGTAACGTCAACCGCCGTTCTGGAAGCTGCGATTCGGATACGGCGGCGGCGGAGGAATATCGTAGCGTTTTGTCTTCAGCTCGTCCTGGATTTCCTGAATCGCGCGGTCGAGTTGCTGATCTTCGCCTCGAAATTCTTTTGCGGGATCATTATCGACCACGATGTCGGGATCGACACCATGCCCTTCAACGACCCATTCCTTCCCATCTTTCGAGTAAATCGCGAATTCGGGTTTAAAGAACTGGCCGCCGTCAACCAACGGCAGCGATTGACGGATTCCAACTACACCGCCCCAGCTTCGTTTGCCGATTAACTTGCCCATCCCGAGCGCCTTGAATCGGAACGGGAAAATGTCTCCATCGGAGGCCGAGAATTCGTTCATCAAGGTAACCATTGGACCAGTAAACGCGTCGGCCGGATCGGGTTGAGGCATTGAGTTTCGCGCAATCCCGATCATCGAAAATGCACGACGCAGTCGCTCGATTACCAGCGGCGAGACGAAACCGCCGCCATTGCCACGAACATCGACAATGAGCGCTTTCTTGCGAATTTGCGGAAAATAAAGCTTCGTGAACTCGTTCAGGCCGGGCTGTCCCATGTCCGGAATGTGCAGGTAGCCAACTTCACCGCCCGTTTTCTTCGTCACATAATCAATGTTCTTCTGGACCCAATCGATATAGTAAAGCGGCGCTTCATCAGCGATCGGCACGACCGTCACATCTCGCGCGCCATCGTCGGACGGCTTGGAATTGACCCGCAAAATCACTTGCTTGTCCGCAGTGTTGATCAGTCCCTCGTAAAGATTCGGCAGGCTCGAGACCGGCGTGCCGTTGATCGCGAGCAGGTAATCGCCCGCCTTCACGTTAACGCCAATGGCGGTCAGCGGTGAGCGTGTTTGTTTGTCCCAGTTTTCTCCCGGCAAAATCCGGTCGATCCGGTAAGCGCGCGATCCGGGGTCGCGTGAGAATTCTGCCCCGAGTAAACCGAGTTTGATTCGCGGGGTGTCTGGCCGTTCGCCACCGGAAACGTAGGTGTGCCCACTGTTCAGTTCGCCAATAAGTTCGCCGAGCAAATAAGTGAGGTCGTTGCGATGATTCACAAACGGAAGCAAGGCGGCGTATTTATCGCGCATCGCTTTCCAATCGACGCCGTTCATCGTCGGCGAGAAAAAGAAATCCCGCATGTGTCGCCAGCATTCGAAATAAATCTGGTTCCACTCGGCGTGCCGATCCAGTTGCATGTCGAGTCCCTTGATTTTGTGCTCGTGGTCTTTGGTTTCGATCTTGTCCTTCGGTAAATCGATGATGGCGTAATCGCCCTTGACCTTGATCAGCATCTTTTTGCCATCGAAAGTGATTTGATAGAAATTCGCATCGCCCAAAACGGTCTCTTTGCGATCTTCCAAACTGTAGGCGCACAGGTGTGATTTCCGGTCGCGACCGGGAAAGTCGTCTTCGTCCTCATCGGCTACATCATCGGCGGCCGTCCGGCGCAGATAAAAAATTCGATCGTCCACCATTCGAAGGTCGCGATAATTTCCAGACGTGATTTCCAAGCCGACAATGCGGTCTTGGATTCCGTCTGTGTCGACCTTGACCGTCACCGGTTTTTTCGGTTTGGCCGCTTCGGTCTTTTTCTCGTCAGATTTTCTTTCGCCCGCTTTCTCTTGCGATTTTTTTTCTTCTGCGTCCTTTTCTTTCTTTTCGGCCTTGCCTACTTCGTCGCTCTTCGGTCCGAGTGGGTTTTCCGTGTCTTTCGCGAGCGTCACCATATAAACGCGCTCCATATCGCGATAAACGTTCTCAAATTCTTCTTCGCCAAAGGTCGGCTTGAAATCGCGCGCGGAGGTAAGCAGCAGATATTTTCCATCGTCGCTGAAGCTTGCTTCGCCCGAGCCGTACCAGCTGTCGGTCACGGCCGTCTGCTGTTTATTGCCTAACGAATAGAGATAAACGCGCGGTAATCCATTCTGTTCCGGCCGCGCCCAGGTGATCCACTGACTGTCTGGCGACCAATTGTAGCCCTGGATTTCGCCATATTTGTCCTGATCGACTTGAGTGACCGCTTTTGTCCCAACATCGACATAGCGCAAACGTTGCAAACGGTCCGCCCAGAGCAGCTTCTTGCTGTCGGGCGACCAGACCGCGTAATAATAATAGGTGTCGGCGCCGCTGGTGACCTGTTGCGGCTTCCCTTTGCCGTCCTGGGCACAGACGTAGAGTTCGTTCTCCCCAGTCGCATCGGAATTGTAGGCAATCCATTTTCCGTCGGGCGACCAAATCGCATCGCGCTCGTGTGCGTTGGAGGTTTTGGTCAAATTGCGCGGCGTTCCGTCCTTGGCCGGCACCGAAAAGAGGTCGCCGCGCGCGACCACGATCGTCCGTGCGCCATCGGGTCCGAGGTTGACCGATTCGATGTGCTTCGATGCATCGACCAAACCTGATCGTCCGCTTGCGAAATCTTCATCGATTTGAATCGGGACGGGGGTCGCCTTGTTTGACCCCAGATCGTATCGCCAGATGTAGCCGGCCTGTTCGAATACGATCGAGTTTTTGCCAATCGACGGAAACTTAATGTCGAAATCCTTAAACTGGGTCAGTTGCTTCGTTTCTTTCGACATGATGTCGATCGAAAACAAATTCATCCGGCCGTCGCGATCCGATGCGAAATAGATTTTGTTATCCGGTCCCCACATTGGGCAAATGTCCTGCGCGGGATTGTTCGTCAGGTTTTCGAGCGCGCCAGTTTTGAAATCGTAAATCCAAATATCGTCGGCCATCCCGCCGCGGTAGTGCTTCCAGGTCCGGAATTCCCGAAAAACCCGGTTGTACGCCATTTTCGAGTCGTCCGGAGAAAACGACACAAAACCGCCGCGCGGGACCGGCAGTTGTTGCGGCAGCTCGGCATCCAGGCCGACCGTAAAAAGGGAACCGATAAAATCATTGAACGACTTCATCCGTGATCGATAAACGACCAGCGGCTTGGTGTTTTCCCACGCCATCACCAGATTGTTCGGGCCCATTCGGTCCGAAACATCGTCTCGTCCAAGCGTCGCCGAAGTCGTCAGGCGCTTCGGCGTGCCTCCTTCAGCCGGAATGACGTAAACCTCGCGATTGCCATCGTATTCCGAACTATACGCGATCTGTTTTCCGTCCGGGGAGAACCGGGGAAAAGTTGTGTAACCCGGACCGCTGGTCAGTCGGCGCGCAACGCCGCCGTCTCTGGCAACGGTATAGAGTTCGCCCGCGTAACAAAAAACGATTTGCTGATCATCCGTGGTCGGAAAGCGCAGCAGGCGAGTGGTGTTGGGTAAATTCTGCGCCGATACGGATAAGATCGACAACAACGAGCAGACAAGTGACACAAAAAAAACAATTCGAGAGCGCATAGATTCAGGGTTGAAAAATGGAAGCAAGAGGCTGGTTACTCGGCTTGCCAAAGGCAATAGCCGATTCTTTGACACTCGCCATTGCAGAGCCCATACCACGTTTCATGAAAAATTCATAACTGGCTTGTACTGAGTCGTTAAAAATTATTGAGCTTCCGCCGCCTTCTATTGAGGCAATCCAAGTATGGGACTACACCGTCCCGATTTCGGGACGGCAACGGACGAAAAAGAAACCGGGGCTCGTAGTTGAAGAGTGCCAATGCGATGCACGAATCACCGCGGTTGAATTCAATTTAGATTGATGTGTTGAAAATCAAGCCTTGTCCGCGATGAACCGCATAGCTGTTTCCGTCAACCGAGGTAAAAACCGCCATTTACGTTGAGCACATGCCCGGTGATGTAGCTCGCCATCGGCGATGCGAGAAACAGCGCCGCCTCGACAATTTCCTTCGCGTCGCCAAGTCGCCCGAGCGGAATTTGCTTGATGAAACCTTGCGTAACCTCGTCAGGCATGCCTTTGCTCATCCCGATATCTATAAAACCGGGCGCGATCGCATTGACCGTAATGTTCTGCCGGGCGAATTCGCGAGCGGAGACTTTCGTCAGCGCAATAATGCCGGCTTTGCTGGAGGAATAATTTGCCTGACCGAAAAATCCCATCTGGCCGCTGACTGACGCCAGATTAACGATCCGACCGCCATTGCGCAAAATTCCGCCCGCGGACTTGGTAACATTGAACGTCCCGACGAGGTTGACTCGCACAACGGCTTCAAATTCCTCCATCGACATTTTCTTGATCGTCCGGTCGTTAATGATCCCGGAGTTGTTTACCAGAATATCCAACCCATCGTGCCGGTCTTTAATCTGCCCCATCATTGCGTCGATTTGCGTCGGCTGCGTCACGTCGCATTCAATGATGAGCGGATCGTTCAGTTCGCCGGCGACGTTAACTGCATCGGCTTTATTCTCCCCCTTCGAGTCGAGAACGTAATTCACCACGCATTTTGCGCCGCGCGCCCCAAATGCTTTGATCATCTCCGCGCCGATGCCGCGTGAGCTTCCGGTGACGAGAACGACCTTTTCGCTGAAATTCAGATCAGACATGACAAAAGTAAAAAGTAGAAATTAGAAAGTAGAAAGTCCCAAATAGTCAGTGCATCCTGTTAGTCCAATGCCTTCGCCGATTCGAATTCTCACCGCCGTCCCCATTTGTGACGGGCACGATAGTGCAATCAACACAATCAATCTGGAATTCATCCGGCACGGGATCGAAGTGGTTTACCTCGGTTTTCATCGCTACGTCGGCGACATCGTTCGCGCCGCGATTCAGGAGGATGTCGCCGCGATCGGTATTTCGAGCTACAACGGCGGACACATCGAGTTTTTTGCCGAGGTCGTTCGGCAATTAAAGAAACGCAGGGCCAGTGACATAGCCGTATTTGGCGGTGGCGGCGGCACCATTACTCACGACGATGCGCGGGAGATGAAAGGCAAGGGCGTCGATCAAATCTTTTTCGCCGGCACATCGCTGAATGACATGGTTGATTATGTCAAAAAAAATTACGGCAAGCGGCATGTCGGACGGGCCGATTCAAATTCCGACCTGGCCCTTGCGCGCAAATTGACCGAAATCGAAGATGCGTTCGCGAATGGCAAGAGAAAACGCCGGACGCAAAACGCCCAACGTCAAGCGCCCAATCGAAGCAAAGTCGCGCGCGTGATCGGATTCACCGGTCCGGGAGGCGCTGGCAAAACGACTTTGATCGACGAATTGGTTCTGCGTTTTCTTCGCCACGACCGGCACTCGCGCGTCGCGATCTTATCGCACGACCCAAGCGTCATCGGCGAAGGCGCGCTGTTAGGCGACCGCGCGACCATGATCAATTCGCAGGATGATCGCGTATTCATGCGCAGTATGGCAACGCGCGGCCAATCGGGCGGTTTGTCGCCGGCCACCGAAAGTTGCCTCGCGTTGCTGGCGCAATCTGGATTCGATTACGTCATTATCGAGACGGTTGGCACCGGCCAGGAGGCGATGCCCTTTCGCAATCAGTTGGTCGACCAAACGATTTTAGTCATGAATCCCGACTACGGCGCCCGCCTGCAATTGCAGAAAATCGTCATGCTCGATGTCGCCGGCGTCGTGGTGGTGAATAAAACGGATCTTGAACGCGCAAAAGCGGCGCTATCCGAGATCGAACACCGATTGTCTCAGAACAAACGACATCAACAAATCGTCGCAACGGTGGCAAAACGTCATCGCGACCCTGGCGTGGATCAGTTGTTCGAGTTAATTACCAAAGATTCTGCGCGCGATCGTTGATTGCACAAAACAGAAGGCGAGGACAAAATGAGCAAACTTGGAGCAGTTGTTGAAGCGGTCGAGAAAAGAGAAAAGTTCGTGTCGGAACAAGTGCGGCGCGCGCGGTCTGATCAGCAATTTGCGCAGCAGATGATCGATCGCTGGAGCCAGATCAAGTCGGAGATTCCAGTTTCGAAAACTCCGACTGGATTGCCATTGCCGCGCCTGGCATTACCCGAACTCGATGAGCCCGGAGAAATCGCGCGCTATTTATTCGGCGATGGTTTGCCGGGAGAATTTCCGTTTTTGAACGGTGCCTACCGAGAGATGTATCTCGAGCCGCTAGAAAACATTCATGAAGGAAGCGATAAAACATCTCCCAACGGCGCGAAGAAGAACGGTGCGCGTCCACCGGAAGAACCGACGCGTTTGTTTTCGGGTCTGATGCTGGCCGAAGACACGAACAAGCGTTTTCACTTTCTCAGCGCCCATCAACGATCGAAACGGTTGAGCACGGCGTTCGACGGCCCAACGCTTTACGGGATCGATTCAGATGCCGACGGCGTTTTTGGAAAAATCGGCGAAGGCGGGGTCGCGGTGGATACGGTCGAGGACATGGTGCGGCTCTACGACGGATTCGAGCTCGGCTCGTCCGATTTTTCGGCGTCGATGACCATCAGTGGTCCTGCGCCGATGATCATGGCAATGTACATTGCGGCGGCAAAACGCCGCTTCGGTGCGAAGGTTGTTCCGCACCTCCGCGGAACCATCCAGGCCGACATCTTCAAGGAAGTCCAGGCGCAGAACGAAACGATTTTCCCTATTGAAGCTTCGCTTCGTTTTCTATGCGACATGATCGAATGGACGACAATCAACATGCCGCGCTGGTATCCGATCTCGATCAGCGGTTATCATATCGGCGAGGCCGGGTCGACGCCGGTGCAGCAGGCGGCTTACACTCTTTCCAATGGGTTCGCTTATGCCGAAATGTTGTCGGCGCGCGGAGTGCCGGTCGATCAATTCGGCCCGCGACTTTCGTTCTTTCTCGATTGCGGACTGGACGTCGAATACATCGCGCTCGCGCGCGTTTCGCGAAAAATCTGGGCGATCGGCATGCGCGAAGTGTTTGGCGCAGGCCCACGCGCGCAAATGTTCAAGCTGCACACTCAAACCAGCGGCCGCTCGCTCATTGCGGCGGAGTTCAAAAATAATCTCACGCGAACAGCCGCCGAATTGATGCTGGCCTACATGAACGGCACCAACTCGTGCCATTCGAACAGCGCCGATGAACCGTTCACCACGCCGAGCGAAGAATGGATCCGGCTGGCGGCGCACGGCCAGGCTATCCTGCTGGAGGAGTCGGGAATCTTTAAACACACCATGAACATGTTGAGCGGCTCACCCGGGATGAAAGCGGTCGAACGCGCGGTGGAAAAAGCGATCCTGGATGAGTTTCGCGAGATCGAATCGTTGGGCGGCGTCATGGGCGCAGTTGAGAATCGTTATCAGCGGAGTCAGATCCAGAATGCCGCCCATCGCTACGAAGAGCAGATCTACGAGGGGAAACGGCCGATCATTGGTTTGAATCGATATCGCAATGGTTCGGATGAAATGCCCGAGATCGAGCTCGCCCGCACGCCGCGCGCGAAACAGAAATTGCAGGTCGATCGTTTGACGAAATTCAAGGCGAAAAATGCGGCCAAGGCCAAACGCGCCCTGGACAAGCTCGCATCAGTCGTTGAGACAGACCAAAACTGTTTCCCGGCTTTGCTCGAAGCGGCGGAGGTTTGTTCGTTAGGCCAGATTACCGGACGTCTTCAGGAAATCGTCGGACGTTTTCGACCGATGGTGTGATTATTTCTTCACCCGCGGCAAACGCATGTTCTGTTTGTAAAAGACCAGGCAGCGCGGATCGACGACACGGCTGGTTTTAAGCGACAGGATCACTCCGTCGCCCGAATGACTGATCGTTCCGGTCCCGGCATTTTTGAAGCTGTCTTCAAATGTAAATTCAATCGTGCCTTTTGACGTGACTTTGCCGGTTCCATCGGCTTCCGGCGCGGCGCCGTGGCCATCGTTGTAACCGGCGCTAAAAAAGATGGTCACGTTGTTTCCATTCTGTTCCAGGCTGAGTTCAAACACACCCTGGCCGTTAAGAAAATTCTTGTCTGCGTACTCACCGGTGAAATTCGGCGGTCCGGCGGCAATCGATGCTAGTGCCAGCGCCAAAGCCGCGAATCCCAAGGATCGATTTTTCATCGGCCCGTTATATCAACGGGATGGACGGTGCGCACGAATTTCCTCATGCTCCCCGGCGCCATGGCCACCGTGCGAATAGACCCCGGAGCAAGCGCCCGTCATCGAACGGCGTGGCGGCTCCTGCCGTTTCTTTTTTTGCTTTACGTCGCGAACTATCTCGATCGCACCAACATCGCCTACGCCACGCTCGGAATGAAAGGCGATCTTGGCCTGACCGATTCGATCTTTGGCACCGCCAGCGGGATTTTTTTTATCGGCTATTTCGCACTTCAAATTCCGGGAGCGCTGCTGGTGGAACGTTGGAGCGCAAGAATGCTGCTGGGAATAACGCTCATAACGTGGGGCGGGCTTACGACCTTGACCGGTTTTGTGCAATCGCCGCTGCAACTGTACGGCGCACGTTTCCTGTTAGGCGCCGCCGAAGCGGGATTTTTTCCTGGCGTGATCGTTTTTCTTTCCCATTGGTTCATCTATCAGGACCGCGCCAAGGCGGTGGCGCGTTTTATGTGCGCCATCCCAATCGCGTACATGTTCGGTGGCCCGATTGCTGGAGCGATCCTTGGTTCTCATTGGCTTGGCCTCGCCGGTTGGCGCTGCCTCTTTTTGGTTGAAGGTGTTCCGGCGATCATTCTCGGAACAGCCTCGCTCTACCTTCTTCCCGATCGGCCTGACAATGTCCACTGGTTGAGCGCCGATGAACGCCACTGGTTGGTCGCGCGGCTGGACGAAGAACACCAAGCCAAGGCACACGTGCACCACCTCACGATCTGGCAGGCGCTTCGCCATCCTCCGGTGTTGATCCTGACAATCGGTTTATTCTTTTGTTACACGGGTGGCTACGCGTTCTCCTTCTGGATGCCAACCATGATTCAACGGCTCACCCACTGGACGACTCCTCACCAGATCGGCTGGATCGGTGCGATTCCGTTTGTCGCCGGCTTCATCGGCATGTTGTTGATGAGCTGGAGTTCAGATCGAATGCATGAACGCCGCTGGCATTTCGCAATTCCGCAACTGACCGCTGCCATCGGGCTCGGCTCATGGTTTTTTCTGCCGCGTTCCGACGCACTATTGCTCACGGCTTTCATTCTCGTCGGATTCGGCACCAACGCTTACTTTCCGGCATTTTGGGCAATGCCGTCGGCGTATCTTTCCCGCTCCGCCGCCGCCGCCGCCATCGGTTTCATCAATTGCATGGCCAGCATCGGCGGATTTGTTGGTCCAAAAATTATCGGCGAATTGAGTGAGCGGACCGGTTCTTTCGATTCCGGATTCATTTGCATGAGCGCATGCTGGACGATCGGGGTTATCCTGGTGTTGCTCTGCCCGCGCGAGAAAGCTGCGCCGCAAATCAGCGCTTGAGCGCCACTTCGAACGGCGCGCCCGTTTTGGCGCGGATCTCATCCACGGTAAGCGTTGATCCGGGATGCAATTCGGTTAGGACAAGTCCGCCGCCTTCCTTCACTTCGAATACGCACAGATCGGTAATTATCAGGTTGACCACTCCCAGCCCCGTGATCGGCAGTGTGCATTTTTTCAGAATCTTCGGGCTGCCGTCCTTGGAAGTGTGCTCCATCACTGCCACGACGCGTTTTACACCGGCAACCAGGTCCATTGCGCCGCCTGGTCCTTTGATCATTTTCCCGGGAATCATCCAGTTCGCGATATCGCCGCGATCAGTGACTTCGAACGCGCCGAGAATCGCGAGATCGATGTGACCGCCGCGAATCTGTCCGAACGAATCGGCGCTCGAGAAAAATGCCGACCCCGGCATGGTCGTGATGGTTTGCTTTCCCGCGTTGATCAAATCCGGATCTTCTTCGCCCGGCTTGGGAAATGGCCCGATGCCCAACAAACCATTCTCCGATTGGAGGGTGACGTGAATGCCAGACGGAATGTAATTGGCCACCAAGGTCGGAATGCCAATGCCAAGGTTCACGTAATATCCATCGCGTAATTCTTGCGCTGCGCGTTTCGCCATTAAATCGCGAACGGGCGATGAAGTTTTCTTGTTCGGATCTGCGCCTTGAACAGTGCGGAACTCAATCCGCTTTTCGTATTTTTCTCCCTGAATGATGCGATCGACAAAAATTCCCGGAGTATGAACCTGATCGGGATCGAGCTCGCCGATTTCGACCAGTTGTTCCACTTCGGCGACGCAAACTTTGCCGCAGGTCGCGATCATTGGGTTAAAATTCCGGGATGTTTCCCGATAAACAAGATTTCCGGACTTGTCGCCCTTCCATGCTTTGACAATCGACAGCTCGGCGGTGATTCCGGGTTCGAGTACGTATTCGGTGCCGTTGAAGACCTTTG
>Ga0187777_10000699_pt1 | contig 21974 bp, 18 predicted proteins | sample 1015_Q2_SP5_10_M_FD_132416 | JGI IMG/M metagenome (GOLD analysis project Ga0187777, IMG submission 132416) | Tropical peat soil microbial communities from peatlands in Department of Meta, Colombia - 1015_Q2_SP5_10_MG | ecosystem: Environmental > Terrestrial > Soil > Wetlands > Peat | place... | reverse complement strand
GAGGGGGAAGTCGGAAGCGATCACATGCAGGATCGCCGAAGGAATTGCAAAGAGTCGGATTGGGAACTGAGGCGTTGCAATTCGTGTCGCCCGGACTGCGCCGTCGGGCGATGGACACGCACGGCCAAATGACTGTGAAGGCCATCGGCACCACCCACGTTGAGAAAGCGCCGCCGCGGCGCTCGATGCGCCGAAGTGTCACGAACAGATAACGCAACCAGTCGCGGCCACAATGTGATACGGCCCTTCACCTTGGCGCAAGAGGCAATGCCCTCGCGAGGCGGTGCTTTGCCCAACTCCCGCTAGGCAGCAACCAGCCTCGGTTTTGCCTGTCTAACCAGTGAATGCGAGCAAGATTCGCCAGGCGCCTCCGCGCCAGGCGTTTTCCCCTTGAGACATCGCCGCCCATGGGGGCCGCGGGCCGCCGCACAGGACCTGGGAACTCATCTGTCGGCGCGCCGAGGCTTTGCGACTCAGTGCGGGCGGCTCAGCTCGCACGAGTGAGGTCGGGACTCACGCTAACATGCAGCAATATTCGCCATCGTACGTGCGTGCATTCAGCGTCAGAATAGCGACAACATAACGCACGTATAGCGACAACTAACCAGGAACAACTGGCTGTCTACGGCGCGATGTAGGCGACGGGCAGCTTTGCAGCTTCCCACACCACATACCCCCACCGCTCGCCCGGTCGGCGAGAGATGGGGCTCGTCCGCGTCGGCGATGTGAGGGGCCGCATTCCGAGCCGCCGCGCGATGATTGCCAGGCGCATCATGTGGAAGGGGTCACTCACGAGGATCACTCGGGCAGGCGAGCGGTCCTCAAGCAGCGCGGCCACCGCGTGCAACGACTGGCTCGTCGAGTGACCTCGCGTCTCGACGACCAACGCGCTGTCCGGAATACCGCGACTCCGCAGATAGCGTTCGCCGACCTCCGCCTCACTCGTCGTGTCTCCCACTCCCGTGCCCCCCGTCAACACGACACGCGGCGCGAGTCCGTCCTCCCAGAGCTCCAGCGCGTGATCGAGGCGCGCGCGAAGGACCGGTGAGGGACGACCCTCGTACTGCGCGGCCCCCAAGACGACTATCGCATCCGCGGCGCGCGCATCGTCCTGGCTACCCGCCGCGAGCACGGCGACAACGGCTGTCACCCACCCTGCGACGAGCATGCTGAGCACGACCACCGAGATCTGACGCAGATATCGGCGCCCGCCCTCAGGCAGTGGTCGCGGAGCGTCCCACCGCGTGCGCGCCATGCCGGTGGGCTACTCGGTGAGCCCGAGCAGGGCCAGCCAGAAGACATCGAACGCCGCGCGCGTGTTGATCTCGGGCTCGACCGCGCGGATCGCCGCCAGGCCGTTCACGAACGCCACCACCACGTCGGCAACAAGAGTCACCGGAACACGCGACCGCAGCCCCAGCAGCGCGAAGAGCGCCTCGACCGATCCCGCCGCGGCTTCCCGCCGCGCCGCGACCGACGCGCGAATGGCGCGCCTCACGAGACTCCCGCGCCATTCCGCTAGCTCGATCAATACACGGACATGCCCTCGGTCCAGCTCAGCCTCGAGCCAGCTCCACAGGTCATCGATTGCGCGCCGCGGCTCGGTGTTGAGGAAGGCCGCCCGCTCGCGCGCAACCAGTTGGCCAGTGATCCACTCCACCATGCGAGCCAGGAGCGTCTCCTTGTCGTGGAAGTGATAGTGGATCAGCCCCTTGCTCACCCCCGCTTCCTCCGACACCTCGTGCATGGTGAGCGCCGTCGCGCCCGAGATGACGATACGCCTGACAGCGCTCTGGAGAATTCTGTCGGCGGCGTCGCCACGAGTGCGACGCTCCGAAGAGGAGGCGGCGGTCCGCACGGACGTCTAGAGCGAGTGCGTCTCGCCCGAGAGGGGGGCGCTCACCGTACGCCCCGGTGCCGCGAGTAAGAGTGCCAACGCATCCTGCGCCTCTGGCTCGCCGTGAACGAGATAGACCGACTCGAGCCCTGGCGATTGGACGGCCACCGCCTCGAGCCATGCGACCAGCTCGCGGCGATCGGCGTGCGCGCTGTAGCCGTTGAGGACTTCGACCGTCGCACGCAGTGGGATCTCCGTTCCGAAGACTCTGATCATCGGCTGACGCTCCACGATCCGTCGCCCCAGCGTGTGCTGGGCCTGGAAGCCCACGATCAGGACCGTATTGCGGGGATCGCCCGCGCCGTGAGCCAGATGATGGAGGATGCGCCCTGTCTCCGCCATTCCTGAGCCCGCGATGACCACGAATGGCCCCGTGCGGGCATTGAGCGCCTTCGACTCTTCCACCGAGGTCGTGTAACGCAACAGCGGAAAGCGAAAGAGCTCATCGATCGTCCGCACCATGTCCTCTGCTCGATCGAATACCTCCGGGTGCATGCTGAAGACCGCGGTCGCGTTCATCGCGAGGGGACTGTCGATGATGATGGGAATCGGCGGGATCTCCCCCGCACGATGGAGCGCATGCAAGTCGTAGATCAGGTCCTGTGTCCGGCCTACTGCGAAGGCCGGAATCATCACCCGTCCGCCCCGTGCGGCAGTCGACCTCACGACGCGGCCAAGCTCTCGTCGCGATTCCTCCATCGACGCATGGTCCCGATTGCCGTACGTGGACTCCATGATGACGACATGCGCCTTCGCCGGCGGCTCAGGGTCTCGAATGATGGGGAGGCCTGGACGCCCGATGTCGCCGGAGTACACGAGACGCCGCGTTACTCCAGCCTCCGTCCAGTCGATGATGACCGAGGCAGATCCAAGGATGTGTCCCGCGTCGACGAATGAGGCAGCAATGCCGGGGGCCACGTCGAACTGGTGGTGATAGGGGACGCCCACCAAGAGCTCGCCGACCCGGGCCGCATCGGTCGCGGTGTACAGCGGCGGGTCGGCGTCTCGATGATGCCTCGCAAGAAAGGCGGCGTCGCTCTCCTGAACGTGTGCGGAATCGGCGAGGAGGACAGCAGCCAGATCCGCCGTGGCGGCGGTGGCCCACACGGTTTTGCCGTAGCCGCGTGCAGCGAGCAATGGCAATCTGCCGCTGTGGTCGATGTGAGCGTGCGACAGAATGACGGCGTCGATGGCCTCCACCGGACACGGAAGCTGCAGGTTCTTCGCGCGCGCCTCACTCCGCCGTCCCTGGAAGAGACCACAGTCGAGCAGAATCCTACGGCTGCCAACGCGAAGCAGGTGGCAGGATCCCGTGACTTCCCGCGCCGCGCCGGAGAACTCGATCTCCATCAGGTTGCTCTTTGCGGAGCGAGCGGAGGAGACGCGCCGGTCGACGCCTCAGGTCGACGGCGATCGAGCACGCCTTGGACCGCGTCGAACACCGTGGCCGGAGTGAGCTCCTCCATGCACTCGTGTCCAACCGGACAAATGTCCAGGTGACAACCCAGGCAGGGGACGTGCTCGGCGCGCACCACGATGCTCGCGGGCGCCCCGGCGCTCCAGCCGACCGGGTTCGTCGAGCCGAAGAGAGTCACGGCCGGGACATCGAGCGCAACCGCCATGTGAGCTGGACCCGTGTCACCCGAGACGAAGGCCTGACAGGTTTTCATGAGGCCCAGAAAACGCCGCAGATCCAGAGGAGGAGCGATCACCGCAGCCCGGGTGCGCGCCGCGAGCTCTGCGACCAGAGCATCATCCCCCGGTCCGCGGAAGACGACGGGCGCGACTCCGGAAGAAGCGAGCCTCGTCGCAAGTTCGGCGTAGCCGCCAATGGTCCACTGTTTGACCGGCGTGCCAGCAGAGAGAAGAAGTCCGACACGGGGCTGCCCGCGCGTGATCCCCAGCGCGATCGCGTCACTCTGACCTCGCTCCAGCTCCTCCGCGCTGAGATACAGGCGCGTGCGCACCGGGACGTGCGGAACGCCGAGGAGCTCGAGCAGCCGTTGTCTCTCACGCACCACGTACTCCGCGGGCCGCCCCTCCCGAGGAAGAGTGTGCGTGTACACCCACCACCATCCCCGCACATGCCACCCGACACGCATCGGCGCTCTCGAGAAGAGAGAGATGGCCGCGGTACGGGGGCTCGACTGCACATCGATGATCCAGTCGTAGGAGCGAGACCTGATGAGCGACCACATCGTCGCTGGGTGCGCCCGGTCGCAGATGATGCGCGTCGAGACGAGGGCGTGATGATCCAACAGCGGAGCGGCGAGCGGAAAGACCAGAAAGTCGAGCGCTGCCGCCGGATACACCTGGTGGAGGTGATCCAGCAAGCTCGTGCTGAGAACAACGTCGCCCAGCCGACGGAGCTGGATCACGAGCACCCGTTTCGGTTCGCTGGGCCCAATCACGATTGTCGCGCGGAAGAGGAGAGCAAGCGTTGAACGAGCTCGAAGACGCGGTCGGGGGACAGCTGCGTCATGCAATCGTGGCCGATAGGGCAGACGCGACGACCGCATTGGATGCAAGGAACATGATCGGAGCGCACGGTGAGATTCGTCGGCGGCCCGAGGCTCCAGGAGACCGGGTTCGTCGGCCCATAAATGGTCACTGTCGGTACGTCGAGAGCCAGTGCCATATGAGCCGGGCCGGTGTCCGCCGACACGAAGACCTGGCAGGTCGCCAGGAGCCCCAAGAATGGGCGAATCTCCTGCTGGGGTGCGATGACGGCGTCGCGCGCGATCTCTCGAAAGCGCTCCACCAGTGCGTCGTCCCCCGGCCCGGGAAAAACGAGAGGGATGGTCCCCGAGCGCGCGAGCAATGCGGCCAGCTCGCCGAAATTCTCGACGCCCCACTCCTTCGCCGAGTCGCCCGCCGAAAGCAGGAGTCCCGCGCGACGCCGCGATGGTGCCACTCCGAGCGCACCAGCTTGCGCCTCTCCGCGCGCTCGCTCGTCGTCGGTGAGATACAGACGCGCGCGCGGTGGTCCGATCGGGACATCGACCGCCTCGAGCAGCCGCTGCCGGTCGCGAACGACGTACATGGTGCTTCCGCGTGGAACGGTGTGCGTGTACGCCCACGACCACCCGCGCATCCGCCAGCCGACGCGAAGGGGGGCGCCGGACAGCCGCGTCAGCACGGCCGTCCGCGGGCTCGACTGCACATCGATGATCCAGTCATAGCGCCGCCGCCGGATCGCGCCCCACATCGACCGCGGCCGATCCCAATCGTAGACGAGGGCGGACCCCAGTCCGGGGATCCCCTCGAGCAGAGCGGCGTAGGCCGGACCCACCAGATAGTCGACGACCGCGCTGGGAAAGGCGCGGATCAGATCGGCGGCGAGCGGTGTCGACAGAAGCACATCGCCGTGACGCCGCAGCTGAATCAGCAGAACCCGCTCCGGCGCCTGCGGAGGGACTCTCACCCGTCGGGCCGGCGCGCGGTGTAGAGCTTGGCGTACTTGAGAAAGGCGTAGAACGCGGCCATGCCTCCGTAGATGATCCCCGCCCGTCCATCGAGGATCCCGGCGCGCACCACGAGCCTGACAAGCAGCTCGTACGGGATGCGGAGGATGTGCCAGGCGCGGAATCGCCCGCCGCGAGCCGCCTTCCCAGCGGCGATGATCGTCGTGTATCGATCGATCACCGCCACGTGCTCGCTCAGGGTCGCGTACTTCACGTGGCGCATGGGGGAGCGGAGGCGCGTCGTCGCTCCGTCGACGACCAAGTGCTCATGCACCGGCCGCAACGCGAAGCGAGCGGCCGACCGGCGCGCGAGCCGTAGCACCCAGTCGCGCCCCGTGCCGCCGAAGCGCAGCGGCGCACCAAGGTAGGTCAGCTCCCGGCGGATCCAGTAGCCATTGCTCGCTCCCGCGTCCATCACGACCCGGCGAATTTCCTCCACCAGCGCGGGCGTGAGCACCTCGTCCGCGTCGATCGAGAGCACCCATGCTCCCGACGTGAGTTCCAGTGCTGCTTGCTTCTGGTGTCCGAAGTCGTCGAAAGGCCGCGTGGCGACGGTGGCGCCGGCCGCGCGCGCGATCGCCACCGTATCGTCGGTGGAGCCGTCGTCCAGCACCACAATCTCGTCGGCCACGCCCCCCAGCGACGCCAGGCACGCCGGTAGCCGACGTGCCTCGTTATGCACGATCAGGAACGCGGAGAGAGTCGGGCGCAGAGGCGGCGTCCTCAGAGCGTATTCAGCCGCCGGGCGGGCGTGCAACGCACACCGCGTCGAGCCATACCGCGGTATTCAGTCATTGCGCCGAAGTTAGTACTTTGCGGCGCATGACCACCACCCCCGCGTTCAGCAATCTTGTCGTCGCCCAGCATCCGCTCGTCGCGCACAAGCTCACTATTCTGCGCGAGCGGACGACGCCGACGAAGCTCTTCAAGGAGCTGATCGAAGAGATCTCGCTCCTCCTCGCCTACGAAGCCACGGCCGACCTGGCGCTCGAGCGCACGAAGGTGGACACGCCGCTCGAAAGCGCCGAGGGATGGCGAGTGAGCGGGAAGAAGCTCACGCTGGTGCCGATTCTGCGCGCCGGGCTGGGCATGGTCGACGGCTGCTTGCGCCTCGTGCCGGGCGCGCGCGTGGGACACATCGGCCTCTACCGCGATCATGCGACGCTCGAGCCCGTGGACTACTACTTCAAGGTGCCCGGTGACGCGGCCGAGCGGCATTTCTTCCTCCTCGATCCGATGCTGGCGACGGGCGGCAGCGCCGTTGCCGCCATCACGTCGCTCAAGCGCGCGGGGGCGACCCGCATCCGCATGCTCTGCATCGTCGCCGCGCCCGTTGGTGTGGCCCGTGTCCGCGATGCACATGCGGATGTGCGCATCTTTGCCGCCGCGCTCGATCGCGAGCTGAATGCCTCTGGGTACATCCTGCCGGGGCTCGGAGACGCGGGCGATCGACTCTTCGGCACGCGAACAGGTGGATAAGATGAGAACGAGCCATCTTGTTCGGCACGGACTGCACTACTATTATTTTGCCGCCTTCCGCAGGTCGTGTCGTCAGACACAGTGCGCTCCCCTCGCACTCCGGCCTACATGCTCATCAACCTCGTCCCCGACTTCTTCGCCGTCCTCGCCAGTTCCGACCCTGCCTCCGCCTATGGGCGCTACTTCGCTTCCCACCAGCGAATCCTCTCATCGTACTGGTACAACTACGCGGTAGACCCGGACAGCTCCCACTTCGATGAAGTCGTGCGGCTCGCCGCGACTGCGGATCGCGGCGATCTCCTGGCGATGCTCGATCGCACGGACGTCGTCGCCCTCGCCCGCGACGCCGAAGAGCGCTCCAAGGTGCTGCTCGGCGCCGACGTGGACGTGGACGTCGTTCTCATGGTCGGCGTCGGCGGCGCGAACGCCGGGGAGCTCGTCATCGAGGGGCGCGGTGTGGCCTTCGTGTGTCTCGAACACTTCACCGGCGTCGCCAACCCCACCACGCACGGGCTCGGCCTCGACCCTGCGCTGATACCGATGTGGCTCGCGCACGAGATCACGCACACGATCCGGTACACCTCGCCGAGCAGTAACGCCGAGCTCCGCCAGGCCATCCACGATGCCGGCGGTCACTACTCCTATTGGGACACCGCACGCCGCGTGTCACTGCGCGAGCTGATCGTCAACGAGGGTCTCGCCGTGGAAGCCTCCAGGGCAGTGAGCCCGGGCCACGCGGAATGGGAGTACTTCGGCTACGGGCGGCGAGAGTATGCCCGCATTCGCGAGCTCGAGCCGACCATCACCCAGATCCTCGAGCGGGATCTGGATCGCTCCGGGCTTGGCCTCCGCCTTCGCTATCTGTCGGGTGGCTTGAGCGACGAAGCGCGCACCGCCGGCCCGCACGTTCTTCCCGAGCGCACAGGCTACTACATCGGAAGCCGCATGGTGGCATCGGCAATCGCGAGCCGCGGATACCCGTGGGCTGTAAGAGCACGAGCGGACGAGCTGCTCGCCGACTTCACGACCGCCGCGACTGCCTGATCGAGCTTACTTCCCCACGCAAAAGGTGCTGAAGACACGGTCGAGTACGTCGCTGACCGTTACGTCTCCCACAACCTCAGCCAGCGCCGCGGCGGCCGTATGGAGATGAACTGCCGCGACGACCGCCGGAAGCGAGCCCTCGCGCCAGGCGCGCTCGAATGCCGCGACCTCGTCGCGCGCCCGTTTCACCCCCGCGACGTGCCGCGCGCGGGTCAGGACGGGTAGATCGGCGCCGAGGGGACCGATCTGCCGCTCTAGTGCGTTGACGATCGCCCGTCGAAGCTCGCCCAAGCCGTGGCCCGTCGCGGCGCTGACCATCAACTCGTCCGGCTCCGCCTTCGTTGCAGCGCCCTCGAGTCGGCGGTCGATGGGTGATAAGGCACCTAAGGCTACTAAATCGGCCTTGAGCCGGAGCTGGAGTAGCGGCGCCGAGGAGTGCCTGCTCAGCTCCGCTGCCACACGCGACGGTGAGGTCGACGGATCGCCGCAGGCCAAGACCAGGTCGGCGGCGCGGAGCCAGCGCTCGCTCAGCTCGATTCCCAGCTCTTCCACTCGAGAGCTCGGCGCGCGGATGCCCGCGGTGTCCACCAATCGAAGCGGCCACCCCTCGGCGTCGAGATCCGCCTCCAACGCGTCTCTCGTCGTTCCCGGCTCGTCGGTGACGATGGCGCGCGCACTCTCGAGGAGCGAGTTGAAGAGCGTCGATTTCCCGACGTTCGGCGGGCCGGCAATGACGACCACCACGCCGCTCCTGAGCACCTCCCCTTGCCGCGCCGTCGCCAGCAACGCGTCGAGCGCCTCACGGAGCGCGGTGATCGCCGCCATGATCTGCGCGGCGCTTACCGGCCCATCATCCTCCTCCGGAAAGTCGACGTCGTACGCGAGCAGTGCCTCGAGGCCGATGACTTGCGCCCGGAGCGCATCCAGCCGAGCCGAGAGCTTTCCGTCGAGCTGACGCAGCGCCAGCTGGTGGCCCGCGCGTGAGCGCGCTGCCGTCAAGTCTCCTACGGCCTCCGCCTGGACGATGTCGAGCTTGCCATTCAGAACGGCGCGCCTGGTGAACTCACCGGGGAGCGCCTGTCGTGCCCCGGCCTCGAGGAGCGCGCCGAGGACCAGCGACGGGACGAGCGGGCCACCATGCACGCTGATCTCGACGAGGTCTTCGCCGGTGTAGGAGCGCGGAGCCGAGAAGGCCGTGACCACGCAGTGGTCGATCAGGGTCTCGCTCTTGGGATCGACCAGGCGCGCTGGGCGGGCAACGCGATGGTCGGGGCGCCAGGGGCGGATGACGGCCGATGCGATGGCGTGCGCTCGGGAGCCGGAGAGTCGCACCATGGCAAGCGCTCCGCGCCCCTTTCCAGACGCGATGGCGGCGATCGTGTCGTCGCCCCCCGGCAGTACCGCTTGAAGCGGCCCCCTCATCGCGATCCGGCTGCGCGGCGCCGGACAGATGGCGCCCCGCGGCTCCCCATTGCCGACCGAGTTACGGCGCGCGTGCCGACCGCGGCGATTTTGCCGTGGGCGCCGTGGTCGTCGCCGGAGTGGACTGCGCACGCTCGCGCGCGATCAACCACTGTTGCGGGAGCGCCGCGATGTTCTGCACCGCGTAGTACAAATTGAGCCCCGCCGGGAAGCGCAAGAAGAGCACTCCCATCATCACCGGAAAGACGTAGGCCATCGTTTGCGCCTGCGGGTTCGGCGGCGAGTTCCGGAGGCTGATCCAGGAGAGCAGGAACATGGACGCTGCCATGACGATCGGCAGGATATACCATGGATCATATCGAGAGATGTCAGGCAGCCAGAGGAAAGGCACGCCGCGGAACTCGATCGTATTCTGGAAGACGAAGAAGAGCGCAAACAGCACGGGCATCGGAATCAGCATCGGCAAGCAGCCGTAGAGCGGGCTGAGGGCGCTCATTCCGTGAGCGCTGTACAGCTTGAACAGCTCCTGCTGCATTTTCTCCGGATCGGTGCGGTACTTCTTCTGGATGGCTTGAAGCTCAGGTTGGATGCGCTGCATGCGGAGGTTCGTGCGCATGGCGCTTTGATTCAGCGGCCAGAGCGCAATGCGGACGACGATGCCGAAGATGACGAGCACCCACCCGTAGCTGAGGCGCAGCTTGTCATGCATCCAGAGCAGCACCTGCATGACGATCGTCGCGAAGGGCTGAACGATGGCGCGCAGGAAGCCGCCGTACGGGTTGACGTTCTCGAAGTCGCGGCCCAGGGCCACGAGCCGCCGCCACTCCTGGGGGCCGGTGTAGAGATCGAAGGTGAATCGCCCGTCCGCGCCGATCGGGACAGCGATCGTGGCCGATGCAGCCACGACATTCTTCCCGACGCGTGGCGCCCCCTGGAAGCTGGCAGCGCTGAAGGGTGTGGCTCCCTTCGGCACCAGGAGCGCGACGACGAAGTACTTGTTCTTGCTCGCGACCCAAACGAGCGGCCCACGCTCGATGCGGACCTCGGGGTTGTCGAGCTTGGAGAAGGGGAGGCCGTGCACGTCATCGGCGACGGGCTTGACCGCGAATGCGAAGTGCCGCTGGTCATCCATGGTGTCCGCCTCGGACGTCGGCAGTCCGTTCGGCAGATGGATGAGGACGAATCGATCGCCGCTTGCCGCACCGATGCTTCCCTCGACGTGCACGAGATAGCTGTCCGGCGCGAAGGTGTAGGCAACGGACAGCGGCGCACCGCCGCTCCGGCCCTGAAAGCGCAGAGCGGGGCGACCGGCCGTGGCCGAGCTGTCGACATCGAAGTTGATGTTGTCGAACCGGAGGGTGTCAGGCCCGGCGATCATCTCGTACGAGAGGAGGGGGGCGCCGGGATGGACGAGCGTCACCGGCTCCGGGTGCTCTCGCTGTCGCAGGAATTGCCGCAACTCGACATCGACCGGTGCGGCACCGGTAGTCGAGAATCGATATCCGACGAGGGGCGTTCTGAGCGAGATCGTGTCCGATTTGATCGCTCCGGCTTGCGGCCGAGCAGCGGTCTGTGGACCGGTAGTCTGTGGAGCGGCACTCGGAGCCTGGGGTGTTTCGCTCGCGGCGGGGCGGTTCGCACCATCATGCGCCGCCGAGTCGGTAGTAGACGCGATCGGCGGTCGCATCGGCGGAAAGATCTTCTGCGTCAGCAAGATCACGCCGAGTGAAAGCGCAAGCGCGAGGAAGAGCCTCTTATTCATCTATTGGGCATCAGGGTACGGGGTCGTACCCACCGGGGCTGAAGGGGTGGCACCGACCCACGCGGCGGATGGTCAGCCATGTGCCGCGCAGCGCGCCGTATCGCTCGAGTGCCTCGACCGCGTACGCCGAGCAGCTCGGTACGTATCGGCACGAGGCGGGAAGGAGCGGGGAGAGGGCCACCTGGTAGGCCCTCACAAGCATAACGAGCAGCCGACGCATTACACGTCCCGGAGTCTCGACATCATTGTATCACGGGCACGCAATAGGTCTGCCTCGAGCGCGTCGAAAGGCGCACCGTAGGCATCTGGACTGACCCTAATCGTCAGATCGAGAGCGGGGAGCGTGGGGAGCAGGTGTCGGCGGACCACTTCCCGAAGGCGGCGCTTGAGGCGGTTGCGCTCGACATTGGAGTGCCTGTGCTTCGGAACGACGAGCCCCACTCGCGGCCAGCGTAGACTGGACTGTATCCCGCGTAGCTCCAAGTAGCGCCCCCGGACCCGCTTTCCTGCGCGAGCAGTGTGCTCGAGATCCGTCCCCCGTACCAGTCTCGAGTGCCGGGGGAAGGGATACCGCTTACGCGCCAGCGTACTTGGATGGTAGCTGAACCGTCAGGCGCTTCCGCCCTTTCTTCCGGCGCCGGCTGAGGACAGCCTGTCCCCAGCGCGTGGCCATCCTTTCCCGAAAACCATGCTTCCGAATCCGACGCTTGTTGCGCGGACGGTAGGTGGGCTTGCCCATGCCATCTCCAATGAGAGCTTTGGTGCCAAGACAGAAAGGTAAAGGTATAACGGACAGCGAGATAGGTCAACGCGCGCCGCCCTCAGCAAATCCGATGTTCAGCACCCGTTTCCGGTAACCGGTACTCAGATTGACTTTTCCACATTGGCTGTCTAGCTTCGCGGCCCTTCCTCATCCCGCCTTCGCGTAGATGACCCTCCGCCAGAAATGACACTGACAGCCAGCGACGTTTGGACCCGCCTACTGGATCGAGCGAAGGCGGAGCTTCCTGAACACACGTTCCGAACCTGGCTCGAACCAACTACGGCGATCGCCATCGAAGGCGAGACCATCATTGTCGGCACTCCGGACCGGTTTGCCGCGGAGTGGATAGAGACAAAATACGCGCAGCTGCTAACCAGTTTGGCGCCAGTGGCAATCGGCCAGCCGATCCACGTCTCGTTTCGCGTCGATGAGGAGCGCAAAGCGCGTCCCCAGATGGACCTCTTCGTCGCACCGCCCATCGAGCAGGGGACGGCTGATCAGCCCGCTTCAAGCGCGCAACTCAGCAGCCGCTACACCTTCCAAAACTTCGTCATCGGAAAATCGAACGAGCTCGCCGCTGCCGCCGCCCAGGCCGCGGCCGCTGCTCCGGGCAAGGTCTACAACCCCCTCTTCATCTATGGAGAGACAGGGCTCGGGAAAACCCATCTCATGCAGGCGGTCGCTCACGACATTCTCCGGCGCTTGCCTCAAATGCGCGTGCTCTTCCTCGGCACGGAGCAATTCACCAACGATCTCGTCTCATCCATCCAGAGCCGCACGACCCACGCCTTCCGGCGGCGCTATCGCGAAACGGACCTGCTCCTCGTGGACGACGTGCACTTTTTGAAGGGGAAGGAAGCAACACAGGAAGAGTTCTTTCACACCTTCAACGCGCTCTACGAAGCCGGGCGCCAGATCGTGCTCACCAGCGACCGCCCACCATCGGAGATTCCAGGCCTCGAAGCACGGCTGGTGAGTCGCTTTCAGTGGGGGATGGTCGCCGACATCGAGCAACCGGACCTCGAGCACCGCATCGCGATTCTCAAGAACAAGGCGCGGCTCGACCACCTCGAGCTCACCATCCCCGACGACGTCATCGACTTCATCGCGGAAAACATCTCCTCCAGCGTGCGCGAGCTGGAGGGCTCGATCATCCGCCTGCTCGCCTACGCCTCCCTGAAGCGACAGGACGTCACCGTCGACGTGGCCCGCGAGGCCCTCCGCGACAAGCTCCGGCCGAATGGCTCCTCGCCAAGCGGCTCCGCGCTCACTGTGCAGATGATCCAGCAGGCCGTGGCAACCGAGTGGCACGTCACCAGCGATGGATTGAAGTCCAAGAGCCGGACGAAGCAACTCACAGTACCCCGCCAAGTCGCGATGCATCTCATCCGCGAGCTCCTGGGCCTGCAACTCGTCGAGATCGGCAACGCGTTCGGAAGCCGCGATCACTCGACCGTCATCCACAGCATCGAGAAGACCCAGGACACGATCGCAGCCGACACGAGTTTTCGACAGCGGGTCGCGCGCCTTCGGGATAATTTGCTGAGAGCGAGCACCTGATCTTCATCGCTCCACAGAGCTCCAGATCCGTCCACGCTCTCTCCACATCGCACGCCCGACGGTAACTCGGTCTGTGGCTCACCCTTACCGCCCTTTCCACGCCATCTCTGCGCCCTAGTGCGACTACTACCTGAGTGTACTTTATAGTTAGAGCAGAGCAGCTCCCCTTCCACGTCACCATGCGCTGAGGACGCGAATGCGTTTCACCATCGCTCGCGAGAAGCTTCAAGAAGGAGTGAATGCGGTTACTGCTAGCGTGCCGGCCAAGACAACCTTGCCGGTACTCGCGAACATTCTGGTGGAGACGACGGATCGGGGGATTCGGCTGTCGGGTACGGATCTGGATATCGCGGTGAGCACGGAGTTGGCGGCGGACGTCGAAGCTGCCGGCGCAATCACCATCCCAGCCAAGAAGCTGTTCGAGATCGCGCGCGAGCTGCCGTCGGCCCCGGTGAAGATCAGCGCGGCGGGGGAGCAGAAGATCACGCTCGAGTGCGGGCGTTCGCGCTTCCGGCTCCTCGGCTTGCCCAAGGATGAGTTCCCGAGCTTTCCTGCAGTCCGGTTCGAGGAGAGTTGGCGGATCCGATCGGCTGATCTGCAGAAGCTCATCGCGCATACTGCCTTTGCCGCGTCGACAGAGGAGAGCCGGCCGATCCTAAATGGCGTGCTCTGGGATGTCCGGAAGGATCTGATGCGGATGGTGGCGACCAACGGGCACCGCCTGGCGAAGATGGAGCTTGCGCTCAGCGCCGCGCCCGGCTCGGTGGGAGAGTTGATCGTGCCGCCGAAGGCCCTGGAACAAGTGCGCCGACTCTTCCCGGCGGAGGAAGAACTGGAGATCGCGCGCGGCGACAACCACCTCGGGTTTCGTTCCCCCTTCACGGCCGTGTTCACGCGACTGATCGAGGGTCCGTACCCGAATTACGAGCAGGTCATTCCGCGCGACAACGACCGCTCGGCGCATGCCGACAAGACGGCCTTACTTTCCGCGCTGAAGCGAATGTCGGTTGTCGCATCGGACCAAACTCATCGGATCCGGCTCGCGTTCAACGCAGGGATGCTGAAGTTCAGCGTTCAGACGCCCGACTTGGGCGAGGCGCAGGACGAGCTGCCGATCAACTATCAGGGGGACCCGCTCGACATCGGCTTCAACGCGTCCTACCTCATCGAAATCCTCCGGTTCATCCCGACGGATGAGGTGAAGCTGACCTTCAAGGCGCCTGAGCGCGCCGCGACATTGGAACCGGTCGGCTGGAATGATCCGGCGCAGTTCATGTGTCTAATCATGCCGCTTCGGCTGGTCGATTAGCGCGGAGAGACGCGTTCGATCTGCCGCACGACTCGCTGCTGGAATCGGCTCGTGCCGCTTCGGGTAGCGATGTCGAATGTCACGAGCGACGTGTCCGTCACGTCGTAGGGCAATCCCGCCGCAGGATCGAGCACCGCGGTCCCCGACGCCGATCCGTGCCCCTGGATGCGCAGCTGTAGTGTGGAGTCGGCCTCGCCCGCGATGCCCGCTGTGATCGTGTCGGAGCGCTGCACGTAGAGTGCTGCGTGCTGCTTCGATGCGCCCGCGCTGTCGAGACGATAGGATCGAACTGTGGCGATCGAAATGGGGACCCCGCGGCGACAAGACACGAGGTGAGTCGTGTCCATCCACTCCACTCCTGCCATCAGGGTGGCGGGAAAGGGGGTGATGAGGCTGTTGATCGTTCCGCCCAGGGAGCTCGGCGCCGGCGAGTGTGCGCAGTCGGGAGTGCTGACCATCGTCGCGCCGAGCGGCTGCGCTCCGAGTTCAGTCACCTCGAGCGTCGCCATCGGTGGCGGCGACGTCGTATCGGCGCCGGAGTCGATGGCTGCCGAAAGGACGAGAAGGTGACCGCTCTTGGCGGTGCTGAGCCGCAGGAGGAATGTTCGGTCGAGCGCGATCCGTCGCGCCGAGGTATCCGGGTCGGTGGCGATCTCGGCGCGCTCGCGGATTCGGTAGACGAGTTGCGCTGGCGCATAACGCGGCCGCCAAGTATGTGCGGGGGGCGCGGTCGTGTCACGGCTCGGGGCGAGCGACGGTGCCGGTACGATCGCGGGCGGTGGCTCCACACGGCTGGGTGAACACGCTCCTGCCGTGCCTAACCAGATCATGCACAGGGCGACCGGGGCCCGAGAGCGTTTCTGCAGCGTTCTGGCGCAGTCGCTCATCCGCCGCGTCGTGCCTCCGGTTTTCGGGGCAGCGACGGGTGTCTGAAGTTGCTGGGGTTGCAGATAGCGGCCTCGCCGAGATTGTCGTCTATCCGAAAAGAAGCCTCCTGTACGCTGACGCGCGTACAGGAGGGCGGGGAACCAGGCGCCTATAAGCCGGGTTCTGTCGGACCGCGAGGTCCGGACGGTCATTTCTCTCGGAGTGCGGTTGCCCGCACCCTCTAGCGGCCTACCCGCGGCGTCTCTGACGGAGCGGGCCGCTCCTCGCCGCTTATTTGGCCTTGCTCCGGTCGGGGTTTACCGAGCCACGCCTGTCGCCAGACGTGCGGTGGGCTCTTACCCCACCTTTTCACCCTTACCAACTCGCGTTGGCGGTCTGTTCTCTGTGGCACTGTCCGTCACCGCCGGACGGTGTCCGCGGTGCCCAGGCGTTACCTGGCGACCTGCCCTATGGAGCCCGGACTTTCCTCGGTGAGCGCGAGGCTCATCGCGACCGTCCGGCGCCGTGGTTCCCTGGCCATGAATCTACAGGGGTCTTGTCGGCGGCGCTATTAGTCCTATGACATAATGTGCTACTATAATCCTAATTCGCGCGCCGCCCGGCTCTGTCGCGCTGACAGCCTCAACGCCGTCGCTGACGGTGCGACCTGCCGAAAGCCGCCAGAACAGCGCCGAGCGCTGACGGCGAACTGACCCACCGGTGTTGGTATTCCCTCGGGCTCAGACTTCCGAGGAGAGCGATGACGATCGCCGTCGCGCCACAGGGATCTCTCACGTCGGTCGCGACCGTGCTCCTGCCTGGAGAGCGTCCACGAGTCGATGCGGCGGGGGAAGGTCTCTACCGAACGCTCCACAGAGAATCTGTGATGGATGTGCTCACCGAGCTGCGGCGCCAACGCATCGGCGCGGTCCTGCTCTCGGTGACCCGGTGCGCGGAGGACGATATGACGCAGGTCGCGCGGATCGTGCGCGAGTTCCCGCGTATCCCCGCAGTCGCTCTGCTCTCACAGGTGGAAGCGGCGACGGCGCAGGCGGTGCTGTCCCTCGGCAAGTCTGGCGTGCGCGCCCTCGTCGACGTGCGCCAACCCGGCGGGTGGCGCGAGTTGCGCGAGGTGTTGATCGCCGATCGCGATGCGGACATCGAGCGCCTCGCGCTGGCGCAGCTGTCCCTGGACTTGGTCGGCGCCCCCGACGGCTGCTGGCGGTTCTTCGAGCTGCTCTTCAAAGCGCCGCCTCAGGTCACGACGGTTCGGCATCTGGCCACGCAGCTCGGCGTGCTCCCCAGCACGCTCATGAGCCGGTTCTTCCGGGCCAGCTTGCCGGCGCCGAAGCGATACCTGACGCTGGCCCGACTGACGCGAGTCGCCCGGATGTTCGAGAACCCGGGGCTGTCGATCGCCAACGTAGCGAACCACATGGAGTACTCCTCTCCTCAGAGCTTCGGCCGGCACGTCCGGTCGATGATGCGGATGACGGCGCTCGAGTTCCGGCAGCGCTACGACGGTGAGGGGATGCTGCAGCGGTTTCGCGACGAGCTCGTCCACCCCTTCTCCGACGTCCTCCGCGCCTTCAGTCCGGTGTCGCGCCTGCCGCGGTGGGCGCGGCGATAGCGAGGTCGGGACGCCCCTGCTTCGTCAGGCAACGGGTCGGGACATCGCGGCGACGATGCGTTCGGCGGTCGCGAGCGCCAGCACGACCTGCCCGGCCGCCTCCAGGGCTTCGCGACCTCCCTCCTGGCGATCGACCAGCGCGAGCACGCCGACGACCTTCCCCCCCGCTGCAGTGACCGCGTCAATCGCGCGCAGGGCCGACGCGCCGGTGGTGAGGACGTCCTCGATGATCGCCACCCGGTCGCCGGCCTGGAACGGGCCCTCGATCACGCGCTTCGTGCCGTGTTCCTTGGCCTCCTTGCGCACGGTGAAGGCTCGTAGCGGCGTCCCCGCGATCTGGCTGGCGTAGGCGATTGCGTAGGCGATCGGGTCGGCGCCCAGCGTCAGCCCCCCGACGGCATCGACCTCCCAGCTCGCCTCGCGAAGGGTGGCGAGTGCCAGGGGGCCGATGAGGGACAGCCCATCGGGGCTCATTGTCGTCAGTCGCGCGTCGATGTACAGTGTGGACTGGCGACCCGACGCCAACGTGAATTGCCCCCGTCGCGCCGATCGTGTCGCCAGCATCTGAATCAGCCGATCGCCGTCGGTCATGTGCCTAGCATAGGGACCGCCCTGATCGCGGTCAACCGATCGGCTGTGGCGATGCAACGCCCTCGACCGTGGAAACGCAAGGGATGTCGACACCCAGCGGCGTTAGGCTCTCGTCGGTCGCGCTCGCCCTCGCGCTGCTCTTCGCGCTGGGGGGTCTGTATTCCATCGACCGCACGCTGTCGGCGTCGAGCCGTACGCAGGTCCAGAGCGAAGCAATCGAGTCGAGCGCGCTGGCAGAGAGCTTCCTCCTGGTCCACGCCGAGGTGCTGCACTCGGTACGGGGCATCCTCGTCGAGCCGGTCCGTCACGTCGAAGTGGAAGAGGAGCAGTTCAACGGACTGGTGACGTCGATGGCCCAATACGCACCGGCGTTTCGCAGCGTCTGGGTGGCCGACTCGATGAGCGTGGTGCGCTACCAGTTCCTCTTCGGGCCGCAAGCGTCGGTCGTGCCTGCGGGGGTGCGGCTCGACACTTTGGTGATGCTCGATGCGCGCGCGCTCGTCGAGCACGCGCGCGCCACGGGGCGCACACAGGTTGCGGAATGGGTGAGCGGCCACGGCGACCAGGAGATCGTCATTCTCGATCCGCTCTTCATCGATGGCCGCCTGGTGGGCTTCGCCGGCGCGACGCTCCCGGCTCAAGCGCTCCTGGCGGCGGTGGAATCGCGTCGGCCGCACGTCGCAGGTCGCCTGGCGATCCTCGCTGGGAACGACACTATTGGGGCAGTCACGCGGCCGACCGGAGGGAGAGTCCCGGCGTATGGGCGGGCGGCCCTCCGGATTCCCGGCGGGTCGGAGTGGCTCGTGGTCGTAGCCAGAGCGACGCGGTACGAGACCGTTCGCTTGCTCGTGTGGGGTGTCGGCCTGGCGACGCTGGCGGCGCTGATCGTCGCGCTGCTCCACGAGCGACGGCAGGGGTTGCGACTTGCCGGTCGGTCCCTCGAGCTGGAGCGGCTCTCCTCCGAGCTTCTGCGCGCCAACCGCACGAAGAGCGAGTTCCTTGCCAGCATCTCGCACGAGCTTCGCACGCCGCTCAACGCGATCGTCGGCTTCGTCGAGCTGCTCCGCGATGGGGTGTACGGCGAGCTCTCGCCTCGCCAGAGCGGCCCCGTCGATCGGATCGCTTCTTCGGCCAACCATCTCCGCCAGCTGGTCGACCAACTGCTCGATCTCGCCAAGATGGCAGCGGGTCGGCTAGAGGTGCACGCCGAGGTCATCGATGTGCGGCCGGTGGTGCTCGAGGCAGTCGCCGAGATGGAGCCACTGGTCCGCGAGCGTGGCCTGGGCCTCGACCTCGATGTCACGCCTGGTCTTCCGCGCCTGCGCACCGACCCCATGCATCTGCGGCAGATCCTTCTCAACCTGCTGAGCAACGCGGTGAAGTTCACGCCCGCAGGGGCCATCGCGGTGCGCACGCGGCTCGTCGATGCGCGGGAGCATCCGGTGGTCGATCGTCAGGCGTCGGTGCCACGCGCCGGCTCAGACTCCGTTCAAGGGTGGATCGCCGTCCGCATCGCCGACAGCGGCGTCGGCATCGCGTCGGCAGATCGGGACCGGATCTTCAATGAGTTCGAGCAGGTGAGCGCCGGTCCGCGGGGCGAGTCGGCGCGCCGCGGCACGGGTCTCGGCCTCCCGATCTCCCGGCGCCTGGCACGCCTCCTTGGTGGCGACCTCTCCGTCGAGAGCGAGGTCGGACAGGGATCGACCTTCACGCTCTGGCTGCCCGTCGATGCCGATGAACTCAAGCGCGTCGCCACCGGAGAGCGTGCCGTGACCTCTCCCGGCATCCCCGTCGCCCCGGCGCCAGTCGCCAGCGCGTAGCGCTAGTCGTCGCGCCGGATGAGTCCCTTCATTCGGGCGAAGAGCCCTTCTTTCTTGTTCGCGCTCGGGGCTGCCGTGGCGGCGCGGAGCGCGGCGGCGAATTCGGTGACGTGGGCGTAGCGATCGGATGGGTTGCGGGAGAGCGCCCGCATCACGACTGCCTCGATCGCCGGGTCCACGGTGTACCCCTTCCGCGCACTGTTGAGCGGGATCGGCGGCTGCGAGAGCAGCTGCGTGAACATCTCGCGCTGCGACTTTCCGAGGTACGGCAGATTGCCCGAGAGTAGGTAGTACGCGATGGTGCCGAGGCTGTACTGATCGGCGGCGGAGGTGACCAGCTGGCCGGAGAGCGCCTCGGGGGCCACGTACATCAGCGTCCCGACGAAGAAGCCGGCCTTCGTCAGGCGCTCCTCCGGCGTGAGATCGGGCTCGGCGGCGATGCCGAAGTCGAGGAGCTTGATCTTCTTGGTCGCCGGGTCGTACATGACATTTTCGGGCTTCAGATCGCGGTGGACGATGCCTTCCGCGTGGACGGCGTGAACAGCTTGGGCGAGCTGCTCGATGATGTCGGCGACTTCGGCGGGCGGCAGCGGCGCGTTGCGCTTGGCGTACTTCTCCAGCAATTCACCGTTTGCCCACTCGATGGCCAGGAAGTGGACGCCGGGGCGCGGCTCCCCGATCTCGATGGTGCGCACGACGTTGGGGTGGGTGACGCGCGTGCCGTACGATGCCTCGCGAAGGAAGCGCGCAACCGCGGTCTTGTCCGTGCGGAGCTTCTCGCGGAGGACCTTGAGCGCGACGGTCCCGTGAGCGGGATGATCGGCGCGGTACACGACTGCCGTTCCCCCCTCACCGACCATATCCTGTAGTGCGTAGCCGGCTAGAGTGGTGCCCGCCAGGTTCTCGCGAATCACGCGGCCGAAGCTAATCGTGCGAGTGAGAGCGAGCAAGAACGCGTAACTTCCGGCGGCGGTCCGTGTACATCACACAGTCCGTACACCCCCCACGATGCATTCGACGCGCGGAGCGACGATTCGAACCTCAGTAGGGCTCCATGCCCTCCCGCTGATGGCGGCGTACTTGTTGGCGATCCTGGCCGGATGCGGCCCCGCCGTGAGCAGCGGCGCTCCAGGGGGCAATGCTCCGGAGCCGTCCAACGGGGCGCAGCAACGCGGCCAAGGGAACAGCGTCCTCGATCCTCTCCCGATGTACCGCGACGCCGGTCTGATCGTCGCCGGCCCACCCCTCCCGTTCATCGGATCGGTCCGTTTTCTCGCCAGCTCCACACCCGAGAGCACGCTGACGCTGGTGACGCTGTCGTTCGCCAATCGGGCGCTCGCGTTCACCAACGAGGGACAGACCCAGCGGGCCGTCTATGGCGCGAGTATCGACATCAAGCAGGGGCCGGCGACCATCAAGCGCCTCGATGTGCGTCAAACGGTGCGCGTGTCGACCTTTCGGGAAGCGACGCGAACCGACGAGAGCGTGATCTACGAGCATTTCTTCATGCTGCCGCCGGGACGCTACCTCCTCTCCGTGGCGATCCGTGATGAGGGAAGCGCGAACGCCGGCTCGCAGAGCGCGACCATCACGGTGCCGCGCTTCTCCCCAGGCACCCTCTCCACGCCCATCCCCGTGTACCAGGTGACGCCACGTACGCGCCTGGATACGGTGCCGAGCCTCATCACCAATCCGCGTGCGGCGGCCGTCCTCGGGCGCGACACGCTGGCGCCGATCTATCTGGAGGGCTACGGCCTCAGCCCGTCGTCCCGGATCGTGGTCGCCGTGCTGAGTGACAAGAAAAATCTCATTCTCGAAGACACGATCCGCATTGCCCAACACGGTCCGATGTCGTCGGCGCGACTGGATTTTCCCGTGGGACGTATCGGTATCGGCCGGCTGTCGATGATCGCCTCGCTGGTCGGGAGCGCGGATACGGTCGAGACACCCCTCCTGATCACGATCAGTGAAGATTTCGCGATCACGTCGTTCGATGAGCTCCTCAGCTATCTCCGCTTCTACGCGACGCCGGAGCGGTTGCAAGTCCTGCGCGACGCACCCCCCGACAAGCGCGCCGCCGCCTGGGCTGCGTTCTGGAAAGCCACGGACCCGAACCCCGCGACCCCGGAACACGAAGGCCTGCGCGACTACTTCCTGCGCATTCGTCAGGCAAACCAGCGCTTCGGCGAGGAAGGCGGTCCGGGATGGCTCACCGACCGGGGCAAGGTGTTCGTGACGCTCGGTGAGCCGGATCAAGTACTCGAGCAGCAGCGAAGCCAGACAGACACGCGCGGGCGGGCGCAGGGGTGGGATTACAGTCAGTTCCACGTCCAATTCGTGTTCGTCGACCAGACGGGCTTCAATCG
>Ga0187777_10000698_pt1 | contig 21974 bp, 24 predicted proteins | sample 1015_Q2_SP5_10_M_FD_132416 | JGI IMG/M metagenome (GOLD analysis project Ga0187777, IMG submission 132416) | Tropical peat soil microbial communities from peatlands in Department of Meta, Colombia - 1015_Q2_SP5_10_MG | ecosystem: Environmental > Terrestrial > Soil > Wetlands > Peat | place... | reverse complement strand
GCCGACGAGCTTGCCCCCGCCTCGCGCCATCACCTCGCCGCCGGCCGCGCTGGCGAAGCAGGCGCCGGAGCCGACGCCGTCGGCCGGCCGGTCGTCGGCGAGCATCGCGTGGATCTCGCGGTAGCTGGCGCGCAGCGAGCCGAACGCCGCGGCGGGCGCGGCGACGGCGTAGGTGACCTCGCGGTGGTGCCACACGGCGCGGCCGCCGGTCGGGCGGCGCACGACCGCGAGGCCGCGCGCGGAGATGGCGGCGCGGTCGTAGCGGACGAGGGCGGGCTCGTTGCGGCCGAAGGAGAGGGTCGGCGGGTCCCAGGCGTAGAGCCGCAGCGTGCGCTGTCCCTCGCGCTCGGCGGCCGCGAGCAGCGCGGCGTCTGTTGACATGTTGCGGGGGCCGGACGCGGCTGGGTCGACCAGGACGAGCCAGTCGGAGGTCACTTCTGACTCCTCACCCGTTCACGGCTGTGAGAGGTGAGGGGTGAAAGGTGAGACGTTCACGTGAGACGTGAGAGGTGGAAAGGCGTGAGAGGTGGAAAAGCGTGAGAGGGCCGGCCCGCGCCCTCTCACGTCCCTCTCACGTCCTTGCTTCTCGCTTCTCACTTGAACGTCTCACGGCTCACTGCTCACCTCTCACTTCTTCTCGCTGATCAGCGTCCTGCTCTGCTCTCTCATGAACTGCGGCAGGTAGAACAGCCCGCCCGCGCTCTTGCCCGTGGAGCCCGAGCCCTTCCAGCCGCCGAACGGCTGCAGGCCCGGCCACGCGCCCGTGGTGGCGCCCTGCGGCCGGTTGGCGTAGCAGGTGCCGGACTCGACGCGATCGAAGAACCACTGCGCCTCGCGCGGGCTGCCGTAGAAGCCGGCCGTGAGGCCGTAGTCCGCGTCGTTCGCGCGCCGCATGCCCTCCTCGAGCGACTCGACGCCGGCGATCATCGCGATGGGCAGGAACATCTCCTCGCGCCACAGCCGGTGCGCGGCCGGCACGTTGTCCACCAGCGTCGGGGCGCAGAAGTACCCCTTCGCGAGCGGGCCCTGGGTGAGCCGCCGGCCGCCGAACAGGATCGTCCCGGCCTGGCGCAGCTCGGCGCAGTAGTTCTCGTAGCTCCGGGCGCCGGCCGCGTTGGCCACCGGCCCCAGCCAGTTCTCGCGCACCGTGGGATCGCCGATGTTGGTGCGCTCGAGCAGCGCGAGCAGCCGGGCGATCAGCTTGTCCTTCACCGCCCGCTCGACGAGGATGCGGCTCGTGGCCGAGCACTTCTGGCCCTGCAGGCCGAAGGCCGAGCGGTAGCAGCCCAGCGCGGCCTGGTCGAGGTCCGCGTGGCGCGAGACGATCGTCGCGTTCTTGCCGCCCATCTCCGCGATGCACGGCCGCGGCCACTTGCCGCCGGCGAAGCCGCGGTAGATGTGCATGCCGACGTCGAACGAGCCCGTGAAGGTGATGCCGTCCACGCCCGGGTTGGCGATCAGCTCCTCGCCCAGCGTTCCGCCCGGCCCGGTGACGAAGTTGTACACGCCCTTCGGCAGGCCCGCGTCGAGGAAGCAGCGCGCGAGGAACCAGCCGACCCACGGCGTGTCGGTCGCCGGCTTGGCGACGACGGTGTTGCCGGCGAGCAGCGCCGCGCCCGAGGGCCCGCCCGACAGCGCGACCGGGAAGTTCCACGGCGAGATCACGACCCACACGCCGTACGGCCGCAGCAGGCTGGTGTTGGAGGCCGTGAAGCCCTTGAGCGGATCGCGGCCCATCGGCGTCACGTAGCCGTCGAACCGCTCCATCAGGTCGCAGTAGTAGGCGATCAGGTCCGCCGTCTCCTGCACGTCGCCCAGCGCCTCCATCCGGTTCTTGCCGAACTCGAGCGAGTCGATGGCGGCGAACTCGAAGACGCGCTTGTTGATCAGGGCCGCGGCGGCCCGCAGGTAGCGGACGCGGCGCTGCCACGGCAGCGCGCTCCAGGCCGGGAACGCGGCGCGCGCCGCCGCGATGGCGGCGCGGGCGTCCTCCACGCCGCCCTTCTGGAACCGGCCGAGCAGCCAGTCGGTGTCGATCGGGCTCCGGTCCTCGAACTGCTCGGCGGAGCGCCGCTCCTCGCCGCCGACGAGGAGCGGGTACTCGCGCCCGAGGTCGCCGCGCACCCTGGCGAGCGCACGGTCGTAGCTGGTATGCAGCTCCTCCGGCGGCTCGAACATCGTGGCGTAGGTGAGATGGAAGGCGGCCGGCGTCTTGGAGGCCACCTTCTTGGCTGACTTGGACTTAGGAGACACGGGAATTCCCCGGACGTTCGGGTGGAATCGCACGGCAGGCGGCCAGAACTCTAGCAAAGCGCGGGCCAGGAGGACAAGGGACGCCGCGCCGCTCAGCTCCGGATCGACAGCGCGATCAGGAGCTGGGCCGCCCAGTAGGCGACCAGCTCGACCACGTGCGCCTCGCGCGAGGGCCGGCGGAAGCGCCGCACGGCCAGGATCACGTCGGCGGTGAAGAAGCAGCAGGCGCCGGCCAGCGCGAGCACGAAGGAGGCGTGGCCGACGCCCGGCGCCTGGCCGCGCGCGGCCGCGCGCCACGCCATCGCGCACAGCACGGTGAGATAGGCGAGCACGGGGACGCGGCGCGCGCCGAGCACGGGCCACAGGTAGCGGACCACGGCCGCGCCGGCGACGACGAACGGCGCGAGCAGCGGCAGCTGTCCCGGGACCACCGGGCTGCCGAGCGTGAAGGCGGCGAGGTACGCGAGCTGCGCGGCGGCGAACGCGACGAGCCCCGCGAGGAAGCGGGCGGGCGGCAGCAGCAGCACGTCGCCGGCGAGCGACGCCGACAGGCCGAGCACCACGAGGCCGCGGTAGGGCTGGCCGCCGGGGCGGACCAGCCAGGCGGCGCCGACGAGGATGATCAGCGTGGTGAGGGGCTTGAAGAAAGCGAACCCCGGCCGGTCGTCGCGAGCCGCGGCGACGATGGCGCAGCCGGCCGCGATGGCCGTCGCGCCCGCGAACGGCAGGGTCGAGAGCGGCATCCGTCGTCCTTCAGGGCCTCCGCGGGGCGGGGCCGCGAACGGGCCTACGCTCCGAAGGCGAACCGCACGTCGGGGTTCCGGGCCGCCGCGGCTTCGTCGAACCGGCTGACCGGCGTCAGGCGGGGCGCGCCGGTCACCAGCTCGGGCTCCGTCTCCGCTTCCTTCGCGATCTGGAGCATCGTGTCGGCGAACCGGTCCAGCTCGTCCTTCGTGGCCGTCTCGGTCGGCTCGATCATCAGCGCTTCCGGCACGATCAGCGGGAAGTACACCGTCGGCGCGTGGAAGCCGTAGTCGAGGAGCCGCTTGGCGATGTCCAGCGTCTTGACGCCGTGCCGCTCCTTGAAGGGCGTGCCGGTGGCGACGCACTCGTGCATCCCGCGGCCGAAGGGCAGCGGGTACGCGCCCTCGATCCGCGCGGCGAGGTAGTTGGCGTTGAGCACCGCGGCCTGCGCGGTCTCGCGGATCCCCTCGCGGCCCAGCATCGCGATGTACGTGTACGCCCGTACCATCATCCCGAAGTTGCCGAAGTAGCCGTGCAGCTTGCCGATCGACCGCGGCCGGTCCCACTCCCGCCGGTACCGGTCGCCGTCCTTGACCACCAGCGGCACGGGCAGGAACGGCTCGAGGTGTCGCTTCACGGCCACGGGGCCCGCTCCGGGCCCGCCGCCGCCGTGCGGCGTCGAGAAGGTCTTGTGGAGGTTGAAGTGCATCGCGTCCACGCCGCTGTCGCCGGGGCGCACGACGCCCATGAGGGCGTTCATGTTCGCCCCGTCCATGTAGAGCAGCGCGCCGGCGCCGTGCACCAGCCGGGCGATCTCGACCACCTCGGTCTCGAACCGGCCGACGGTGTTGGGGTTGGTGAGCATCACGGCAGCCGTGTCGGGCCCGAGCGCCGCCTGCAGGGCCGCGAGGTCCATCTGGCCGCGGGCGTCCGACTTGATCGCCTTGACCACGAAGCCGGCGAGGGCGGCGGTGGCCGGGTTGGTGCCGTGCGCGCTGTCGGGGATGATCACGGTCTTGCGCGCCGCGTCGCCGCGCGCGCGGTGGTAGGCGGCGATCAGGAAGATGCCCGTCATCTCGCCCTGCGCGCCGGCGGCCGGCTGGAGCGTGATCGCGTCCATCCCGCTCACGTCCTTGAGCCACTCCCCGAGCGTGTGGACGAGGCGCAGCGCGCCCTGGCACGCCGCGTCGGGCGCGAACGGGTGCAGCGCCGCGAAGCCCGGCAGCCGCGCCATGTCCTCGTTCACCTTGGGGTTGTACTTCATGGTGCACGACCCCAGCGGGTAGAGGGCGCGGTCCACGTGGTGATTCTTGAGCGACAGCTCCACGTAGTGCCGCATCACCTCGAACTCCGGCACCTCGGGCAGCCGGGGCGGGGCCTTCCGCAGCGCCGCGGCGGGCAGCACGTCGGTCGCGCGCTGCGCCGTGATGGGCCGGGGCACGCGGGTGCCGCCGCGCCCGGGGCGCGAGCGCTCGAAGATCAGGGGCGTGGGGACGGGGCTGAGCGGGAACGGCTGCATGGTCGTCCTCTAGAAGGCGTACGCCTGGCCGGGCCGGAGCACCTCGACCCGCGCCAGGGAGCCGACCGCACGCCGGAACGCCTCCGGGTCGGCCTCGATCACGGGGAACGTGCCCCAGTGCATCGGGATGGCGACGCGCGGCTTGACGAACGACACCGCGCGCGCCGCGTCCTCGATGCCCATGGTGTAATTGTCGCCGATCGGCACGAGCATGACGTCCACCCGGCCCTCCAACAGCTGCATCTCGAGGGTGAGGGCGGTGTCGCCGGTGTGGTACACGCTCTTCCCCCCGACGGTGACCACGTAGCCGCAGGGGAAGGTGGTGAACCGGCCCGCGTCGTCGCCGTCGACGCCGCCGCCGTGGAAGGCGACCACCAGCTTGACCGTTCCGAAGGGGAACGCGCGCGCGCCGCCGATGTGCATCGGGTGCACGTTGGGCGCGCCCTGCTCGACGCACCACATGGCGAGCTCGTAGGGCGCGACCACCGTGGCCCGGTGGAGCTTGGCGAGCGGGATCGCGTCCCCGACGTGGTCGCCGTGGCCGTGGGTGAGGAGGATCGCGTCCGGCTTCGGCAGCGCGGCGGCCTCGATGTCGGCCAGCGGATTCCCGGTCAGGAACGGGTCGAAGACGATCCGCTTCCCGTCGTGCTCGAGGACGAAGCAGTCGTGGCCGTGGTAGGTGAGCGTCGGCACGGCGGACCTCAGGCCTGCGTCAGCACGTCGACCAGGCGCTCCACGTCGGCCGCGGTGCGCTTCTCCGTCGCGGCGATGAGCAGCGCGTGGTCGTCCTCCATCGGGAAAGCGAAGCGGTCCAGCGCGACGCCGGGCAGCACGCCGAGGCCGGCCGCGCGGTGGACGATCTCGGCCGCGGGCTTCGGGGTCTTCACCGCGAACTCGTGGAAGAAGCGGCCGCCGGGGCAGAGCGGCGCGTAGCCCTTGATCTTCGTGACGGCGTCGAACGCCGCGTGCGCGTTGACGCACGACGCCTCCGCGACGCCCCGGAGGCCCTCGAGCCCGACGGTGGCGAGGTAGACGGTGGCCGCGAGGGCGAGCAGCCCCTGGTTGGTGCAGATGTTGCTGGTCGCCTTCTCGCGCCGGATGTGCTGCTCGCGGGTCTGGAGGGTGAGCACGAAGCCGCGCCGGCCGTCGTGGTCCGTGGCGCGGCCGACGATGCGGCCCGGCATGTGGCGGATGTACTCCTGCTTCGCCGCGAACATGCCGAGCACGGGGCCGCCGAAGCTCATCGGGATGCCGAGCGGCTGGCCCTCGGCGATCGCGACGTCGGCGCCGCACGCGCCGGGGCTCTCGAGCAGCGCCGCGGCGACGGGGTTGAACGCGACCACCAGGAGGGCGCCGGCGTCGTGGGCCGCGGCGGCGCAGGCGCGCAGGTCCTCGATCACGCCGAGGAAGTTGGGCTGCTGCACCACCAGGCACGACGCGCCCGCCAGCAGCGGGGCCGCCGCCGCGAGGTCGAGGGTGCCGTCGGCGCGGCGCGGCGCCACGGCCACGGTGCGGCCGGTGGCCCCGATGTAGGTCTCGGTCACCCGGCGGTAGTGCGGGTGGACCGTGTGCGCCATCACGACCCGGGGCCGGTCCTTCTTCACGCTGCCGGCGAGGATCGCGGCTTCGGCGCACGCGCTGGCGCCGTCGTACATCGAGGCGTTGGCGACGTCCATGCCCGACAGCTCGCACACCAGCGTCTGGAACTCGTAGATGACCTGCAGCGTGCCCTGGGAGACCTCGGGCTGGTAGGGCGTGTAGGCGGTGTAGAACTCGGAGCGCCGCAGCACGTGGTCGACGATCGACGGCACCCAGTGGTCGTACATGCCGGCGCCGGCGAAGCACACCAGCGGCGCGTCCGCATCGGCCAGCGCGGTCACCGCGCGCACGGTGTCCCACTCGGGGAGTGCCTCGGGCACGGCGAGCGGGCGAAGGGACCGGAGCCCGGCGGGGATCGCCGCGAACAGGTCGTCGAGCGACGCGATGCCGATCGTCTGGAGCATCTCGCGGACGTCGGCGGCGCTGTGGGGGACGTAGGACATGGGAAGCCGAGCCTGAGGGAGAAAGTGCAGCGCCCCGGGGAGTGGCCCGGGGCGCCGTGGTCTACTGTCCGATGTGCGCGGCGTAGTCCGCGGGGCCGAGGAGCCCGCCGAGCTCCGCGGCGCTGGTCGCCCGCAGGCGGATCATCCAGCCCGCGCCGTAGGGATCCTTGTTGATCACCGACGGGTCGCCCTCGATGGCCCCGTTCACCTCCACCACCTCGCCCGCGACGGGGCAGTACAGCTCGGAGACGGCCTTCACCGCCTCGATGGTGCCGAACGGCTCCATCTTGCCGAACGTGGTGCCGGGCTTGGGGAGGTCGACGTAGACCACGTCGCCCAGCTCGCCCTGCGCGTAGTCCGTGATCCCCACCTCGACGATGCCCGGCTTGCCGGTCTGGCGGACGTATTCGTGTTCTTCGGTGTAGGTGAGGTCGTCCGGAATCTTCGACATCGGGGCTCCACGTGCTGCGAGGGTTCCTTTCGGCCCCCAAGGGTATTCGGGGTGCCAGCCGGTGTCAAGCGAAAAACCCGCGCCGCGACTGGCGTGCGCGCGCCTGCTAGCGCCGCGCGTTGCGGCGGCGTCCCGCCTCGGTCACCAGCGCCTGCCACGCGGCCCGCGCGTTGGCCTGCAGCGCCTCCAGCGAGCCGTCGTTGTCGATGACGATGTGGCTCTTGGCGCGCTTGAAGCGGCTCGGCAGCTGCGCGTCCATGACGTCGCGCGCCTCCTCGTCGGAGTAGCCGCGCAGCTCGACCAGGCGCCGCCGCCGGGTCTCCTCCGGCGCGTCCACCAGGACCACCACGTCCCACGCGTCGGGATCGAGAGCCTCGAACAGCAGCGGGATGTCGGAGACCACGATGGCCACGCCCGCCTTGCGGGCGACCTCGAGGCGCTCGGCGTGCAGGCGCATCACGTCGGGGTGCACGATCGCGTTGAGCACCGCGCGCCGCTCGTCGTCGCCCATCACCCGCCGCCGCAGCAGCGCGCGGTCGAGCGAGCCGTCGGCGAGGGCGAGGTCGTCGCCGAACCGCGCCAGGATCGCCCGCAGCGCCGGCCGCCCGGGGGCGACCGCCTCGCGCGCCAGCTGGTCGGTGTCGACCACGGTCGCGCCCCAGTGCGCGAACTGCGCCAGGACCGTGCTCTTGCCCGCCGCGACGTTGCCGGTGAGCGCGACGGAGAGCATCAGGCCCGGGCCGAGGTCTCGAACAGCCGGCGCTGCAGCTCGTCCTTGCGCGGCACCTCGTGGCAGTGGCGGCAGCGCGCCTCGTACGCCTCCCGCCCGCCCACCATGATCTGCGGCGAGTCGTACGGCGCCGGCTTGCCGTTCACCAGCCGCTGGTTGCGCGTCGCGGGCCCGCCGCACACCACGCAGATCGCGTGCAGCTTGTCCACGATCTCGGCGGCCGCCATCAGCGCCGGCATCGCGCCGAACGGCTCGGCGCGGAAGTCGGTGTCGAGTCCCGAGAGGATGACCCGCACGCCGCGATCGGCCAGCGTGTTCGCCACTTCCACGATGCCCTCGTCGAGGAACTGCGCCTCGTCCACCGCCACGACCTGGGTGTCGGGCTTGAGGCGCAGCAGGATCTCGCGCGCCTCCTTCACGGGCTCGGCCTCGGCGATCCCGCCGTCGTGACTGGAGACCGTGTACACGCCGGCGTAGCGCGCGTCGAGGTGCGACTTGAAGACCTGGACCTTGTTCCGGGCGATGACCGCCCGGCGGATCCGGCGGATCAGCTCCTCGCTCTTGCCGCTGAACATCACGCCGGAGATGACTTCGATCCAGCCGGGTTTGGTACCGTGAAACATCGTCGATCCTGGGTGGGCGGGAGGGGGTGGGGAAGTATGAAAGTCGGTCCCGAGAGGGTCAAGCGCGGGATTTCCCTATTGCGAAGAATCGAGGAAATACCTAGGTTTTCGGCCATATCGGGGCACGGCCCCGCGATGCGCACCCCCCACTGCGAAGGAGTCCTCCGGTGAACAAGTCCGATCTCGTCGGCGCGCTGGCAAGCAAGACGAAGATGTCGAAGGCGGATGCCGGTCGCACGGTCGAGGCGCTGTTCGCTCCGAGCGGCGTCATCGCCAACGAGCTGAAGAAGGGCGCCAAGGTGCAGATCACCGGCTTCGGGAATTTCGAGACCAGGAAGCGCGGCGCCCGCAAGGGTCGCAACCCCCGCACCGGCAAGGAGATCACCATCAAGGCGTCGGTGGCTCCGGTGTTCCGCGCCGGCAAGGGCCTCAAGGACGCGGTGAAGAAGGGCAAGTAGTCCGGACGCCGCAGCCCGATCGTTGAGGCGCCGCCTCGGGTTTCCCGGGGCGGCGCCTCGTGTTTCACGCCCGGCCGGAGCGCCCCGGCGGCGCCGGCGCGTGGCCGCGATCGAGCCGCGCGGCGACCCGCCGCCCGCGGAGCGTGGTCCCGGTCAGGGCCCGCACCACCCGCTCGGCTTCCTCCGCGCGCACCTCGACCAGGCAGAACAGCTCGCGCACCTCGATCTTCCCGACCCGGTCGGCCGCGAGCTTGGCCTCGCCCACGATCGCCCCGAGCACGTCGCCGGGGCGCACCCCGTCCTTCTTCCCGACCCCGACCCACAGCTTGGCCCACGCGGCCACGCTGCCCGGCGCCTCGGCGAGCGCGCCCGGCGGTGCGGCGTCGGCGAGGCTCTCCGCGGCCCCGGGCGCCGGGGCGCCGAGGTGCAGGGCCGCGGCGGCGACCTCGGCGGGATCGAAACGGTCGAGCAGCGGCCCGATAAGGAACAGCTCCCGGTCGAGCCGCTCCCGCTCGATGGTGCGCGCCAGCCGCGCGCGCAGCGCCTCCGCCTGCCGCTCCAGCGCGTCGAGCGCCGTGGGCAGGCGCAGCGCGGAGAGTGGCGCGAACGCGCTCCGCAGCCACGGCAGCTGGCACGGCTCGATCACGAACACCAGGCGCCGCGCGGCTCCCCCCACCCCCCCCGCGCCGGCCGCGCGCGCGAGCGCCTCGGCGGCCTCGCGGCTCGGCGGGCACAGGGCGACGGTGACGTCGTCGTCGGACGCGGGATCGAGGGCGTCGAGGATCTCGCGGTGCACGGCCTCGAAGCGGCCGGGGCGGGCCACGACGTAGCCCGCCGGCCCGAGGCCGGGGGGCGCCGGGACGTCGCTCGGGTCGTTGGGCGGGAAGCCGAACGCGACCGCCTTGAAGGCGTAGCGCTCCACCAGGGCCTCGGTCTCCGGTCCCGGCACGGACGCGAGGATGATCCGCTGCGCGTCGCGCGCCGCTTCCGCCATCACGGCCTCGAGCGCCTCGCGCCCCTCGTCGTCGATCTGCTCCGGCCAGGCCAGCACCACCGTCTGGAACTCCGCGGCCCGGAGCGCCGAGCGGGCGAGCAGCCGCAGCGCGTCGGGGGCCGACACGGCGAGGCGGCCCGGGAGCCCGGCCGCGAGGCGGCGCAGGGCGCGCGCGATGCCGGTGACGGCGAGCGACGCGGCGCGCGGCGCGGCGTCGTGCAGCGCGACGGCGCGATCGGCGTCGGCGGTGAGGATCAGGGTGGGACGGGTCTCGGGGATGGCCTCGAGGAACGGCGCGGCGGCCGCCGGAACGGGCGGAACCAGGGCGGCCAGGTTGTGGCCTCGAGCAACGACCGGTGCGGCGTCCACGGCGACCCCCGAGTTGTCAAAGAGAAGCTTCCGACGCCGGGACGCTACCGCGGCGCGCGGCGTTCCTCAAGAGGGGCGGCGCACCGGGCGGCCCGCCCGGCGCAGCGCGACGCAGCACGTCCCCGGGCGGGGGTCCATCACGGCGGCGACGCCGGTGACGCCGAGCCCCGCGAGCAGGCCCTGCACCAGGGCGTGGTTCGCGCCGCAGACCAGCGCGCGATGCCGCACGGCCAGCGCGTGGAACGGGCAGTTGCGCAGCCGCACGCCCGTGCCCTCTCGCGCCGGCTCGTAGCCGAGCGGCGCGAGTGCCGCGATGGCCGCCTCGAGGGAGCCGCGGCCCGGCCGGCGGCCGCGCGGCGCGCCGGCCTCGCGGGCGAGCCGCCGCCCGAAGGCGCGTGCGACCCGCCCCACGTCCCGGCCGTCGCGCCCGTCCCGCTCGAGCGCCTCGGCGAACAGCTCGGCCACCAGCGCGTAGCTGCGCGGCGGGAGGCTCACCGCGACCGGCTCGGGCGAGCGCCGGTACAGCTTCGCCGGCCGGCCGGCGCCGGGCCCGGAGCGCCCGGTGAGACGCCGGTACTCGGCGACCAGCAGGCCGCTGGCGACCAGCTTGTCGAGGTGGAAGGCGGCCAGGGCGCGGGAGACACCGGCCCCGCGCGCCGCCTGGTCGCGCGAGACGGCGTCGCCCCGGTCCACCACGTAGCGGTACAGCGCGCGGCGCGCGGGCTCCTCGAGCGCCGCGATGCCGGCGATCTGCCGTTCCAGGGCCTGGGCCATGCCGCAATGTATCACGAACGTGCCTTGGCGGTAGAGGCTTGACAGCCCGGCCGGACGTCTCTTAAGATAGCGTCTCCTAGTTATAGACACCCCGTCCCGGAGGAGCAGGCCATGCCCATCGGCGGATTCGTCAACGCGGTCCCCATGCCGGTCTTCCTGGTGATCCACGCGGTCGCGCTGCTGATCGGCGCGTTCTTCGCCCGCAAGGCGTTCGCCGCCGGCGCGTCGGACGTCGGGTGGGGCTTCGCGCTCTACGCGCTGGCCGAGCTGTCGTACCTGACCTACCACCTCGACTGGACCGTGGTGCTGTTCGCGCACACCATCGCCGAGGTGCTGGACCTCGTGGCGTTCATCCTGATCTTCGCGGGGCTGTCGAGGCGGGTGTTCGGCGCGGCGGCGCGGCGCTAGCGTGACCGGGCGGGTGGCGGCGGCCGCGCTGCTGGCGGCCGCCGCGTGCGCCCCCGCGGGGGCGGCGCGGCCCGTGGCCACGGCGTCGGTGGACCTGCCGCGCTCGTACCGGTACGCGCCGGCGGCGATCACCGTGCCGGCCGGCACGCGGGTGACCTGGAGGAACACGGACGTGTTCACGCACTCCGTGCGGCTGCGGGAACTGGGCGACACCAACCTCGTGCTGCGGCCGGGCGACAGCGCGTCGTACACCTTCACGCAGCCGGGCCTGGTGCACTACGACTGCGCGTTCCACGGGCAGATGATGCAGGGCACCGTCGAGGTCACGGCGCCGAAATAGCCGCGCCGCCGCCGGGAATGGGCGGCGCGGGGGCTGGCCGCCGCTCCGCCGCCGGCCCATCTTGGCACCCGTCCTGTCAACGGGGAAGCCGCCGATGGCCGCCGCGAAAGTCGATCTCACCCGTCTCCACGCCGCCGAGTACGTGGCGCCGCGCGCGCCCGCCCTGGTGGCCACGAAGCCGGCGCGCTACCTCGCCGCCGCGGGCTCGGGCGATCCCAACGCCCCGGCGTTCGGCGAGAAGGTCGGCGCGCTCTACGCCGTCGCGTACACCGTGAAGATGGCCCGCAAGAAGGCGGGCCGGGACTTCAAGGTCGCGGGGCTCGAGGGGCTGTGGTGGGGCGTCGGCGGCAAGGGATGGATGATCGAGCAGTCGCGCGGCGGGTGGCGCTGGAAAGTGCTGATCCGCATGCCCGCCTTCGTCACGGCCGCCGACGTGGCGGCGGCGGTGCAGCAGCTGCTCGCCAGAGGCAAGGGAACGGCGGTCCGGCAGGTGAAGCTGGAGCGACTCGCCGAGGGCCGCTGCGTCCAGATGCTGCACGTGGGGCCCTACGTGGACGAGGGGCCGACGATGGACGCGATGCTGGCGTTCGCGAAGGCGAAGGGGCTCCGGTTCACCGGCAAGCACCACGAGATCTACCTGTCGGATCCGCGGCGGGTGAAGCCGGCGAAGCTGCGGACCATCCTGCGGCACCCGGTGCGCTAGCGCGGCGCTGCGCCGCTCCGCGCGCCGACGCGGCGTGCTACCCCTCGCGGGTGGCGCGGATCAGCGCCTCCATGTGCTCGAGGTAGCGCTCCAGCGCCCGGCGGCCCGCGGCCGTGAGGCGGTACTCGGTGCGGGGCAGGCGGCCCTCGAACGACTTGGTGCACGCGACGTACTGGGCTTCCTCCAGCTTGCGCGCGTGGACGCTGAGGTTGCCGTCGCTGGTCTTGAGCAGCTTCTTGAGGTCGGCGAAGCTCAGCGCCTCGTTCACCGCCAGCGCGCTCACGATCCCGAGCCGCAGCCGCTCGTGGATCAGCCGGTCGAGCTCGGGCGCGTGGCTCGCCGGAGGAGCCTTCTCGCGCTCCTCGCCCCGGCGCCGCTCGGCCTCCTTCCGCATCGCGCTCGCCCTAGCCACCGTGCTTCCGCGCGATGACGACGCCGAACACCACGTGCAGCGCGCCGAAGCCCACGGCCATCAGGCGGTCGCCCCACGCCGCCGGCGCCGCGAGCGCCGCCGTTCCCGCCATCATGAACGACAGCCCCATCACGGGCACCGCGCTCACCGAGAACGCGCCCGCCGTCGCGAACGCCGTCCCGTACAGCAGCAGCCACATCCCCGGCAGGAAGTCCCGCAGCCCGGCGTAGTACATCGGGATGGTGAGGATCGCGCCCGCCGCCATCGGGGTCGCGAAGGTGAGCGCGAACCGCCGGCCCGGACGCCCGAACAGCGGCTGGCGCGCGCGGCGCGCCTTGCGCGCCGTCATCGCGAACCCGATCAGCGCGCCGAGCACCGCCTCGATCAGCCACACCCGCATCCACGCCTTGTTGGTCGGCGCCCGGGACGCCAGGAAGGCCGCCGGGAACGCCGTCAGGCCGATGATGAACCCGCCCCACCCGGACAGCGCGGTGAACGACGCCGCCCCCTCCATGGTCTGGCGGATGTACCGCAGGTCGTCCATCGCCCGCGCGTGCAGCGCGGCCGGCGGGCGCGGGGCGGCGTCCGGCGGCGGGACCGGCGGGTCGGTGCGGCTCATGCCGCGAGGATAGGCGGGCGCCGCGAGACTGTCAAGTACTTTGTCATACAAAGTTCGGCGGAACCTCGCGACGCCGTTCGCGGTACATGGCGCGTGAGCGAACCCGCCGCTGCGTCGTCGACCGGGCCGCGCCCGCTCCGGGTGAGCGGCTACCACGGCTCGCCCACCCGGGCCGAGCTGGTGGTGGTGCATTTCGACCGGCCGCAGCGCGTGCGGCGCGCCGCGAAGGGGCTGGCGGGGTTCTGGGGCGCGATGGTGGTCAGCGTGTTCATCCCCGTCGCGCACTTCGTGCTGGTGCCGTCGTTCTTCGGGATCGGGATCTGGCAGTTCTTCCGCCGCCTGCGCCGGCGCGATCTGGTGCGCGGGGCCCACGCCGCGTGTCCCGACTGCGGCGTCGTGCAGGACTTCGAGCTCGGCGGCGGGCTCCGGTTCCCGCAGGGGGTCCGCTGCCGGAGCTGCGGCCGCGGGCTCACCATCGGCCAGGAGGCCGCGTGAAGCTGCTGCGGACGCTGCTCGTCTTCATCGCCGCCACCCTGCTCGGGGCGCTCGGCCAGCAGGTACTCGGGCTGACCGGGATGCTCCTCGGGTCCATCGCGGGGATCTTCGTCGGCTACTGGGCCGCCCGCCGCCTGGCGCCGTAGCGGATCGCGGCCGTGTTGACAGCGGGGACCGCCGCGCCATCTTGAGCGCGTGCGGCCCGCCGTGCTCCTCGCCCTCCTCGTCCTCGTCCCCGACGCGCTCCGTTCCCAGGCGTCTGTTGCGCGTCCGCGCGCCCGCGACGTCGGGCTGGTGATCGGCGTCCTGCCGGCGGGCCCGCTCGACGCGATCACCGACGTCGCCGGCGTGCGGGTCGGCCAGGTCACGGTCGCGTCCGGCGACTCGATCAACACCGGCGTCACTGCGATCCTCGCGCACGGGGGCAACCCGTTCCGGGAGAAGGTGCCGGCGGCGGTGGCGGTGGGGAACGGGTTCGGCAAGCTCACCGGCATCGCGCAGCTCCGTGAGCTGGGCGAGCTGGAGTCGCCGGTCGTGCTCACCTGCACCCTGTGCGTGCCGCGGGTCGCCGACGCCGTCCTGGACTGGATCCTCGCACTGCCGGGGAACGAGGACGTGCAGTCGGTGAACGTCGTGGTGGGCGAGACCAACGACGGGTACCTGAACGACATCCGGCGCCGCGCCGTCGGCGCGGCCGACGTGCGGCGCGCGCTCGGCGAGGCGCGGGACGGCCCGGTGGACGAGGGGAGCGTCGGCGCGGGCCGGGGCACGGTGGCCTTCGGGTGGAAGGGCGGGATCGGCACGGCGTCACGGCGGCTGCCCGCGACGCTCGGCGGCTGGACCGTGGGCGTGCTGGTGCAGACCAACTTCGGCGGAATCCTCACCATCGGCGGCGCGCCGGTGGGCCGCGCGCTGGGGCGGTGGTACCTCCGCAACGAGCTGCAGCACGGCGACGGCTCCTGCATGATCGTCGTGGCGACCGACGCGCCGCTCGATCCGCTCGGCCTCGAGCGCCTGGCGCGGCGGGCGTTCCTCGGGATGGCGCGCACCGGCTCACCCGAGGCGAACGGCAGCGGCGACTTCGCGCTCGCCTTCTCCACCTCGCCCGCGGTGCGCCGCGGCCCGCTGGCCGAGGGCCAGCGCACCCGCAGCGGGGAGACCGTGGCGGGCGAGGCCATCTCGCCGCTGTTCGAGGCGGTCGTGGAGGCGACGGAGGAGGCGATCGTCAACTCGCTGCTCCGCGCCGAGACCGTGCACGGGTACCGGGGCACGATCGCGGCGCTGCCGGTAGATTCGACGCTGACCATCCTGCGGGAGCACCGGGTCATCCCATGAACGCGCTCTTCTCACGCAACGTCGCCGCGCTGTCGCCGAGCGCCACCCTCGCCGTGTCCGCCGAGGCGGCCCGCCTGCGGCGCGAGGGGATCAACGTCGTGGACCTCGGCGCGGGCGAGCCGGACTTCCCGACGCCACGCCTGGTGGCCGAGGCCGGGATGCGCGCCACCGAGCAGGGGAAGACCAAGTACGCGGCCAATGAGGGCATCCTGGAGCTGCGGGCGGCGATCGCGCGGCGGCTGTCGCTGCTGTCGGGCGGGCGGCCGGTGAACGCGGACAACATCGTGGTGTCCAACGGCGCGAAGCAGTCGCTGATGAACGCCTGCTTCTGCCTGTTCGGCGGCCGGGAGAAGGTGCTCATCCCCTCGCCGGCGTGGACGTCGTACCCGCAGATCGTGCACGTCGCGCGCGCCACGCCGGTCGAGATCGCCGGGGACCCGGAGTGGAGCCTCAAGGTCTCGGTGCGCGACCTGGACCGCGCGTGGGACGAGTCGGTGAAGGGGCTGATCGTGAACTCGCCGGGCAATCCCACCGGCGCGGTCTACACGCTGGCGGAGCTGAAGGCGATCGCCGAGTGGGCGCAGCGCAAGGGCGTGTGGATCGTCGCGGACGAGATCTACCGGCGGATCCACTACGGCGACGGCGTCGCGCCCTCGTTCCTCGACCTGCCCGACGACCTGCTGGAGCGCGTGGTGCTGGTGGACGGCGCCAGCAAGGCGTACGCGATGACGGGCTGGCGCATCGGCCTGGCGCTGGCGCCGCGCGAGCTGGCCAAGACCATGGCGGCGCTGCAGTCGCACACGACGTCCGGCGCCAACACGATGGCCCAGTGGGCGGCGGCCGAGGCGTTCGGCGACGACCTGGTGCAGCCGGAGGTGGAGGCGATGACCGCCGCGTTCCGGCGGCGGCGCGACACCCTGGTGGCGCGGTTCCGGAAGGAGCTGCCCGGGGTGGAGTTCGTCGAGCCGATGGGCGCCTTCTACCTCTTCTTCCGGGTGGACGACGTGTTCAGCCGGGCCGTGCCGAGCGCCACCGAGTTCTGCCGGCGGCTGATCGCCGACGAGGCGCTGGCGCTCGTGCCCGGCGCCGCGTTCGGCGACGACCGGTGGGTGCGGCTGAGCTACGCGGCCAGCGACGAGGCGCTGAAGGAGGGCGTGGACCGGCTGGTGCGGGAGTTCGCGCGGCTGGCGGCGGAGAAGGCGGAGGGGAGTACGCAGAGGGCAGGGTAGTTGCCAGGACGCCAAGGTGCCAGCGGTTGCGTCTGGCCACTGCCCGGTCCACCGATCTTCTAAGACCTCCTTTCTCCCCTTTGCGCCCCGATTCTGGCCACCTCTCCGGACGCGCCCTATATTTTCCGGCGCATACACTTGAGGTCTGCATGGGTCTGGGCGGGCGCGTCGTCGAGCGGACGGGCCGGGTACCGCACATCAGCTACCGGTGGGATCCGGAGACGGACATCCTCACCGGGTCGATCAAGGCGGGGCCGAAGAAGGCCAGCGGGCTCACGGGCTCGGTCGAGCTCGAGGGCAGCGACGGGTCCTTCATCCTCCTCGACGTGGTCGGCGGCGCCATCCACGGCGTGGAAGTCGTGGTGTGGCCCGACGTGCGCACCGCCGCCGCGCTCGCCGCGCCGCCGGAGGTCGAGAACGGCGACGTGATGCTGCCGACCCGGCGCTCCCAGCCCTCGGTGGCGGCGGTCGAGGTGGACACCGCCCTCACGATCGAGACCAATCCGTCGGAGTCCCTGTTCCACGTGCGCCTCGGCCCGCCGCGCGCGACCCGCGCGGTGCGGGTGGCCGACGGGCTGCTGGTCGAGGTGGACGAGCAGGACGAGCTGGCGGGGCTGTGGCTGCTCGACGTGCCGCCGTTCCCCGCCGACGAGCCGGTGGTATGATCACGGCGCTGGTGCAGGTGCGCTGCTCGCGGGACCTGATTCCGGAGACCGCGGAGGCGATCGCCGCGCTCGAGGGCGTCGCCGAGGTGTACTCCGTCTCGGGCGACTGGGACCTGGTCGCGATCGTGAAGGTGAAGGCCTACGACGACATCGCCAAGGTCGTGACGGAGCGCCTGGTCAAGGTGCCCGGCATCATGCGCACCCACACCATCAGCGCCTTCCGCGTCTACTCGAAGGCGGACCGGGAGGCCGGGTTCACGCTCGGCGAGCGCTAAGGCCGCCGGCGGCGCGGGCGGCCCCCTTCCTTCCATGAGAATCGCGCATCTGGCGGACGTGCACCTGGGGCTCCGCCAGTTCCAGCGGCTCGACGCCTCCGGCGTCAACCAGCGCGAGGCGGACGTGGCCGCCGCGTTCCGGCGGGCCGTGGACGCCGTCATCGCCGAGCGCCCCGACGCCGTGCTGATCGCGGGCGACCTGTTCCACTCGGTGCGTCCCACCAACCGGGCGATCATCGAGGCGTTCGCCGGGCTGCGGCGGCTGCGCGAGGCGCTGCCGGCCGCGCCGGTCGCGCTCATCGCCGGGAACCACGACACGCCGCGGTCGGTGGAGGCCGGCTCCATCCTCAAGCTGATGAGCGCGCTGGGCGTGGACGTCGTGGACGACGCGGCGCGGCGGCTGCACTACCCGGCGCTCGACCTGTCGGTGCTGGCGGTGCCGCACGCCGCGCTGTTCGGCGAGCGGCACGGCGACGCGTGGCGGCGGGAGCCCGGCGTCCGCTACAACGTCCTGATGCTGCACCCGGAGATCCCGGGCGTGTTCCCCGAGGGCGTCGCCGACTACGGCGGCGCCCGGGTCGAGGCGTCGGAGCTGGGGGGCGCGGGCGGCGGCGCGTTCGACTACGTGGCGCTCGGGCACTACCACATCGTCCACGAGGTCGCGCCGCGCATCTGGTACGCCGGCTCGCTGGAGTACACGAGCCCCAACCTGTGGGGCGAGTGGAAGGAGGAGCAGCGGCTCGGCGTCACCAAGGGCTTCCTGGTCGCGGACCTCGACAGCGGCCGGGTGACCCGCGTCGCGCTGCGCCCCGAGCGCAACGTCTGGGACGGCGAGTGGCTCGACGCCGGGGGCATGACCGCCGCGGACCTGGACGCCGCGATCCGCGCGCGGCTGGCCGTGCTGCCGTTCCCGGTCGCCGGCGCGGTGGTGCGCCAGGTGGTGCGCGACGTGCCCCGCGCGCTGGCGCAGGCGCTCGACCACGAGGCGCTGCGCGCCCTGCGCGCGGAGGCGCTCCACTTCCACCTCGACCTGCGGCGCCCGGAGCCGCGCGGGCGCAGCGTCGGCGTCGGCGCGCCCGGCGTGCGCAAGCCGCTCCCCGACCTGGTGGCGGACTACCTGGGCCGCCGACCGCTGGACGCCGATCTCGACCGCGAGCGGCTGGTGGCGCTGGGCCGCGGGTACCTCGAGGAGGTGGAGCGCGCGCTGCTCGAGGGCGAGGCCTGATGCGCCTGCACCGCCTCCACCTCGTCAACTTCCGCCAGCACCGGGACACCGACCTCGAGTTCGGGCCCGGGCTGACGGGCATCATCGGGCCCAACGGCGCCGGCAAGAGCACGCTGCTCGAGGCGATCGCGTGGGCGATCTACGGCATGGACGCCGCGCGCGGCAACCGGGACTCGATCCGCTGGCGCCGCGCCCGGCCCCGCTCCGAGGTGAAGGTCGAGCTCGAGTTCGGCCTGGGCGCGCACGAGTACCGGGTGGTGCGGACGCTGTACGCCGCGGAGCTGTACCTCGACGGCGCCACGCGCCCGATGACCACGTCGCTGGCCGAGGTCACGCTCCGGCTCACGCGGGTGCTGGGGATGTCGCGCGACGAGTTCTTCAACACCTACTTCACCGGCCAGAAGGAGCTGGCGGTGATGGCGGCGATGAAGCCGACCGAGCGCGGCCAGTTCCTGTCGCGGCTGCTGGGGTACGACAAGCTGCGCCTGGCGCAGGAGCGGGTGCGGGCGCGGCGCAGCAGCCTCAGGACGGAGCTGGGGGCCGTGGAGGCGTCACGCCCCGACCCGGCCGCCCTGCGCGCGGCGCGCGAGCGCGCGGCCGTCCAGCTGGAGGCGGCCGAGCGGCAGGAAGGTGCCCTGGCCGAGGGGTTCGGCGAGGCGCAGGCGGCACGGGAGCGTCACGCGCCGGCGTTCCGCGGCCTGGCGGAGCTCCGCGACCGCCACGGCGCGCTGGTGGCCGAGCGGCGGGTGCTCGAGGAGCGGGTGCGGCAGGCCGTGGAGCTGGCGACGCGGCTCGCGTCGGAGCACGCCGCCGCCGCGACGGCGGCGGGGGAGCGCGCGGCCCTGCTGCCGCGGCTCGAGGGCCACGGGTCGCTCAAGGTCGAGCTGGCCGGCATGGAGGAGCTGGCGCGCGACGCGGCGCGACGCCAGACGCTGGAGGCGCAGCTCGCCGAGGTGGCGCTGCAGCGCGGCGAGGTGGAGCGGCGCCTCGCCGGGGCGAGCGCGGCGGCCGGCCAGGTGCGGTCGCTGGCCGAGCAGCTCGACGCGGACAAGCAGCGCCAGGACGGCATCGAGCGGGAGTACGAGGCGCGGCAGAACGGGTGGGTCCGCGAGCGGCAGGACGCGGAGTCGAAGCGCCAGTCCCTGCTCGACCAGTTCCGGGACCTGGAGACGCAGCGGCGGCGTATCACCGAGGCGGGGGCCGAGGGGGCGTGCCCGACGTGCGGCCGCCCGCTCGGCGACGAGTATGCGTCGGTGCTCGAGCTGCTCGCTTCCCAGCTCGAGGACGTGCGGGCGAACGGCCAGTACTTCCGCAGCCGGCTCGAGCAGCTGCAGGGGACGCCGCCGGACCTGGCCGAGATCGATGGGCGGCGGCGCGACGCCCGCGAGGCGGTGGAGCGCGGCGCCCAGGCGCTCGCCGTCGCGACCAGCTCCGCCGAGGAGGCGGTGGCGCTCGAGAAGCAGCTGCGGCGCCACGACGAGCGTGCCGCGCGGCTCGCGGGCGAGGCGGCGCGCCTGCGGCCGGGGTACGACGCGGCGCGGCACGACGAGCTGCGGCGCCGGGCGACCGCGCTCGAGCCGCTGGCCGCGCGCGCCGAGCGCCTGGCGGCCGAGGCGGAGCGCGCGCCGAAGCTCGCGGCGGAGCTGGAGGCGGCGGAGGGGCGCCGCGCCGCGGCGGTCGAGGGGCTGGCCGCCGCCGCGCGCGAGGTGGCGCGGCTCGCGTACACGGAGGACGCGTTCCAGGCGGCCGCGCGGGAAATGCAGCGGCTCGAGGAGGCGGTGCGGCGCTCGGAGCTGGACCTGACGGTGGCGCGGGCGGAGGCGTCCGCGGCGGCGGACCGGCTGCGGGCGGCCGAGGCCGCCGAGGAGGAGGCGGCGGCGCGCGCGGCCGACGCGGCGCGGCTCCAGGTCGAGCTGCAGCTGCACACCGAGCTGGACCGGGCGCTGGGGGACCTGCGGACCGAGCTCAACCAGGAGATGCGGCCCGAGCTGGCCGCGCTGGCGGGCGAGTTCCTCGGCTCGCTCACCGACGGCCGCTACGACGAAGTGGACCTGGACGAGGACTACCGGATCACGGTGCTCGAGCACGGCGAGCCGTCGCCGGTGATCTCGGGCGGCGAGGAGGACCTGACGAACTTGGTGCTGCGCCTGGCGGTGAGCCAGATGATCGCGGACCGGTCCGGCCAGCCGCTCTCGCTGCTGGTGCTGGACGAGATCTTCGGCTCGCTGGACGACGCGCGCCGCGCCCACGTGCTGGAGCTGTTGCGCGCCCTGGAGGGGCGGTTCCCGCAGGTGGTGCTCATCACCCACATCGAGGCCGTGCGCGAGGCCGTGGACCGCGTCTTGCGTGTGCGTTTCGACGAAGGGTCGGGGGCGGCGGTCGTGGAGGAGGAGCGGGGGGCACTGGCCCTGGGCGGGGGTGGCGATGCGGATGTGGCAGCCTGAGCGCGCGGCCCACGGGCCGCAGCCGGTGACGGACCACGACATTCCCGGGCTGAACCGGCTGTTCGCGGACGCCTTCACCGACCGCTACCGGCGGGACGGCCTGGTGGGCGTGCGCGTGCCGTTCCTCCACGCCTCGATCTGGCGCTACGCCATCGCGGACGCGGGCGAAGGCGCGATGGTGTGGCGGGACGAGCAGGACAAGGTCGTCGCGTTCAACGTCGCGCACCGCTCGGGCACCGAGGGGTGGATGGGGCCGCTCGCGGTGCGCCCGGACCGGCAGCTGGCCGGCCTCGGCAAGGAGATCGTGCAGACCGCGGCGGAGTGGCTGAAGCGCCAGGGCGTGACGACGCTGGGCCTGGAGACGATGCCGCGGACGGTGGACAACATCGGCTTCTACAGCCGCCTCGGCTTCGTGCCCGGGCGCCTCACGCTGACGATGACCCGCGAGGTGCAGCGCCTCGGGCAGCGCGTCGGCTACGAGGTGCTCGGCCTGCTCGACCCGGCGGAGCGTCGCATGCGCCTGGCCGAGATCGGCGCCTTCGTGCAGTCGCTCGCGGCCGGCTACGACTTCTCGCGGGAGATCCAGCTCACCCTGGACATGCTGCTCGGCAACCTGATCGCGGTGCGCCGCGGCGGGCGCCTGGCCGGGTTCGCCCTGTGCCACACGGCGCCGCTGGCCGAGGGCGGCAACCGCGACGAGCTGCGGGTGCTGAAGATCGCCGCGACCGACACCGACGCGCTGCTCGACGTGCTCGACGCGGTGGGGGCGTGGGCCGCCACCCAGAGCACGCGCCGCGTGGCCGTCCGATGCCAGACCGCGTACGAGACCGCCTACCGGGCGCTGATCGAGTGCGGCTTCCGGGTCCG
>Ga0187777_10000697_pt1 | contig 22030 bp, 20 predicted proteins | sample 1015_Q2_SP5_10_M_FD_132416 | JGI IMG/M metagenome (GOLD analysis project Ga0187777, IMG submission 132416) | Tropical peat soil microbial communities from peatlands in Department of Meta, Colombia - 1015_Q2_SP5_10_MG | ecosystem: Environmental > Terrestrial > Soil > Wetlands > Peat | place... | reverse complement strand
TTGCCGTGGTCCACATGGCCGATGGTGCCCACGTTCACATGAGGTTTCGTTCTCTCAAATTTCGCCTTTGCCATGCTGTCCGCCTCCTGTCGGGAAGTGAAAATCCAGTGTAAATTAGGTTAACTACAACTACTTGGCTTTAACGGCCTCGCCCCTCACTTTAGCGATGATCTGCTCCGCTATATTCTTGGGCACTTCTTCATAGTGTGCAAATTGCATGGTATATGTCGCCCTGCCCTGGGTCTTTGATCGTATGTCCGTTGCGTATCCAAACATCTCCGAGAGCGGCACCTGTGCCGTGATGACCCTTCCGGCCCCTCTTATGTTCATGCCCTGCACCCGGCCGCGACGCGAATTGAGGTCGCCGATGATATCACCCATGTACTCCTCGGGACAGACGACCTCGACGGCCATGAACGGCTCGAGCAACACCGGGTTCGCCCGCGCCGCGCCTTCTTTGAAGCCCATAGAGCCCGCGATTTTGAATGCCATTTCCGAGGAGTCTACATCGTGGTAAGAACCGTCGATTATCCTCACTTTGACATCAACCATGGGATACCCGGCGAGCACGCCGTTCTCCATGGCCTCTTCGATGCCTTTCTGCACGGGCCCAATGTACTCCTTCGGCACCGCGCCACCGACTACCTTGTTCTCAAATTCAAACCCCTTGCCCGGCTCCTGCGGCTCGAGATCCAGCACAACATGCCCATATTGACCACGACCTCCGGACTGTCGGACATACTTGCCTTCCGCAGTAACTTTCTTCTTGATCGTTTCCCGGTAAGCGACTTGCGGTTTGCCCACATTCGCGTCCACCTTAAATTCGCGCATCAGGCGGTCGACGATGATCTCGAGGTGGAGCTCGCCCATGCCTGAAATGATCGTCTGCCCGGTTTCCTGATCGGTCATTACGCGGAACGAGGGATCTTCCTGCATGAGCTTCTGGAGCGATAAGCCGAGCCTTTCCTGGTCAGCCTTGGTCTTTGGCTCGATGGCAACGGAGATCACCGGCTCCGGGAACGTCATGGCCTCGAGGATGACCGGCTTGTTCTCATCGCACAGCGTATGCCCTGTGAGCGTGCTCTTCAGCCCCACCGCAGCGCAGATATCGCCGGAGTATATCTCCTGGATCTCCTCGCGCTTGTTCGCGTGCATTTTGAGCAGACGGCCGATGCGTTCCCTGGTCCCCTTGGTGGAATTGTACACGTAAGAGCCCGAGTTCAGCGTCCCAGAATAGACTCTGATGAACGTGAGCTGGCCCACGAAGGGGTCAGTCATAATCTTGAATGCCATGGCCGCAAATGGCTGATTATCTGCTGCTTTGCGCTCCTCTTCCTGCCCGGTCTTTGGATGGACCCCTCTTACCGGCGGGATATCCAACGGCGAAGGGAGGTAGTCCACCACGGCGTCGAGCAGCAGTTGTACGCCTTTATTCTTGAACGCCGAACCGCAGATAACCGGGAATATCTTCATGGCGATCGTTCCTTTGCGGATAGCGGCCATGATCTCGGCTTCCGTCGGCTGCTCGCCGTTCAGAAACTTCTCCATGATGGAGTCGTCGACGTCGGCGAGCTTCTCGATCATATGCTCCCGGTACTCTTTCGCCTTGGGGAGGAGATCTGCCGGGATGTCTTCCACCACGTATTTCGCGCCTAGGGTTTCGTCATCGAACAGGACGGCTTTCATCTTGACCAGATCCACACAACCGCGGAACTTGTCCTCTGCGCCGACCGGGATCTGGATTGGCACCGGGTTCGCGCCGAGGCGGTCGATCATCGACTGCACGCTCATGTAGAAGTCGGCCCCGATACGGTCCATCTTATTCATGAACGCAATGCGCGGGACCTTGTACTTGTCCGCCTGGCGCCAGACCGTCTCGGACTGTGGCTCAACTCCGTTCACCGAATCGAAAGCCGCAACAGCGCCGTCGAGAACGCGGAGCGAGCGCTCCACCTCAATGGTAAAGTCCACGTGGCCCGGCGTATCTATGATGTTGATGCGCTTGTCCCGCCAGAAACAGGTCGTCGCAGCCGAGGTGATGGTGATCCCGCGCTCCTGCTCTTGCACCATCCAGTCCATGACGGCGGTACCTTCGTGTACCTCGCCGATCTTGTAGGAAACACCGGTATAGTAAAGAATACGCTCGGTCGTGGTTGTCTTCCCGGCATCGATGTGGGCCATGATACCGATATTGCGTGTGTTTTCGAGTGAATACTGCCTAGCCAATCCTACCTCCGCTTCAGCGTGAACACCTTACCATCGATAGTGGGCGAAGGCTTTATTGGCCTCTGCCATTCTGTGTACGTCTTCTCGTTTCTTTACTGCCAAGCCGGTATTGTTCGATGCGTCAAGTATTTCCCCGGCGAGTTTTTCGACCATGGATTTCTCAGGCCTTTGCGATGCATAGAGCCTGAGCCAGCGATAGGCAAGTGAAAGCCTCCGGGGCTGCTTGACTTCGACAGGAACCTGATATGATGCGCCTCCCACCCGGCGGGATTTCACCTCGATGGTGGGTTTCACGTTCTCCACGGCCTTCTTGAATATGGCAATGGGATCGCCCTTTGTCTTTTCTTGGATACGGTCCAACGCCTTGTAGCAAATTGCTTCCGCCGTGCTCTTCTTCCCCTTGCGCATGAGCACGTTTACGAACTTTGCCAGCATTTTGCTGTTATACTTTGGATCCGGCAACGCTTCTCTTTTTACAACGACGCTTTTTCTCGGCATAGTGTTCCTTCAGCATTTGGGCGCCTGATTCGGCACCGCATTACCCCCCGCGACTATTTCGGCCTCTTCGCACCATATTTGGAGCGACCCTGTTTACGATTAGCAACGCCAACGGTATCCAGCGTACCCCTCACAATGTGATAACGCACGCCCGGAAGGTCCTTCACCCTCCCACCGCGTATGAGCACAATGGAGTGTTCCTGAAGGTTATGTCCCACCCCCGGGATGTAGGTGGTAACCTCCATTCCATTCGTGAGCCTCACCCTCGCAACTTTCCGAAGAGCTGAGTTCGGTTTCTTCGGCGTCGTGGTATACACTCTGATGCAGACACCCCTCTTCTGCGGACAACTCCTGAGCGCGGGGCTTTTCGTTTTGCTTGCGGCCAAAGACCTGCCTTTTCTTACAAGTTGGCTAATTGTCGGCACGTGAATTACTCCTTAAAAACATGTACATAGCAATTTAAAGAAACGTTGAGTCAAAACCCAATGATTATATCTTTACGACCCCGCATTGTCAAGTTTTTTTTAATATTAAAAAAGCTTCTCACTTTGGAGCGTCCCGGGCAGGACCGCTCCTCTCATCGAACATCGCAGCTTCTCCGTTGCATTGAGCCGTCTCTCGATTACGTCGTCGACTCAAGTGCAAATCGATCATGTTGATGCTGTCTCCTCCTCTTCCACCTCAACATAGGTATTCCGGTATTCGGTCATACCGGTTCCAGCAGGGATCAGTCTCCCCATGATCACGTTCTCTTTTAATCCCACCAGATCGTCCACCGCTCCAGTGATCGCGGCCTCCGTGAGAACCCGGGTTGTCTCCTGGAACGACGCCGCTGAAATGAAGCTATCCGTGGTGAGCGATGCCTTGGTGATGCCGAGGAGGATTGGCCGTGCCGTAGCCGGTCTTCCGCCCTTGGCGATTGCCGCCTCATTTTCCTTTCCGAAGGCAAAGCGGTCGACCTGCTCTCCAATAAGGAAAGATGTGTCGCCAGCATCCTCTATCCTGACCTTGCGCAGCATCTGCCGGACGATGACTTCTATGTGTTTGTCATTTATGCTCACACCCTGCAGTCGGTAGACCTGCTGCACCTCGTCCACGAGGTATTTCTGGAGTTCTTTGGGCCCGAGCACGTTGAGGATATCATGAGGGTCGACCGGGCCGTCCATAAGCGGTTCGCCGGCTGTCACCCAATCTCCTTCGTGCACGTTCACGTGCTTGCCCTTGGGGATGAGGTATTCTTTCTCGTTCCCCATGCCGTCCTTTACAAGGATACGGCGCATGCCCTTCACGAACCCGCCGAACTCCACGGTCCCGTCGATCTCGCTTATGATCGCCTGTTCTTTTGGTTTCCGCGCCTCGAAGAGTTCAGCCACCCTCGGGAGACCTCCCGTGATATCCTTGGTCTTCGTGGTCTCGCGCGGGATCTTAACCAGGATATCCCCGGGGAACACCTCATCTCCCTTGTCAACAAGGATGTGCGCTCCCGCAGGCAGGAGGTACCGCGCAACCACGTTCGAGCCCGGCAGCCTGGCGGTCTTGCCATGCTGATCCTTGATCGAGATCCTCGGCCGGAGGTTCTGGTTCGGATAATCTATGATCACCTTACGCGACAGGCCGGTGACCTCGTCCACTTCCTCGCGCATAGTGACGCCTTCGATGATATCGCCGAAGGCGATCTTCCCGCCAATCTCGGTGAGTATCGGCAAAGAATAGGGGTCCCATTCCACGAGCTTCTGCCCGACGTCCACTTTCTGGCCGTCCTGCACCTTGAGCCTGGCGCCGTAGATGATGGCATACTTCTCTTTCTCGCGTCCGGTTTCGTCGTAAAGGGCGATGCTCCCGCTTCGCGACATGGCGACATAATCCCCTTCTTTGTTCTTCACCGTGTTAAGGTTAATGTACTTCATGGTGCCGGCGTTCTTGGCCTCGAGCACCGTCTGCTCGACCACCTTGCTCGCTGTACCGCCGATATGAAAGGTTCTCATGGTCAGCTGCGTGCCGGGCTCACCGATGGACTGAGCGGCAATGATGCCGATCGCCTCGCCGATGTCCACAAGCTTGCCGCGGCCGAGATCCCTTCCGTAGCACATCTTGCAGACGCCGCGCATGGATTGGCAGGTGAGAACCGAACGGATCTTGATGCGGTCGATGCCGGCCTCCTCGATCCTCTTGACCAGGTCTTCATTGATCTCGCGGCGTGTCCCGACGATTACCTCCTTGGTGATCGGGTCCTTGATGTCTTCTGCCGCAACGCGGCCGAGGATACGCTCAGACAGAGGCTCGATGATCTCGCCGCCTTCGACGAGCGACCCGACGATAATGCCATCGGTCGTGCCGCAGTCCTCCTGCGTTATGATCACATCCTGAGATACATCCACGAGCCTCCTCGTGAGGTAGCCGGAGTTGGCGGTTTTCAGCGCCGTGTCTGCGAGACCCTTGCGCGCACCATGCGTCGATATAAAGTATTGCAGCACCGTGAGCCCTTCGCGGAAGTTCGCTGTGATCGGGGTCTCGATGATCTCGCCTGAGGGCTTAGCCATGAGGCCGCGCATGCCCGCAAGCTGCCGGATCTGCTGCGTGCTTCCACGCGCGCCCGAATCGGCCATCATGAAGATATTGTTGAAGGACCTCGCCTCCTGGAGCTCCGATTTCTTTCCGCCCCGGAGTTCGATTTCCTCCATGCCGAGTTCCGACATCATCTCGTCCGCGATCTTCTCCGTCACGTTTGCCCAGATGTCGATCTCCTTGTTATAGCGCTCGCCGTTCGTGATCAGACCCTCGGTGTACTGGTGATGAATCTCCATCACTTCTTTTTGAGCCTGGTCGATAAGCTTCTGCTTCTTGCTCGGGATATGCATGTCCGAGATGCAGATGGAGATGCCGGCACGCATGGCGAACTTGAATCCGATTTCCTTGAGGTCGTCAATGAGGACCACCGTCCTCCTTAAACCGAGCCTCCGATAACATTCGTCAATGAGTTTAGCGAGCTCCTTCTTGTTCATCTCCTTGTTGACCGAAGAAAAAGATATTCCTTCCGGCAGGATTTCGCTGAACAATACCCTTCCGATGGTGGTCTCCTCGATCTTGCCGTTCATACGAACCCTGACGCGCGCATGGATATCGGCCATGCGTTGGTCATAGGCGATTCGCACTTCATCCCTGCCGGAGAAGACCTTGCCCTCTCCGAGGACGCCGGAGCGCGCTTTCGTAAGATAGTAGCACCCAAGCACAATATCCTGCGATGGAACCGTGATCGGCCTCCCGTTCGCCGGCGAGAGGACATTGTTAATGGAGAGCATGAGCACTCTTGCCTCGAGCTGCGCCTCAACAGAGAGGGGGATGTGCACTGCCATCTGGTCGCCGTCGAAGTCCGCGTTGAACGCGGCGCAAACGAGCGGGTGCAGCCGTATAGCCTTGCCTTCCACGAGCACCGGGTCGAAGGCCTGAATGCCGAGCCGGTGGAGCGTGGGGGCGCGGTTCAGCAGCACAGGATGTTCCTGAATCACCTCTTCAAGCACATCCCATACTTCGGGACGCTCGCGTTCTATCATCTTCTTCGCGCTCTTGATCGTTGTGGCGTAGCCCTTTTCCTCAAGCTTGTTGAAAATGAATGGTTTGAACAGTTCGAGGGCCATTTTCTTCGGCAGACCGCACTGGTGAAGCTTCAGGTCCGGGCCGACCACGATCACCGAACGGCCGGAGTAATCCACGCGTTTTCCGAGCAGGTTCTGGCGGAAACGCCCCTGCTTTCCCTTAAGCATGTCGGAGAGGGACTTGAGCGGCCGCTTGTTCGGACCGCGCAGTACCCGTCCGCGACGCCCATTGTCGAAGAGCGCGTCGACCGCCTCTTGCAGCATCCGTTTCTCATTCCGTATGATGACTGACGGAGCTTTTAGTTCCTCGAGCCGGCGAAGCCTGTTGTTCCTGTTGATCACCCTCCGATAGAGGTCGTTCAGATCGGAGGTTGCAAACCTCCCGCCTTCGAGCGGAACGAGCGGCCGCAGTTCCGGAGGTATTACCGGGATCACGTCAAGGATCATCCACTCCGGCTTATTGCCGGATTTGCGGAGCGACTCTATCACCTTAAGCCGCTTCGTAAGCTTCTTCTTTGTGGCCATGGAAGTGGCAGTCTCAATCTTCTTGCGGATCTCGTCAGATTCCACTTCCAGGTCGATGGCTTTGAGCATTTCCCTGATCGATTCGGCGCCCATTCCCGCTTTAAATGCGCTGGAGCCATACTCGATCTGCGTCTTGCGGAACTTTTCCTCGGTCAGCAGTTCCTTCTGTTTGAACGGCGTATCCCCGGGGTCAGTCACAACGTAATTTTCGAAATAGAGAACTTTTTCGAGCTGTCGGAGCGTCATGTCAAGAAGGGTGCCGATGCGGCTCGGCAGTCCCTTGAGAAACCAGATGTGGGCGACAGGCGAAGAAAGCTCGATGTGCCCCATGCGCTCCCTCCGGACCTTGGATTGGATCACCTCGACACCGCATTTGTCACACACGATGCCGCGGTGCTTCATGCGTTTGTACTTTCCGCAGAGGCATTCCCAATCTTTTATCGGACCGAATATCTTTGCGCAGAAAAGACCGTCCCGCTCCGGCTTGAACGAACGGTAATTGATGGTCTCCGGCTTCTTCACCTCGCCAAACGACCACTCCTTGATGCGTTCGGGAGATGCGATCTTTATCCGCATTGCGTCAAAACTGATGTCTTTCGGCTTATCGAACAAGCTCATGACATCCGTTCTGGCCTTGTTTTCTGTCATTCTTTTATCTTCCACAGCGAACCTCCATAGGAGAGGGCAGCGCCCTCATGACCCTGAGCAGTAATCAACAATGGATGCATAACCGACAGCGGCACGATTGCTACCGTGCGGATGATATCTTCTCGAGCTCTATCACCCGTTCCTTTTCGTGCTTACGCTCGATGAGCTCCACGTCCAGACACAGACTCTGCAGTTCCTTGATGAGAACATAGAACGATTCTGGCAAGCCCGGTTCGAGCGCGTGCTCACCCTTCACGATCGCCTCGTAGATCTTTGCCCTTCCCGATACGTCATCGGACTTGACCGTTAGGAACTCCTGGAGACAGTAAGCCGCACCGTAGGCCTGCAGCGCCCAGACCTCCATTTCGCCGAGGCGCTGCCCGCCGAATTGTGCCTTGCCTCCGAGCGGCTGCTGCGTTACCAGTGAGTAGGGGCCAATGGAACGTGCATGCAGTTTGTCGTCAACGAGGTGATGGAGCTTGAGCATGTACATGTAACCGACGGTTACCGGTTTGTCAAATGGCTCGCCGGTGCGGCCGTCGTACAGCATGGACTGCCCCGTAACCGGGAGTTTTGCCTCTTTCAGCAGGCCGCGGACGCGCTCCTCGGATGCGCCGTCGAACACGGGCGTGGCAACGTGCAGGTCGAGCACTTTCGCTGCCCAGCCCAGGTGGGTCTCGAGTATCTGGCCCACGTTCATACGGGAAGGTACGCCGAGCGGATTCAGCACGATTTCGACTGGTGTCCCGTCGGGCAGATACGGCATGTCCTCCTCGGGGACGATCCTCGAGACGACGCCCTTGTTCCCATGCCGTCCCGCCATCTTGTCGCCGACGGAGAGCTTGCGTTTCATAGCCACATAAACCTTGACGAGTTTCACCACACCGGGCGGGAGATCATCTCCGCGCTTCAGCCTGCCGATCTTCTCGTCATAGATGGTCTCCAGAATATTGAGCTGATTTTCCGAGCTGTCCAAGATTTCCTGCAGCTTGGCCGGATACTCAGCGGAATCCACCTTGATCTTGGCAAGGTCTTTCTCCGGCATTTTATCGAGAATTTCACCCGAGATCTTCTTTCCCTTGGCCAGTTCGGTCTTGCCGGTCTTCGAATTTACTACTTTGTCGGCAGCGGTCTTCCCGATCAGCAGCCTCCTGATACGCTTGTATTTGTCTTCTTTTACGGCACGAACTTCGTCCTGATATTCCTTCTGTAGCCTCGCTATTTCCTCGCTCTCTTGGGTCTTCAGGCGCTCGTTTTTGTCCTCGCCCTTGCGGGAGAAGACCTTCACGTCGATCACCGTTCCTTCAATGCCGGGTGGCGCGTAGAGGGATGCATCGCGCACATCGCCCGCCTTTTCTCCGAATATCGCGCGCAGGAGCTTCTCCTCTGGCGTGAGCTGGGTCTCGCCCTTGGGTGTCACCTTGCCGATGAGGATGTCTCCCGGCATGACCTCAGCGCCTATACGGATGATGCCGTTCTCATCCAGATTCCTGAGCGTCTCCTCGCCGAGATTCGGGATGTCGCGGGTGATCTCTTCCTTCCCGAGCTTGGTGTCCCGGGCTTCGATCTCGAACTCCTCAATATGGATTGAGGTGTAACGGTCTTCTTTCACGAGCTTTTCACTGATGATGATCGCGTCCTCGTAATTGTATCCGCTCCAGGGCATGAAGGCCACGAGCACGTTCTGGCCGAGCGCGAGCTCACCAAGGTCCGTTGCCGGTCCGTCGGCGACCACCTGGCCTTTCTTAACCTTGTCACCCATGCGCACGATCGGTTTCTGGTTCATGCAGGTGTTCTGGTTAGAGCGGTAGAACTTGGTGAGCGGATAGGTATCGATGACCGTCCTGCCCTTGGCGTCCTCGCCTTTGACCGTGATGCGAGTCGAATCCACTGACTCCACCATGCCGTCACGCCTGCTCGAGACTATAGCTCCGGAGTCCCTGGCAGCGACCCGCTCCATGCCCGTGCCGACAACGGGTGCTTGCGGTCGAAGCAGCGGCACTGCTTGGCGCTGCATATTCGACCCCATGAGCGCTCTGTTCGCGTCGTCGTTCTCGAGGAACGGAATGAGCGCCGCGGAAACGGAGACGATCTGTTTCGGAGAAACGTCCATGTACTGCACTTCTTCGGCGCTTACCAGTTTGAACTCGCCGCCTACACGCGCGGACACGCTGTCAACGGCGATTTTGCCGCGGCCGTCAACCGGCGTATTGGCTTGGGCTATCACATAGTTCTCGCCGTCAACGGCCGAAAGGTACTCGATCTCGTCCGAAACCTTCCCTGCCTTGACCTTCCGATACGGGGCCTCAATGAAACCGTAGTCGTTCACCCGGGCGTATGTCGCCAGGGAGACGATGAGACCGATATTCGGACCTTCCGGGGTCTCAATCGGGCAGATCCTGCCGTAATGGGTGGTATGGACATCGCGAACCTCGAACCCCGCACGTTCTCTCGTGAGACCGCCGGGACCCAGGGCAGAGAGCCTCCTCTTGTGCGTGATCTCGGCAAGCGGATTTGTTTGGTCCATGAACTGGGAAAGCTGGCTCGACCCGAAGAATTCCTTTATTGCGGCGATCACCGGCTTTGGATTGATGATGTCGTGCGGCATGAGCGCATCAATATCCTGGAGGCTCATACGTTCCTTGATGGCGCGTTCCATCCGCGCGAGGCCGATACGGATCTGGTTCTCGAGAAGCTCGCCCACCGAGCGCACCCTTCGGTTTCCGAGATGATCGATATCGTCCACCTCACCCCTGCCCGTACGCAGGTTGACGAGGTAACGGATCACCTCAACTACATCTTGTGCGGTCAGCGTGGTCTTCTCGATCGGGATGTCAAGCTTGAGCTTCTTATTGAGCTTCAGTCTGCCCACGGACGATAGGTCGTACCGCTTGGCGTTAAAGAACATCCCCGAAAAGAGGTTCCGCGCCATCTCGATCGTTGGCGGCTCTCCCGGCCGCATCTTCCGGTATATCTCCAAAAGGGCTTCGTCAGAGGACTGCACTTTATCGGAAAGCAACGTATCGCGTATGGCAGAGATAACGTGGATGCCGTCCATGTAAATCACTTCCATCTTCTCCACTTTGGTGGTCGAGACTTTGTTCAGGAAGGTTTCGGAGATTTTCTCATTCGCCGGCAGGAGCACCTCGCCCGTTTCCGGATCGATAACGTCACGGAGCACTACACGGTCAAGAAGCTCTTCTCGTGGAATGGGAATCTCCGCAATCCCGGCTGACTCCATCTTCTTGATGGCCACGCGAGTGATCTTTGCGCCTTCCTTGACTATCACCTCGCGGGTTGACTTGTCGGTGATCGTGATCGGCGCTTTCAGGCCGGTGAGCACGTCGGCATGGATACCACGCATAAAACCGTCTTTCGTGATCCTGATATCTTCGATGGGGTAGTACATTCGGAGGAGATCCTCGTTTGAATATCCGAACGACTTGAGGAGGATGGTGGCCGGGATCTTCCTCCGGCGGTCGATCCTCACGTACACGATGTCCTTGACATCGAATTCGAAGTCCAACCACGAGCCACGGTAGGGGATGATTCTGGCGGAATAGAGGATTTTGCCGCTAGCGTGGGTCCTGCCCTTGTCATGCGTAAAGAACGCACCGGGGGAGCGGTGAAGCTGGCTTACCACTACGCGCTCGGTCCCGTTCACGATGAACGTGCCCGTATCGGTCATGAGCGGGAGGTCGCCGACATACACCTCCTGCTCCTTGATGTCCTTTACTCGCTTGGTAGCGGTCTGCTCATCCTTCTCGAAAAACACGAGCCGTGTCTTGACCTTGAGCGGTGCGGCGTACGTGGCTCCGCGCTGCAGACACTCCCAGATGCTGTACTTGGGGTCCCCGAGCGAATATCCGAGGTAGTCCACCATCGCAGTTTCATTAAAATCGTATATGGGGAACACGCTTTTGAACGCCGCCTGGAGCCCCATGTCCTTTCTTTTGTCTGTTGCGAGATCTTTCTGGAGAAAGTAATCATATGACCTTTTCTGGATCTCGATCAGATCGGGGATCTCCAGGATCGTGGGAATCCTGGAAAAATCTTTCCTCACGCGGACAAGTTCTCTTTTTTCCTTAGACATTTTTGCACCCCTCTAAAAATGACCGGCCTCGTCTGGACACTTTGCGCCGGGCAATACAGCGTGTTGCATTAAAAACACGCGGCTACGCGGCATTTTCCCTGCGCTATCCATAAACGCAAAAAGTCCTCTGCCCTCCGGAACACGGCCGGAGGGCAAGGACTTGACAAATGCAGCTCGGATTGCAATCTTACTTTACCTCGGTGGTCGCGCCTGCTTCGGTGAGCTTCTTCTTCATGGTCTCCGCCTCTTCCTTCGAAACGCCCGTTTTTACCGGTTTGGGAGCGCCTTCCACCAGGTCCTTTGCTTCTTTAAGACCAAGCCCTGTCAGTTCGCGCACAACTTTGATCACGTTGATCTTCTGAGCGCCTGCACTGGCTAGGATCACGTCGAATGCGGTTTTCTCTTCAGCTGCTGCCGCACCTGCACCACCCGCCGCGCCTACAGCAGCCACGGCCACAGGCGCCGCAGCCGATACGCCCCATTTCTCCTCGAGCATCTTGCTCAATTCTGCAGCTTCAAGAACGGTCAGCCCGCTCAGTTCATCAACCAGTTTTGCTAAATCTGCCATGTTTTCATTCCTCCTCGAATTTCAGAAACTTTATCCGAATTACGCGCTCGCTGCACGAGCGCGTTTACGACTTAACCCTTCTCTGCCTTGGCCTTCATGACCCTGGCGATTTGGCCCCCCGGTGCTGCGAGCACGCCAACCATCCTTGATGCTGGCGCCTGAAGCAGACCGATGATCTTTCCGCGAAGCGAGTTGAGCGATGGCAGGCTTGCCAGCGCTTTGATATCCTCTAATTTCAGCAGCTTGCCATCGAGCACGCCAACTTTGAGCTGAAGCTTTTCCTGCGTCTTGTTGAAATCATAGAGCACTTTTGCGGGAGCGATCGGATCGTCATACCCGAGCGCAAGGCCTATGGGGCCAACGAAGTAGTCCTTGAGCGGCTCGAGGCTTGTACCTTCCGCCGCCTTGCGCGCCAGCGTGTTCTTCACCACGCGATATTCAATCTGCGCCTTACGCAACTTAGAGCGAAGTTCGGTGATCTGCTCGACATTGATCCCGGAATAGCCGGTAATCACCGCGGCTTTTGCTCGGGCAAACTTTTCGTGGAGTATATCGATTGCCTCTTTTTTCTCTTCTTTATTCAACGCTGCCCTCCTTTCCTTCAAGAATTCCCGATGACCTTCCCGGGAATCTCGAAAGAAAGCAGCGCTTAAACGCCATTCTCTTTCTCTGACCCGGGTCTCGGCAGGCCCCGACGTGGGATTAAACCAGGGGAATCGAAATATCTCATCCCCTTGTGCCTGCTGTCTCGGACCGCACCCCCGCTTCTTCAGGGGTCGACCTTTGGAATTTAGTACGTGTTATCCCGCAAGCTTTTCAATTAGGGCGGTGTCCATCTTTATACCGGGGCCCATGGTGGTTGAGACTGCGGCGCTCTTGAGGTACTTGCCCTTGCTCGATGCGGGCTTTGCCTTCAATATTGACTCCAGCACCACCTTGGCGTTATCCACGAGCTTGTTCTCGTCAAATGACGCCTTGCCTACCGGCACATGCACGATGCCCGCTTTTTCAACGCGATATTCGACTTTACCCGCCCTGATGTCTTTTACCGCCTTGGTGATATCAAACGTCACTGTCCCGGTCTTGGGGTTCGGCATCAAACCCCGAGGACCCAGCACCTTGCCAAGCTTACCCACAATGCCCATCATGTCCGGTGTTGCGACAACCGTATCGAAATCTGTCCAACCTTCCTTCTGGATCTTGTCGGCCAAGTCCTCTGCACCGACATATTCCGCTCCCGCATCCCTCGCTTCTTTTTCCTTTTCTCCCTTGGCAAAGACCAGGATCCTCACCTTTTTCCCGGTACCGTGCGGCAGGACCACTGTACCCCTCACCATCTGGTCTGCCTGCTTAGGATCCACGCCGAGACGGACCGCCAAATCAACGGTCTCATCGAACTTGGCACGCGCCGTTTTCTTTGCGAGACCGATAGCATCCTCGAGGCCGTACTGCTTCCCCCTGTCCACTAGTGCCGCAGCTGCCTTATACTTCTTCCCTGCCATTGTTCCTCCTTGCGGTGTTAACGGCTGTTGTCAGCCTCCCGCCACAAAAAGCAATTTTCGATGCGCGAATCCCAAGGCTTTCATTACTTGGAGTTTTGCGCCCAGACTTCCTGATTTACCGTTAGTCCACTATTTCCAGCCCCATGCTCTTCGCCGAGCCTTCAATCATGCGCATGGCTGATTCAACGTTTGCAGCATTGAGGTCCGGCAGCTTCGTCTGCGCGATCTCCTTGATTTGGGCACGGGTCACTTTGCCGACCTTATCCTTGTTCGGCACGCCGGAGCCCTTGATGATTCCTGCGGCTTTTTTCAGAAGCTCCGCAGCCGGCGGGGTCTTGGTGATAAAGGTGAACGACCGGTCAGAGTAGACCGAGATGATGACAGGAACGATCGTCTCGCCCATCTTCTGAGTCTTTGCGTTAAACGCCTTGCAGAACTCCATGATGTTCACGCCGTGCTGACCGAGCGCAGGACCGACCGGCGGAGCAGGGTTCGCCTTTCCTGCCGGTACCTGAAGCTTTATTTTTGCCGTAATCTCTTTTGCCATCTATAAACTCCTGTGCGTCTTTTTAAAGTTGTCATAAAACGCTTATACTGAATCCTGGTTCTTTCTTATTTCGAATCCTTTTCCCGTTCAACCTGCAGAAACTCAAGTTCCACAGGTGTCGAGCGTCCGAAGATGCTCACCATCACTCTGAGCCTGCCCTGCGTGGGGCTGACATCTTCTACGGTGCCGATAAAACTGCTGAAAGGACCATCGATAACCCTGACACGGTCCCCCTTCTGATATGCCTGCTTGGGCTGGGCCTGCGCAACCGCTCCCTCTTCAGCCTGCTTGATGATGTTCTTGACCTCCTCTTCGCTGAGCGGGGTCGGATTCGTACTGCCGCCGACAAACCCCGTCACCTTGGGGGTATCTTTCACAATATGCCACGTGTTATCGTCCATCTCCATTTCGACGAGTATATATCCGGGGAAAAACTTCCGCTGTGATTTGCGTTTTTTCCCCCCTTTGATCGACAAGACTTCTTCGGTCGGGACAAGGATCTGGCCGATCCTTTCCTGTAGCCCCAGCTTGGAAACCGTCTCCATAATGCTGGTTTTCACCTTATTTTCAAATCCTGCATACGTATGGACAACATACCAGTTCATTGACATATATATCTACCTAAAGGCGAGGGTCATCAATCTCCCTAACCCCGTATCTACCAGGCCTAGAAAAATGGCGGCGATGAGCACTGTGACGATCACCACCCACGTAGAACCTATGACCTCCTTCTTTGTCGGGAACACAACCTTCTTGAGCTCGAGCTTCACGTCTGTAAAAAAATCCATCATCTTTTTGAACATACTACGGTCCTCTTTATGCACAGGGTTAAATGGCAGGCCAGGAGGGACTCGAACCCCCAGCAGCCGGATTTGGAGTCCGGAGCTCTACCATTAGAGCTACTGGCCTGTGTCCGACTCCGCAGCGTCCTTCGTGTTATCGGGTCACGCTTTCGTTTCCTTGTGCACCGTGTGTTTCCGGCAAAACCGGCAATATTTCTCCAAGCTCAGCTTTTCAGGAGTGTTTCTCTTGTTCTTGGTCGTCGAATAATTTTTGCGCTTGCATTCGCCGCAGGCAAGTAAGATAATTTCCCGCATCAGTTATAGCCTCTCTCAACTTAAATTCTGATTTTCGGTTTGTTGACAGCGGACCACGGGATTCCGCGATCCGCAAAAGCTCTTTTTACTCGATAACTTCGGTGATGACTCCGGCGCCCACGGTCCTGCCGCCCTCGCGGATCGCGAACCGCAACTCCTTGTCCATCGCGATCGGGGTGATCAGCTCCACCGTGCAGCCCATGTTGTCGCCCGGCATCACCATCTCCACTCCCTCGGCAAGCTTCACCACCCCCGTCACGTCCGTCGTCCGGAAGTAGAACTGGGGACGGTAGCCGTTGAAGAACGGCGTATGGCGGCCACCCTCTTCCTTTGTCAGAATGTACGCCTCGGCCTTGAACTTGGTGTGCGGCGTGATGCTTCCCGGCTTGGCCAGAACCATGCCGCGCTCCACTTCTTCCTTCTTAATGCCCCTGAGGAGCACACCAACGTTGTCTCCCGCCTCGCCCTGGTCCAGAAGCTTCCGAAACATCTCGACGCCCGTGACCACCGTCTTCTGCGTGGGCTTGATGCCGACAATCTCGATTTCGTCACTGACCTTGACCACGCCGCGCTCGATCCTCCCCGTCACCACCGTCCCGCGGCCGGCGATCGAGAACACATCCTCAATCGGCATGAGGTAGGGCTTGTCGATGTCGCGCTTCGGCTGGGGCACATAGCTGTCAATGGCGTCCATCAACTCGAAAATGCTCTTGTACTCAGGGGCGTTTACATCCTTGCTGTCGCTCTGGAGGGCCTTCAGGGCGCTCCCCTTCACGATCGGGGTCTTGTCCCCGGGGAACCCGTACTTGGACAGCAGTTCCCGGATCTCAAGCTCTACGAGCTCGATGAGCTCGGGATCATCCACCATGTCGACTTTGTTCATGTACACAACGATATAGGGCACGCCGACCTGACGGGCCAGCAGGATGTGCTCCCGGGTCTGGGGCATCGGGCCGTCCGCGGCTGACACCACGAGGATGGCGCCGTCCATCTGCGCCGCGCCGGTGATCATGTTCTTCACGTAGTCAGCATGGCCCGGGCAGTCGACATGGGCGTAGTGGCGCTTGTCCGTCTGGTATTCCACGTGCGCCGTCGCAATCGTGATCCCGCGCTCCCGTTCCTCGGGCGCCTTGTCAATCTGGTCGTAGGCCACGAAACTTGCCATATTCTTCAAGGCCAGCACCTTCGTGATGGCCGCCGTCAGCGTCGTCTTGCCGTGGTCCACATGGCCGATGGTGCCCACGTTCACATGAGGTTTCGTTCTCTCAAATTTCGCCTTTGCCATGCTGTCCGCCTCCTGTCGGGAAGTGAAAAAGGTTTTCTGCCTGATCACCTGTCCGGTCGTTACTGGAGCCCATGAGCGGGATTGAACCGCTGACCTCATCCTTACCAAGGATGTGCTCTACCAACTGAGCTACATGGGCGGGTCAATGGTTTAAACTGTTTCATGGTTTAAACCGCTTCAACTATTTATGGAGCGGGAAACGGGATTCGAACCCGCGACCCCCAGCTTGGAAGGCTGGCGCTCTAGCCAGCTGAGCTATTCCCGCATCTTATACTATACATAAATCTCTTTGATGACTTCTCATTTATGACGTCAGCCGCGCGCCGCACTGCACAACTGGTGGGGAGGGGAGGATTCGAACCTCCGTAGGCTGACGCCGACAGATTTACAGTCTGTTCCCTTTGGCCGCTCGGGAACCTCCCCGTACATTATTCTTGTAATGCTTTGAAGCGCAGTCAAACAGCTCCGCGACGCATGAATCCTGCAGTTGTTGTGTATTTTTATGGAGCCACCGGAGGGACTCGAACCCACGACAGGCTGATTACAAATCAGCTACTCTACCAGCTGAGTTACGGTGGCGAAACCCTCTGGACACATTACGCCCCTGCAACCTCATGTTTAATAAAACAAAAAATGTATGGGTCTAATATCCCGATGAACCTGTGATACCGCCAAAGAATAGTAATTATAAAAGAATATGTATATTTTTGTCAAGGGAAAAGATTTTTTGACACTGAACTCAAAAAAAGCATCTCTGTGCAAGGCCCCTTATGGAGAATCCTTTCCCCTTCGCTGCCTCAACACCTCATAGAGGAGCACACCGGCAGCCACGGACACATTCAAGGATGAGATGCTCCCCATAAGGGGAAGGGATAGAAGATAATCGCATCGTTCCCTCACCAGCCTGCGGACGCCTTTATCCTCCCCGCCGAGCACTATGGCAGTGGGCCTCACAAAATCCGCATCCCAGTAAAGCATCTCGCCGGCGGCCTCGGCGCCAGCTACCCACACTCCCTCTTTCTTTAATTCCTCCAGCACATTCGCTATGTTCGCAACCTTGACCACCGGCACATACTCCAGCGCGCCAGCGGCCGTTTTGGCTACGGTTTCAGTGAGCCCCACTGCCCTTCTCTCAGGAATGATCACTCCGTGAACACCTGTGGCCTCAGCAGTCCTCAGGATGGCGCCAAGATTCCTGGGATCCTCCACCCCGTCAAGTACAAGATAGAGAGGAGCCTGTCCCCTCTGCGCGGGTAGTTGCAAGATATCATCGAGCGTTGCATACTCCCGTGCTGCCGCGATTGCCATTACGCCCTGGAGAAGCGCGTTCGGGGCTTCCCCCTTCAACGCGTCGCGGGCCACGATCCTGATTTCGGTTCTCCTGCTCTTTGCCAGTCGGATAATCTCAAGGATGTCTCGGTCCGATTTCCGCTGTTCGGCAATCAGGACCCTTTGGATGGGTCTGCCGGCTTTGAGCGCCTCGGTCACGGGGTTGATGCCGAATATTTTGTCTTTGTGCATTCTTGCCACCGACTGATACGGACGATATCAGGCCAGGAAATATTCAACAAAGGATGAGCAATGGTGAAGACGGATGAACGTAGAAAAAATCAAATACAGAGAATACCGGCAACGGCCTGTTGGAGAGGGAAAATGATTTGTCAATCGGCGCTACTCTGCCAACCATTTGCATTTAACTGCCTTTTCAGAATGGCTTTTCCTTGGAGGAATGACATCACTTCGGTTTCCAGGCTGTACCGTCAGCCCGGTCGTAGAGCGCCACGCCGGCGTCATCAAGGGTCTTCCTTATCCGATCTGCCTCAGCCCAGTCCTTGCGTGCCCTTGCCTCGTTCCTGAGGTGAATGAGTTCTTCAATTTTTTCCATGGGAATAGTGACCTTGCTGTCGGCCAGCCTTCCTTCCTTGAACCATTCCTCGGGATCGCGGAGGAACAGCCCCAATGTCTGACCGACGTCATCGAATGCGGTCGACGCTGCATGAAGAATTATGTACGCCGCGTCCTCTCGCTTTTGCTCCGCTTCAGCGAGATATTTATTGATATCGCGGACGAGATCATAGATCATGCCGATAGCGAGGGCCGAGTTGAAGTCATCGTCCATGCCTTCTTCGAAGACTTTTGGCAGGTTCAGGATCTTGTCGTAGAGCGGTCGGGCGGCGGCCTCAATAACCTCCTCCGGCTTCACTGCAGGTGGCTTCTTGCCTTCGAGGAATTTCAGGATCCCCTCTTTCATAGTGTAGAAGCGATCGAGGCCAGCGCGCGCGTCCTTCAGGTTGGCATCCGAGAAATCGATGGGGCTGCGATAGTGCGTCGACAGCAGGAAGAGACGCACGACCTCAGCGTCGTATTGGTCCAGGATATCGCGTATCATGAAGAAATTGCCGAGCGACTTGGACATTTTCTCCTGATTGATGTTCACAAAACCATTGTGAAGCCAGTAGTTCACGAATGTTTTGCCCGAGTACGCCTCGCTCTGGGCAATCTCGTTCTCGTGGTGCGGAAAGATGAGGTCCTTGCCGCCGGCGTGAATGTCGAAGGTCTCACCCAAGTGCTTGAAGCCCATGGCGGAGCACTCGATGTGCCATCCCGGTCTGCCCGGGCCCCACGGGCTGTCCCATGTCGGTTCGCCGGGCTTCGATGCCTTCCAGAGCGCAAAGTCCAGGGGATCTATCTTGCGCTCATCCACTTCCACCCGCGCCCCTGCCTTCATGTCTTCGAGATTTCTTTTCGAGAGCTTGCCGTAACCCGCGAAGCTCGATACACGGAAGTACACATCTCCGTCCACCACATATGCGTGCCCCTTATCCACAAGACCCTTGATGATCTGGATCATCTCCCTAATATGTTCAGTGGCCTTGGGCTCTACATCGGGTGTGCTCACGCCGAGCCGCTTCATGTCATCGTGGTACGCCTGGATGAATGTGCGCGCGACTTCTTCGGCCGTAGAGCCCGTTTCCTTCGCACGGTTAATGATCTTATCGTCCACGTCCGTAAAATTTCTCACATACTTTACATCGAACCCTTTCCGGATGAAATACCGCCGTATCACGTCAAACACCACGGCACCGCGAGCATGCCCGAGGTGGGAGAAATCGTAGACCGTGATGCCGCAAGCATAAAATCCCACCCTGCCGGAACGGAGCGGGACAAACTCCTCTTTTTTCCCGCTAAGCGTATTATAAAGCTTGATCATAGTCAGATATCCCTCAGACATCCCCCTGCACGGTATGTTCTTGTATCTGCGTATGGGGTTTGAAGTTTGATTTTATACGGGGAGTACGAGGTTTGTCAAGCAGTTTTGCCATAAATTCAGTCGGTTGCAAAACATTCTCGCAGTCGATGGGAAACAGGACTATATTCCATCCTCTGTCCGAGGGAACGTCGAACTGTTCTCCTCGCTTCTCGGGGTTGCATTGTGCGATCTTTTATATTAATGTATCATAGTGCCATTGATCGTAATAAGCGAGGGAACACGTTATGGCTCCTCAATCGCTGAGATTCGTTGTGCACGAACACAAGGCTACCAGGCTCCATTACGATTTCCGGCTGGAGATCGGCGGCGTGCTTAAGTCCTGGGCGATACCCAAAGGCCCCTCCATGAACCCCGCGGAAAAGCGTCTTGCAGTCATGGTGCCTGACCATGTACTGGAATATATAGACTTTGAAGGGATCATCCCTGAAGGCATGTATGGCGCAGGGCCGGTGGTCATTTGGGATGCCGGGAAGTTTGTGCCGATCGAAACCGATGACCCCGGAGAAGCCCTCACTGCCGGCAAGCTCAGTTTTGAACTAAAAGGCAAAAAGCTCAAAGGTGCTTTTGCTCTTGCCCAGATGAAGGGCTTGCCGAAAGGAACGGGTAAGGAATGGCTGCTGATGAAAAAAAAGGATGCATACGCAGTGAACAGCTATTCCCTCAAGAGCATGCTGACGCCCGCAAAGCTCAAATCCCTGAAAGAAAAAGTCCCCCCTTGTGAGACGGAGTGAATGGTTGAAAGGCTGCCATAGAGAAAGGCGAGGAAAACATGAATCGACCGCTATACACGGTCGATCCGAACCCTGCTTCCGCGGGCATGTATCCATCGGGCATCCTGGCGAGTGTGTCTGGGCTTGTTCCTGCGGGAGATGACAGGGACTTCCCCAATAATATTTCTGTTATCAAGCTCCGTCACGCTCCCGGCATGTATTTTAAACGTCCCGTACTCTTTGGACTGAATTCCGCGGAAAGGATTAAGCGAATTTGAATTTTTTGAATTTCAGGTTCTTATTCATCATCTTCTGTCCGTCCTGCCACAAGATCCTTTCGTCAGGCTGTGCCGTCATATCGGCAATCTTATTTTATATCGAATTGCCAGCATCCGCAAAGCGAATGTTAAAGCGATACAGGTGCTAACTGCCGCCATGTCATTCCCTGTCGTCCAGATCATAAAAAGATATGCCAAGGCGCCGGCAAACGCGCAGGTTGCATAAATCTCCGTTCGCTGGAACACGAAGGGGATCTCATTGTCGGCGATGTCCCGCAGAACGCCACCGAAAACCCCGGTGACTACTCCCATAAGGGCCGACACGAAGGGATGGTACCCGAGGTGGTTGGTAATGGACACGCCCGAGGCGCTGAATGACCCCAAGCCGAGCGCGTCGAGAATCAGGACGAATGTTACAACTCCGCGTCGGCTCAGCATGTCCTTGATCACGACGGAGGAGAGCACTGACAGCACGAGCAAAAGGATGGGGTACCAGTAATGAGCGGTCCAAAACAGCGGGTGCCGGTCCAATACGATATCGCGCAGCGTCCCACCGCCGAAGGCCGTGATCATAGCCAGCGAGTACACGCCGACGAGGTCCATCCCCTTCTTCCGGGCCTCAAAGATACCTGTCAACGCAAAGGCGATGATCCCGATGACTTCGATGGTCTTGATGAGCGCGTTCATCAGATGATGTTCTTTTTCTCCGCGTACGTTTCCGGTTTTATGCTAAGGTCAAGTATCTGCCACCTGCCGCCATGCTTAATGAGGGAAATCTGTATCTCCACCGAACCCGCTTCAAAATCCGCGTTCGCGGTGTAATCAGCTGTGATCTCATAACCGTTGTAAAAAGAGATACCTATGTTCGCTTCACCCGTCGATCCCTTATATTCCTCGAACATGCCCAGATCCTGCAGGGTGTCGAGATATTGCCCCAGTTCATTGTAATCCACAACCTCATTGAACTCGGGACTGGCGCGTTTCTGGATTTCGGAAAGATCCCATTCTGAAACGATTGCAGGGATGGCGGCATCGGCAAAGGTCTTGCTCTCTTTGTCCAATTTTTTACCCAGAACCACCAGAAGGGCCGTCCCGGCGGCAGTGACCACGATAATCACCAAAAAGAGGTAGCCCAGAACCATGATCGTCTTTTTCATGAATATTCGTCTCCTGGCGATTTCATCAAGCG
>Ga0187777_10000696_pt1 | contig 22053 bp, 18 predicted proteins | sample 1015_Q2_SP5_10_M_FD_132416 | JGI IMG/M metagenome (GOLD analysis project Ga0187777, IMG submission 132416) | Tropical peat soil microbial communities from peatlands in Department of Meta, Colombia - 1015_Q2_SP5_10_MG | ecosystem: Environmental > Terrestrial > Soil > Wetlands > Peat | place... | reverse complement strand
TCTTTGGAAAAACATAGCGAATGCGCAGAGCGTGAAAGAAGCCGCGGCGCCTATCGAGCCGCCCTTTCCGGGCTATCAGCGGGCGCTCATGGGCTTGCACAAATATATGCAAATGGCCAAGGAAGAAGTGCCGGACCCTCTGCCACAAGTCAGCAAACCCATTGCACCCGGGCAGCAGTACGAGGCCGTCGGAAAATTGGCAAAGAGACTCCAGTTTCTTGGTGATCTGCCGGCTTCCGTAACCGTGCCCGAAGATTCTCATCTGTATTCCGGTGAGGTCGTTGACGGCGTGAAACACTTCCAGCTCCGCCATGGTTTGGAGGCAGCCGGAAAGTTGGGACCGCAGACAATTACGGAATTGAACCGCCCTATGAGCGACCGGGTCGAAGCTCTGCGGCTGATGCTGGAACGCTGGCGATGGGTGCCGCACAGCTTTTCACAGCCACCCATTATCGTGAACATCCCGGAGTTTGTGCTCCGGACGCTGGACGCTCAAGGGAATCCGACCATGATCATCCCCGTGGTCGTCGGGCGCGCGATGAGGACGCAGACGCCGGTGCTCGAGGAAGACATGAAGTACGTCATCTTCTGGCCCTATTGGAACGTTCCTCCGAGCATTTTGCGCGGGGAGGTCATTCCTAAAATCGCCAAGGACCCGGCGTATGTGCAGAAAAATAATTTTGAGGTGACCACCTATTCGGGAGGGGTAGTGACCGATGGAGTGGTCAGCGAAGACGTGCTGGCGCAGTTGCGCGCCGGGAAACTGACGGTTCGACAGAAGCCGGGACCGAAAAACGCGCTGGGCTTGATCAAATTCATCTTCCCTAACGACCAGAACGTTTACCTCCATTCGACTCCATCGCAGGCTCTCTTTAGCGAGGCTCGGCGTGATTTCAGCCACGGCTGCATTCGCGTGGAGGATCCACAAGCTCTTGCGACCTGGGTGCTGCGAAACAATCCGGGATGGACGAAAGACCGTGTGGACGCGGCTTTCAAGGCGGAGAAACAGGAGCAGGTCAATCTGACGTATCAGATTCCCGTGTTGATCGTCTACGGCACGGCGATTACCAAGGAGAGTGGCCAGGTCTTCTTCTACGACGACATCTACGGCTATGACAAAGAGTTGGAAAAGCTGTTCAACCAGGCCTACGCGTCGAAGAGTTAACAGGGCAGGACTCTACCAGACGCTTCCAAGCCGCGATTCCTAGGGCTTCTCATGCGCAGAGGCCGGCACGCCATGCGAGTTTCGCATCCTGTCCTAGTGGCGAAAATGGAGGAACGACAACTGACTTTCGAACCGGAGGCTTACGATTGTGCGGGTAGATTGTTGGAAACTAAGGCCGCTTAAGACTTGCATGCAGCGAGCGGGCTATGTCATTCAGCGGCAGGGTGGGAAGAACCACAGCCGTAGCACCACGTGCGGACCCGGCCAGTATCCACATGAACGAAGCCCGATCGCGGATAATAGCCGACGCCGCCGCGAGCGAGTGCCAGAGCCGCATTTCGCAACGCTAATGTATCGACTCCGGGGATGCGAATGTCGATGGCGTGCGCCTGCATATGCTGGCTGTTCTTCGCCACCCCTGCAGAGCGGGCCCGCAGGAACTCGTTGCTCCAGGAAGTGCGGTACCCACAGATGATGTCGATTTCCGCGTTTGGATGACCGACGGCCGCAGCCACGTCCGAAAGAATGTCGAACACATGAGGATCGTAGTGCTTCACATCGCCGGTGCGATGGTCTCGCAAAAAATGATCGAGTTGATCTTCGGCTTCCGGAAGATAGTGATCCCCAATGCGGTAGACGATATCAATGCGCTCGCCCGTGTGTGTGTGGTACAGGCGCAAACGATGTTCTTGCGTGGAGCCAGAGTCCGTTGCAGAGCTTGGAATACTGCAGAAAAGCGCGCCAAAAATGGCCAAGGCTACGGAAAAGACAGCGGCAGTCTTCAACAACCAAGTCCTCCAAGCGGCGAATCCAGAGAGCAGACGACGAATCGCCCAAACTATGATGCTACAAGATATTAGAAAGAAGAGCGAGCGAGCCCGCGCGCCAAAAAAAAAACGAAGAGGCGAATTGCTGTGTGATTTTACGTCACATTTGAGCTATATCACCCAAGAAACGTCCAACGGACGCCACAAGGCGTGTTCACTATCACATTTTCAAGCAGAGCTAAGTACTGGGAGGGAAAGGGCTTGAAGGACTTGTGGCAAAATGTGTCCACCCGGTTTATTTCGGCACAGCAGGTGCAACCAGGTACGGCGAATTTCTGGGCCATCCTCTATCGTTGGACACCCGAGATCGTTTTTTGCCATGATCTCTTAAAGCTGGGGCCCGCAGGAAGAATGGGTATGACGGTGAAAAAAACGAATCGCTCCCACCGGATCGCGTATTTGGTGATGCTTCTCCTATTTGCCGTGGCGCTGACCACCGCGCTGGTTCTGGCAGGCGAGACCAATCCGGAAGGAACCAAAACGAGCACCCTACAGACGAACACCGTCCCCGCTGCGCGCGTTGTTTGCCTGTGGGGGAAGAGCAATGCTTGAAGCGCGGTTCCGCTCCAGAAAAACTGGCGGAATTTGGCTGGGTTTGCTTGCTGGGGCCCTCCTGCTGGTAGTTCCTCTTTACGCAGATATTCACCCCGTGCCGCTGGAAAAGAACGCGGATTCCGCGAAGTGCCTGGAATGTCACGCGGACAAAGCGAAGGGAAAATTCGTACACACGGCGATTTCCGCGGGATGCACGAGTTGCCATGAGATCCGTGTGAATCGCGATGTTACGCGCGTGAAGTTGGTCACCGCCACGCCGTATGGGCTCTGCCTGACCTGCCACAAAGATAAAAACGCCGCGGAGTTGAGAGGAAAGGTGCACCCGCCCGCGGTGCGCGAATGCCTGAAGTGCCACGACCCGCACGAATCGGACAACAAGTTTCAACTGCTAAAGCCCACCTCCGGCGATCAGAAGGAAAACCTCTGCCTCAGCTGTCACACCACCGGATTAAACGTGCCGCAGACGGGAAGCCGCCACGCAGCGCTGGATATGGGCTGCGAGACCTGCCACATTACTCACAAGACCGGCGAGCCAGGCAACATCGAATTTGATTTTCATCTGACGAAAAGTCCGCCGGCGTTGTGCGTCGATTGCCACGATACGAAAGACGAAGGTCTGCAAAAGGCGCATCGGAATCAGCCATTCGCAACTGCGAATTGCGTGCAATGCCACGACCCGCACCAATCAGCGATGCCCAAGCTTATGGCGCGATTTACGCATCCGCCGTTTGCGGATAAGCAGTGCGAGCTCTGTCATGCTCCGGCAAAGGACGGAAAAGTCGTGCTGACGCAGCCGGACGCGAAATCCATCTGCGTGACATGCCACGACGACAAGGCCAAGCAAATTGAAACCGCCAAAGTGCCGCACCCGGGCGCGGCCGGCGATTGTACCGATTGCCACAATCCCCATGCGAGCCGGATGCCAGACTTGCCAAAAACAAATGGCGTGGACATCTGCCTGGGCTGCCACACGGATATAGCCGACCTTGGCAAGAAGGCAGTGCATCACCAACCCGCTTTTGTGCAGGGATGCGGTACATGTCATGAACCGCACGGCGGCGACCGCGAAAAGCTGCTACGCGCGGAAGGAAACAAGCTCTGCCTGGAGTGCCACGGGCCGGATTCATCGCCGCAACTCGACAAGGCAGCGGGTGTATACAGGATCTTTGATGGCAAAGTGCTCCTGTCGGATGATTACTTCCGGAGGAACAAAGTGGTCATACTGCCGTTGAGGTACGGAAAGGGGCATCCGGTGGCCGGGCACCCCGTTTCCGATGTAACCGACCCCACCGATGTGACCAAGATCCGGCACAAGCTGAATTGCCTGACATGCCACCAGCCGCACTCTTCGGCTCATTCCGACTTGCTTGTAAACGACCAGGAGAACAACACGAAGTTTTGCAACACGTGCCACAAGGACCTGACGCTACGATGAAGGCACGGAGAGGTGGGACTGCCATGAGAGAAAACACCGGAAACATATGGCGGAAGTTAGCTCTGTACGCGGTGGTAGTGGGGCTTTTGATGGCTTTGCCGCTGGGACTGCAGGCTGACAAAAAGAAAAAGGAAGACCAGCAGGCAGCCCTCGACGCGAAGATCAAGGCCATCGACTACTCGAGAATTGTGTGGCCCAATCCGCCCGCGATTGCGCGGATCCGGTATTCAACGTGGTACTCCTCGGACAAAGCCGTGCGCAACTACAAAGGCAGCGTCCAGAAAAAGTCCGCGTGGATGGACCGCCTGGCGGGAACGCAATCCTCTGACGAAGTCTTCAAAAGGCCATTTGAGTTGGATCAGCCTTACGGCGCCGCCGTGGACTCCCAGGGACGCTTGTATGTTGCCGACCAGAAGGTCGGGGCCATTTTTGTCTTTAACACCGATGAATCGCGATCCGTGGACTTGATCCGGAACGGCGTACATGCGCACTTCGTGCGGATCATTGGCTTGGCGATGGACGATGACGACCGGCTTTTCGTTTCTGATCCCGGACTCCGGCATGTGCTGGTCTTCAACAAAGAACACAAAGCGGAAGACGTGATTACCGATGGCCTGGCGAATCCCGGGGGAATGGCGATCGATACGCGGAATCGCTTCCTGTATGTTGCGGACGTCGATCTGGACCAGGTTTTGGTCTATGACGCGGATACGCTGAAACTGTTGCGCAAGATCGGTACGACCGGGCATAACCATGAACTGACAACCCCGGGTGACTTTTCCAAGCCTTCTGCGGTGGCTGTGGATGGCGAAGGCAACTTGTACGTGACCGACACCATGAACAACCGCATCGAGATATTTGACCCCGACGGGCAGTTCATCGGCGCTTTTGGCAAGGCCGGAGACGGTCCCGGGTATTTTGGACGGCCTAAGGGCGTGGCAATCGATAGTGACGGTCACGTGTGGGTTGCGGACGGCATGCAGGACCGCGTACAGGTATTTACGAAGGATGGTCAACTCTTGATTGCCTTTGGCGGTCACGGGCTGCTGCCGGGCCAATTCCAAGGGCTCGTCGGAATCGCGATTGACAAGAAGAACCGTGTCTTTACGACGGAAATCTATCCTGGAAGAGCCCAGCAGTTTCAATACGTGACGGATGCCGAAGCCGACGCAGAGCGTGAGAAGAGAGCCGCTGAGCGCGAGAAGAAAGTCGCAGATAAGGCAAACCCCACGAGCCCAACGCAGAGTTCGACCTCCGAAACTCCCGCAACCAGCACCCCCGCGAAGCCTTGACCGGCGGGTGCCTGGTAACGCCCACCAGCCCAAAAGTCCGCGCGAGAACCGCGCATGCAATGTTTCATCCAAGTTAACGGCCCCGATACGTTCTTCGAACGTTCACATTTGTCAGACCAAGCCTGGTGTGCGGCATGAACCCAGTTGATGTGACGGCTAACACGCTTATTTTCACGACAATGGCCTGTGTGATTTCGCATCACACCTGGGGTATATGGCGCAAAATACGGCCCTAATCCTCCCAAGAGCATCTGTGCTAGGTTGGTCCCCATTCCCCGCAATTCAAACAAAACAAAAGTGTTAATAGCTTCCACAGGGAAAGATAGATTTGTTTCGTTTCGGCATCCAGGGTGCACTTTGGGACAACGCATGCAGCGTCGAGCTCCAGGCGCTGGCTATTTCGAACAGCAGTACGGAAAGTGTTGCAACACCAACGGAGGTTTTAAACGCACATGAAGAAGGCGATTTTAGTAGCGCTCTTCGCTCTAGCCAGTGCCGGCTTGGCGATGGGCCAAAGCTGGTCGTCGACAGTCGACGTCCTCGGGGCACATAACAATAACGGCCGCGGCTGCGCGGGATGCCATTCCCCACACAGCGGGTCATTCGGTTCGGGCCATGGCGGGGGGCCAGATGCTGGCAGCTATGCTTTGTGGGGCCAGGATGCGAGCCCGCTCTATGGGCAATCGATCGCATTTGGCGACAACGGCCGGTACGTCGAAGTTCTGCCGAATGGTATCGCCACCGGTTCGCAGGAAGTCGGCGGCATCCTTCTCTGCCTGAGCTGCCATGATGGTCACCTCACTCAGAGCAACATGATGGTCAACCAATCCTATGAACAGAGGGTCGGCCTCTTGTCCTCAGTTTATGGCAGCGGAAAGATTCCCACCTTGCTCGGCAACGATGGAACGGCAGCCGGCAACTACACCAACGACCACCCCGTGGGCCAGAATGCCACTATCAGTTCCGGCAGCGGCCTCGTGTGGACAGTCACGAACGGAACGGGTTCGTTCTCGGTTACACCGGGCACGCCCTATGCGACTTTCGTGAATAACTATGGATGGCCGGCACTTGCTCCTGGAAAGTGGAGCCAGCCAGTCGGCACCAACTTCGCGAACAAGCCGTACGTTCTCTGCACCACTTGCCATAACCAGCACGTAATGACGGTTTACACCTCGGCCATTCCGGCGGGGAATACCATCAGCACCGTGGCGAATGATGGCGGAGGCAAGTATTACTACACCTTGTTCTTCGTGAACGGCCCCTACAACCCGAACTTGACCGGCAACGCCGGCACAACGGCACCTTCATCTACACAGTTCTGCCGCCAGTGCCACTTTGGCGAATCGAATGAAGCCAACAACACGCCGGGCATCGGTACGCAGTTCCAGTGAGACACCTAGGTTGAATTACCGGGGAGAGAGAATCCTCTCTCCCCTTTTTTCATGAAAGGAAATGCAGGAGGAATCATGAAGTCTCTGGTAGGATTCGCTCTACTACTCGGAGCGGCAGTCAGCGTAAACGGTCAGGTAGCTTCCCACAACACCACGGGCAACGCAAAGCAACCCCCCGCATCATCGGCATCCGCCTTCCAAGTCAGCGATAAGCCAGTAGCAAGAGTGAACGGCGCGGTTTTGACGGATCGCGACCTGTTGCGAGAGATGCTCGAAATTTTCCCCTACGCGCGGCAACATAACGGGTTTCCCAAGGCACAAGAGGCTTCCATTCGCGCCGGCGCGCTGCAGATGATCATTTTCGAAGAGCTTGTTTACCAGGAAGCGCTGCGGCGCAAACTGGTGGTGCCGCCGCAGCAGATGAAGGCATCGGAAGTGGAGTTTCAAAAGCAGTTTCACTCGGCCGAGGAATACCGGCAATACCTGAATACGGAGATGGGCGGTTCCGAGCAAAACGTAAAAGAGAAGATTAAAAGGTCGTTGCTGATTGAGCAGGTTTTGAAGACGGACGTGGAAAACCGGTCCGTGGTTACGCTGGCGGAAGCGAAGGCCTATTACGACAAGAATGTGGACCAGTTCCGGGTGCCAGAGTCGTTCTCGTTCCAGACAATTTCAATCATTCCGCCGCAGAATTCCAACGCAGAGCAAAAGACTGAAGGCTTGAAGCGCGCCAACGAAGCGCTGAAGCAGGCAAAAGCGACGCGCAGCTTTCAGGATTTTGGACTGCTGGCAGAGAAGATTTCCGAAGACGATTACCGGGTAAACATGGGCGAGCACAAGAGTGTGGAAAGAGACAAGCTGCCGCCGCAGGTCGTGAAGGCTTTCCTGGGCATGAAGCCCGGACAAGTGAGCGATCTGATTCAGGTCGAGCAGGCATACACCATCGTGAGATTGACCTCGCATACTCCAGCTGGCAAGCGGAGTTTTGAGGAAGTAAAGGGACCGCTGCGGGGGGAATTACAGAAACAAAAATACGAAAAGTTGCGCGTAGACCTGGACCGGCGCCTCAGGGCAAACGCAAAAGTGGAACTGTTGTAGAAAGGCCTGCGATGCGAACGCAGAACCTTCTGCACAGCTTGAATTCAGTTGCGATCGACGATTCCCCGCGGACAGCTGATTCATCCGCGATTCCCCTAACAAATAAGGTCTGGAATTTTGGCGTGAGCAATTCAGCAAACGAGTGAGTGATATGCCGCAGTGGACGAGAAATTCGAGCAGGAAAGTCAGGCGGGGGCTGTCGTAAGTAGTAGAAACACTGATGGTTGTGAACTGTTGTGACAAGTAGCACTTGGCAAGGGTTGTGCAACCAAAGGCCTAGGGAAGTCCCAAAGTGGGACAGATGGTGGGGGATACAGAGAGGCCGGTAGAGTGAAGCGGGCATGGCGATACGTCGGTTGGTTGTTGGTGCTGATACTGGCACAGAGCGCGCGAGCGCAAGTGCAAGTGGGCGATGACCTGCGGATGAATTTGAGTGGCACGCTGGATGGTGGCTACTCGGGAAGCTACGGGAATCAGATCCCATCGAGCCATGGTTTGGATTTCGGCGGGAGCGCGACCCTCACAGGATCCTATTTCGACCCCAACTTTCTGAACTTCACCGTATTGCCTTACTACAATCAATCGAGGGCCGATTCTAACTTTCAATCTTTGACGGACAGCTCGGGTGTTCAATCGACAGCGAATTTGTTCACCGGAAGCCACTATCCGGGGAGTGTCAACTTCAGTTACGCCCGCAACAGCACAGGGACTTTCGGATTGATTGGCAGTCCGAATTTCACGACGGTTGGGGATGGTTATGGATTCGGTATCGCCTGGAGCGCCCTGATCCCCGATAAGCCGACTCTATCCGTCAGCTACTCCCAGGCCGAAGGCAGTGGCACAATCTTCGGGACCAATGACGAAACCCATTCGTCCACTCACACATTCACCGCACGGTCCACCTATAATCTGGCGGGCTGGCAGTTAACCGCTTTCGACACGTATCTCAACAACTCCTCACAGATTCCCTATTTTCTTGGGGGCGGCGAGGGAAACGACTACTCCACCACTTCTGGAAACACGTTTGGGGCCAGCGGTTTCCACTCACTGCCTTGGCATGGAGCCGCCGCGCTCAGCTTCACTCGCTCCAATTACGATGGGAACTTCGGCAACAGTTTCGAAAATAATCCAGAGTCCACGAATTACACCGCTACCAACGAGACCGCAAGTTTCACATTTCACCCCACCCTGAAACTGGGACTCTATCTGACCCAAAACTATACAGACAACCTGAATGGCTTCTTCTATCAGAATGTGATTAATGGTGGCGGCGGCGTGCCGATCCTGCCCACGAGCTCGAGTTCCAATTCGTCGACTCTGAATGGCGGGGCGACCTATAATTTCACCCGAGACCTGTATGGCCAGGCGCAGATGACGTATTACAACCAGACATACTTCGGAAATAGCTATGAGGGCAGCTACTTCAGCGGAACGATAGGTTACACAAAGCGGATTTTTGACACCTTCACTGTCTCGGCTACGGTGGTGGATAGCACGAATAAGTTCGCCGATAATACACTGGGATACATCTTGAACCTGAATGCCTTTCGGACCTTTGGTGGCTGGGAGGCTTCCGGCAATTTTACTTACGCGCAGAACGTGCAGACGCTTCTCGTGACCTACACCACTTCCTACTATAACTATGGCGCGAACCTGCACCGAAGCCTCGGCCGTGGCAAACAATGGACCGCGTCCGTGGTGGGGGTCCGCAGCGGTTTGACGAACCAGCCAGGAAGCGAGACCCATTCCGAAAGCTACTCGACCAGCTTGGCCTTGCGCCGCTTCTCCCTCACGGGAAACTACACCACTTCCGCCGGGACCGCGCTGCTTACCAGCACGGGCATCCAGCCCATTCCTCCCACACCCGGGCTGCCGCAGGAAGGACTGATCGTCTACAACGGAACGAGCTATGGCGCGGGCGTCACCCTCAACCCGATTCCCCGTCTGACAATCAGTGGAACCTATACGCACGCCGTCAGCGACACGATTTCCAATGATGTACCATCAAATAATCGCACCGAGATCTTCTACTCGCAGTTGCAATATCGGCTAAGGCAGATCAGCGTCCTCGCTGGATTCACAAAATTTTCGCAGGGGATCAGCGCGAGCGGAATCATTCCCGGGAACCAGTATTCCTATTTCATCGGGGTAACAAGATCCTTCAACTTCTTCTAATGCGACCTGGCAACACAAGGCTTCCTCGCAAGCTGTTGGCCGCATGTGTGGCCGGAATCTTGCTCGCCGGTTCAGCGTTTGCCGCGAAGGACAAAGACAAGAAGAAGGAGCCTGTAACGGTTCAGGTGCCGGACTTGCTGATGGACGGCGGCCGCAAGCTAACCTTCGAACGCATATTCAGCAACGAGCACGAGGTCAAGCCGAAGCGGGGATTCTGGAACAAGGTTGTGGACGTAGTCATTGGGGCGCCGGACTTCCACAACATGGTCCGGCCTTACAGCATTGCTACCGATTCGAAGGGCCGGATCATCATCACGGACCCGGGGGCGCACGGCGTACATATTTTCGATTTCGACAAACAGAAGTACAAATTCCTGTCGCGGATCGACACGGACAAAAACCCGTTGGTGGCGCCGCAGTGCGTCGCGGTAGATGCGCAGGACAATATCTACGTCACGGATTCGGAATCGGGAAAGATCTTCGTCTTCGAATCGGGCGGAAAATTTACAAGGACCATCGGCAGCCTGAAATACGGCGAAGGCTACTTCAAGAGGCCCACGGGAATAGCGGTTGATTCAGCGGCGCAGAGAATTTATGTGACGGACACGCTGCGCAACCAGATCTTTGTGATGGATATGCAAGGCAGCGTGCTCAAGCGGATCGGCAAGCCGGGCACGGGCAACGTCGAATTCAACTATCCAACCGAGCTGCGGCTGCACGGCGACCAGATGGCCGTGGTGGACGCCATGAATTTCCGCGTGCAGGTGCTGAACAAGGATGGCGAATTTCAGTACTCGATTGGAAAAATCGGAGATGACGTGGGGTCGATGTTCCGCCCCAAGGGTGTCGGATTCGATTCGGAAGGCCACCTGTATGTCGTGGACGGGATGTGGAGTGTCGTCCAGGTCTTCAACCGCGAAGGACAGTTGCTGTACTACTTCGGGCAACTGGGAACAACCCCGGGGATGTTTCAGTTGCCGACAGGGATAACCATCGACGCGCAGGATCGTATCTACGTGGCGGACTCCTTCAATCGTCGCGTCCAGATTTACCGCTACTACGGCACTGGCAAGGCTCAGGCTCAGGGGCAACCGCAGTCGCCCCTTACAGTCGGAGAACAGGCGCAGAACCAGTCTGAAGAAAACGGGAGGAAGCCGTGAAGCCGGCGTGTGCATTGTGGATGCTGGCGCTCGCAACGACGGTGGGCTGCGCCGCGGCGATGGGACAAAGCACGCCTGCCCCGCCCGCTGACGCGTTGGGCGTACACAACATGACCACAGCAAGTGGATCGTCCGTGAATGCCCCGGGCAGCCTCGGTTGCACGTTTTGCCATGCGCCACACAGCGGTATCGGAGGCGTCACACCCCTCTGGAACCAAACGCTCTCCACACAGACATACACTCCCTACACAAGCACCACCTACAAACAGCAGGGAAGTTCGACGTTGGTTATGGGCAAGTCGAGCAGCCTGTGCCTGAGCTGTCACGACGGAACCGTAGCCATTGGGCAGACCGCAGTGTACGGCAAGATTCCCGTGACGGGCACGATGAATAACCAGAACGTTCTGGGAACAAACTTGAGCGGGTCGCATCCGTTTAGCCTGGTGCTGCCGATCAAAGATGCGCCCGATCTGGTGGCGTCGATCGTGGCTCAGGGAGCAACCGCGGATCCAACACAAGCGGTGAAGCTCGTGAATGGAAATGTGGAATGTACCAGTTGCCACAACCCGCACACGCAGGCGATTGATAAGGTGGCGCAGAACTTCCTTGTGAAAGATAGTTCGAGCGGCCAGATGTGCATGGCCTGTCACGATCCGAATCGCGTCGTGAACGGTCAAGTCAACTTGTTGAGTGGGTGGACAGGCAGCATCCACGCGGTGGCGACGAATCAGGTGGCAAACACCGCGCACGTCGGGCCTTACCCCACCGTCTCAGTGAACGCTTGCACATCATGTCATATGGAGCACAATGCAGGCGGCCCGGCGCGGCTGATGCGTATTGCCACTCCCGCTGCACCGGGTGTGGATGCCAGCACGCAAGACTGCATCACCTGCCACAGTGGCCCGGGGAATATTTCACCCGCGGCACTGAACGTGTACTCTGAATTTTCGAAGACGGCCCCGCACTTGCTGCCGGCCGGGACCAACACCCATGATGAGGCCGAACCCGCCGTCCTTAATAACAACCGGCACGCCACCTGTGTCGACTGTCACAATGCCCATGCCACGAATCCTCTGACGACGTTTTCGGCGCCGCCCGCTGTGCGGCCCACGCAGACAAATGTCGTGGGTGTGAGTGGCACGGATGGAATCACTGTGCTGACCCCCGCGGTGAACCAGTATGAGAACTGTTTCCGGTGCCATGGAACGAGCGTCGGCAAGCAGGTTATCCCATTGAAATACGGCTACCTGCCGACGCGATTGGTCTTCGCCGGCGATCAGTTGAACCTCGTGCCGCAGTTCAGTCCAACCTCCACCTCCAGCCATCCCGTGACGCATGACAGCAACAGCCCGCTTCCGCAACCGAGCTTGTTGGCCTACATGCTCAATGAAAATGGAACGCAATCCTCCCGGCTGATGGGCACCCGCATCTTCTGCACCGATTGCCACAACAGCGACGACAACCGGGAATTTGGCGGAACCGGGCCGACGGGCCCGCATGGCTCCATCTACCCGCACATTCTGGAACGGAATTATGTGATGAGCCAGGCTGCCACACCCGGCGGAATTGTCACGAACACTCTTCCAACGCCGGATTTGAGCCCGCAAGGTCCCTACGCCATGTGCGCGAAGTGCCACAATTTGAGCATTGTTCTTTCTCCCGCGAGCTGGACTCAGCATAGCAACCATGTTTCGCAAGACGGGTTCTCCTGCTCGGTCTGCCACACGGCACATGGCATCGGCGCGTTGAATGGAAATGTTTCCGGCAACAGTCTGGTTAACTTTGATGTTGGCGTGGTGGCTCCGAACCAGTCCATGCCGATTTCGTACAATTCTGGGACGAATACCTGCACCCTCGTCTGTCATAATGTCGCGCATAATCCCGATGGAAGCATCACAGCTGGCACTGCTCTCTCGAACTCAATACGAAAGAAATAAAGGGCCCGCCTCCGGGCGTTGCGCGCCGAACCACGGTTTTCGAAAAAGCTGGAAATTCTGCGCATGAGAAAGGGAAATTCTGCCAGCGGCGTACGCGACAGACCTGGGAATATCGCGTTCCAGGCGGCTGCGCTTGTGTCGCTTTTTGCGATCGGCGCCGTGCTGGAAAGCCTGCGGCTCGCTTCGTTTCATGATTCGGAGATCTGGCGGCACTTGCGGGTAGGGAACTGGATTTTGGCAAATGGCAATTGGCCTCGCGTGGGTTTGTTCTCGCAAGTCTCAAATCGTGGGTGGAGGGATTTCTCCTGGGGGTATGACGTACTGACCGCGTCAGCTTACTCAGCGCTTGGCTTGCACGCGCTTCCTCTATGCCGGATGGGTTTCCAGGTGGCGCTGGCGGTCGCCACGTTTATTCTGGCCGGCGGCAGACGGCATTTCTGGAGCGCCGTGGCGTTTTCCGCTGTTGCACAGTATTTGGCGGGGAGTATGGGGTCTGGCGCCGTAGCGTGTTCGGTCGTGCTCTTTGGGATAGAGCTGGTCCTTCTGCAGGAAATCCGGAGCACCGGTAACGTTCGGCTGATGTACGTTCTGCCCCCGCTGTTTCTGTTATGGGCGAATCTGGATGCTGAGTTTGTCTTCGGCCTGCTCACCTACGTGCTGTTTCTCCTGGCGTTGGTGATCGAGGCGCATGGTCAGCGCGCGAACTGGCAATGGTCTCAGGAAACATCCGAAAAACTCCCAGCTGGAACGGCGACAATTGTGGGTTTAGGTTGCGTGATGGCAAGCCTCATCAACCCTTACGGGATTTACACTTATCCAGCATTTTTTTCGAACCAGGCGGACGCGATCAGCGTGAATCTGCCCGGCCACAGTGCCATGGGCTTTCACCGCCCACAGGATTACCTCCTGCTTCTTTTGACGATGACGGCATTTTTAGTGCTGGGGCTGCGTCGTTCTCTCCGGATCTTTCCTCTTTGTCTCCTGATCGGATGCACCGCGCTCGCCTTTCGCTCCGAAAGAGAGGGCTGGCTTGCCGCGCTGGTATGCCTGGCCGTGATAGGCGAGATGACTTCCAACGAAATAGAAAAAGCGTCGGAGCCGGTGACTTTCCATTGGGAGTGGAAAGCACTGAGCGCCGCAGTCGCTCTTTCTCTTATGATTGCTGGCTTGGTTCTGCTTGCTTTTGTCCCGCGCAGACCCGAACAGTTGATGGCGCGCCTCAGCGATCAGTTTCCAGTTCAGGCGTGCAATTTCATTCGCCAGCATGACCTTCCGCAACCCCTTTTCAATTCGCTTGCTTGGGGAGGCTTCCTGATTTGGTATTTGCCTGAATATCCTGTCGCAATCGACGGGCGGCGCGGACTCTATTCCGGGCAAGAAGAAAGCGACTACTCCAAAGTGATGAAGGGAGACATGCCTCTCCAGGAATTCGCCCCGATGGCGGGAGCGCAAACGCTGCTGCTGGAAAAGGGCAGCGTGATGGGTGAAGTGCTGCGCGATTTGCCAGGATTCCAGGTCGCATACGAAGACAGCCTTGCGATCGTGTTTTTGCGCCAGGGGAAGGAATAGAGCGGTTATTCACGGTTTCGCGAAAAGATAAAACATGGGACAGCAGGAAAACGGAGCAAAAGACTGGAGGAGAATCGGCGACGCGGCCGTGCTGGCCGCCTACGCTGGACTCGTGCTCTGGACGATTCCCTATCACGAAAAGTGGGCGGACGAGGCGCAGGCGTGGTTGATCGCGCGTGATCTCGATCTTCGGACCATCTGGTTCCACGAATTGCGATACGAAGGTTCTCCTGGTTTGTGGCACACCATCTTGTGGATAGCGCAGCATGTATTTCATGCGAAGTACGACACACTCGGATACATCGGCGCGGTATTCGCCATAGCGGGAGCAGCGGTTCTGCTGTTTCTGGCGCCATTTCCGCGGATTGTCCGATGGCCTCTCGCGTTCACGTACGTGATGGTCTACCAATACGCCGTGATTGCCCGGCCGTATACCTTGTTCCCCTTGTTGGCCTTCTGCGCCGCCGTGTTCTTCAAGGATGTGCTTCATCCGGGACGAATCACCATTCCTTTGGTTCTTCTGTCGCTTCTCACATTGCACGGAACGATTCTTGCCGGATGCCTCGGCTTCGCCTATCTGGTGGAGGCTTACAAACGTCGAGCAGAGCTGGATACCGTCGTAAAAAGACGCTACATCATCTCCGTGGTAATCCTGGCGCTCACGTTTCTCTTCGTCGTTGCCATCCTCAAGCCCACGCCCGACGTTGGCGAATTCGCTGGGAAAAGAGAACTCGCGCAGATGTCCCAAGCTCAACGGGAACTTCGCCAGCCGAGTCCTCTGCGCAAGACGGAAGCCATACTTTGCGGCGCATTCCTGGACTATACGATCCCGTCCATTCTCTGCGTACTGCTCATCGGCTGGTGGTGCCACCGGCGCCATCGCCTGCTCGAATATGCTTTGCCCGTCGCGCTGCTTATTGCGTTGTATGCTCTCGTCCACGGCTACCCGCACCATCATGGCACTGTTTTCGTCGCAACCATTGCCGCGCTCTGGATTGCCTGGCCAACGGTCAAGGAGCAAAGTGAGTTCTCCAGACTCGACCTCTGGGCAACCCGCGGCATGATTGCGCTCCTGCTCTGCCTTTGCGCGGTGAACATCTTCGATGCGGAGGTGGTCATCCATCGCGAGTATCTTTACCCTTATAGCGGGGCGCGCGATGCTGCCGGCTATCTGAAAGAAGTCGGAGCCGATAAAACTCCCATGTTTGGTTTTCTGTTTGGTGTGAATGCCGTTCAGGCCTATTTTGACCACAATCTCTTTTCGAATATGTCGAGCAGCTATTACCACAATGGGCTGCCTCTCGAAGGGACGAGTGTCAGCTACGAAGATCTGCGCCGCATCAGGCCGCAATACGTCATCTCCTATTCCTCCGCCCCACAAATGATGATGGATACCGGCATTCCCCTCCTGGCGGCGGAGGGCTACGAACTGGTTCACTTTTCCGACGGCTACTATTTGTACAAACGTGGCATATATCAGCGGGAAACCTATTTTATTCTGAAGCGAACCACTGCCAGTCCATCGGACCCGGGAGATCGGCATGAGTGAAGCGCAGGAAGCGGCAAAAACAGGCGGAGTCTGGGATTTCCTGTGGAAACGAAAGACGTGGTGGCTATTGCCGCTGATCGTGCTGGTGATTTTGCTGGGAGCGATCTACGTGCTGGTGCATCTCTCCGCGTCCGATCCGGAGACGTACCCGACAAGTTCGCGAACCGCATCGAGTTACGCGCGTTTGTGCTGAGCTATGCCTGCTACAAGAAAAGAACTGATTCTGGCTGCGGTCGTGCTCCTGGCGATTCCTTTGTTTTGCGAAATCGCCCTGCGCGCAACGCATTTCTCGGCTGAGCCGCAGCTCTATATGGCGGATGTGGGGCGCGGATGGAAACTGCGACCCAGCGCGGACGGGGTAGTCGCGGGCGAGAATCGGCAGTTTGTGCGAATCAACAGTTTGGGCTTCCGCGACGTGGAGCGCGCGTACGAAAAACCCGAAAACACCGTGCGGATTGCTGTTCTGGGGAACTCCTGGACCGAAGCGCTGCAAGTGCCGCAGGAGAAAACTTACTGCGCCGTGCTCGAAAGAAGGCTGACGGGGAGCGCATGCTTCAGCGGAAAACGGGTTGAGGTACTGAATTTTGGCGTCGCTGGCTACTCAACGGGGCAAGAGTTGATGATGCTTCAGCAGGAAGCGTGGAAATACCATCCAGATGTGATCCTGCTGGCGCTCTATCCCGCGCGAGACATCGCGAACAACGTGCGCGAGTTGAACAACGCCGTGAACCCGGAACAATCTCCCTACTTCCTATTTCGAGACGGGGAACTGGTCCTGGATGATGCGTTCCGGTCGTTGCCTGCGCTTCAGCCGCGACAAATGGCGCTGCAGACTCTCGAATACCACGTGGATCAGCATGTGCGCGTGTTGCAGGCGATTGGTGCATTACAGCGCATGGGTAAAGTGCGCATTGCCATGGCCGCGATGAAAGAAAAGGCGGCGACAGCAGGCGTGGATAATTTGGAGTTCAGCATCTATGCTCCTCCCACACAGCCTGCTTTGGAAGAAGGCTGGCGCGTGACGGAAGGGCTGCTCGTGGCGATGCGCGATGAAGTGAAAGCGCATGGGGCGGAGTTCCGGGTAGTCGTTCTGCCCACCAGGCCTCAGCTCATTCCCGATGCGGAGAAGCGGGAAGCGCTGCTGCAGAAACTGGGAGTGAAGGATTTTCAGTATGCCGATGCCCGCATCCGTGAATTCTGCGCGCGCAAAGGGATCGAAGCGATAGAGCTGGCGCCGGCGCTCTCCACTTATGCGCAAGCAAACCGCGTTTACCTGAACGGATTTAACCAGAGCAATATCGGCACAGGGCACTGGAATGAGACCGGCCATCGTGTGGCAGCCGGGGCCATTGCCGCGGCGCTGTGTGGGGATCATCCAGGAAATCAAGCCGAAACGATGATACCAGCGCATTGATTGGAAAGACGGGACGAGCATGACCGTGCGTCACAAATTCTGCGACGAATTGCGGTTGCGCCTGCTGGCCAACCGCGACAGAGTTCTGTTGCGCGTGGCGATGGCGCCGAGGTTTGAACAGCCTTTCGAGTTCACGGGACAAACCATTCTGGACTGCGCGGAATCGTTGGCGACTTCGGTTCTCTCATCCTTGAGGCCTCAAAAGGATCGCTCCGTAGTGTTGCTTCTCCTGCCGCACTGCCCGGAATTGTTTCTCCTGCAACTTGGTTTGGTGCTGAAAGGCCACGTCCCGGCGATTTTGGCATGGCCTACCACCCGGGTAGACGCCGACAAGTACCAACGAAATCTGATTCACCAGGTAAGCCATTTGCCCGCGGACGCCTTGGTAACCCTTCCACGGTTGGCAGAAAACCTTACAGACAGCTTGCCTTATGAAGTGACGGGGCTCGCGGTGGAAAACAATGCAGGCTTTGAAAAAATGTTCCCGGCGGGGCCGATTAAGGAACGTCTTGAGAATGGCGACTTCCCGCGGGGACGAGTGCCGCTGGTTGAGGACGCGCTCTTTCTGCAATTTTCCGGTGGCACAACCGGCGCACAGAAGGCCGTTGTTGTTACGGCGGAGATGCTCCACAACCAATTCGCTCAATTGGGATCGATACTGCGGATCTCAGGGGGAGATATGGTCGCGTCGTGGCTCCCGATGTACCACGACATGGGGTTGATCGCATGCTATTGGCTGCCGCTGTGGTTCGGGGCTGCGTCCCTTCAGATGGCCGCAAACGACTGGATCATCAATCCTGAACTCTTGTTCCGCTATGCGACCCAGTTTCGCGCCACATTATGCTGGTTGCCTAATTTCGCCTTTTCCTACCTGAGCCAGCGGCGGGAGTTCATGCAGCACAAATACGAACTCGGCAGTGTGCGGGCGTGGATCAATTGTTCGGAGCCCGTCCGGCAAAAATCGATCGTCGAATTTGTGCAGACCTTTGCAGATTGGAGAGTGCGAAAGGAAAGCATGCAGGCGTGCTACGCCATGGCGGAGACGGTCTTCGCCATCACGCAATCGCAGTTGGGTAAAGAGTTATCGACCCTGCCACGAAATCAAGTCAGCCGTGGTGCGCAAACCTACGCGGGCTTGGCGTTCGATCTGATAGATGACGTGTATCTCTCTTCCGGAAAGCCACTCCCGGATACATCCATTCGTATTCTGTCGGCTGATGGATCCACTTGCCAGGACCGTGAAGCAGGCGAGATTTATGTGAAAACTCCATCCCTATTCTCTGGATACTGGGGTGCGGAAGGGTTTCATCAGCACACCCTGAAAGACGGCTGGCACGCAACCGGGGATTATGGGTTCATCTCCGAAGAAGAGCTGTTCGTCATCGGCCGATTCAAGGATATTGTCATCGTGGGCGGGAACAATATCTTCCCGGAAGATGTGGAAGCTGTGGTGAATTCCATCCCCGGAGTGTATGCCGGGCGCGTGGTGGCATTCGGCGTGGAAGATCAAGAGTACGGTACGCAGAGTCTTGGCATTGTCGCAGAGATGAAGGACAGCTTCGAAGAAGGTGCTGCCTCTGCATTGGAGGCCGCAATCCGGAAGCTGGTCCTGACCACGGTTGGAACCGCCCCGCGTCACGTTGCGGTAGTCCCTCAAAGATGGATAGTGAAGAGCACGGCAGGGAAGATTTCGCGCCGAGAGACACGCGAAAAATTCTTGCGGGAACGGATGGCCGCGGCCTGACGATCGACGGAGGTGGAATGTGTTGCCGGATGCAGAAGCCATACGGAAAGCGGCGCAGGAAGCTGCATCGCAAGTAGCGGGGAAGCAGGTTAAAGAAGGGCAGAAGATCGTCTCCTCCGGGTTAATCGACTCACTCTCTGTCTTGAAGCTGATTTCGTTGCTGGAAAAGAAACTCCGTGTTTCGATCCCGCCCGAAACGCTGCAGCCCGAGGATTTTGACGACGTGGACTTGATCGTCGAAACAGTGCAGCGCGTTGGGAAATCGATGGAGTAGCTGAGGCACACAGACTTCTCGATGCCATTCAATTCCTCACTCTATTTGGTCTTTCTTGTGGGAGCTGTGGCCATCTTCTGGCTCCTTCCTCCCGGCGCGCGGCGTATGTTCGTGCTTGTCGCAAGCCTGGCGTTTTATGCAACCTGGGGAATCGTATTCGTATGGCTGCCGCTACTGGTTGCGACCTTGGTATTCTTTTGCGGTAAACGCATTCAGGCGGACGTGGTACGCGCAAAAAGTTGGGCGTGGCTGGGAATCGGCTGTCTGCTGGCCTTGCTGGCCATCTTCAAATACCGCGGCTTCCTTTTTGCGAATCTCCCCTTTTTCACACGCGCAATTCCTGCGCACACCGCTTCACTGGCTGCCTCCATTGCCTTTCCGATGGGAATCTCGTTTTACACCTTCGAAGCGATTGGCTATCTGATCGATGTGCGACAAGGCCGCGTGAAAATGCCCGGGTTTCTGGACCTGTGTCTGTTCTTTCTGTTTTGGCCCAACATTCTATCGGGACCGATTCTGCGTGCGCGGGAACTGGTCCCGCAGTTGAGCTTGCGGAAGCTATTTGAGCCTCGATTTCTGTTCGAAGGGTTCGATCGCGTGATCTGGGGCCTGGTTCAGAAGACGGTCATCGCCAATGTCCTCGGAATCTGGGTGGATCGCGGATTCTCGCCCACAGCAGGGGGAATCCCGCCAACACTGGATGGATGGTTCCTGGCGATTGCTTTCGGCTTACAAATCTATTTCGATTTTGCCGGCTACACCAATATGGCCATTGGCACCGCACGCCTTCTAGGCATAACCCTGCCGGAAAATTTCAGGCATCCATACCATGCCGCCACGCCGCCGGATTTTTGGGCCCGGTGGCATATGACGCTGTCGAGATGGATTCGTGATTATCTGTTCTTCCCGATCAATGCGAAATGGCATGGCGCGCCCATGCCGTTGTATCTCAGCCTGCTCTGTGTAATGGCGCTGGTTGGGCTATGGCACGGTGCAGGTTGGAATTTCATTCTTTGGGGAACCTTGCATGGCGCGTATCTGGTTTTGTATCGCATTTATGAAAGTTGGAAAAATGCGCGACTGAACTGGGGCGAGCCGCGCGTCATTGCGGTCCTCTGGCGTATCGGAACACTTCTGGCCGTTTTGGTGGCATGGGTTGTGTTTCGATCGGCAGATTTGAACCGGGCCTGGGAGATTCTTTCGGCAATGTTTTACCGCTTTGGCTCAGGAAGCAGATTCGCAGTGGGCTGTTATGCCTATGCCGCGCTGTTGGTTTTGTTCTGTGCGGTCGAACCGTTTTTGATGCGAAAGCTTGGTGAAATCGAAGAGCATTCCGGAGACGAAGGCTTGTCTGCATTTCGTGTTCTGGGTCGTCCGATCGCATACCTGTTTGGACTTTTGCTCTTCCTTCTGTTTGACGCCAATAACGCGCAATTCATTTATTCGCAGTTTTGATTGCCCATGATAAGAGACTGTCAATTGGCTGCAACGGGGCGGGTGGCCCAGGTTCGTTTTGTGAACCTGGGTCCCTGGGTTTTCTTTCTCTTCGGACGACGGTTGCCCTAATCAAAAAGGCCGGAATCCTGGCTTCCGGCCTTATGGTTCGCAAATTGTTTGCGAGGGTCAGATTTGATCCACCGAGCTCATGGTCCCGAACCAGGTAAGCCAATAACCTAAGTCGTTGTCCTGGCGTCACTTCCGGTCGAGCCGTTCTCATTTGGACAAGCTCAGATCGCAAAATAACTCACCTTACTAGCAGCCACTTGTCAGGTAACCCCGTTTACCACCAGGACCTATATTCGTTGGAGATTTCGACTGAGGTGCCATCGAGCTTCGTGATGGTAATCGTAAACGGTTCATCGTACGACTTTGCGCGATCCTTTAAGATGCTGAGCGCGATCTGCTCACCCAACAAAATGGACCAGAATGAGGAACTGCGAAAATGGATCCCAGCATGAATCCCATGACCAAGCGAGATGTTGAAAGCCAGTTTGTTCAATTCGCCGTTGATGTCAAGGCTGTCACGGTCTGCGCCCCCATACGTATTGAGGGAGAGCCCATCGTCGCTCGGCACCACCACGTCCCTGCCGGCTGCGTTCAGCAAGGGCCGGATTTTTTTGGTGCAGTCATAGAAGAATTTGATCGCGGTGATACAAGCGCCGGCCACGGCTCCATGGCCAGTCGGGTAACACGGGTGCGTTGGTGACCCTTCCGGGAACGCCTGCGGCAGCAAGTAGCTGCCGTAGGTTGCGTTAATCATCGGCAGCACGGCCGAGTTGAGTACATCCGGGTGTAGTGCCGCAGCGGCTTGCGGGGAGGGTGCAGTCCCCGTCAGCCTGGCCTGTACCAACCCACCATATTCCTCGGGCCGCAGGCGCAAGTCTACGATCCACTTGTGGAAAGTGGCAGCTTTGACCGCGCGGTTGGCCATTTCTGCAATCGCTCCTGGGGCATCGTTGGTACCAAAC
>Ga0187777_10000694_pt1 | contig 22110 bp, 22 predicted proteins | sample 1015_Q2_SP5_10_M_FD_132416 | JGI IMG/M metagenome (GOLD analysis project Ga0187777, IMG submission 132416) | Tropical peat soil microbial communities from peatlands in Department of Meta, Colombia - 1015_Q2_SP5_10_MG | ecosystem: Environmental > Terrestrial > Soil > Wetlands > Peat | place... | reverse complement strand
TGCCGGCATACACGCCCAAGAGCGATGCGGCGCTCGTTTACAGCGCGCTCTGGAGAGAGATCCGCCGCTATCTCGATCCCGCCTCGCACCCGGCGCACCGCCTGAATCGGGACTCCACCGAGATCGCTCACCGCGCGCGACTTTGGTGAGTGCTGGGCGGATTGAGCCGCGCGGCGCCGCTGCAGCGAGCGTTCCGGGCGGCTTATCCGCAGAGCGCGCCGTACTCCTCCTCATCGGGATCAGCGCGCTTTGTCGTCTGGTACTTGCCGCGCAGCTCGGGCTCTCCGTCGATGAGTCCTACAGCGTTGCGATCAGCCGGCGATTTGCGCTGAGCTACTTCGATCATCCGCCGCTGCATGTGTGGCTCGTCGGCGCGTGGGCGCGGCTCCTTGGAACGGAGGCGTCTCTCGCATTGCGGGTGCCCGATATCGTGCTCTTTGCGGGTTCGACGTGGCTTATGTACCGGCTGACGGCTCTCGTGTACGGCGTGGCCGCTGGCGTTTGGGCCGCGCTCGCGCTCAATCTCGCGCCCGTCTTCACACTCAACGCCGCCGGCGGAATCGTTCCGGACGGGCCGATGGTGTTCTTCGCGCTGCTCGCGCTCTACTGCTTCGTCCGCGCAATGAGCTCACCGCCCCCGCCTCGTCGGGCGCTCGCATGGTGGTTCGGTGCCGGCGCTGCGGCGGGACTTGCGCTGCTTTCGAAATATCTGGCGATCTTCACGATCCTCTCGCTCGCCTTCTGCCTCCTGACCTGCAGGCCGCGTCGGCTGCGCGAGGGCGGGCCCTGGCTCGCAGCTTTTCTCATCGTGCTCCTTTTCCTGCCGGTTCTGATCTGGAACCACTCGCATGAGTGGGCCTCGTTCGCATTCCAGGGTGGCCGCGCGAGACCTGCCGGGTTGAGCCTCGGGCGGGCGGCGGTCGACTTCGCGGGGCAGTTGTTGTACCTGCTTCCATGGAGCGCCCTCGCGCTACTCTACGTGCTTGTCCGCGCCATGCGGGGCGGACCGCGCGATGAAGCCACTTGGCTCTTCGTGTGGCTGAGCGCGCCAGCGATCATGTTCTTTGCGCTCGCGGGGCTATGGACCACGGTGCTGCCCCACTGGCCGGCGATCGGTTGGCTGTTTGGCTTGCCTCTCCTTGGGTCGTGGCTTGCAGCGATTGCCGCGCAGCGTCCACGCCTTGTGCGCCGGATTGCCTTCGCGAGTGCCGCGCTTCTCGTCTCGGTAATCGCCCTTGGAGTCACTCAGGCCCGAACCGGCTGGCTCGATGAGAAGATTCCCGCCCTTGCAGGAGCGGATCCGACGCTCGACTTTCTTGACTGGCGTGAGCTCAAGTACCCGGTCGCGCGGCACCGGGCACAAGATCCGGACTTGGTCGTCGCCACAGTCAGTTGGATCGACGCCGGCAAGGTCAGCTATGCGCTCGGCGGGGATGAGGTACCCGTGTTGTGCCTGTCGTCCGATGCCCGCGAGTTCGGCTTCCTCTACGACGAGCAGCCCTGGCGCGGCCGCACGCTGCTCATCATCGCCGATGGTGCGCGCAAGGACTGGCTGCAACTCGCGACGCCACGGTTCGTGCGCATCGAACCGCTGGAAGATGTGCAACTGACGCGGGCCGGGAAGGCCGCGCTCACACTGCACACGGCCTGGGGTTACGGTTTTCGCCCGCGCGTCGGGCTTCCGTGACGACGTTGCGGTTGGAGGGGAGCTACGCGGCGAGTGCGGGCGTGTTGGCGCGGAACTCGCTCGCGGGAATCTCCTCGATGGCGTAACCGGCTGCGATCCAGGCGTCGAGGCCACCGCCCAACGGGCGCACGCGCCTGAATCCGCTGCTCATCAGAAGCAGCGCCGCCTGCGCCGCCGAGGCCTCGTGCGGGCAGCTACAGTAAAGAACGATCTCGCGCTCGCGCGGCAATTTGCCGATGTGCCGTGGGAACTCCTGCAGTGGGAAGTGCAGGGAGCCGGGAATGCGTTTCCGTTCGAGCGACTCGGCGGTCGAGGAGCGAACGTCCACGATGACGGGCGGAGGATCGCACTGCATGAGCTCATAGAGTTCGGCAACCGTAATCCGGGCCATGTCGAGCGCGCTGTAGTAGCGCCGACGCTGCCACCACTTGTAGGCGATGTAGGCAGCGAACCCAAACGAGAGGACCACGAGCGCCGCCTTGCCGACTTCACCGAGGTGAGGCAGTACCCACTCGACCTCCTCCCTGAGCAGCACGCCGCCGAGCAACGCCGCCCCCACCCAAAGCAGCGCGCTCGCGACCGAGAGCGCGGCGAAGCGTCCCATCGGCATGTGCATCGCTCCGGCGAGCGGTGGGGTAATCATCGAGACGCCGGGTATGAACTTGGCGACCAGGATGAGCTTCGCACCATGCCGCTCGAAGCTCGCCTGCGCCTGACCCACGCAGATATCGGGTGTCAGCGAGATGCGGCACACGAGTTTCATAACGCCGCCGCCGTAGCGGCGGCCGGCAAAATACCAGCTACAGTCGGCGATGAAGGACGCGAGCACCGCGACCCCGATCAGGGTCAGGAGCGGCAGTCGACCGCCCGCAGCGAGTGCACCGGCCACAACCAGCGTCGGGATGGCGGGCACGGGCACGCCGAGCTGATCGAGCAGCACATTGAAAAAGACGAGCCCGAGCCCGAAGGGAGCCACGGACCGATCTTGCCCCGCGCTGCGCCGCGGGACAAGCAAGCCTCGGCTTAGCCGGGGTACTTGGTGAAGATTGCGGCCACGGCCGCGTTGATACGCTTCTCGGCCTCGCCGTCGCTCACGCCGTACAGGCTCTGATCGGCTGAGGCATGCCAGAGCGGCTGGCCGCTGCGCGCGTCGTAGAGATCGACGGCAATGATGCCCTCGCGATAAACGTACGGTCCCCAGCCATACCAACCCGGTCCATAGGGGTATCCATATGGGTATCCATAGGCCCAGGCCGCGTCCACGATGTAAGTCGAGCCGATGCCGTAGCCGACCAGACAATCCGCTGCGGTGCCCGGGGGCTGAATGCCGTACGGCCCGAGATGCGCGGCGATGGCGGCGCGCAAGCGGCTCTCGTTGAGGGGGTTCGCGATGCTGCTGCGCAGCGGACTGTCGCCGCGGAACGATCCCACCCAGGCGAATGTGCCGCAATGAACGCTGCCGATGAGATTCTTGTTCACGTCCGACTTGACGTAGGGCCCGCACGCGGCGAGAGCCGCAAGCAAGGGAACGACGCTGCAGGTGCGGATCAATCTCTTCTGCATGAGCAGACCTCAGACGGGCGGAGGGTCAGAAAACAGGGGTTGGTGTCCGCCGGATGAGATGCTAACGCGCCGCGCGTGACCGCGTTTACGGGTGTGGCGCGGCTTTGACGCTAGAACGGATCGCCGATCACAAGGCGCCATCCCGAGACCACTCCGGCGAATCGATAACCGATCCCGAGCCGCGGCAGGTCAAAGCCCCACATCCTCCACATCGGATTCACGCCGAACACGAGGCCGGTTTCGAACTGCGCGGTGCGGGCGCTGATGCCCGACTGGGGGCCGGAGGGGGCGTTGAAATAGATGTCGAGCATCGCATAAGGGGCAACCTGCGTGCGGCGCTCCCCGAGCGACCACCAGAGGTTTTGCCACAGTTCGAGCCCGTTCCGCAGCCGGGTGAAGGAGTCGTTCGGCAGGTCGCTGTCATGGTAATGAACGCCGGCATAGACGAGCTCCGCTTCCCACAAGCTCGCTCTCTCGAACGTACTGAAGCGGTACTCGCTGCGCAGCCCCGTGCCGTAGATGATTGCGTTCACCTCGGTGGAGGAGGCCCACGCCGCGCCCGCCTTGACGTAAGGCAACAGATGCCACGCGTCATTGATCCACCAGTCGAGTTGTATTCCGGGCTCGAAGCTCAGTGAGTCGAAATGTGTCGGGATTTCCCCGTGAACGAGTTCGCTTGGCACGAAGTCGAACAGACCGAAGGTCACCGGGAGCAGGAGCTTGATTCCCGGCCGGCCGCCGCGTGGCTCGGCGTTGCGCAGGCGGTAATAGAAAGGGAGCGTGTAGACCTGGATGATGCGGCCGTCGATCTGATAGACGCCCGAGCCTGTCTCGCTCGCAAACGCGTAGCTTGCGAAGCCCGTGTCGCCGGACTGGGCGCACGCGATGCTCGCCTGCACCAGCGCCCAAGCGCACAACCCTGTGGCGGTCAGTGCACGCACATCGACTTCCGCTTGTGGCAGTCTAACAGATCGAACTGTTGGCACTTCCCGACGCGGCAATCACTTCGCGAGCGACATGGGGTCTGATCAGGGAAGAGCCACATCGAGTGCGTCAGGCACTTTCACGCAAGGAGTCGCGGCATGAGTCAGTCATCACAGTCAGCGGCATCAACCTCCCCGGCAGGTATGCGCTATCTCGGTCCGCACCAAGGGACTTCGCCCATCGACATCACGCTCGTGCTGCGTCGGCGCAGCGGGGCCATTCCGAGCGCGGCCACCTGGCCGCACGCCCCTCGCTGGCGGCGCGACAACTATGGGCAGAATTGCGGCGCCGCGCCCGAAGACCTCGCGAGCGTGCGCCGCTTCGCAACTCAACATGGTTTGACCGAAACCGGCGCCGACTCGTCGCGCCGCGTGCTGCAGCTGCGCGGCACACCGCAGGCGCTCGAGCACGCGTTTGGCGTGCTTTTCGGCAGCTACCAGCTCGCCGATGGTCGCGGCCCCTTCGTCGGCACCGACCGCCTCCCGCTGCTCCCGCCCGAAGCGATCGCGGTGCTCGGCCTCGACGGGCGCCCGGTTGCGAAGGTGCGCTCGCGCCGGCCCAAGGCGGCGCCGAGCGTCACCTACACGCCCCTGCAGCTCGGCCAGCTCTACGACTTTCCCGCCGGCACCGATGGCACGGGCGAGACGATCGCCATCATTGAACTCGGCGGCGGTTTCAGCAGCAGCGATCTTGCGCAGTACTTTCGCGGGCTCGGCATCGCAAAACCCCCGAGCGTGACCGCGGTGCCGGTGGCTGGGGGGAAGAACCAGCCAGGCGGCGAGGCCGATGGCGAGGTGATGTTGGACATCGAGGTGATTGGCGCGCTCGCGCCCGGGGCGAACATCCTCGTTTACTTTGCACCGAACACGGATCAGGGGTTCTTTGAAGCCATCTCCCAGGCCGCGCACGATGCCACTCGCAAACCCTCGGTGATCTCGATCAGCTGGGGTGGTCCCGAGGACAGCTGGGCGGGACCCGCGCGCGATGCCATGCAGAGTGCACTCGAAGACGCCGCTTCACTCGCCGTTACCGTCACAGCTGCCTGTGGCGACAGCGGCTCGAGCGATGGCGTAGCGGATGGCAAGCCGCACGTCGACTTCCCCGCCTCGAGCCCGTACGCCATCGCCTGCGGGGGAACGAAACTCATCGCAAAGGGCGGTGCGATTGTGAGCGAAGTGGTCTGGAACGAGAGCCGCGCGGGGGAGGGCGCTACGGGCGGGGGTGTCAGCGGAGTGTTCGCGCTGCCTGCCTGGCAGCAGGGAAGAGCTGTGCCTAAGGCACCGAATGGTTTCGCAGGGCGGGGTGTGCCGGACGTCGCGGGCGATGCCGATCCGCTCACCGGTTATCAGGTGCTGGTGGATGGTCAGGCGGGCGTAATCGGCGGTACGAGCGCTGTGGCGCCGCTTTGGGCAGCGCTCATCGCGCGCTGCAACCAGCGGCTTGGCCGGCCGCTTGGGGACATCCATGCCGCCTTTTATCGGCTACAAGCACAAGCCTTCCGCGATATCACACAGGGCAACAACGGCGCCTACGAGGCGGGGGTCGGCTGGGATGCATGCACCGGGCTCGGCTCCCCAAGTGGTGCGGCGCTGCTTGCAGCGCTCGCGGCGCTGGGCGGTTGAGGAATCAGGCGCGCGCATGCGGCAGTGGGTTGTACTTACTGTCTGCAGACAGTGAGGGGTCTGGCCTGCGATGATCGAGTCGCGGACCGCGTAGGTCGAATCTGCGTTAACACATGGAGTACGTATGAAGAAAACTAACCGTTTGATATTGCAACTGCCAACCCTGTTACTGGCCTCGTTGGCGACTTATGCGTGGGCGCAACAGGCCGGGGCACCTGCCGTTGTGACGCAGACGATCAAAGCCACCGCCACCATCCAGGCCGTCTATCCCAGCAAACGCTCGATCACACTCGTCGGGGCGGATGGGCAGCCCACCACGATTTTCGTGAGTCAGGACGTCGATCTCAGCAAACTCAAAGCCGGCGATAAGGTCAACGTGACCTACTCTCAGGCGATCGCGGCCCAGATCGCCAAGGGAGCGACGAAGGTAAGCGACCCGGCGGCGTCAAGCTTCGCCTACCAAAACCCGAGCGGGCAAAATCGGGGTGGAGGAGTCGGTGACTCGGTCACCCTTACCGTCAAGATACTCGGCGTTGACCCGGGGACCAACACGGTCGCCTTCCAGACCGACGACGGCGCGAGGCATGTCGTCACTGCGAAATCACCCAACATGATCAAGTTCGTCAACACACTCAAGCCGGGTGAGATCGTGGATGTGACCTACACTGAGTCGGTCGCAGTGAACATCGTGCCGGCCAAATAAAGCCGATGCGCTGCAAGCGCTGAACTCTGAGACCTGGCGGGCCGGGGCACAGTTGAGTGCCCCGGCTCCAATGGCCCGCGTTAGTGCGCCTGTACGCTGCTTGGGCCTTGGGAGCGGCGGCGGGAGAGGAGGGCCCAGCCACCGATACCGATCCAGACGAGATTCATGACCGCGGAGGGCAGGGCTCCGTTCCAGCCGCTGTTCACGACGAAACCGGCTGCGCCCAGGATGTTCATCAGTTGATAGCTGACCGAGTCGCCCTTCAGTTTGTCCGCCGATAAGAGCGCGTACGCAAGCAGAATCAACACGGCCCCGCTCCAGCCGATGACTTCAATCGCGAGTTTCATGTATGAACGTCCCGGTCGTGAGACCCACCGGCAATGATGGCATTCGTGCCCACATTTGGGCAGAGGTCGTGTCGGTTGATTTTCCCGAGCTGCAGGTCGCCGCTTGGAAAGATGACTTCTTCCGCGAACGCCTGAGCACGGCCGTCGCGAATCAGGAACGCTACGGAGGCGCGTCGTGCACGCTTTGCGCCTGGAGGAGCCGTACCAACCCCTCGAGTTCGTCCCAACCAGTGTCGGAAACCGCGCAGTAGTTCAGGTCCCCGGAACGCCAGAAGAGAAGACGATAGCCGCTGCGCGTGGTGGCTCGTGGCAGGCGCGCGCGCCCATCTGCCGCCCAGCTGAAAACATTGATGACATGGGCGCCATGCTGGTACACGAGCACGGCCGCGCGCTCGTGCTCGAGATAGTCCGCGCGTCCGCCGAGAAGACGATAGCCCTCGGAGGAAAAATCAACGACGACCGGCGATACGTCCGCATGCCCCGCAAACCAGGGCTTCACGGTGTGCCGATCGGTGGACTCGACATCGAGGAGGTGCGTGGGCATGAGCGAGCGCACGTGTGCAGCTGTGAGCTCGTCCGCAAGTCCACTCCCAAGCGAAGGCGCGAAGAGAAGCAGCGCCAGTGCGGCCGCTACCGCCGTGCCCGCGATGCCCCCGAGCGCTCCGAGCCAAAACGGCTGCGGACGAAAGCGTGCCCCCCGCAGCCGCGGACGCACCTGCGGGGCTTCCTCCCGATCGAGCGCGCGCTCAATCCTTGCGCGCAGCTCGGGCGGTGCGCGCAGCAACACGGCTTCGCCGCGAAGCGTCGCACGTGTTTGCTCGAGCTCCTCGAGAAGCGCACGGCAACTCGGGCAGCTCTCGAGATGGCGCTCGATCTCGGCCGCGCCGAGCGCATCGACCTCGCCGTCGAAGTAGGCCTGTACCCGTAGCGACTCAGCGCATGCCACTCGCTACCTCTTCCTGCTCTTCGAGCCAACGGGACCTGAGTGCGGCGCGCGCGCGCGCGAGCCGCGACATGATCGTGCCGATCGGCGACTGAGTGATTGCAGCAATCTCGCGATAACTCATCTCCTCGATTTCCCGAAGCATCAACACCTCGCGGTGCTCGGCGGGTAATGTCGATAGGAGCCGGTCGAACATTCGCTGCTGATCGCGCTCGATCGATTCGCTTTCCGGATCCGGCGTGGTCGCGACGAGCGCGTCAGTACCCGCGCCGTCGTCCTCGACCGGCAGCGGTACATGAGCGCGCCGCTGCTGTTGCATCCGCGCCGTCGCATGGCAGTTCCGCACGATCGTGAGCAACCAGGGTATGACCTCCGTGCCGCGCAGAGCATCGAACCCCCGATAGGCGCGCAGCATCGCTTCCTGCACTAGGTCGTCCGCATCGCCCGGCTCCCGCGTGAGCCAGCGCGCATACCGGTAGGCCGCATCAAGATGCGGCAAGACCTGCGCCTCAAAGCGTGAGCGCTTACCGTCCACCGGCACGACCCTGCGCGACACTATCGGCGCCCAATCGCCCCCGCTTCAGGTATAGGACTCGCGAGCCCTTCATCTTATTCCCGCAGCTCTGTCGCCGACCCTCCGAGGAGGGCTCGGGCATCCTGCCAGATCCGTCGCATGAGCTGCGCGGCAGGTTCCGCCCGGGCGAGCGAGGCCGATTGCCCCGCCCAGGCGGGCATGCCATGCACGTCACCGCTCTTTGTCGCCGCATTGCGCATCGCGGAGGTCAAGCCACGCTGCACGGGGTAGGGAGCGGGGGCTGGGGCACTTGGTGCGTTTGCGGCGAGAACGTAATCGGTCGCGATAGAGCGTCCGGCGCGGCCGCTGAACACGCGGCTCACAATCGTGTCCTCAGGCGCCGTCCGGGCGAGCGCGGCAGCCCAGGCGGGGGCGATCCCCGCCTCCGGGCAACGCAGGAACCCCGTGCCGATCTGCACGGCACTCGCCCCAAGAACGAGCGCCGCCGCCATTCCCCGTCCATCCGCGATACCGCCAGCGGCTACCACGGGCACGCGCACGGCATCAACGATCGCCGGCAGAAGCGCCATAAGTCCGACCATACGCGCCTCGGCCTGCGATGCCTCGAAACACCCGCGGTGCCCGCCAGCCTCCATGCCCTGAGCGACGACGACATCGGCGCCCGCCGCCTCTGCGGCGCGCGCCTCGGCAACCGTCGTCACCGCTGCGAACCAGGCGACGCCTCGTTCCTTGAGCGCTGTGATGAAGGGGCCGGGATACAGCCCCATGATCGATGAGATGACCCGAGGTCCCACCGCCAACATCGCCTCGCACTGCAAAGCAAAGTCCGGCGGCGTGGCGTTGCCGGCGTCGGGTGGCACGGGCGGACCCCACTCGGCGAGGAACGCGCGGATCCTCGCTTCGTGCGCGGCGTCTCGGCGTGCGGGCGGATCGGGTATCCAGGTGTTGAGCTGAAAGGCAGCGGCTCCCGCCGCGCGGACTTCGCGCGCCCAGGCGTGGATTTCCTGCGCTCGCATGAGGAGCACTCCACATGCCCCAAGACCTCCCTCGTGGGCGACCGCCACGGAGAGTGCGGGTGCCGCCGTTGAGGCCATCGGTGCGAGCAGAATCGGCACGCGCAGCCCAAAGCGGCGACAGAACTCATCAACCCGTGGGCGGATGTCGTTCATTGCGGATCTCCAGTCCCTTGGCGCCATCAGTTCTCGAAGCCAAGGCTAAGTCTCCTCCGCCACAGCATACGTCGTAGGCGCGCAGGCCAGTCAGGTTTCCCGGGAGGCTCGGGGAATAAAACACGAGGCCGCAAAGTCTCCTCTGCCAACAGTCACCCGAGGAGAGAGCCATGACGGATGATCGGATGCTTCGCTCGCGGCGCAACGCCCTTAAGTGCATGGCCTACGGGGGAGCGGGAACGCTCTTCGTGCTCGCGGGCGGGGTATTCACGCCCGTTGACCTGGCAGTTGCAGCTACGACCAAGTCGGGCTCCGGAGGCAGCGGCAAGCCGCTTTTCGTGCAGATCAGCGACTCGCATATCGGCTTTAACAAGGACGCGAATCCCGACGTCAACGGCACCCTCACGCAGACCATCGAACTCGTCAACGCCATGCCAGAGCAGCCCGCGCTCATCATCCACACCGGCGACATCACTCATCTGTCGAAGCCGGCGGAATTCGACCTCGCGCAGCAGCTGCTCGGGCGACTGCGCACGAGCGAACTTCACACCGTGCCGGGCGAACATGACACGACCGATCCGACCGTCACCGAGTACTTCAGTCGCTTTGGCCGCGCCTCGAACAACAAGGGCTATTACAGCTTCGATCATGGTGGCGTGCACTTCATCGCGCTCGTGAACGTGCTCGAGTTCAAGCCCGGCGGCCTCGGTACGCTCGGCCCCGAGCAGCTCGCCTGGGTCAGCGCCGATCTCAAGGGGCGCTCATCGAGCACGCCACTCGTGGTCTTTGCGCACATGCCACTGTGGACTATCTACGAGCCCTGGGGCTGGGGCACCGGCGATGCGCCGCAACTCATGCAGCAACTGCAGCGCTTCGGTTCCGTCACGGTCCTCAATGGCCATATTCATCAGATCGTGCAGAAGGTCGAAGGCCATATCACCTTCCACACTGCGCGCGCGACGGCGTACCCGCAGCCGCGCGCCGGCGAAGGCCCAGGTCCCGGACCTCTCAAAGTGCCCGCGGACGAGCTCCCGAAGATGCTGGGCGTTACGAGCGTCGCGCTGGAAAAGCATCCGCGCTCGCTCGCGCTTACCGATCGTACATTGGCGGCCTGAACACACTCATCGGAAGAGGAGAGGTCATGAAAGGACATCAAATCGTGTGGGCAGTGCTCGCCGCGGCGCTGCTCTTCGTGCTCGCGCCGGCAACTGCGGTGCGCGGTGGCACGGCGGAGGAGGGACGGATCGAGATCAACGATTTCGCGTTTGCCCCCAAATCACTCACCATCAAGGCGGGATCCGCCGTGACTTGGGAGAACAAGGACGACGAGCCGCACACCGTGGTGAGCGACAGCGGTGTGTTCCGCTCCGCGGCGATGGACACGGGTGAGAAGTTCACGTTCAAGTTCGACAAACCCGGCACATACCACTACGCGTGCTCGATTCATCCGCGGATGGTCGGCACGATTGTCGTCGAGTAGGTCTGGGGCGCCTCGGCGCGCGCGTCAGGGAAGACACGCGCGCCGAGGAAAGCCCATCATTCCCGGGGGCCCAGCCAAAGATCGGAGGCCTGTCGATGCCCTGGGATAGCGCTTACTTCCCGCGCTCGATGGCTCTCACCCTCGGTCCGTGCGAAAGCGATGCGAGCGCTGCGGGTCAACTCGGGGCGCGAACGAGAAGCACGGGAACTGGACTGTGCCGCACGACGTATTCGGCGTCGCTTCCCATCAGCAGGCGCCGCACGCCGCGCCGCCCGTGCGTGCCGCACACGATCAGCTCGGCGGGCCAGGACGCGGCTTCCGCTACGATCGACTCTCCCGCCTCGGTGCCGAGCGCTTCAATGAGACGACTGTCGGCCTCAAGCCCCGCATCGCGAACCGCCCTGGTCGCTTCGTGCAGGATGGACTCGCCATTGCCTCGGAGCTCATCGACGAGCTGTTGCACCATCATGGACTCGCTGATATCGGTCGAAACCCACGGGAGCTTGTTGAGCACGTAGAGCAGGCGCACTCGCGCCTCCAGTTTCTTGGCGAGCCCGATCGCTTCTCTGAGGCCGAGGCCGGCGGTCTCGCTTCCGTCCGTCGGAACCAGGATGCGTTTGTACATGCCGAACTCCCCGCGCACCCCCGCCGCGCGCTACTTACGCTCATACGCCGATCTGCGCGCCCACACAACTTATCCGACCGGCAGCACGTTCGTCACGATGATGATGGGGCCGGTCGGAAGCCCGGTGGGTGAGCCGCCGGCTGGCTCGACACTGACAGCGACCTTCTCGGCAGCGACGAGCGCCAGTCGCTGTGGTTCGGTGAGTTTGCGCTCGAGCGTGCCGCCCCCCGGCAAGAGGCCGAGCGACACCGGGTTCCCGCCCTTTGGCAGCGCCCAGAGCTCGTAATCCTTACCGCTCACCGCTTGCACCGGTCCGACGACGCGAATAGTCACGGAGGTCAGCTCGGGCCCGCGCGCACGCTCAAGTCGCCAGATGAGATGCGCGCTGTCTGGACCGAGAAGGGCGAGCGTCGGAAGCGGCCTGAGCTGCTCGCGCACCATGAGCCCGATGATCAGTGCGAGGGCGAGGAGACTTGCCGCGAGCCCCACCTGCCAGGTGCGCCACCACGAGCGCGCCGGTGAAGTGGGTGCCGATGCGCGTATTCGTCGCTCTACGGCATCCCAAACATGCGGCGAGGGCTCGACCGGATCGAGCGCGAGGCTGAGCGCGCTCCAATCGTCCTGCCAGCGCTCGAGCGCGCTGCGAGCCGCGACGTTTACCTCGCAGACCCGCTCGAAACGCCGGCGCGCCGGGCCACGCAGCGTCCCGAGCACGTGCTCGCCAGCCAGTCGATCGAGCAGTTCCGGGCCTTCGTATCTCATGATTCCAGGCACCGTCGCAGATTTATGAGGCTGCGCCTCACCCAGCTTTTCACCGTGCCGAGGGGCTCGCCAACGGCACGTGCAATCTCGCCTTGCGTCAGACCTTCCTGATAGGCGAGCACGAGACAGCGTCGCTGCGGCGCGGCGATCTGTTCGAGGCAGCGCAGAAGCGCAGCTCCGAGTGCGGAACCCTCGATCCTCTGCGTCGCGGCCGGGACGGATTCGAGCACTTCGTGGGATTCGCTGAGCGTGATCACTGGTCGGCTGGCGCGCTGCACGTCGATGGCGCGGTTTCGCGCGACAGACACGAGCCAGGCGAGCGGTCGGCCGCGGATCCGATCAAACTGCTTGGCCTGCTGCCACACCTTGACGAACACGTCCTGCAGCACGTCCTCGGCCAGGTCGCGCCGCCTGAGCATCCGCATGAGCACCGCGAGCAGAATCGGCGCGACACTCGTGTAGAGTCTCTCGAGCGCCGCGGCATCGCCGCGCGCGCAGCGCGCAAGCAACGCTTCGAGCTCTGCACTGTCCGGCTCGCTCGCAAGTTTGCGGGTCGCCCTCTCCTGACTCATACGCACATCCTAATAGGAATGCGCCCGGGAACGCGGCCAAACAAAGAGATGCGGGCAAATTTCATCCAAGGTTCATGCCGGCGACGCGCGCGAGGAGCCAGTAAGTGGCGACGATTCCGATTGCCGTCGCTCCTGCCGGCATGAACGCGCGCCGATAAAGAAGCGTACGTCGCAGCGCGAACGCAAGCGGCAGCACGCCGAGCACGATCGCGATCTGTCCGAGCTCGACGCCGCAGTTGAAGCCGACGAGCGAGAGCGCGAGGTTCATCCCATGAAGTCCGAGGTCGGCGAGCACCGAAGCAAAGCCAAAGCCATGTACCAGGCCGAACCCGAATGCGACGACCCAGCGGCGATGGACAATGACGGGTTTGAGATTGTTGAGCGCGCCGAGCAGCACCGTTGCTGCGATTGCGCTCTCAACCCATCGCGCCGGAAAATGCAGGAGTCCGACGACTGCGAGCGTGAGTGTGAGGGAGTGTGCGAGCGTGAACGCCGTGACCACCTTGAGTACGTCGATCGCGGCATCGCGCAAGTGCTCGCGCGGCTCCCACCCGCCGGCGCTGTAGCGCACGACGGCCGGGAAGAGGAGCGTAAGGAGAAACAGGATGTGGTCGTAGCCTTTGAAGATGTGCCAGACGCCCTCGGTGACGAAATCCTGAAACTGCTGCCAGCGGCCGGGTGAGCTGAGGTTGAGTGTCGCAGTCGGCGCATCCTTGCTGAGGACCTCAGCCTGCTCCACGCCACCTGCAGTCAGCTCGAGGAGGCCCCGATGCGTCGGGTCGACTTCAAACAAGAGCTGATAGCGCACTGCCAGCTGGGCGGGTTGCAGAGGGCAGTCGGCGTGAAAACGCAGCACCGCGTAGTGCCCATCGACGTGCTCATCGACTAGAAGATCCGCCAGCTCGAGCGCGCATCGCTCCCGATCCCCACGGCCGATCGCTTCAAGCGTGAGGCGCGAGAAGACATAGTCGGCGATGCGCGCCCGAGCCGATTTGAGCTCCCCCCAGGTGATGACGCCGTCATGATTCGCATCGAGGCCGAGGACGAAATCGAGATCCCGTAGCGCGATATCCCATTGCCCCTCGAGCCGCGCGCCTCGCGCGGGAGCAATTAGCGTGAGATAGCTATCGCTCGGTTTGTGAGCGGCCGCTGCCGCCGCCCACAAAGCGACCACCAAAGCGAATAGGTGCCGTTGCAATGGCTTCATGGGACGAGCGTCCCGAGGCCGGTGAGCGTCTTGTCTTCGTAGTGAGTGTCCGCAAGCCAGTTTCTGATGATCTGCCGATCTGCAAGTGAACCGACCCGCTGCGCGGCGGCCGCGTAGACGCGAAGATCGCTCGGTTCGCGCTGGAGTGCCCAGTTGCTCGCTGCCGCGATCAGAGCCGCGGGTGGGTCGTCGCGCACTTCCAGCAGATACATCGCCTGCTCGCGCTGATGCGTGAAGTCCCGCGCGCGCTCGGCTGCCCGGAGGCGATCCGCGTAAAGGCCCGCCCAGCGCTGAGCCTCGGGTTCGCCGGCGCGCCTCGCGGCGATTGCAAGCCGCAGAAGCAGCGCATCCTGCGCCTCGCTGCCCGCGAGTAACGCTATGACCTCATGCGGCCGATTGAGTCGCAGGAGTAGATCCGCGTACATGGCTTTAAGGTAGGGGTCATCGCGAGCGACGCCGAGCGCCTCCTGCAGCTCGCCCTCCGCAGTGGCATCGTCCCCGAGCCGCTCCGCCATCTCCGCGAGCATTGAGAGCATCCAAACGCGCAGCTCGGATGGCAGGCGCGCAGCTTGGCTCGCGAGGCTCCGCAGGCTCAGGTAGCTCGCGGCGAGCTGACCATTGCGGCTCGCGACACTACTCAAACACGTGAGTGCGGTGAGCTGATCGGCAGCGCGCACGAGCCGCGCGCAGGCGCGACGCGCTTCAGAGTAATTTCCGTGCAGCTCAAGGAGGGCCGCGCGAGTCAGCCAGGCCTGCGCATCGAGCGGCTCGAGCGCAAGCGCCCGGTCGAGGAGTGTGAGCGACTCATCGAATCGGTGCAGGTATTGAAGCGTGATCGCCTGCAGCACAAGTGCGCCTTCCGGCGCACTTGGCCGCGCGAGCCAGGGCGCGAGCGCCGCCTGAGCGTAGGCAATGAAGCGCGGGTCGCTGGTTCGCCGGCCGATCTCGATATACCCCCGCGAAAGCGCCAGCGCCGCGCTGAGGTCAGCGGGTCGTTGCGCCACCGCAGCACGCAGTGGCGCGAGTCGCTCGAGATCGGAACGCGCCGGAACGCGCTCGAGGATCACATCATCACCCGTGGGGCGATAGGGAGCGGCAGGCGCTGCGGGCGCTGAGAGGCCCAAGAGCAGGACGGCGATCGGGCAAAGAAGGCGCTTCGCGCGATCGCCGTCCACTTTCTGCTTCCTCAGCGTCATCCTACGGTTCAAACGTCGCGCCCTCGGGCGAGCCGGGGATCGGGTCGAGCAGGTACGGGAACCCGTCAAGATAGAAGTCGTTCGGGTTCTCTTTGCCGGTCGGATGCATGGCATTCGCCTGGTCGGGCCCCGCTGCTCGCGCGCCATCGGTGTAGGGCGTGCCATGGTTCGGATCGCTCGTCATCGCCCCGCAGGTACCGACAGCACCGCACAGCGCTCCCTCGGCGGCGCGCAGCGTGATGTCGATGACGTCGTCATAGGGGCGGCGGCCGTTCGGAAAGCCCGCGAGATCGCCACCGAGTACGCCAAGATCGTTCTGGTCCTTGGGCGCCGTTGGGTTGATCGCGGTATTGAGGCGCAGCATCTCGCTCGGTGCGATCTTCGCGGGCTGGTTGAGACCCTTGACCCCCGTCAGGAAGATCGTCACGAGATCGTTGCGCGGCGTTCCGGGTACGAGCGCGGCCCCACCGAAGAGTGCATGCAACAGCACGGGGAGAGAGGGGTTCGTCACGTAGGTGAGGAACTGCGCGTCGTGGCGCGGATCGCTGCCGTTAAAGCGGTCCTTGTCGGGGAGACCGATCACCACCTCGTTGACGAGCGGCATGCCGAGGCGCGACACCTGCTTCCACTCATCGTTCCCCTGGTCGCTATCGTGGTTGTGACGCAGGCTCGCTGTGGTCCAGGCACCGATTACCGGATCGCTTCCGTGCACGAGGCACGCGATCGGCACCTCGAGTGCAATCGAGGTGACATTCTTGTTGCTGAGCACGTTGGCTGTCCCATCGCGCGGGCCCGCGGGGTTGAGGTTCACGAGATCGAAGATCTCGCCGAGGTTGACGACGAACCCATCCTTGCGCTGCCCCACGAAGACTCGCCCCCAGCTCGAGCAGCCCGGGATCGACACGTTGTAGATGAAGGTCGCGGCATAGGCCGGATAGTCAGCGATCGATTTCATGCCGATGTTGTCAACGGGCTTGAAGAACGTGTCGCCGCCGAGCGTGGCGTTGCCGAGCCGCTCATGCGCGCCCGAGCGCACGAGCTCGATCGTGTAGCTTTGGGTGAGGTTCAGGTTGCTCGAGTCCGAGGCGCTCACCGGGCCGATATTGGTGAGCGGCACGGCGACGTTCTCTCCGCCCGCGTTGACGGTGAGGTTCTTGTAGGTGTTCTTGAAGCGAAACTGGAAGCTCAGATCGGCCCGCGCATCGCCGTCGTTGTTGATGTTGATGGCGTAGACAGCCTCCGGATCGAGCGTAAAGTAGTTCGGTCCGCCATAGGCGTCCTGGAGCGGGTTGTAGTTGGCGATGAATGTGACGTAGCCGCTGCGGCCCGTTTCGTAGCTTCTGAACATGTAGAAATCGGTGCCGTCCACCTTGGGCTGTCCGGCAATGAGCGGCGCCTCGCGGTGGCTTGAGGCGCCGGCGCCGAGTGGCAGGGACGCTGCGGCGAACGCCGTAACGGCCCAGAGGTTTCTGCGTTTCATAGGAGTGATCCCCTTTGGTGAAGTCGATCCACCCCTCTACGGCCAGGCGGGAGATCCGGATGCAGCGCCTTGAGTTTTTTCGCGCTCAACGAGTCGAGGCGCCGGAAGAAGCAAGAAAATGTGACAGGTCCGTGCGAGCTTGAGCTACACCATAAGTGCAGCTGCCCAGTTCAGCGGCCCGCGATCGCAGCGGTCAGCTCTCGCGAGGCAACGCTAGTTGCGGGATCAGCATAGAATCTTCACGGGAGCCTGCTCTCCTAAGAATAAGAGTTCGAATCGGTGGAGGGATTTATGCATTCGCGACGAACGTTCCTCGGGGGCGCGGGCGCCCTGCTCGCCAGCACGACGCTCTCAGAAGCACGCGACCTTTGCGCCGTCTACAACAAGGACACGCAGGCCGCCATGACGCCGGAGCAGGCGCTCGCGAACCTGAAGGCTGGAAATGTGCGCTTTACCTCGGGCAAACCGCTGCGCTGCGACCTACGCGCACAGGTGAAAGCGACCGCGCAGGGACAGTACCCATTTGCGTCAGTGCTCGGTTGCATGGACAGCCGGGTTCCGCCGGAACTCGTATTCGATCAGCACATCGGCGATATCTTCGTCGTGCGTGTCGCAGGCAACGTCGTCGACATCGACGTCCTCGGAAGCCTCGAGTACGCCACCAAAGTGGTCGGGACCAAGCTCGTTGTCGTGTTGGGTCACACTCAGTGCGGCGCCGTCAAAGGCGCGATTGAACAACTTGAGCTCGGCAACCTGACTGCTCTCCTCAACAACATTCGACCCGCTTGCCTTGAAGTGACCGGCGTGGAGGGTCCCCGCGACGTCAAGAACAGCCGGTTCGTCGAGGCCGTCGTGGAGCGCAACGCCAGGGATTCGGTCAACGCGCTGACAACCCACAGTCAACTGATGGCGGATCTGGTCGCAGAGAAAAAACTCTTGATCGTCCCCGCCGTACACGACATCAGCACCGGTGTGGTGAGCTGGCTCGTCTGATCGCGCGCGACAGCCTCACCTCGGCGGCGAGAGAAAAATTGGCCAAATAGCGCGATCTGCTCCGCATTGCCCCCGGCCGCTCCCGAGCGGGCAACGCCGACAGCACTTCGGCCGCCTTATATTTCCGCTCGCTCGCGCCCGGGTTTCGCGCTCGGGATCGCTGCCCTGCGAGCTCTGAGGTCTCCTGGCACGTGCGGCGCCGATTACGGCGCACGGGCCAAACCCCTCTTGCTAGAATCCGCGGGCCTCTATCCCGATCCGCATGAATATCGATACTCAACGTGCGGTCGATAGGCTACTGGGTGTTCCGCTTTGCGCCCTGCTGTCGATCGTCGAATGGCTGCGGCCGCGGCGTGCTCCGGCACCGCCGCGCGCCATTCTCGTCGTGCTGCTTTCGGAGGCTGGCGGAACCGCTTGCGCGCAGCCGATGCTGCGCGCCCTGCGCTCTCGCTACCCGCAGGCGACTCTTTATATGATGGTCTTCGAGCGCAACCGGAGTTTTGCCGAGCTCCTCGGGCTCGTTGGTGCAGGTGAGATCGTCACGGTGCCCGACGCTTCGCTCTGGGCATTCATGTCGGGAAGTTGGCGCGCCCTGCGGCGGTTGCGCGCGGCGCGCATCGACACTGTCATCGATTGCGAGCTCTTCGCGCGCGTGAGTGCACTTTATTCCTACTTCTCAGGGGCGCGCGTTCGGGTCGGGTTTTATCGCTACACTCAAGAGGGGCTCTACCGGGGCTCGTTCATCAACCGTCGGGTCCTCTATAATCCCTATAGTCACATAGCGCTCCAGTTTCTTGCCTTGGCGGCGGCGATCGACTCGGGGACGACTCCGCCCGATAAGGAAACGACGCTACCCGAACGGCTCGAGCTTACGCCAGTCGAGTTCGACGCTGCGACTGTGAGCGCAGCACGCGAGCGGCTGCATGCGGATTTCCCAGCCCTACGCGAGCGGCGTCTGGTGCTCGTCAACGCGAGCGGCGGACTCCTGCCGATTCGGGCCTGGCCGCTCGATTACTTCAAGGAGCTCGCGGCAACGCTCGTCAGCGATGGTTTTGCGGTCGCAATCGTCGGGGTCCTCGGAGATCGTGAGGTCGGTCAGAGCATCGTCAAGTACTGTGCGAGTCCCTACTGCGTCGATCTCACCGGATACACCGCCACGATCCGCGATCTCATGTTGATCTTTCATCGCGCCGCGCTACTGATCTCAAACGACGGCGGACCCGTTCATTTCGCGGCGCTGACTCCGTTGCCGATCCTGGCGTTTTTCGGGCCGGAGACTCCGCTTCTTTACGGTCCGCTCTCCCCGCGGGCGATTTGCCTCTTCCGGCGGCTGCCGTGCGCGCCGTGCCTGAGCGCTTACAATCATCGGCGCTCCCCTTGCGACGGCGACAATCAATGCCTCAAGCAGGTCTCTGTCGCCGAAGCGCTGAGCGCGGCTCGGCGGCTGCTCGCGGAGGGGGCTCAGGCGTGATGCCACCGGCCGAGGTCGAAGGGCTCGCTTCTCCCTTGCACGCGGCCGGCGCGCCGCTGCGCTTTGTCAAGTTCTGCGCCGTCGGAGCCAGCGGCGTCCTCGTCAATCAGCTCGTGCTCTGGCTCGGACGGGAGTGCCTCTTTGCGGGCGTCGACAACGCGCGACTGCGGCTCAATCTCGCGCTAGCGCTCGCGATTTCACTTGCGACCGTCAACAACTTCCTCTGGAACCGTGCCTGGACCTGGAGCGACCGACGCGGGGTACGCGATGTCGGCGGGGTGCTCAGGCAGTTCGGCCGTTACTGCGCCGCGGTTGCGCTCGGGATCGTGGTGCAGGCATTCCTCACGAACCTGCTCGCCTCGTATTTCAACTATCTGCTCGCGAATCTCTGTGCGATCGCGGTGGCGAGTAGCGCGAATTTCGCCGTCAATCATCACTGGACCTTTCGCACGAGCGACGCCAAGGCGGCGGGCGTGCAGCGCGTGACGTTGCTTTTTACCATGACCCTGCTCGTGGCAGCGTTCACCTATTTCTACGGCTTGGCGAGCGTCGACATCCCCTCGAACGGCGACGAAAACGTCTACATCCACATCACCCGCAAGACAGCCGAAAGCGGCCATTGGTTGCCGCTCGCGGGAGATCTCAGTCATCTGCAAAACACGAAGCCGCCGTTGCTTTTCTGGCAGGGCATCGCGTTCACACACGCCGGAGCCGACTGGACCCTCTGGCGGCTGCGCGCGCCGAGCGTGTTTTATACGCTCGCGACTGCCGCGCTCTTTCTACTTCTGGTGCGGTATCTGCGGCGGGATTGGACGAGCGCCGCACTGACGGCGCTGCTGTACCTGGCGTTCTATTCGACCTATCGCTATGGGCGTCCTTTCCTCACCGATAGCGCCGAAGTCTTCTGGCTGACGCTGCCTGCTCTTGCGGTCGTAGGCTCAAGAGGTGCCGTTCTCGATTCCAGGTTTCTCGCACCCGTGTGTTTTGGCGCCGCGGTAGGCATCGCCTGTCTCTACAAGTCCTTCGCGCTCATCCTGCCGTTCGCACTCGCGCTCCTTTGGTGGGAGTGCGAGCGGGGGCACTATCGCTGGCGCGAGTCAATCGTGCGGGCTGTGGCCGCGATCCTGATCAGTTCGGCGCTGGCACTCGCGGTGTTCGCAATCTGGCCGCTCGCCGATCCGGATCCGGCTTCCATCTGGCGGGATTTCGTCCTGCGTGAGAATGCCGGCAAACTCGGCAGCGGGCTCGGCAGCTATCTGCGCACCTTGTTATGGGGAGGATCGAGCGTCTGGATGCTCGTTGGCGCGCTGCTCGCCAATGGCGGTTTGCTCGCGCCAGTGCTGCTTGTGCTTGTGATCGATGGGTGGCGGCGACGCGATGCGCTCTCGAGCGAGGAGCGATTGCTCTGGATTTGGGTTCTGGCCCTGTTCGTCGCGTTTTCGCTCCCGAGCCAGCGCTCCGGACGATATCTCCTGCCGGCGATGCCGGCGCTCGCAACGCTCGCAGCACTCGCCTGGCCGCGCCTGCAGCGGGCGGGCTTCCTTGCGAGCGTCGCGGTGGGGACTTGCCTTGCCGTCGTGCTCGCCGGCCTATCAGCACTTCTCGTGCGCGATGCCGCGCCCTTCACGTTGCCCCTTGCGTATTGGGGGGTGCTCGGCATCGTTATCGCGCTCGGCGTCCTTTCGTTCGCACGCTCTCGGTTTGCGCCTGCGGCGCTGCCTGTAATGGCGATTGGGCTGCTGCTTGTCATCGGAATCTTTGTGACTTCCATTTCCGATCCGGCGGGTCCTTTCCCGAGCACAGCCCGCGCGCGGCTCTCTGCTGAAACCGTGTTCGTGCCCTGTAATTTCCCCTCGAGCGAGGAGGGGCATCGGTTTCTGCTTCCCGGCGCCGATATCCGCAGCTATGCCGAGGGCGATCGGCAGACCGCGGAGGCGCTCGCGGAGCAATACCGGTTTTTCGCCGTGTTCGTACCACTCGATGAACCCGCCCGCTGTAGCGGCTGCCTGCCACTCGGCGACCGCTACGTGCTGCGGGGACGTCACACCGCGGGTGCGCTCGGTGAGGAGCCGCTTGGGCAGGTCGTACGTCACTTCCTCGAGCGCGAGGTGCTCTTCGAGTCGACACGCGCGCCGCGGGTGCCACCGCCGCCAATTGAAGCATGCGCGAAGTAGGGAGCGGCATGGGGAAAGCACTCATCATCGTCCTCGCCGGGTTCCTCACTTGGGCGGCGGTCTACTACCTTCACTGGGTGCTGATCCGCCGCCGCTTCGTCGTGATCTCACCGGGCCGCGTCTACCAGAGCGGGGCGATGTCGCCCGCGCGACTCGTGCGCTATGCGCGCCGCCACGACATCCAGGTGGTCGTCGACTTTCGTGCCGGCCACGAGAACGGGGTGCAGGAGGAGGCACGCGCGCTCGCCGCTGCCGGCATCCGTCACGTCAACATTCCGGCGGGGATGGACCCCACCGAGGAAGCCATCAAGCGCTTCAACGACCTCATGGCCGTCGAGCGTGCCGCCGGGCGGCGCGTGCTCCTACATTGCAAGGACGGCGAGGGTCGAGCAGTCGCGTTCGCGGCGATCTACCGCATGGAGCTCGAGGGCTGGAGTCCCCGCGATGCGTATCGTGGCGCGACGCGCCTGCCGCCTGGCTTCAAATTTGTGACCGATATATTCCCGCGCGCGGGCTTGCTCTCGAAAGGGAACTGTAAGACACGCCTGATCCTGAACTATCGCGCCGCCACACCCGCCCCTTCCGCGACGCCGGCGA
>Ga0187777_10000693_pt1 | contig 22120 bp, 18 predicted proteins | sample 1015_Q2_SP5_10_M_FD_132416 | JGI IMG/M metagenome (GOLD analysis project Ga0187777, IMG submission 132416) | Tropical peat soil microbial communities from peatlands in Department of Meta, Colombia - 1015_Q2_SP5_10_MG | ecosystem: Environmental > Terrestrial > Soil > Wetlands > Peat | place... | reverse complement strand
GCCTGAGTTTCCGCTGTACTGACAGCGTGTTGCGCGGCCGAAATGAAGATATCGAACGCCTGCTTGGCCTGTTCGACGCTTTTTTCCGCCAGTGCTCTCATATCGGACGGAATCTCAAAGCGCTAGCGCTTTCCTTTGCCATGACATCCTCCTGCGTATCCTTTTTGCCGTCCGCAAACGGCCTAGAACTTTATCTAGGCCGTCACTCTACATGCGCCAGCCTGGGACCCGGCTGCAGTAAGGTTATCGGCGGTTGTCCTCGAATCACAATTGTCGCGTCGTGGACGCCGTCCGCCGGCGGCCTTATTAAGGTTTTATTAGCCTTATGTCCTGCGACACCACGATGACGGAAACCGAATTTCAGTTTGCTCGTCTCCGTGATCCGCGGCTCGCAATTCACGCCCTTAGTCCCGCGCCGGTGTGGCTCTGGAGTGTGGACGCTGATCACCTTCTCTGGGCCAATCCAAATGGTGCGGCAATTTTTGACGCTCCGTCCCCGGACGCCGCTTTGGCGCTCCATTTCGGATCAAGTGATATGCGGGCTGCGCAGATCGCGCGCCTTGTTGGCACGCTGTCACAGGGCGGCACCCCGCGGCTCGAACGCCTGCGCGGCTTTGGCGCCGGTATCGGCGGTACTCTTGTCTGCCTTTGCTCGCGTATCACCCTTACCGACAGCAGCACCGCAATCCTAGTCGTATCGACTGAGCGCGTCGGCAAGGAACTTTCATTGCCTGAGCGCGCCCGGCGGCTGCTTGAGGGCTTGCGAGGACCCGCCGCTATCTTCGCCGCCGACGGTGGGCTGATCGAGGCGCAAGCTGAGGCGCGAGAACGACTTGGCGGCAATCTTGATTTGGTTACGCTCGGTGCAGAAAAGCTCGCGCGCGAGGCGACCCTCAATGGCACCGCCGAAGGAGAAATTGGCTTAGGCCCCGTGTGTATCCTCAAGCTCGGCGCTGGACCAACTTTTGCACTGCTCGCTGTTTTCATCGAATCTGAAACCTCATCCGAAACTGTTGCGCCCGGAATTGAAGCGCCAAGGACACGGGGCCCGACTGAATTGCAGACACAATCACGTCAGTTTCCGTCGCGCTTTGTCTGGCAAACCGACGCAGATGGCCGCTTCTCATTGGCAAGTCAGGATTTCGCCGAACTGCTCGGGCCGAATACGGTGGCTGTGCTTAACCAAGAGTGGGACGACATCGCGCGGGCGTTAGAGCTCGACCCGCAGGGGCAAATTGCGAATGCCCTCGCAGCGCGAGAGACGTTCAGCAACGTTGTCATATTCTGGCCCGTCGCGAACTCGGATGAACGTTTGGCCGTGGAAATATCGGGTCTGCCGATCTTTGACCGCGAGCGGCAATTCCGCGGCTTCCGCGGTTTCGGCCTATGCCGTAACGCTGGCCGTCCGGAAAATATCCAGCAACTTCCGACACGAACACCGTCGGCACCGCCTGCGGCAATAGAAGCTGAACCAAAGGTCGTGCCTTTTCCGACTGTTCCCCCGTCACTGGCAGCTGAGCCAGCTCTTAACGCGCGTGAGCACACCGCGTTTCAGGAACTCGCACGCGAGCTCAACGAGCGCTTGAAGAAACCTCCAGCCAGGTCCACAACAAGGGCTCCTGCAGCCGAAGCCGACTCATTCCCTTCACGTGTGCAGTCCGGTCGCGAGGCACAAAAGATCGGCCACGACGCCCAGGAAAGTCGGCCAATTCTCGATCGAGTGCCGGTCGGTGTCCTGGTCTATCGATTCAACAGTTTGATCTACGCAAATCGCGCCTTTCTCGAGTGGACCGGCTATTCCAATCTGGAGGCCTTGAATGAAGCCGGGGGGCTCGACAGCCTGTTCATCGAAGACAAGAGCGCAGGCTCGTTCAAGCAAGATAGAAGCGGTTCCAAATCGCTGACCATTGCAACTGTTAACGGTCAGCAAAAGCCCGTGGAAGGCCGCCTATCCAGTGTGGTCTGGAATGGCGAGAACGCGCTGCTGCTGGTGATTGATACTCACGTGATTGAGGCCCACGCCGCAAGCGATGACGCGCCGACAGGCGCGGTCGCACTGCGCCGCGAGAACAACGAACTCAGAGCCATTCTCGACACCGCAACGGATGGCGTGCTCGTCCTCGACCCCGCCGGCCGCGTGCTTTCCGCTAACCGGAGTGCCGAGGCCCTCTTTGGCTATGAAGCAGCGGATTTCATCGGACTCTCGATCGAGGATCTGCTCGTGCCCGAGAGCCAGCGTTGCATACACGACCAACTCGATCGGCTCGCGCGCGCCGCTGGGGCTGGCATTCTCGATGCGGGTTACGAGGTCATCGGCCGTGTGCGCCAGGGTGGTCTTGTCCCGCTGCATATCACGATAGGCCGTATCGAAAACGGCGAAAAACTCTGTGCCGTGCTGCGCGATATTACCGCGTGGAAGCGCAGCGAAGAGGAATTGATCAACGCGAGACGCGCCGCCGAAAAAGCTTCTACCGCAAAATCCGAGTTCCTTGCGAAAATCAGCCATGAGATCCGCACGCCGCTCAATGCTATCATCGGTTTTTCCGAGGTCATGATGGACGAACGATTCGGCCCGATCGGCAGCGAACGATATCGGCAATATCTCAAGGATATTCATTCTTCCGGCGGCCACCTGATTTCGTTGCTCAACGATTTGCTCGACCTGTCGAAGATCGAGGCCGGAAAGCTCGAACTGACATTCGTTGGCGTCAACCTCAATGACCTAGTGCAGCAATGCGTTGCGATCATGCAGCAGCAGGCCAACCGCGAGCGCGTCATAATCCGCACCTCGCTGCCTCCAACGCTGCCGCAGATCATCGCCGATGCACGCTCGATACGACAAATCGTGCTCAATTTGCTGTCGAACTCGATCAAGTTTACCGGCGCCGGTGGCCAGGTGATCATCTCGACGGCCCTGACTGATCAGCAGGAGGTGGTGCTGCGTGTACGCGATACTGGCGCCGGCATGAGCGAAAAGGAACTGCAGACGGCGCTGGAGCCGTTTCGTGAGGCCGCTACCGTGACCCACTGGGGCTCGATCGGAACTGGCCTTGGGCTGCCCATAACCAGGGCGCTGGCCGAGGCCAACCACGCCCGCTTCCAGATAACCAGCCAGGTCGATGATGGCACATTGGTCGAGTTGGCGTTTCCAACGACGCGGGTGCTGGCGCAATAATTACGGAATCGATTAGGCTCTGCCAATGAGCCAGTTCCTCCGGTGTGTAATCCTTCTGGTCATCCTGATTTTCGCGCCGGCTTCGTCGGCGCGTGTTGCAGAGCCGGTCGATTTACTTCTGGTTCTTGCGGCAGACGTTTCGCGCAGTGTCGACGCTCAAAAATTCCAACTTCAGCGTGAAGGATACGCCGCAGCGCTTGCCAACCCCCGCGTGATCAACGCAATCAGCTCTGGCCGTAATGGCCGTATCGGCGTGCTGTTTATGGAATGGTCGGGACTTGGAAACCAGAAGGTTGTGATCGACTGGATGTTGATTGACGGGCAAGAAGCCGCCCGCGCGTTCGGTGACCGGCTCCTGGAATCACCACGTTCCTTCGCTGATCGCACTTCGATCAGTGGCGCAATCGATGCTGCGGTTGCCCAACTTGCACGCGCGCCATTTGAGGCTGACCGGCGCACTATCGATATTTCCGGCGATGGCACGAACAATGCTGGCCGTGACGTAACCCAGGCGCGCGACGAGGCGCTTGCGCTGGGTATCGCCATCAACGGCCTAGCGATCCTGAGCGAGGTGCCGCTTCCCTGGAATCCCGAGCACACCAATCCGCCCGGCGGATTGGCAAAATATTATCGCGACTACGTAACCGGCGGTCCTGGCAGCTTCGTATTGGAGGCCAAGGACTTCAGCTCCTTCGGCCAGGCAATTATCAAAAAGATGATCGCGGAAATCGCCGATGCCAGCCGTTAGGCGGATTGTTTGCGGTAAACAGTGCTTGGCGCCAGCCTTGAAAGCGTCACAGAGCCTATCCAATGTTGGCGGCAGCGGGGCCGATGCTATAGTTCACCGGCTTTGGCGCTGACATAACCGGAAACCCTCCCTTTGACCGCCGCAACCGGCTTGAAACGCCTGGGAATTATATTGCTCGCTACGATTGCGGGCGGGTTGGCCGTACTCACCACGGCCGGATACCTGATTTCCGCCGATACCGTACGCCAGCAGGTGCTGGCTGAAATCCGCTCGGTCACCGGGCTCGAACCCGTCCTGCGCGGGAAGGCAAGCGTCTCGCTGTTTCCTACAGGCAGCGTCAGTTTTGCCGATGTGGTTTTCGGCGATGCCATGCAACCTGCACTCGTCGCCGAGCGTTTAACGGCGCGCCTGCGGTTTTTTCCGCTGCTTATCGGCCGTGTGGAAATCGCGGACGTCGCGTTGGACCACCCGAGAATTGCCATCGAACTCCAATCCAATGGCCAATCCAATTGGGCTGGCCTGATAGAAGCACTCACGCGTAGCCAGACGTCCGCGCAACGGCTCGCGGCGTTTTCCGAGATGCGCATCGACGGAGGCACCGTTGTCATCCACGACGAGACGCGCAAAATCAACGAAACATTGTATGGAGTGGAATTTTCGCTGGCCTGGCCGTCAATCTCGAAAACCTTTGGCGCCACCGGTCACTTCATCTGGCACGACGCGCCGGTCGACGCGAGCCTGACGCTTGCGGATTTCCCGGCGGCGCTTGCCGGCAGCCGTAGCGGATTAAAGTTACGTGTCTCCGCCACGCCATTGAAGGCGGCATTCGAAGGCGCAATCAGCCTGAAGCCAACCCTCAAGGTCGAGGGTACGCTTGCCGCGGACGCTCCTTCGCTACGCAATACCATGGCCTGGCTGGGACAGAAGCCGCTACCCGGCGGGGGCTTTGGACGTTTCGCGATCAAAGCGAAGACCAATATCGTGGGCGGCACGATCAGCCTGTCGAGTGTTAATGTCGAGCTCGACGGCAATAGCGCAGAAGGCGTGCTCACGTTTGCGGCTGATGGAAGACAGACGCTACAAGGTACGCTCGCCGCCGACACTCTCGATCTGACACCTTACGTCTCCACTGTCCGTCTGCTTACCGCCAATGAACGGGCCTGGAACAATGGCCGCATCACCCTCGACGGCCTCGCCGGCCTTGATCTCGATTTGCGGCTTTCGGCGGGGAATGTCGTCGTATCCACCGCCAAGCTGGGCCGTACCGCGATTGCAGCAAATCTGCGCGGCAGCCACTTGGTGATAACAGTGGGCGAGGCGCAGGCGTATGGAGGCGTGATCAAGGGCTCGCTGGCTCTCGCCAATATGAGTGAGAGAGTCGACGTCAAATCGCAGCTGCAATTCACTGATGTCGACCTGGAAACTTGTCTCGGCCAATTGTTCGGACTGCGCCGGCTCGAAGGCAAAGGCAATATCGCGCTGGCTGTCGAAGGCGGCGGCGATAGCGTACTTGCGGTAACACACACGCTGAGCGGAACGGCCAGTTTGGTTGGGACGAACGGAGCGCTTGTTGGCCTGAATGTCGAACAATTGCTCCGCCGGCTGGAGCGGCGTCCCCTTTCAGGCGGCGGTGAGTTCCGCAGCGGCCAGACTCCGTACGACAAGATCACGGTCGCCCTGAAAGTTACGCAGGGTACCGTCTCGGTTGAAGACGTGAAGGTCGAGGGTGCATCAGTCACGCTTGCGCTTGCCGGTTCGGCTTCAATCCCGGCGCGGGAGCTCGACCTTAAAGGCACAGCGACACTGGTGGCGCCACCGCGGCCGGGCGCCACGCCGTTTGAACTGCCGTTTATCGTACAGGGCTCGTGGGATGACCCGATCGTGCTGCCTGATGCCGAAGCGTTGATTCGCCGCTCGGGCGCTGCCGCGCCACTACTGGATGCGGTGCGTGATCGCCGCGCCCGTGACTCGGTGCGGTCAGCGATCGAGCGTTTGACCGGCGGAGCTCCGGCGGCAGGCGCAATCCCGGCAACCGAACAGTCGCTGCCTCCGGCAGCCGAAAAACCGCAATAACCTGAGAAATCTGACCAGGCCGACGCTCAGCCCGCGTGCTCACGAGCGCCCCTTCGACTATCATTCGCTCTGAGACGAATCACCCGCCGGCGCGAGCCGACGCGATGGATTGCAGATGCTGCATCCTCTCTTTCGCACTCTGGTTAAGGTTGCGGTTGCTTCACTCATCGTGGGAACCGTTCTTGCCCATTTTGGCATCACCGCCGACCAACTGATGCGGGAACTCGGATTGTCGGTCGACCGCATCGAAGCCTATGTCAGACAAGGCTTCGCCTGGGCTTGGCCAAATGTGCTGCTCGGCTCGTTGGTGATCGTGCCGATATGGTTTGTGGTCTTCCTGTTTCGCCCGCCCGGCAAGAGCAGCAGTGAGTAGCGGGCGATAGACAGCGTATCAAACCTGCGCAGACAAAGCAGCGCGCCCGCGCCGCGCAATGCCACGTTTTGTCATCAGCGACGATATCACGGTACCGGCCGCAACAATTGCGATCATAAGAGTGCACACCGCGTTGATTTCCGGCTTAACGCCCAATCGAACCTCGGAGTAGATGCGAATCGGCAGTGTGGTTGCGCCCGGCCCGGTCGTAAAGCTCGCGATCACCAGATCATCAAGCGATAGTGAGAAAGCCAGCATCCAGCCGGCGGCAATCGCCGGCGCGATCAGCGGCAAAGTTATCGTCAAGAATGTCCGTAGTGGCGGGCAACCAAGATCCATTGCCGCCTCCTCCAGACTGCGGTCAAAGTTGATCAGACGTGACTGCACAATCACGGTGACGAAGCACATCGTCAGCGTGGTATGGGCAATGACGATGGTCCAGAAGCCTCGATCGATGTTGAGCGCGACAAACAGCAGCAGCAGCGACAGGCCGGTGATCACTTCCGGCATTACCAGCGGCGCATAGACCATGCCGGAGAACAGCAGACGGCCGCGAAATCGGCCGGCACGCGTTAACGCAATGGCGGCGAGTATCCCGAGCATGGTGGCGGCAGTCGCTGACAGAGCAGCAACGCGCAGGCTGACCCAAGCCGCTTGCAGCACCGCATCATCATTGAGCAGTTCGCGGTACCATACGAGCGACCACCCGCCCCACAGCGTCACCAGCCGCGACGCATTGAATGAATAGATGACCAGAATAGCAACCGGCAGATACAAAAATGCCAAGCCAAACGCGACCGACACGATATTAAAGGGCGAGGCGCCGCGTTGCATCACCGTCCCCCCTCAAGAGAGCGCTGCTGAAGACGCTCGTATAAAAGAATCGGCATCAGCAACAAAGCGAGCAACGCAACCGCGATGGCCGACGCTACTGGCCAGTCGCGATTGGAAAAGAATTCGGTCCACAAGGTCTGCCCGATCATCAGTGTTTGCGAGCCGCCAAGCAGATCGGGGATGACGAATTCGCCAACAATCGGGATGAAGCAGAGCATCGCACCGGCAACGGCACCGGGCAGCGACAATGGCAGGACTATCAGCCAGAACGTTTTCCAGCGCGGGCAGCCGAGATCCGCCGCTGCTTCGAGCAGACTTTCGTCAATCTTCTCAAGCGTCGCGTAGAGCGGAAGCACCATAAACGGCAAATAGGAATACACGACGCCGATGTAGATTGCCGTATCCGAGGACAGCCATGCGGCCGGCGCGTCGACAATATGTAGTTTCAACACAACGTCGTTGAGCAAGCCATCGCGCTGCAGGATATTGATCCAGGCGTACACGCGGATCAAAAATGACGTCCAGAACGGCAGCACTACCGCCATCACCAGCATTGGCTGGTAGGCCCGCGGCGCGCGCGCCATACCGTAAGCGATCGGATAGCCAAGTGCGAGCAGGAGGGCGGTTGAGATCGACGCAACCTCCAGACTTTTCAGATAGGACATAAGGTACAGGGGATCGCCGCCAATAAGGCCGTACGCGTCGAAGGACAATTGTGTGGCAAATTCTTTCAATCCCGCCCACCCGGAGAAGAGATCAATCACCGGCAGGTAAGGAGGCTGTGCGAGAGCCGTTTGCGATAAACTGATCTTGAACACGATCGCGAAGGGCGCCAGAAAGAAAACGGCGAGCCACAAATAGGGCAACAGCGCGGCCTTCCTTGCACCCCAGTTTCGTTTGTTCCCGGCTCTACGCATACACTATTCCGTCAGGATGATGGCGGCCTCGGGAGGCCATGACAGCCACACCAGATCATCGACAGCAAAGGGCGCCTGTCCGCGCGCGTTCACATTGGCGAGCGCAACTTTTATGAGCGAACGGTCGGCGAGCCTTACCTTGTAGACAGACATATCGCCGCGATAGCCGATTTCGAACACCGTGCCGGCAACCGCATTGAGGTTGCCTGCGGGCCGCTCCGCGCTCATCTGGATCTTTTCAGGCCGTAACGCCAGCCAGATCGAATCCCCGAATCTACCGGCACCGGCATCGGTAATGCGCAGTTGGCCAAGCGCGCTATCGATTGTACCAGCTCCCGCAGTCCGACCAGCGATCATGGTGGCTTCACCGATGAAATCGGCAATCCAACGCGAGTTTGGTCGTTCATAGATCTCCGCTGGCTTCGCCACCTGGATCAGTCGACCATGATTCATTACGGCGATGCGATCTGCGACAATCATCGCCTCTTCCTGGTCGTGGGTAACGATGACAAACGTGGTGCCAAGTTTGCGCTGCAATTCCATTAATTCAAATTGAGTTTCGGCGCGCAGTTTTTTATCGAGCGCGGCCAACGGCTCATCAAGCAAGAGTACACGCGGCCGTTTGATCAGAGAACGTGAAAGCGCCACACGTTGGCGCTGGCCGCCAGACAGCTCGTCAATCCGCCGCCCGCCAAGCCCCTGCAGACGGGTAAGCGTCAACATCTCGGCGACGCGTTCGTTAATCTCCGCTCGACTCGCTTTTTCCTGACGCAAGCCGAAAGCAATATTGCCCTCGACTGACAGATGCGGAAAAAGGGCATAACTCTGAAACATCATATTCACCGGCCGTCGGTGCGGCGGCACAGTGACGATGTCTTCCCCGTCCAGCAGAATCCGACCCTCGGTCGGCGTCTCGAAGCCGGCGACCATGCGCAGGAGCGTGGTTTTCCCGCAGCCAGAGGGGCCGAGCAACGCAAAGAATTCGCCCTGCGCAATGTCAAGCGTGAGCGACTCGACCGCGGCCACCGCACCGAAGCGCTTGCCGACCGCCTCGAAACGCACGAGCGGCGGCTTTTCGCCTCCCGCCCAGCCCTGCGCTTCCTGGCCGCCGTCCGGCATTGATTCCCCATGTTGCGGCGAACACGCTAGCGGGGCGCGTGCATACGCTCAACCGGCATTACCACCGGTTCGTCAGCGTGCGATCGATCGCCTGCCTCCAGCCAGAATATTTTCGTTCACGCGTCTTCGTATCCATGTGTGGCTCAAAGCGGCGATCGAGCCGCCATTGCGCAGCAAAGCCGTCGAGGTCCGGGCAGACCCCGGCTGCGCGCCCAGCAAGATAGGCAGCGCCCAGCGCCGTCGTCTCCATCACTGCTGGTCGGTCGACGGGGCTCGCGAGCATGTCGGCAATGAATTGCATGGTGAGATCGCTGGCGGCCATACCACCGTCAACGCGCAGTACTGTCATGGAACCCTTCGATGCCGGCCAGTCGGCATGCATGGCTTCGAGCAGATCGCGCGTCTGATAGCCGACAGCCTCGATTGCCGCGCGCGCGAATTCGGCTGGTCCGGAATTGCGAGTCAAGCCGAAGATTGCGCCGCGCGCCTGCGCATCCCAATAAGGCGCGCCAAGGCCAACAAAAGCTGGCACCAGATAGACTTCCTCGGCGGGATTGGCGTGCTGCGCCAATGGGCCCACCTCCGAGGACATCCCGATGAACTTCAAGGTATCACGCAACCATTGAATGGCGGCACCGGCAATGAAGATCGCGCCTTCCAATGCGTAAGTACGCTTGCCGTCAAGCTGATAGGCGATAGTTGAGAGCAAGCGGCTGCGCGAGGCAACACGCGTGGCACCCGTGTTTAACAGCGCGAAACAACCGGTGCCGTAGGTCGATTTCATCATCCCGGGCGAAAAACATCCCTGCCCGACCGTCGCGGCCTGCTGGTCGCCGGCGATACCCAGAATGCGAATCGGCGCTCCGAACAGGTCGGAAACCGTTTCCCCGAATGCGCCTGCGCAGTCGCACACATCGGGTAACAGACTTTGCGGCAAGCCAAACAGACGGCATAAATCTTCATCCCATGCGCCCTTGCCGATGTCGAATAACAAAGTGCGTGCGGCGTTGGTGGCGTCGGTCAGATGCACCTTGCCGCCGGTAAGCCGCCAAAGCAGAAAGCAGTCAATAGTGCCAAAGGCGAGATCGCCGGCTTCGGCCGCGGCACGCGCTCCTTCAACGTGCTTGAGCAGCCACATGATTTTGCTGCCGGAAAAATAGGGATCGAGCAACAATCCGGTCTTGCGCGCAATCTCATCTTCGAGACCAGAACGCCGAAGCGATTCACAGAAGTCGGCAGTGCGGCGATCTTGCCACACAATCGCATTGTGGATCGGCTTGCCCGTCTTGCGATTCCAAATTACCGTCGTTTCTCGCTGGTTGGTAATACCAATCCCTGCTACGTCTTTCGCAGCGACCTTTGCCTGCGCCATGACTGCGCGCACGGTTGCAACCGTGGCCGTCCAGATCTCCTCAGGATCGTGCTCGACTTCGCCGGGAGCCGGAAAGATCTGGCGCAGTTCCTGCTGTGCTGTCGCCACAGGCCGCAGTGCCAAGTCGAATGCGATCGCACGCGTCGAGGTCGTTCCCTGATCGATGGCGATGAGAACCGTCGGCAATTGGCGTCTCCAAGGTGTCAGCTCTCGTTCGGACTTGTCTCCATTCGTGACGCAATGAAGCTTTCAAGAGCAATGCGCTCTTCCGACGTTATTTTTAGACCAAGCTTGCTGCGACGCCACAGTATGTCGTCGGCATTTTGCGCCCATTCGTTTTCAACCAGATAGCGCACCTCGGCGGTCGTAAGATTCCCGGCAAAGCACCGACCTAAATCGTCCATGCTCCTGGCATCCCTGAGAATGCGTTCGGCGCGACGGCCATAAGCCCGCATCAGCCGCCGCGCATGCGACGCGGACAAGAACGGCCATCGCCGCAGCAATTCGGAGACTTCCGCGTCGAAATCCTCCGGGGAAAACTCTCCTCCCGGAAGCCGCGATGTTGCAGTCCAGGGCGGCCGTGCCTCGAAGAATTTACCGATCCGCGCCATCGCATGCTCGGCAAGCTTGCGATGCGTGGTAATTTTCCCTCCATAGACCGTGAGCAGCGGCGCTTCGTCCGGGTGCTCATCGAGGACGAGGTCGTAATCGCGGGTGACATCCTCCGGTTTGTTGGCGCCATCATCGTAGAGCGAGCGCACGCCCGCAAATGACCACACCAGCTCGTCGGGCGTAACAATGTCGCGGAAATAGCGATTTACGACGCTGCAAAGATAATTGATCTCGTCGACGTCGGGCGCCGGGGAATTGAGGTCGCCGACGAATTTTTGGTCGGTGGTGCCGATCAGCGTGAAATCGTCGCCAAAAGGCAGTACAAACACCACACGCCGGTCGGGGGCTTCCAACAGATAGCCATAGTCGTGCGCGAAACGCCGGCGTACCACGATGTGACTGCCTTTGATCAATCGCACCGGCCTGGACAGCGGCCGGCGGATCACGGTCTCCGCAACCTCGCCGATCCATGGGCCGGCGGCATTGACCAGAACACGCGCGGTTTTCACATCGCGGCGCCCGCGCGCGTTGAGCACGAGCTCCCAATCGTGTCTGCGTTCCACGCGTGTGCAGCGTGTGCGCGTCCAAATGGTGGCCCCATGCTCGGCGGCATCGAGCGCGTTAAGCGTGACCAGGCGCGAATCGTCGACTCCGCAATCGGAATACTCAAAGCCGTAACGAAATGTCCGCTGCAGCGGTTGACCGACGACATGATGGGTGAGGTCGACGGTACGCGAGGCGGGCAACAATTTACGCGCGCCCAGCAGATCGTAGAGAATCAACCCGAACCGCAGGAGGAGAGGAGAGCGCAGGCCCGGCAGTGGCGGCAGCATGAAGCGCATCGGCCGGACAACATGCGGAGCCATGCGTAATAGAACTTCACGCTCATTCAACGCTTCGCGGACGAGTCGAAAGGCGAAATGCTCAAGGTAGCGCAGGCCGCCATGAATCAGTTTGCTGGAGGCTGAGGAGGTACCGGAGCCGAGGTCATTCATCTCGACAAGCAGCACACGTACGCCCCGGCCGGCGGCATCCCGGGCGAGGCCCGTTCCATTGATGCCACCACCGATAATGGCAAGATCGAAATCGGCCATTTGCGCTGATTCGTTTCCTTCGCAGGATGAGCGGCTTACGCGAAGCACTCAAGAACAGGAACTGTTAACCCCCGACTTACAGCCCAACACCCCACGATTGAAAAATCGCGCCGGCGCGGCCATATCGAGTTGAGTGATTCCTCGTTTCCACGTACCAAACGTCCGCTGGAACCCGAAAAACAGCGCTGATGCCCTCCCCCCGCCTGCTTGTCATAGAAGGGAATTCACCGCAAACAACGGCCGACCATGTGGCGGCCGGAGGTACCGCAGCAAGCAAGGGCTATTCAGATCTCTTGCGCGAGCTGCTTCCGGGCGTAGCGGTGGATATCTGCTATCCGGGCGACCCAACGGCACTGCTGCCGGAGGGCGCCTCGCTTGAAGGTTACGATGGCATCGCCATCACTGGCTCCGGATTGCATGTGTACAATGCCGGCCTCGAAGTGATGCGACAGATAGAATTGGTGCGGGCCGCGCTCAAAACGGGTACTCCCATATTCGGGTCGTGCTGGGGTCTCCAGGTAATCACCGCGGCGGCGGGCGGCAGCGTCCGCAAAAATCCCAGGGGCCGTGAAATCGGCTTTGGCCGCGGCATCAGGCTGACGGAAGCGGGCCGCAAGCATCCGATGTATGCCGGCAAGCTTGACGTCTTTAATGCGCCCACCGTGCATCTCGATGAGGTGGAAGCGCTTGCGCCTGGCACCACCGTGCTTGCAACCAACGCGGTTTCAGACGTGCAAAGCGCCGAAATCCGTACCAATGGCTCGGTTGCTTGGGGCGTTCAATATCATCCCGAATATCCCTTACGTGAAATCGCGGCGATCGTGCGCCGGATCGGCATGCGGCTAATCGAAGAGGGTTTCTTCGCCGACGCGGCCGACATCAAGGCCTTTGCACAGGATCTTGACGCGCTCGACCGTGATCCTGGCTGCAAGCGCTTGGCGTGGCGTCATGGCGTGAGCAAGAATGTGCTCGACAAGCAGCTGCGCGTCAGCGAAGTGGCCAACTGGATCGAATTTCAGGTTTTGCCGACGCGGGTCAAACGCGATCGGGGCTGATCATGGATTTTTCCGGCAAGCATGTGGTTGTCACCGGGGGTACTGGTGCGCTGGGTACCGCGGTCATGGGCGCGCTGATTGGCGCGGGTGCTTCTTGCACTGTGCCATATGTTCACGAACCCGAGGCGCAGCGGTTTCCTTACAGCGGCCACAAAAAGGCCGCGCTGATCAAGGTGTCCGACCTGGCCGACGAATCCGAGGTAAGCAAGGTTTACGACAAGGCCAAGACCTCAGCGTCTCTTTGGGCTTCGATTCATATCGCCGGCGGGTTTGCCGCGGACAAGATCGTCGAAACAGACAAGACAGCGCTGATGGCGCAGATCGACAGCAATCTTGTCTCATGTTTTCTCTGCTGCCGCGCGGCAGTTAAGGCCATGCTGACTTCGGGTGGCGGGCGCATCGTCAACGTCGCGGCGCGGCCGGCACTCGAATGGCGGAGCGGAGCCGGCATGATCGCCTACACAGTCTCCAAGGCCGGCGTTGCCGCGCTCACGATCGCACTCGCGGAGGAAGTCGCAAAGGATGGCATATTGGTAAATGCAGTCGCGCCCTCGATCATGGATACGGCCGCCAACCGTAAGGCCATGCCGAAGGCAAATTTTGACGCCTGGCCGAAGGTCGAGGAAGTTGCAGCGACGATTTGTTTTCTCGCGTCGCCCGATAACCGCGTCACTCGCGGTGCCGTCGTGCCGGTTTACGGAAAGTCTTAGCCCGCGATCGGGACCAACTCGAGCGGCGGGCGCAAGAGGCGTTGCACCGTCCCGGAGGCAACCACGGTGCGGCTATCCGCATAGGCCTCGTGGTTCTTCTCAATCTCGTCGAGATCGTAGAGATAGTTCACCATCAATCCATACGCCTGTGCCATCGCACGATCCGAGACGTCGGCGAGCCAGTTGATCCGCTCGAGTCGTGCGCCGTTCCCCAGGTGGAAGCGCGCCACCATATCGATCGGTGCGCCACGTGCATTGCGTGCACGCACGTAGTACCAGGCCGCCGCGCGCATAACGGTGTCCCGCACCTGCTCCGCAATCTCTGCATTGCGCCACCAGCTGGGCCGGTCTAATGCGGTAAGCATGGTCTTGTCAGCTTCGGAAAGAGCCGTGGACTTTTCTTCAGCGCGCTCGCTTTTGAGCCACTCGGCAAAGTTCGTCACCGGCGACAGCGTGACGAAGTTGGAAAGCTTTGGCATCTCGCGGCTGACCTCCTCGACTACCTGCTTGATGAGGAAATTGCCGAACGATACGCCCATCAGTCCGCGCTGGCAGTTGGAGATAGAATAAAATGTCGCGGTGCGGGCCTTGTCGCTCTCAACCACCTCACGATCCTTGCCGAGGATGGGCGCGATGGCGGCCGGCATGTCACGTGTGAGCGCCACTTCAACGAAAATGAGCGGTTCGTCCACCAACGCCGGATGGAAGAAGGCGTAGCAGCGCCGGTCAGGCGAATCGATGCGCCTGCGCAGGTCGTCCCAACCGCGTATTTCGTGCACCGCTTCGTAGCGGATGATCTTCTCCAGCACGATTGCCGGCGTCGACCAGTCGATCCGGCGCAACACAAGAAAGCCGCGGTTGAACCACGACGAAAAGAGATGCACGAAGTCGTGGTCAACGACGCTGAGATCATCGCGATGCTCCAGCACGTCCATCAGCTGTTCACGCATGCGCACCAAGGCCGCGGTACCACCAGGCGCAAGATTAAGGCGGCGGAACAGCTCCTGCCGGCGCGGTTCGGATGCGGAATGCACTTCGGCTGCGGTTGCATCGGACGGGTGCTCGCGCCACGCAGCAATCGCCTGATCGAGGCGCGCGGGATCTGTGCCAAACCGCTGCACGAGCGCTTCGAAAAAAGCGATGCGCGGGCCGATGGTAAGTGTCGCGTAGCGGCCCAGGATTTCGCGAGCAAGTGCCACACCGGAAGCTTCGCCACGGCCAGACAGCAGATCCTCGCACAGCTCGACCAAGCTCTCGGACCGGGCGGACGCCTCTCCGCGCCGGTCGCGCGCGAGCAGCGCGCGACCGCGCTCGGAAATCGCCTGCAACAGCTCGCCGAAAAACGAGGTATTCATTTCGATACTATCGCCGGACCCATAATCAGATCAGAGAACCATGTGGCGATGCCGGGCGCGATGCACAATATCACAACACCTAAAATCATCAGCCCAACAAAAGGTAGCACGCCCCACATCACGTCGCGCAGGGGGATATCGGGGGCGATGTTATTGATGACGAAAATATTAAGCCCTACGGGGGGATGAATAAGACCCATTTCCATGACGATTGTCATGATGACGCCGAACCAGATCAGGTCGAAATCCGCAGCCCGCAGCGGCGGCAAGATAATCGGCGCAGTCATCAGGATGATCGAAACCGGCGGCAGGAAGAAGCCGAGTACCACCACCATCAGCAAGATGGTGACCAGCAGAACCCAGCGTGAAAGGTGAAGCGAGACGATCCATTCAGCGGTTGACTGGCTGATATGGAGGTAGCTCATGACGTACGAATAGAGTAGCGACATGCCGATGATCAGCATCAGCATTGTCGATTCGCGGAGAGTCGATACCAGGATCGGTTCGAGCTCGCGGGGCGTCCACACGCTGTAAATGGTCGCGATCAGCCCAAGCGCAAGAACCGCGCCGAGCCCTGCTGTTTCCGATGGCGTGGCAAAACCACCATAGAGGGCAATCATAACGCCGGTCAGTAATATGATGAACGGTAGGACGCGCGGCAGCAACGCGAATTTATCGCGCAAAGTCAGTTCCTCGACGCGCAATATCTCGGAGTGCATACCGGATTTTTCGTAAACGGCCTTCGCGTGCCGGTATTCCAGACGGAAGCGCCACATCGCATATGCCGTGAAAAGTGCGACCAATAGCAGGGCCGGTCCGATTGCGGCGAGGAATAAGCGCCCGAGCGATTGTTCCGCTGCTACCGCGTAGAGGATCATGGTGATCGAAGGCGGCAGCAGAATGCCCAACGTCCCGCCGGCGGCAATAATCCCGGCCGCGAAGCTGCCGGAATAGCCATGTTTACGCATCTGCGGGATGCCTGCGGAGCCAATCGCCGAACAGGTCGCCGGCGACGAGCCGGCCATCGCAGCAAACAATGCACAGGCGAAAACATTGGCAATGCCGAGTCCGCCGGGTATCCGGTGCAGCCACGCATGAAGCGCACCGTAGAGATCCTGCCCGGCGCGCGACCGCCCGATTGCGGCTCCTTTAAGAATGAAAAGCGGGATCGACAGGAGCGTGATCGAAGCCATTTCCTCGTAGACATTTTGCGTAATGGTATCGACCGACGACGAGGGCATGAACGCGATCATGAAAATCGTCGCCACCGCCCCAAGTGCAAACGCAATCGGCATGCCGGCAAACATGACCAGCAGCGTGGACCCGCCATATAAAAGCCCGATGGACAGGATGCTCATGCCGGTTTGTTCCAGCGTGAAATGTGGTTAGCCACCTGCAGGGTGATCTGGATGCTCAGTAGCAGCATTCCGCAGGTCATCAATGAATAGGGAATCCAAAGGGGCGGCTGCCACGTCGAGCCCGTGCGGTAACCTTCGACGATGGCCTCATGTAATAGAAGCCAGGATTTCCAGCAAAAAAAAGCGCAGAAGACCATCGACGCGATATCGACCAGAAGCAATCGGACGCGATTTGCCCGCGGAGTCATCATGTTCGAGACGAACTCGATGGCGACGTGGCCGCGTCGCGCCTGCACCGCCGCCGAAGACATGAAGACGGCGCCCACAATCAGAAAGACCGAAAATTCATCCTGCCAGTCAGTCGAAAAATGAAAGAAATAGCGGGAGGCAACGCTGTAGCTCAGGACGAACGAAGCAATAACCAGTGCGATTGATGACAAAATAACTACGATGTAGTTGAGCGGCGCGGCAAAGCGCTCGAAACCGGCGGTGTCCTTTTCAAGGGACACCGCCTCACTTGCGGTCCCGACACCGTCGAGGCCGTGAACCATGATCTTAGCCTTTTGCGACTCAGGAGACGTGGACCCCTTCGGCAAGTTTTAGTAACTCGGCCGAAAGAGCGGTCTTCTGCGCATAGTCTTTCCAGGCCGTGTCGCGCGCGATTGCACGCCACTTGTCGACAATCTTTTCATCGAGGTCGACAATCTTGGCCCCTTTGGCGGCGTAAACTTCAGCCACCTTCTTGTCGTCGGCGATCGCTTCTTGCGTGCCGAACTTCTCGCCTTCGAGGCCAAGCGCCATGATCGTATCCTGCTGTTTCTTCGACAACGTGTCGAAAATCTGCTTCGACATGATCAATGGTTCAAGCATGTACCAGTAAGACTTGCCGCGGCCGCTTGTCAGGCTCTTGGCGATTTCCTCAAGGCGGAAAGAAATCAGACTGGTCGAGGAGGTGATGCCGGCATCGCACGCGCCGGTCTGCATCGCGGCGTAGAGCTCGTTCGACGGAATCGATAGCGTCGTTGCACCGGCCGCCTGAAGCACCATATCCATCTCGCGGCTGCCACCGCGAATCTTCAGTCCCTTGCAGTCTTGCGGATTAAGTATCGGCACAGAACGGCTGGCGACGCCGCCGGCTTGCCAGATCCAGGAAACGATGATCACGCCCTTCTCAGCCAGGAAGGCGCTGAACTTCTGTCCAACGGGAGAAGTTTTCCAGGCTGCACCCTGCTTGTAGGAGCTGACCAGGCCCGGCATCAGACCGATATTGAGTTCTGCGAACTCACCGCCGGCGTAGGAGATCGGATAGAGGCTAAGGTCGAGCGCCCCTTTGCGAAGTGCCGAGAATTGGGCCACAGTCTTCATGAGCGAAGAGTTCGGATAGACCTGCGCGCCGAGTTCACCGCCCGTTCTCTTCTCCAGTTCAGCAGCAAACTTCCGGCAGAGCCTGTCGCGGAAATCGCCTTGATCGATGGTACCGCCGGGAAATTGATGCGATATTTTCAAAATCTTGGCTGGCGCTGCCGACCCGAGCCGTGCGTTTGCGACCACCGCCGGCGCAGCCAAAGCCCCCGCAAGAATATGTCGTCTGCTTAAAGTCATGGAATCCTCCGTTATTACCCTCGCCCCGGGCTAATTCTTGTCGCCCCTCTGGAAAGTCTAGACAAATTTCGCTGCGCAAGCCACACAAATGACGGAACCTGCTGCGGCGCCGCGAGGCGCCAATAAGGAGGAATAAACCAAAATGCCGAAGCCGTTAGCGGGCCTCCGCGTCCTTGAGCTTGCCCGCATCCTGGCTGGGCCCTGGGCTGGTCAGGTATTGGCCGATCTGGGCGCCGATGTGATCAAGGTCGAGCGCAAGGGGGCTGGCGACGATACCCGTGGCTGGGGCCCGCCCTTCGTCGAAGGCTCCGATGGTAGCCACATAGGGTCTGCATATTTTCATTCGACCAATCGCGGCAAACGTTCGATTGAGATGGACTTCGAGAGCGACGAGGGCCGCCGCATCGTGCGCAAACTGGCCGCACGATCAGACGTATTAATTGAAAATTTTAAAGTCGGCGGTCTCGCCAAGTTTGGGCTCGACTACAAGAGTCTCGCACCCGAGTGTCCACGGCTGATCTACTGCTCGGTAACCGGCTTTGGGCAGGACGGCCCCTATGCCAAACGCGCCGGCTACGACCTGATGGCGCAAGGCATGGGCGGCATCATGGATCTGACCGGAATGGCGGACGGAGAGCCGACCCGAATCGGGATTCCCGTGTCCGACATTTTCACCGGCGTTTATTCAGTCATTGGAATCCTGGCGGCACTGGCGCAACGCGAAAAAAACGGCAAGGGCTGCTACGTCGATACGTCGCTGGTCGATTCAACCATCGGCGTGCTGTCAAACCAGGCGATGAACTATCTCGTCTCCGGCAAGGTGCCCAAGCGCATCGGCAACGCACACGCCAATATTGTCCCTTATCAGGTGTTTCCAGTCGCGGATGGCCATGTGATCGTCGCTACCGGGAACGACAATCAGTACGTTAAATTTTGCAATATTCTCGGCGCGCCCGAGCTCGCTCAGAATCCGGCTTACAAGGACAATGTCGGGCGTCTGAAGCACCGCGAGGAGCTGATTGGTAAACTGTCCGCGCTCACCGCCCGCATGAAGCGGGATGAGTTGTTGGATAAGCTTGAAGCCCAGCAGGTACCAGCCGGCCCTATCAACAATCTCGAGCAGGTTTTCAACGACCCACAAGTCGTCCATCGCGGCATGAAACTGGAATTGGCGAGCAATGCCGCTAAGGGCGGTAAAATCCCCGGCGTGCGTACACCGATCGTTATCGACGGCTGGAAGGCAGCGTCCGAACAGCCATCGCCGTGCCTCGGACAGCACACGGCCGAAATCCTGCGCGAGATCGGAGAAGGCTGAGCGCTACCACGTCAGCGTTCGGGCGTTTTCAGCAAAGATGAAGCTCTGGGTAAATCCAGGCTTACCCATCTGCACGCCGGGTACCAAATCATCCAACGTCAAACCAAACTCGGTCAGGCAAGGGCCGCACATCAGCACAACGCCACCGTCACGAATAAAATCGGCAAGGATGTCGCGTGGCACGCGCTGCATTGAAGGCCTTTTCTCCTGTTCGCCACTTTTTGCCGCGAGCTTGACGGCATCGAGATTGAGGAAGATCGCAACCGGATGACCCTGTTTCAGCGTCGCGTGGGCGAAATGCAAGCCCATCCAACCGCGCCAAGAATCGCCCGTGGTCATATTTATGAAAAGCGGATTTTTCTGTGGCGCACTACTAGCCAGGGTGTCGGCGTCATGCGCGCGAACTTGAGGGATCGCCAGAGCCAAAGCCAACCCAGCCAACAAGCCGAGCGCGAAGAATGTCAGGCGTTTCATGATGGCACGCTCCTGAAGGAAAAACCGCAACAGGTACTGTCGCACGTTCGAGGCTTCAGCAGAAGGCCGAAGACACGTCATGTAACTGCGATCGGGGCGAGCGCTTCAATGTCGGTTGCAACGTCGATTACCGCCGGGCGTTTGGCGGCAAGCGCCTGCGCAAGCGCCTGTGCAAATTCGCCGGCGCGCTCGACCCGGATTCCCAGTGCACCCATGTCTTCGGCAAGCTTGGCGAAATTCATAGCATTGTAGGTCCACAATTCGCGGGCCTTGGCAGTCTGTGCGCCCCCATAAGCACGATCAAAGCCCCGCTTTGATTGGTTACCGCCACCATTGTTGTTGACGACCGTGATCGAAGCGAGATTCCAGCGTACCGCTGTTTCCACTTCGCCGATGTGATACCAAAAACCGGCGTCGCCGGTGAAAACAACCACCGGGCGGTCCGGGCATGCAGCTTTAGCGCCTATGCCTGCGGGAAATGCCCAACCGAGATGCCCGGCGCTGCGCATGTAACTTTGAGCCGCTGTACGCACGTCGTACATGCCGCCCATCCACATGCCGGCATGCCCGGTGTCGACTACAACAATAGCGTCGTCCGGCACGTGCCTCGTTAGCTCGCTGCAGATCCGGGCAGGATGTATGGGCACTGCATCCGATTCAAGCATCGGCTTGTATTTTGCGTACCATTCCGCGCGCAAGTCCGAAATTTCCTTGATCCATGCCGCACGTTTTGTCGCGCTTGATTTGCCAATTTGCCCCAGCATTCGTGCCAGCACGCTCTTGGCGTCACCGAGCACGCTTGCCACAAGCGGATAGTTGCGGCCCAGAGATTCGGCCTCGATGTCGATCTGGATTGCGGGCGTGCCGATCTTGGGCACCGCCCAGAAATGCGTGGTCATGCCGCCGGTTTCAGTGCCGATGAAACAAATCAGGTCGGCACGATTCACAGCGCGGTTGGCGGATTCGCGGGAGTAGCTGCCGACAACACCAACCGAGAGCGCATGCGTGCCAGGGATAATGTCCTTGCCATTGAGCGAGGTCGCGACCGCGATTTGCAGCGCCTCGGCAAGCGCAACAAGCTCCTTTCCCGCCCCGGAGGCACGTGCGCCGCCACCGGCAACGATCATTGGCCGCTCGGCTTTTTGCAGCAGATCGAGCGCTACCTTGACATGGGCCGCTTCCGGCTCGGGCCGGAAGGGCGGCACGCGAGCAAACTGAGGCTCGATCAATGCTTCCATTTCGGCTTCTTCGATATCCAGCTGTCCTTCATTGCCCCGGAACTGGAGATGCACCGGGCCAGGCGCGCCAGTCGTGGCGGTCCGGAAAGCCTGACGCAACATGTCCGGGATACGCGCCACATCGTCGATGGTGACATTCATTTTGGTCACCGGTTCGAAGGCCGGCACGTCGTCGACCTCCTGATAGACCCTGCGGAATTTCGTTTTCGGGTCACGGCCGCCGGTCATTGCAATGACCGGCGAATGCGCCAGGTGCGCATCGCGAAGACCGGCTGCGAGATTAAGTGCACCGATGACCTGCGCCATGCAGATGCCCGGCTTACCGGAGGCGCGCGCATAGCCATCGGCCATGTAAGCGGCGGACTTTTCACCGTGACAGTGCACTCGCGCGATATTGGTACGCCGTTCCATCTCGGCGAAAGTTCGCCGCAACACGGCCGGCACCATGAACACGTGGGTGACGCCATAGCCCGCCAGCATTTCGGCGAGCACTTCCGCGCCTATGCGTTTCATATTGTGCCCAACACTCACCATCTCACCCGCGGCCTTATTCATTCGGGGATGAACTTCATCGCTACACCATTGATGCAGTAGCGCAAGCCGGTCGGCGGGGGCCCATCCGGAAACACGTGCCCGAGATGGCTGCCGCAACGGCTGCAATGCACTTCGGTGCGGACCATGCCCCAGCTTCGATCG
>Ga0187777_10000692_pt1 | contig 22147 bp, 17 predicted proteins | sample 1015_Q2_SP5_10_M_FD_132416 | JGI IMG/M metagenome (GOLD analysis project Ga0187777, IMG submission 132416) | Tropical peat soil microbial communities from peatlands in Department of Meta, Colombia - 1015_Q2_SP5_10_MG | ecosystem: Environmental > Terrestrial > Soil > Wetlands > Peat | place... | reverse complement strand
GCGCCCTGGTCGCCGAAGATCGCCCGCTGGTGCACCGGCGGGCGGAACACCGGAAGCCCCTCCCCCAGTTCGAGCATCCAGGCGTGGTCGACGTAGAAGTGCATTCGCCCCGACAGCGTGTGCCAGGGCTTGTCGCGCTCGACGTTGATCGTGAACGGCGAGTACCTGCGCCCGTGCGCCTCGATCCCCGACCACTCGGGCGAGGTCATCACCGTGCGCGGCTGTATCTGGGCATCGTGGAACGAGATGCGATCGCCCGACCGCGGCTCGGACAGGTCCGCGAGCGGGACGCCCGTGGTTTTTTCCAGCGATCGGAAGCCCTCGGTGGCGATCCGGCCGTTGGTGGTGCCGGACAGCATCAGGATCGTCTCGCAAGCGTGCTGCACGGTCTCGAGGCGCGGCCGGCCGTCCGCGACCCCGCCACGTACGGCGCCGTTGGCGGCGCGAAGCTCGGCCACTTCCTCGGCCGGCTTCCAGCTGGCGCCCTTGACCTTGGTGCCGAGTTGCTCGACGAGCGGCCCGAGCGCGCGCCACTTCTCGAACACGGCCCGATAGTCGCGCTCGACCACGATCAGCCTCGGCATCGTCTTGCCCGGTACCGGCTCGCACTCGCCGGCACGCCAGTCGCGAACCTCGCCGAACGGCTGAGCGATCTCGTCGACCGTGTCGTGCGTGAGCGGCGCCGCGATCACGTCGCGGCGTACGCCAAGGTGACTCTCGGCCAATTCCGAAAAACGCTCCGCGATCCGCCCGAACGCGTCCCAGTCGGACTTGCATTCCCACGGCGGCGGAACCGCCTGGTTGAACGTGTGTACGAACGGGTGCAGGTCGGTCGAGGACAGGTCGTACTTCTCGTACCACGTGGCCGCCGGCAGCACCACATCGGAGAAAAGCCCGTTCGAAGTCATCCGGAAGTCGATCGTGGTCAGCAGGTCGAGCTTGCCCTCCACACCCGCCTCGCGCCAGGTCACCTCGCGCGGCCGCAGTTCGGGAGGGGACTCGTCGGCGCGCACGGCGTTCTCGGTCCCCAGCAGATGCTTGAGGAAGTACTCGTGACCCTTGCCCGAGGAGCCGAGGATGTTCGCCCGCCACACGGTCATCACCCTCGGCCAGTTCTCCGGCGCGCCCGGATCCTCGCTAGCGAAGCGCAGCCGTCCGGCGCGGAGCTCTTCGACCACGTGCTCGGCGGGTTCGCGCCCGGCCCGCTCGGCCTCGTCGGCGAGTTCGAGCGAGCTCCTGCTGAAGCTCGGGAACGACGGCAACCACCCCAGCCGCGCCCCGAGCGCGTTGACGTCGGCGATGTGCATGCCGTCGAGCAGGCCGCGCCCCAGCGGCGAGGCGAAGTCCGCCGGCCGCACGCGCTCGTAGCGCCATTGCTCAGTCGCGAGGTAGAAGAACGGAGTGCCCGACTGCTGGCGCGGCGGTCGCGTCCAGTCGAGCGCGAACGCCACCGTTTGCCAGCCCGACAGCGGCCTCACCTTCTCCTGGCCGACGTAGTGCGCCCACCCGCCGCCGTTCACGCCCTCGCAACCGCACAACATCAACAGCGACAGGAACGTGCGGTAGGTCTGATCGGAGTGAAACCAGTGGTTGGTGCCGGCGCCCATCGCGATCATCGAGCGGCCACGGGTCACCTCGGCGTTGCGGGCGAACTCGCGCGCCACCCGCGCCGCCACGTGGCGGTCGACCGAGGTGATCTGTTCCTGCCACGCCGGCGTATGCGGCTCGGGATCGTCATAGTCCGCAGGCCATTGACCGGGGAGCCGCTCGCGCCGCACCCCATACTCTGCCAGCAGCAGGTCGAACACCGTCGTGACGAGGTGACCGCCGAGGCGAATTGCGGGCACTCCGCGGCGCATCGTCTCGCCACCTTCCCCGCCGATGTCGAACCGCGGAAGGTCGACCACGACCCGCTCGGTCGAGCGGTGCAGCACCGTCAGGGCCGGCTGGATCCCCTCCAGACGCAGGTTCCATTGGCCCGGCTCGCCGTAGCGGTGGCCGACCGAGCCGCGCGGCACGGCCGGCTCGCCCGTCGTCTCGTCGAGCACGACCGGCTTCCATTCCGCATGCTCTGACTCGCCGCCGCCGCTCTCGAGGTCAGACGCTCTCAGCAGACGGTCGCTCACATACCCGTCCCCCCGCTCACGGAGGGACACGAGCAGCGGCAGATCCGTGAACCGCCGCGCGTAGTCGACGAAATACGGCACGTGACGGTCGACGTAGAACTCCTTCAGGATCACATGACCCATCGCCATCGCCAGGGCCCCGTCCGAGCCGGGTTCCGCCGGCAGCCAGTGATCGGCGAACTTCGTGTGCTCGGCGTAGTCCGGCGAGACCACGACCACCTTCTGGCCGCGGTACCGCGCCTCGGTCATGAAATGCGCGTCGGGGGTGCGCGTGGTCGGCAAGTTTGTCCCCCACACGATCAGGTAGCCGGCGTTCCACCAGTCGGCCGACTCGGGCACGTCGGTCTGGTCGCCGAAGCTCTGTGGCGACGCAGGCGGCAGGTCCGCGTACCAGTCGTAGAACGACAGGATCGTTCCGCCGATGAGCGACATGAAGCGGCTTCCGGCGGCGTATGAGGCCATCGACATCGCCGGGATCGGCGAGAACCCCACCACCCGATCGGGTCCGTAGCGCTTGACCGTGTGCACGTGCGCCGCGGCGATCATGTCCACCGCGTCATCCCACGAGGCGCGCACAAACCCGCCCTTGCCCCGCTGCCGCCGATACAGGCGCGCCTTATCGGGATCATCGACGATCTCCGCCCACGCCTCCACTGGGTCGCCGAGCCGTGCACGAGCCTCTCGGAACATCTGCAGCAGGCTTCCCCGCACGTACGGATACTTGAGCCGGAGCGGCGAGTACTGGTACCACGAGAACGACGCGCCCCTCGGACAGCCCCGCGGCTCGTACTCGGGCATCTCGGCGCCGGTCGACGGGTAGTCGACCGCCTGGGACTCCCACGTCACGATCCCGTCCTTGACGAAGACGTTCCACGAGCACGAACCGGTGCAGTTGACGCCGTGCGTCGAGCGCACGACCTTGTCGTGCGCCCACCGGCCGCGATAGGAACGCTCCCAGTCGCGATCCTTGGCGACCAGCTGGCTCCAACCCTCCTCGGACACCGGTCCCCGGCGGAGGAACCGGTGTGCCGCCAGCAGCGGTCGCTCAAGCCCGCCGACGTCGCTCACGGCATCGCCCCCTCCGAGAGGATCGCTCGTTGGCCCAAGCCCACGATCCACATCCGCGGAGTGATCGCGCGTCGCCGCACTCTATCCGCCACCCTACCCGCGTCGGGCGTCGTCGGCAATCCAAAAGCACTCTCGAAATGACAAAACGACTCTCGGATGCCTTGCGCCGGCCGGGCGGCTTGCGCAGCCTCGCCGACATAGCCCTCTGCAAGCCCGCCTGCATCTGGCTACAAGTCTTTGCGAGCGCAAGTCGCTTGATATAGCGTGCGGCCGCGCGCGCGGGGTCTCAGCGGCGAAGGCCGCGTGGGGGATCGGAGGAGCGCCGACCGATGGTCGCATCTATCGGAGCGGAAGTAGAGGACGCTGTGATCGGAGCGGAGATGGAGGACGCGCTAAGCGTGGCGCCGCTAGGAGAAAGTCCGTCGACGTTCCCAGACGGGAGCGTCGCCGGCGGCCATGACTGGCGTCCGTTGACGACGGTCGCCACCGCGCTCGAGACGGCCCTGATGGCTCGAGCGCCGAGCGTTCATACCGGCACCCCCCTGGTCCGCAAGCTCGCCGGCGAGGTCGGCCGGCTGCTCGAGCTCGATGACCACGAGCGACTGGCCCTCGAAGTCTCCGCGCGCGTGCGCGACATCGGGATGATCGGCTTGCCCGACTACGTGATCTTGAACGCCGATGAGCTTTCGGCGGGCGATCTGGCGGTGCTCAACCGTCATCCCGTGCTCGGGGCTGAGATCTTGCTGTCGATCCCGACGATGGCCGCTGCGGCTCCCGTCGTGCGCGCACACCATGAGCGGTGGGACGGCGCGGGTTACCCGGATGGCCTCCGAGGCGAGGCGGTTCCGCTGCCGAGTCGTGTGATCGCGGTGTGCGACGCGTTCGTGTCGGTCGCCACCGACAGGCCACACCGCCCCGGGATCGGCGCCGAGGGCGCGCTCGAGTACGTCCGCCGGCACCGCGGATCCCAGTTCGACCCGCGCATCGCCGACTGCCTGGTGGCGACGATCACCGGCAAGGCCCACCGCGCGCACCGCGCGCTGCGACCCGCCATAGATCGGTCCGGCGAGCGCTCGGAGCAGAACGCCCCCAGGGCGCCCGGCCGCGCTCGCGACCTGCACGGCGCCCTCACGCAGTTTGACGTGGTCCCCGCGTTCGGACCGGCGTGCCAACGTGCCCTCGCAGCGCCGTCGGCAGCCGGGGCGGACGGGCGCAATGCTCTCGTCACGGCGATCGAGAGCGACATCGGTCTCACGCTCGGTGTCCTCCGCCGCGCGCAGACGGTCCGCGATCGAGCCGCAGTCACCAACGTCGCCGATGCCGTGGTCGTCCTCGGCCGAGAGGAGATCGCCACCGCGATCGCATCACTGCCACGAGCGGCGTTTCCGTGGCACACCAGCTTCGACGCGCTGTTGCTCCGGTCCCGGATGCACTCCCAGGCCGTCGCCCGGGCAGTCGAGCGCCTCGCGCACGTGGCCCGACCGTTAGACAGCGAGGACCTGATTGCCGCAGCACTGCTGCACGACATCGGCAAGCTCCTCCTGGCTCGGGCACGTCCCGACTATGTCGCGCCGTCCGCGACCCGATGCACGCCCGAGGAACTGGCGCACGAGGAGCTGCGCGAGTTGGGCGTCGACCACGCGACGCTGGGCGGGCTGCTGCTCGAAAGGTGGGGGCTACCCGAGCGGCTCGCGAACACGGTGTCGCGGCATCACCGGTCCCAGTCGGGAAGCGAGCCGGCCACACTCGTGCGACTCGCGGACATGGTCGTGCACCACGCTCAGGGTGACGCCGTCGACCGCGCCGTGATGCTGCGCCTGGCGTCCGCTTGGGAGCTCCCGGTGCAGGCGCTTCGGGACGCGGTGTTCGATGCGCCGCACGCCGCCGGCGGCGGGCGCCGCCGAGCCGAGCGCTCGCCGCTCTCGACGCGGGAGACCGAGATCCTTCGCCTAGTGGCGGAGGGGAAACGGGATGCGCAGATCGCCGACGAACTGATCCTGTCGGTGAGCACGGTGCGCAGCCATCTGCACAACATCCACGCCAAGCTCGAAGTTCCCAGCCGTTCGCAGGCGGTCCTCCGCGCCACCGAGATGGCCTGGATCTGATCCGCCGGCCGCTCTGCCCCGTCATCCCGATCGGATGATGGCGGCATGGGGCCAGGCGCTGTAGACGTAGACATGGCGCCACAGAGCCACAAAGCTGGAGGCCCGGCACGGTGAAGTGGGAGCTCGCGACTGCCGCCGGGGCCGTGCTGCTCGTGGCGGGTGTATCGCGGCGGCTGACCGACACGCCGTTTACGCCCGCGATGGCGTTCGTCCTGATCGGGCTCCTCGTCGGGCCGCTCGTGATCGGCGACGTGACGGTGGCGCCCGCGAGCGCGACCGTGCGAATGCTGGCCGAGGCGACGCTCGCCGTGGTCCTGTTCGCAGACGCGTCCCGCATCAAGTTGCGGCTCCTGCGGAGTGAGTACGCCGTCCCGTTGCGTCTGCTCGGCATCGGACTGCCGCTGACGATCGTCGCGGGCGCGCTGTTCGCGATCACGATCTTTCCCCATCTCAACGCCGCCGAGGCGCTGGTGCTGGCGGTGCTGCTCGCACCGACCGATGCCGCTCTCGGACAAGCGGTCGTCACCGAGCCGCGGCTCCCCTCCCGGATCCGGCAGGGCCTCAACGTCGAGAGCGGGCTCAACGACGGCATCTGCGTGCCGCTGCTGCTCATCGCGCTCGCGGCCGCCGACGTGGAGGACAAAGTGACGACAAGCCACCACGCGGTCACGATCGTCCTCGAGGAGATCGGCTACGGGATCCTCGGCGGCGTCGGGGCGGGGTTGGTTGCGGCCGCCGTCATGGCGATCGGGCATCGCCGGGACTTGATCAGCGGACCGTGGCTCCAGATCGTCCCGATCGCCGGCGCCGCGCTCGCGTACGGGATCGCGGTCGCGCTTGGCGGCTCGGGCTTCATCGCGGCGTTCGTCGCCGGGGCGGTGTTCGGAGGCATCGTCGCCCAGGAGTCCGAGGAGGCCTCACGGCTGAACGAGGAGCTCGGGGACCTGCTCGGCGGGCTGACGTTCCTGATCTTCGGCGCGGTGCTGCTGGGTACCGCGCTCAAGCACGTCAGCTGGCAGGCGGCGCTGTACGCGGTACTCAGCCTGACGATCGTTCGCATGCTTCCCGTCGGGATCGCGATGCTCGGCAGCGGCGCCAAATGGCAGACGGTCGGCTTCCTCGGCTGGTTCGGCCCGCGCGGGCTGGCCTCGATCGTGTTCGCGGTGATCACGATCCAGGAGGCTCACCTGGCCGGATCCAACACGATCCTGCTCGCGACCTATCTGACCGTCGGCGTGTCGGTGGTCGCGCACGGCATCACCGCGGCGCCACTGGCGAGACGGTACGCCCGCTGGTACGAGCAACATCCAGCGCATGGGCGGCCGGCGATGGAAAGCGTCCCGACACCCGACCACCGAGCGCGGGGAGCCCGTCGCGCTCCGGTTGGCTAGGGTCCAGACATGTCGACAGGCAGCGGTGACGTCTGGGATGTCGTCGTCATCGGGGGCGGTTCCGCCGGCGAGAACGCGGCGCAGTACGCGATCCAGGGAAGCGAGCGCACCGCGGTGATCGTCGAGGCCGAGCTCGTCGGCGGCGAGTGCTCGTACTGGGCGTGTATGCCGAGCAAGGCGCTGCTCCATCCGATCGAGCTAGCCGAATGCGGCCGGGCGCTGCCCGGCGTGGCCCAAATGCTAGACGGACCTCTCGACGTGGAGGCGATCCTGGCGCGGCGCGACGAGTTCACCCATCACCGCGAGGACTCCAGACAGGTCGACTGGGCCAATCGCACCGGCATCGACATCATCCGAGGCCGGGGCCGGCTGACGGGCGAGAAGGTGATCGAGGTCACGGCGGCCGACGGCGCCACCCGCACCCTGCACGCTCGGCACGCCGTCGTCCTCGCCACTGGCACGATCGCGGCGATCCCACCTGTCGACGGCCTGCGCGAGGCCGCACCGTGGACCTCTCGCGATGTGACCAATCTCCGCCAGGTGCCTAAGCGGGTCGCGGTGATCGGCGGCGGAGTCGTCGCCTGCGAGTCGGCCACCTGGCTGCGGGGCCTCGGCGCCCGCGAGGTTACGGTGATCGAGGTCGAGGCCTCGCTGCTGTCCCACCTGGAGCCGTTCGCCGGCGCGATAACGGCCGAGCAGCTCGTCAAGCGCGGGGTCACGATAAAGCTCGACACCACGGTGCGATCGGTGCGGCGCTCGGGGGTGCAGGACACCGGAATCGGCAGGATCCACGGCGGGCCAGCCACGATAAGCGCCGGTGGGCCGACGTTCGAGGTGGACGAGATCGTCGTCGCCGCCGGCCGGGCTCCGGTCTCGTCGGATCTTGGACTCGAGCAAATCGGAGTGAACCCCAACGCCCACGGCTACGTCGACACCGACGACCACATGGCGGCGCCTGGCGGCGGCGACTGGCTGTACGCGGTCGGGGACATCTGTGGCCGAGCCCTGCTCACCCACATGGGCAAGTATCAGGGTCGGATCGCCGGCGACGTGATCGCGGCCCGCGCCGAGGGTCGCTCACTCGACGGCTTGCGCTACCGCAACGTCGCCGACCACGACATCGTGCCGGCGGTGGTGTTCACCGACCCGCAGGTGGCCTCGGTCGGGCTCACCGAGTCCGCCGCCCGCGCGAAGGGAATCGACGTGGAGGCGCTCGAGTTCGACATTGCTTCCGTCGCGGGCGCAAGCCTGCTGCGCGACGACTACACCGGACGGGCCAAGCTCGTGGTCGACCGGGGCACAGGCACGCTCGCCGGCGCGACGTTTGTCGGCACCGACGTCGCCGAGTTGCTGCACTCGGCAACGACGGCGATTGTCGGCAAGGTCGACCTCGAGACGCTGTGGCACGCGGTGCCGTCCTATCCGACCGTGAGCGAGGTGTGGCTGCGACTGCTTGAATCTCGTCACTGACGATGGCGTCGGTGTCGGGTACGCGCACCGGTAACTCGCTGCGCGTTCGCGCATGGTGGCGGTCGCCTGAGGACCAGCCGGGAGGGGCGCGGCCCGGGCGCACGGCCGCAGTAGTAGACCGCAAACCGCGGGGCGCCGGTTTCTGAGAAGAGCGGCACGTCGTCGCGCTGACGATCGCGAGCGCCGTGTCTCATCACGCAGACGACCGGCGCCCTCGCACGAAGTTCGCGCGCCATCGGAGGGGTAAACCGGCTACGGTTGCTAAGGCGCGAGCCCGGTCTGCTGCGCCAGCGACGACAGTGTCGACGGCGGTTCGCCGAGCAATAGCCAGCGGTGGCGGGCGGCGTGAACGATGCGTCCGTGATCCTGAAGGCGAGTGAAAGCGGTGCTTACCGACGGCCGCTGAGCGGCGACCATTTCCGCCATCTGCGCATGGGTGAGCGGCAGGTCGAGCACGATCCCGTCGGGCGTGACTCGGCCGAACCGGTATGCGAGTTCCCACAGCGTGACCTCGAGCCGCTCCTCGATCCGCGAGAGCGCGTTGATGGCCGACTGCAGGCTCAGCCGCCGGGCGCGGACGATCAGCCGGTGCATGAGCGCCGCGTGGATCTCCGGCCAGCGAGCCGTCCTGATCGCGAACCTGCGGTCGAGCAGAGCCACCCGCGCGTCGGATACCACCGTCGTCGTCGGCACCGACGGGAGCGTGAGCTCCTGTCCCGAGCCGACCCATGGGCCGATCACGTCACCCGGGCCGAGGAGCTCTATGTGTGCGCGAGTCTCCACGTTGACGCGGATCACGATCAGTCCCTCGAGCAGAAGAGCCCCGAATGCGCCCGCATCCGGACTGGGCGCGAAGCGCCAGGGGCCGCGCTCGAGCTGGAACGCCGGCGCGAGCGACGCGGCAACGGCGAGCTGCCACTGAACCTTGTCGACCACGCTCCCCAGATCTGGGTCCGCTTCGAGCACGAGCACCGACGCCGGCGCCGTCTCGCCTCGCGTCCAGCCGGTTTGATCGGGGTCGATCAGCGCCGCCAAGCCAGTCCTGTTCCCCTTTCCACATTCCGGGGCACGCTGCGGTTTCTATGTCAGCCGGGGCGGCGTGTCAAACCCGGCGGGTACCGCCATTACCGCGGTGCAGCCCACACCGGCGCGGGCACGCCCATCAGGCGGTTGAGGCACCAGCCGGCGATCGTCAACAGCAGCACGCCGATCAGGATGTCGAGTATCTGCTGTGGCTTGGCCAGAAGCCCAGACGCGACGATGATCGTGGTCGCCCCGGCGGGAGGGTGAGCCGACCTGATGACGCGCAGGATCCCGCCTGTCAAGGCAACCGCGAGCGCGATCGCACCAACCCGGCCCAGCGTCACCCCGGAGACGTACACGCTCGGCGCGTCGAGCAGCCCGAAGATCGCGAGCGACGCGACGCCGGCGGCCACCCCGACGGAGTGCCCGATGATCGTGTTCCGCGGCGTCCCGACTTCGGCCATCGGCGTCTCGAAGATCAGGAACGCCGTGGCGCCGAGGCTCGGGAACACGAGCGGCTGCTTGACGATGTACGCCCATAGGCCGCTCAGCCCGATCGCCACCAGTGACCCGACGAACGTGTACACCGCGTTTCCGCGGTTGCGCCACTTGTGGTCGAGCCACTTCTTGAGACCGTACGTGCCCGGTATTCCGACCAGCGAGCCCTGCCGCTGGAAGACGCGGACCCCCGAGTCAGCGAACTCCGCGATGTGATCGAGCTCTTCCTTTGGGTCAAAGATCATGCTCATGGGCGCGCAAGCCTAACCGCGCGTCGGCACACCATGCGCGCGCATGCAGTTCGCGAACTTCAGGAAGTCGGATGTCACTGCAGGCGACACCGGCCCTCCGCTCGACGCCGCCTCGCTCGAGTTCCCGGTGAACCCGCAGCCGGCGATCGCGAGCCCGCAGCCGACGGCAGCGAACGCCCACCCTGCGCGACGGTGACGGTGGCGGTGGCTGCGGTTCGGCACGCCGCAGTTGTACGGCCAGTCGGCTAACAGGGGCATAACGGCGTTATGCCCCTGTTATGCCCGGGCACTACGCGGTGGGCTTGGCCACCAGCGAGTCGAGCGGCGTATCCGGGTCGGTCAGCGCGGCGACATCAACGGGGAGGCGCGAGCGGATCAGCTCCTGCACGTGCTGGTTGACGTCCCACACGTTCACGTTCATGCCGCCGACGACGCGGCGGTCGCTCAGCCAGAACGCGACGAACTCGCCGCCGTCGCGGTCGCCCCGGAATACAACCTGATCCCAGCTCGTCGCGTACCCGGAGTACTCCATGCCGACGTCGTACTGGTCGGAGAAGAAGTACGGAATCCGGTCGAAGCTCACGTCCTCCCCAAGCATCGCGCGGGCCGCGGCCGGGCCCTGGTTGAGCGCGTTGGCCCAGTGCTCGACGCGGATGTGACGCTCGTAGAACGGATGCCAGGCGCTGGCGACGTCGCCGGCTGCGAAGATCGCCGGCGCCGATGTCTCCAAGCGCTCGTTGGTGACGACGCCGTTGTCGACGGTGAGGCCGGCGTCGGCGGCGAGCCCTGTCCGCGGCGTGATCCCAATCCCGACGACGGCGAAGTCGCACTCGACCACCCTGCCGGCGCTCGTGCGCACACGCGCGACCGCGCCGTCGCCCTCGAACGCCTCGACCCCTTGACCGAGGAGCATGTCGACGCCGTGCTGCACGTGCACGTCGCGGTAGAAGCCGCCGACCTCCGCGCCGAAGATGCGCTCGTTCGGCAGCGCCAGCGGGTCGATCACGGTGACCTCGAGGCCGAGCTGGCGGGCCGATGCGGCGAACTCGCTGCCGATCCACCCCGCGCCGACGACCGCGACGCGACCGCTGTCGTCCAGCCGCCGCCGCAGCGCGTCGCAGTCGGCGAGCGACCGCATGTAGTAGATGCCATCGAGGTCGGCGCCCGGAGCTGGGATCCGGCGTGGTTCTGAGCCCGTGGTCAGCAGCAGCCGGTCGTATCTGAGCTCGCCGGCGCCGTTGAGCGTCACCCGGGAGCCATTCACGTCAATCGCGGTGACGGTCGTGCCGCTCATGAGCTCGATGTCGTGCTGCTCGTAGTAGTCGACAGCATGCACGTACGCCTTCTCGCGCTCGGACTCGCCGCGCAGATAGTCCTTGGTGAGCGGCGGGCGCTCGTAAGGCCGCTCGGGCTCGGCGCCGATCAACACGACCCGCCCATCGAAGCCGTGCTCGCGCAGCTCCTGCGCCGCCTTTGCGCCGGCGAGGCTCGCGCCCGCGATTACGAATGTCTGCTTGCTCATGTCCGGCCTCCTGTCTGACTGGCGATCAAATCCCGCAGGCTGTCGTGCTCCTCGGCGCACGCCGGGCAGCCCTCTAGGTGTGCGCGCATCCCGGGCACGAGCACGTCGGCGTCATCGCCCTCGAGCTCGTGCTCGACGTATACGTCGAGGTTGGCGAAGCATTCCTCGCAAGTCACCTCGGGACCGGCGGCAACCCAGCGACGACCCTCGGCCTCGCGGTTGACGGACCCGACGGGAGGAGCCTCCTCCATCACGGGCACGCTAGCAGCGAGGTGGCCCATACCCGTTAGCTGTCCGAAGGTGGTACTTGTTACACCTGAGAGCACGCGGCGAGTAGAGGAGCAGCGCAATGGCCAGGTTCCTGATCCAGCCTCATGTCCGCCTCCACGAGTGGGTGGCTGAAGAGAAAGGCTTCTTCCGCGACGAGGGACTCGACTACGAGTTCGACGCCCACGGGTTCGCGGCGGCGTCGCTCACGACCTCGTCGGTCAAGCCGGCGGACACCGCTCCCGTTCAGGCGCGGAGTGGCGCGTTCGAGGATATGGAGAAGGGCCGCTCGTGCGACGTCTCGGGAGCCTGCCATTGGGCGGTCAACGCGGCCGCGGCGACCAGCCACGGCCGGATGTGGGGCAAGGCGTATTCGATCTGCACCTCGGGGATCTTCGTGGCACCCGAATCGGACTACCAGCGGCCGGAGGACCTTGCCGGCGTGGACGTCGGGGTTGGCTACCACTCGGGCAGCCACTACTCCGCGATCCAGGGGCTCGAGCCGTTTCTCGAGCCGGACGAGATCCGGCTGTCGTTCGTCGGCTTCCCGTTCGACCGCGTCCGGCTCATGCGCGACCGCGGGATACCGGCGGCGAACGTGTGGGGGGCCCAGCTCTACCTGCTCGAGCAATGGGGCTTTCGGAAGCTCGTCGATACCACGTTCATGATGGGCTTTCTGGTCAGCGAGGCGGCCGAGCCCGACGACCTCGAGCGGTACTTCGGCGGGCTGCGCCGGGCGCAGGCCGAACTCGACCTCGAGCCCGAGCCGTACAAGCGCCACTGGCTGAACGAGATGCCCGAGGACCTCCGCGAGGCGGCCGACGTGCGGCGGTTCGGACCCGGCGAGCGGATCGTGTTCGAGCCCTACACGCGCGAGATGTTCGAGCGAACCCACCGGTGGATGGAGCGGTGGGAGCTGTTCGACTCGCCGCCGGACGAGCGATCTACCTACGATCAGGCCGTGCTGACCTAAGCGGTCCATCGGCCCGAGCGATCGTCGGTGCAGAGCTTTGAACGCCGGGCACCTAGAGAGTCTTATGGGGTGCGGCGCTTCAGGTCCGAGCGTCGCCTCGCTTAGCTATAGCTAATAGCAAGCGGCCTGTATAGCTCGACATTCCGCGCCGACGAGGGCGACCGTGCCGAGCTCTGCACGATAATGGCGCGCAACTCGGCAGGGTTCGCGCGCAACGCATCAATTGGTCGCGTTATGCCGGTGAGTCCTCGCTCCGGGCGCCGTGATTCGCCGTGATCGACGGCCCGCGCCCACCGTCCCCCCCAGGCGCCCGCTGTTCGTGACGCAACCCGGGACGGAGCCAGGCCTTGATCAGCCCCAGGCTCGGTGCGCCACCTCCGAAATCAGGCGAAGCTTCTTCTCCTGGGCGTCTTCGCTGATCGCGTTCCCAGGGCCGGCGGAGGCGAACCCGCACTGGGTCGAAAGCGCGAGCTGGTCGCGCGGGTAGAAACGGGCCGCTTCGTCGATCCGCGCGATCAGGTGCTCGGGCGACTCGAGCTCGTCGAACTTCGAGGAAACCAGGCCGAGGACGACGACCTTGTCGTCGGGAAGCTCCTGCAGCGGCTCGAACGAGCCCGAGCGCTCGTTCTCGTACTCGAGCAGGATCCGGTCGTAGTTCGTCAGGCGCGGGAACAGGTGAGCGGCGATCGACTCGTACCCGCCGGCGCTGATCCAGTGACTGTCGTAGTTGCCCTTGCAGATGTGCAGCCCGAACGTGACCCCGGGGACGCTTGCGACCTCGTTGAGCATCTCGGCGCCCTCGGTCATCACCCGCTCGAACGGGACCCCGGCGGCGGCCCAGACCGTCTGTTGTGCCGGGTCGATCAGCTGTCCGAAGTCGGGCGCGTCGATCTGGATGTACGGACAACCCATCCGCGACAGCTCCTGGGCCTCCTCGCGCATCAGCGCGAGGCCGTCCGCGAACAGCTCGAACGGGTCGGCGTAGGCGTCCCGCGAGCGGCCGGGCGACCAGGCCAGAAACAGCATCAGCGGGCTCGGCAGCGTCACCTTGATCGGGCGGCGTGCCCTCGCGCGCGCGTACGCGTATTCCTCGACGGTCATCATCCGCGCGCGGCCGAGCTTCTCGGTAGCCGAGATCGGGATCGTGAACACGCTCTGCTCCGCGCCGCCCTCGTCGTAGAACGGGACCGGGATGTGGTCGCTCTGGCTGCCCTCGGGGTCTGGGGTCAGCCCCACGACCGCCTCGAGCAGCTGGTCGATGAACGTGTGCCGACGGAGCTCACCGTCGGTGACAACGTCGAGCCCGGCGCCTTCCTGCATCGCGATCACCTGGTCGACGGCGCGGTCCTCGATCTCCTTGTACAGCGCCGGCGCCAGCTCTCCCGACTCGTACTGCGCGCGAGCACGCACCAGGTACTCCGGGCGCAGCAGCGAACCGACGATGTCGGCGCGAATCACCGTTGTCATCTCCTCACCTTTCTGTTCACTCGTTACGGCAAAGCAACGTCGAAAGCACGTCATGCACCGTCGCTTCCGAGGCGCCGGCGCCGTCGGCGGCGCGCCAGGCGACGATCCCATCGGGGCGGACGAGCACGGCGCCGGAAGCGGCGAGCCCATACGCATCTGCGAACCCGCGCTCGGGGTCTTCCAGTTCGCCCCCGCCGACGACGTACGCGTCGAGTGGCAGGCCGATCTCCCCGGCCGCCGCCACCGCCGTGCCGTGCCAGGCTTCACCGCCGGGCGCGGTCAGCAGCACGTAGCTGCGCCCGAACAGGTCGAGCGTCGAGACGTTCCTGCCGCCGCGGGTCAGCGCCACGTGTGGCGCGCGCGATCCGGGCCGGCCCTTTGACTCGCTCGGGTGCTCGTGCAGTGCGGCGGCCTCGCCCGACCCGCCGGGCTCGAGCATCACCGCCGGCGAGTTGCAGCGACAACCGATCTCGAGCGAAAAGTCGTCGACGAGCGGCTGCATGCCGTCGGTACCAAGATACGGCGCGACGCGGGTCACGTAGCGCGAATACGCCTGCTCGACCATCAACGCGCCGATCGGGCGACGCTCGCCGTCATAGGTGTCGAGCAGCTCGGACCCGGCCACGCCGTTTACGACGAGGCCCAGCTTCCAGGCGAGGTTGAACGCGTCCTGCACACCCGTGTTGCCGCCGAAGCCGCCGTTCGGCGGCATCGTGTGCGCGGCGTCGCCCGCCAGGAACACCCGGCCGTCCTGGTAGCGCTCGGCGCTGTCAGCCACGGCTCGCCACGTGGCCACGTCCTCGATCACCACGGGTATGTCCGGAACTCCGATCGCGGCGCGGAGCAGCTCGAGCGCCCGGCGCTCGTCGATCGTCTCGGCGATGTTCGCCCAGGGCGCGTTTGGGTAGGCCGCCACGACCTCGGGCCGCGCGGTGTCCCCGACCAGGTTGACGACGAGGAAGCCGCGGTTGCCAGTTCGGTCGAGCCGGAAGAACCCTCGTAGGACCGGATTCGTGACGTAGTTGACGCCCTGGTCGCGGCCCTCCAGCAGCGGGGTCAGATCGACCTCGGCGCGGAAGTAGATCGTGATGCTGTTCGACAGCAGGCCGTGTCCGCGCATCGCGATCCCGAGCTGCTCGCGGACCGGACTCCGGTTCCCGTCCGCGGCAACCACGTATTGCGCCCGCACGGCCTGTTCGGTACCGGCGTCGAGATCGCTCAATGTCGCGGTGACCCCCGAGACGTCCTGCACAAGCGATGTGCACTCGACGCGATAGCGGAGCTCGGCTCCGAGCTCCTCGGCGCGGGCGCGGAGGATCGGCTCGAGCGCGTCCTGGTCGATGAACAGCCGCACGGTCGGGCTGAACTCCTCGACCCCGGCGTTCAGGTTCGCGAAGTAGCTCGCGATCTCGCGCCCTGCAAGCGACTCGACGTTGTTGATCCCGCCGTTGGGGTGGTACTGCTGCTCCCCCTTACGCCGGACCGTCTCCTCGAGCCCGGCCGAGCGGAGGATCTCCACCGTACGGAGCTGGAAGTGCCCCGCGCGCGGGTGGATTGCGGTGCTCGTGTGCCGGTCCACGGCCAGGCAGCTAACTCCGTGGAGCCGCAGGAACAGCGCGGTCGAGAGGCCGACCAAGCTGCCGCCGACGATCAGGACATCGGGGTCCTCGCTCATCGCGCCCGCGCGGTCTGGACCGTCTCCACGTCGTCGCGGTAGAGGTCGTGCGCGGCCGCGTACTCCATGACGCGCGCGATGTCGGCGACGAAGTCCTCGCTGTAGCCGGCCCGGCGAAGCAGATGAAAGCCCATCTCCATCCCCGAGGTGATTCCGCCGGCGGTCACGATCCGGCCGGCGTCGACGACCCGCGCCCGGCTGATCCGGCATGCCGGCGCGATCTCAGCGAGCCGGTCGATCGGCACCTTGCCCGCCGGTCCCGACTCGACCTTGTCCGGTTCCTTGCGGTTGGTCGCCGGGAGGCCGTCGAGCAGTCCCATCCGCCCGTACACCCATGAGCCTGTGCACACGCTGGTCAGCAGGGTCTCCTCGTTGAGCGAGCGGATGAACTCGTGCAGGCGGCGGTTGTACATCTCCTGGCGGGTTCCGAAACCGCCGGGGATCAGGAATGCGTCCATCGCCGGCCGGTCGTCGAAGCAGTAGTTCGGGAGTACCGTGAACCCGGCCTGCGCCTGGACGGGTCGCATCGCGTCGGCGATCAGGAACGCATCGAGCTCCGGGTCATACCGGCGCGCCACCGACCAGACGCCGTGGGGCGCAGCGAAATCGACGATCTCCGCGTCCTTGAACACGTAGATCCCCAACCGGAATCCTGCCATCACCAACTCCTCTCAGTTGACCCTCTCGGTTAGCTGCAAGACCGCGGCATTCATTCCCCAGGCAAGTGCGATTCCCGAAGATGACCCCCATGCCCGCAGCGGGCGGATCGCGGCCCGTGCCTCCGCCACCGAGCCCTGGGAGATCGCGGCGAGCACGCGCCCGGCCGGGTCGGGCAACTCGCCCCGTTCGGCGCAACGGAGGTACGCGAGGCCGAGCGGGGAAGCCCGGCCGGCCGCCACCGGGGAGATCGAGACGGGCGCCCCGAGCGCACGTCGCGCGGCCGCGTACCCGGCGAGCACGTCGTCGCCTGCCGGCGTGAGCCCTTCGCCGAGACCCGCGAGCAGCCGGACCCCGTCGCTGAGTCGCGCCGCGGCTAGCGCGGCGATGCCGGTCTGAAGCGGCGCCGGCGGGGTCGGCAACGGGACGCAGGCGGGGGCGGACGCCGGGCCCCCAAGGGTGGAGGCCCGGTCGCGCATCCGCTCGAGCGACAACGCCCGGTCGCCCACCAACAGCCGACTGGGCGTCACCTCGGCGGGCGCGCCTGGATGCAGATCAAGCTGATCGACTCCATCGAACACGAGGGACAGCGGCCCGAACGGGGCGCCGGGCTCGGCCAGGAGAATCCAGTGCGAGGGCACGAGGCTCACGTATGCGCCGCCGCTTAGCGCGAGCTCGACCTGACCGCGAGCGCCGTCGACGAGCGCCCGGCGCGCCCCCGGTCCGGCGAACAGCGCGCGGGGCTCCCTCACTCGCGCTCCGAGGCATCGAGGTCGTCGGCCAGCGCCAGCACCGCGGCGCGGAACGGCTCGACCGGCTGGTGGGCGACGCCCGCGCCGATTTGGCCGGCGCCACTCGAGGCGTGGAGCACCCCGGTCGTGATCTGCGGCGTGATGTCGAGCTCGGCCGCCAGGCGGGCGTCGATCCCGAGCGGCGTCCCCGCGAAGTCGAGCGCCGGGATAGTGAAGCGGCGCGAGCGGCCGACGGTGATCTGACCCATGAGCTCGGTGCGGGCGATCGCGTCGGCGGCGCCACCGCCGAAGAACGCGGCCACCGCCGGAGCGGCAGCGACCGCCATCCCGCCGAGCCCGATGTACTCGATCACCGCGGAGTCGCCGATGTCGAGCGCGGCGTCAGTGTCGGCGTAGCCCTCCCGGAGCAGCGCGTCCTGCACCGGCGCGGCCGGGGCCTGGAACCAGCGACCCGGGAGCCCGGCGATCTGGAGCGCCATGTCGGTGCCGTTGCGCGTTATCAGCGTTACCACGCTCGCTCCGCGGATCCCGCTCGCGGCCAGCGAGGCGCACTTCGCCGCCGCCATCGTCAGCGTGAGGAAGAAGTGGTGGTTGCCGGCGATGAAGCGGGCCGAGCGCTCGCCGCCGAGCACGGCGATGCCCGGCGCCAGGTTGCGGATCAGCAGGTTGCCTGTCGCCTGGCTTCGCATGTGCAGCTCGTCGCCCATCTGCAGCCCCTGCGCGGTGAGCGAGAAGATGTCGATCGGGCCTTCGCGGACGAGCAGCTCAGCCATCAGCGGCCCGAGTTCGTCGCGGAAGAACCGGAGGCGTTCGATCGCCTCCTCATCGCCAACGCCGAACCACAACGTCCGGCCGGGGCCTTCGTTTAACGTCGAGTAGGCACGCAAGCCGGAAGCCTCGTCGAGCACGACCCACACCGGCATCGACGGCGAGCACACACCGGTCATCGGCCCGACGTGGCCGTGCTCGTTGCCGGGGGCAAGCTCGATCTCGCCGGCGGCGAGCAGCGATCGCGCTTCGTCAACCGACCGAGCCCACCCCTCGAACACGCACGCCGCGGCCAGCGCCCGCCGCTGAGGGTCGCAGATTCGCTCCCACTCGATCGCTGTCCCCGAGTGGAGCAAGGCCCGGCCCGAGGAGAGAACCGGGAGCATCTCGTGGGCCGGCGCGACCGTGACCGCGCGGGGCTGGGTCGCCTCGATCCGCCGCGCCACCTCCTCGTTGGCCCGCGCGACGCGCTCCGCATGAAACCCCCATAAACGTTCCAAAGCTCGCACGGTCTCGCGATCGCCGCGCGCGGGCGGACGCCACTCGACGTCGATCACGGGCGCCCCCTGGGACGCGATCGCGTCGGCGAACGCAGGCAGCCCGACGTTCACGGCCGCCAAACGTGCTAGCACCTCGCGGTGCATCACGTTCTCAGTCCTCTCCGATGACAGCACTGGAACAGCTCGCCGCCACCATCCGGGGGTCACCCGCGCTCGCGGCCAAACGCGACCTCGCGCTGCTGAGGCGGCTCGGCTCAGCGGTGGACGGCGACGACGGAGCCGCGATCGCGCACGGCGACGAGTACCTGATCGTGTGCGGGGAGGCGATCCACCCGGAGTTCGTGCGCTCGAACCCGCGCGCCGCCGGCGCCGCGGCGGTGATCACGAACGTGTCCGACGTCCGAGCGATGGGCGGCCGGCCGGCCGGGCTGGTGGACATGCTGGTCAGCCCCGACCGTGCCCACGCCGAGGCGACCCTCGACGGGCTCGCGTGGGCGGCGGGGCTGCTCGGCGTCGACATCGTCGGCGGGCATTTGACGCTCGGGCACGAGCCTTCGTTGTCCGCGTCGTGCACCGGGATCGCGACGCGGCCGCTCCGCGCCGCCAATGCGCGGCCCGGCGACGAGCTCCTGGCCGCGCTCTGTCTCGAGGGCCGGTACGCCGAGAACACGCCGTTCTTCAGCTCGCTGCGCGACCGCCCGCCACAGGCGCTGCGCGACGACGGCGAGGCGCTCGTGGAGGTCGCGGAGTCGGGCGCCGTGCACGCCGCCCGCGACGTGTCGATGCCGGGAATCGCCGGGTCTTTGCTCCAGCTGCTCGAGATCGCGGGCTGCGGAGCCACGCTCGAGCTCGAGCGCATCCCCCGGCCGGATGGGGTCTCGATCGAGCGGTGGCTCGAGACGTTCCCGAGTTTCGGCTTCCTGCTCGTCGCGCCGCCCGGAGCCGGCGCCGGCGCCGCCGAACCGTTCCTACAGCGCGGACTCGCGTGCGCGGCGTGTGGCCGGCTCGATGACAGCGGGATGCTGCGACTGGCTGCAGCGGGTGACTCCACGGTGCTCTGGGACCTGAACGTCGAGTCGCTCACGCACCTCGATCGAGCCTGATCGACATCAGCTGATGATCCACCCCGTGGAACGGCGCCGGATTGCCCTCAACCTCCCAACCCAGGTGCTCGAAGAAGCGCACGTTCGGCAGCTGCACGTGCGCGATCATCCGGCCCCCGCCCAGGCCTGCCGCCGTGGTCACCGCGAACCGCACGAGCTCGGCGCCGAGGTGGTGGGTTCGAAGCTCCGGGAGCACCGCTAGGCGGTCTCCCTTCCATTGACGCCAACCCCGCTCGAGCGGGTAAAGGCGCACCGCTCCGCACGGCTCGCCGTCGATCAGACCGAGCGCATGCAGAGTGGTGTCCCTGTCGTCGCGCTCGTCGTGATCGTCGACCTCGAACAGTTGCTGCTCCGAGACGAACACGGAACGCCGAAGCTCGAAATGCGCGTCGAGCTCGTCGTCGGAGGACGCGAGGCGACACTCGATTGCTGCAGCGCTAACTACCGTTGTGGATCGGGAGCTCGCCCCGGGCACGTGCCTCCTCTCGCTTAAACACCCGCTCCCACGCCGACAGCCCCGAGCACGCCTGGCAGCGCGCGCACCCGGCCTTCGCTTCGACGTGGTCGAGCCCCGACTCCGCCAGCATCGCGGACACCGACCGGTAGATCGAGGCGACGTACTCCGCGTCTGGCGCCGGGGTGTCGGCCATCAGCGTCCCGGGAACCGGACGCAGTGGAACTACAAACGGGTACACGCCCATCGCGATCGCGCGCCGGCACCCTTCCTCGATCAGCTGCGGTCGCTCTCCCATGCCGAGGATCACGTACGTGGTCACGTGGCCGCGGCCGAACACATCGACCGCCCGCTCCCAGCAGCGGAAGTACCCCTCGACGCCGCACTTGGCCTTTCCCGCGGCGACCCGCTCGAGCACGTCCGGGTCGAACGTCTCGATGTGGATCCCGACCGCGTCGACGCCCGCGGCGCGGACTTGGTCGAGCACGGTCAGCTCGTCGGGCGGCTCGAACTGGACCTGGATCGGGAGCCCGGACGCCTCCTTGATGGCCGTCGCGCAGCGGCTGATGTACAGCGCGCCACGATCGCGGCGGTTGATCGAGCCGGTCGTGAGCGTGACGTCGACCGCACCGTCGTAGTCGCGCGCGGCCGTGCACACCTCGGCGAGCTGGGCCGGCGTCTTCACCGGGATGGTCTGCTCGCCGCGAGTCAGCTCGATGCCGCAGAAACCGCACTGCTCGTCGGTCCCCCAGTAGATGCACTTCTGGACGACGGTCGAGGCGATCGAGTCGAGGTGCAACAGCGCGATCTTCCAGTACGGGATCCCGTCGGCGGTCTCCATGTCGTAGATCCGCGGACGCCGGGGCAGCTTGACCGGGCTGACGAACTCCTCGCCGCGGTACAGGTCTGAACCGCCGTCGGTGACGTGGATCGTGTACGGCGAGCGCTCGACGAAGGCCGCGTGCCACGGGACCGTGAGCGGCAGCCCCCGCACCCACAGGAATAGCGCGTCGGACGGGCCGGCGCCGCCGCGGCGTCCGGACGGGCCACCTCCGCGCGCGACGCCCGGACCGCGCGCGCCACCCGGGTCGCGTTCGTCCTGGACGTGCACGCCCAGCGACTGCAGCTCGACCAGCAGCTGGCGGTCATCGAGGTCGGGGAGCGTCAGCGCGATATCACCCACGGCCCGCGAACAGCTCCTCATAGTTCTGCCAGAAGACCCGGTCCTTCAGCTCCTGCGAGATCGTGCGGATGCCATTGATCTTCCAGTATTCGCTGTCGAAGTCCGACCACGGCTCGTCGGAGCCGAAGAACACGCGGTCCCCGCCGACGCCGGTTTTCTCGACCTCGGTCAGCAGCCAGCGCGCGCCAAACCCGATCGCCCACGAGGTATCGGTGTACACCTTGTAACCATCCTGCACCCACTGGAGGAATTTCGGCACGAGCTTGATGTGACCTGACACCCCGCCGCCGAAGTGCACGAGGTAGATCTTGCACCGCTTGCCGTACTTCTCCACGAGCGGAATGAAGTTGTTAATGTCGGAGTTACCGCCCGGGCTGGTGTGGAAGTGGAAGATGAGATCGTGCTTCTCGCACGCGTCGAAGCACTCGTCCGCCAGCGCCAGCGTCTCCTCGTCCCACGTCCCCGGGTCGGGGTTGCCGCCGAGCAGGAACGTCGTCTTGAGCGCGACCACGCGGGTCTCGCTCGCCAGCTCCAGGGCCTTCCGTGTCATGTCCGCGTTGCGCGGCAGGAACGAGACCCAGATCGCAGCCAGCACCCGGTCGTTGGCGGTGGCCGCGTCCATCACGACGTCGTTGAGGTCGAACGAGATCTCGTGAACGGGCACGCCGTAGTTCGACATGGTGAGCGCCCGCTCGATCTTGAATTCGTCCATGTGGTTCTTGATGAACTCGTTCGTGTTGCGATAGTCGTACACGGTCGGCTTGACCGGATGCTCCAGGTCGTAGAACTTCCACGGCGGTATCTCGCCGATGTGACAGTGCGCATCGATGATCTTCTTGGGGTGAGTCGTCATCCTCAGTCCTTTCCGAAGAGCTCGCGCGCTTGGGCGATGCG
>Ga0187777_10000691_pt1 | contig 22187 bp, 15 predicted proteins | sample 1015_Q2_SP5_10_M_FD_132416 | JGI IMG/M metagenome (GOLD analysis project Ga0187777, IMG submission 132416) | Tropical peat soil microbial communities from peatlands in Department of Meta, Colombia - 1015_Q2_SP5_10_MG | ecosystem: Environmental > Terrestrial > Soil > Wetlands > Peat | place... | reverse complement strand
GCAGATGGATTGGTTTCGACAATACCTTCGCCTGCTTGGGCGCGTTGGAATCCGCATTGAGCGCGACGGCCGCGAAGCCGGTGATGAACATGATCTTGATGTCGGGATCGAGTTCCGCCGCCCGGCGGGCAAGCTCGATGCCATCCATCTCCGGCATGACGATATCGGTGAGGAGCAGCTCGAACGGTTCCTCACGCAACCTATGATAGGCCGAGAGGCCATTGTCGTAGGAGGTTACGTCGAAACCGGCGTTCTGGAGAGCCTTGACCAGAAAGCGCCGCATATCGGTGTCGTCTTCAGCCAGCAGGATTTTGGACATTACTTACTCAACACACCCCGTCCGGCCGCCCCTGAGGCCGCCCAGCCAGCCGATTAAGACTTATGCCCGGTAAATAACGGGTGAACCGAAAGCATCACTTCACTTTGTGCCCTGATCATGAACAAATATAACGGAGTGTTAAAATTCGCCGACCGCAGAGGTGTCTGAAACCTATGGCCTCTTTTTATGAGTGAAATTCGCGACGAACTCGACCCGCCTTTTGAAGTTCTCGAGCCCAGGGCATGCCGGGGGCCGGTGCTGTTCAATTCCCCACACAGCGGCTCAACCTATCCGCGCGGGTTTCTGACGGCTTGCCGGCTCGATATTGCTACCTTGCGCCGCTCGGAGGACAGCTTTGTCGATGAACTGATCGCCGGCGTTGTCCGCCGCGGTTACCCCATGATGCGCGCGCATTTCCCGCGCTGTTTCGTCGATGTAAATCGCGAACCATATGAACTTGATCCCCGCATGTTCGACGGTCGGCTGCCTTCTTTCGCAAACACCCGTTCGATGCGCGTGGCAGGCGGCTTGGGAACTGTGGCCCGCGTGGTCGGTGACGCCCAGGAAATCTACGACCAGCGCATTCCGGTCGATGACGCGCTGAGCCGGATCGAAAGCCTCTATAAGCCCTATCATCGCGCCTTACGCCGACTGTTCACCCGCCTGCACCGGGATTTTGGTGCTGCCGTGCTTATTGACTGCCATTCGATGCCTTCCACTGCCGGGCACAAAGATGAGCGGCCCCGGCCTGAATTTGTGCTCGGCGATCGCTATGGGACCAGCTGTGTCGGAGTTGTGGCCGAGACGGTTGAAAAAACCCTGCGCTCGCTGGGCTATACGGTTAGCCGCAACAAGCCTTATGCCGGCGGTTTTATCACTGAGCACTATGGCAATCCGGCCGTAGGCCTCCATGCCATTCAGCTGGAGATCAATCGTGCCCTCTATATGGACGAGCGCCGGTATCAACGTTCGTCGACATTTGACCAGTTGGTCACGGATATCGAAACACTGGCCAGGCGTCTGGGTGAGATTCCCCTGGAGCAACTGCGCCCCTACCGCGCGGCTGCGGAATAGCATTCATTGAGAAAAAAGGGCCGCTCGCGAATGCAAGCGGCCCAAGTCTAGGGAGGAAACGCCCAAGGAGGGCAGCGGTAACTCTCGCTACCGCAGTGCAATAAGTTACATCGCGGCGCACAAAAATCAAGGTTTTGAGGGACATTTCCTATGCTCAATCTGCATATCTGCTTCCCGTTTTGGCCTATTCACGTGTAGCCTATGCGATTCCAGCCCCTTTGGAATCCTGCAGTGCAGCAGCAACTTGCCCCGGCCACCTCAGCGAGCCCGGTTGCCGCCGACCGGGCTCTCCGTTAGGCGGGCGGCATGTCGGCTATTGATTTCAGCAGCTTCGTCGACCAGCTCGCCAACGCATCAGGCGAAACCATCCTTCCTTTCTTTCGTACCGCACTCACGATCGAGAACAAGAAAGTTGGCGGCTTCGACCCGGTGACAGCTGCGGACCGTGCGGCGGAGCAGACCATGCGCGCCCTCATCCGCAAGCAGTTTCCCGGTCACGGAATCCTTGGTGAGGAATATGGCTCCGAGCACACCGATGCCGAATATGTGTGGGTGCTCGATCCGATCGATGGAACGAAATCTTTCATCGCCGGAATGCCGGTTTGGGGCACGTTGATCGGCTTGATGCGTTTCGGCGAACCGGTGTTCGGAATGATGAACCAGCCATTCACGCGCGAACGTTTCTCCGGTGACGGCGGTGCCGCACGTTATCGCGGGCCGGCAGGTAATCGAGAACTTCGTGTGCGCGAATGTGCTTCGCTTGCCGACGCAGTGATGTTCACAACGAGCCCGCTACTGATGAACCGCGGCGACCGGGCGGCTTTCGCCAAGTTGGAGGACAAGGTGAAACTCTCGCGCTATGGCGGCGATTGCTATCACTATTGCATGCTCGCGGCGGGACTGATCGATGTGATCGTCGAAACCGAAATCAAGCCGTACGACATTGTCGCGATTATTCCGATCGTTGCCGGCGCCGGCGGTATTGTCACAACGTGGGACAATGGGCCGGCGCAAGGCGGCGGGCGCGTGATCGTCGCAGGCGACAAGCGCGTCCATCAGGCCGCGCTGGAAATCCTGGCTCATTAGTATCGCGGCGTGCCTGGCACGAAAGCGTCGAATGCGGCCCAGAACTGATCGCGATATTGGTCTTGCTCTTGCAGGATCTCATGCTTCGCCCCGGCAATGATGAGATGACGGCCCGCGAGCAAATTTTGTCCAAACATTTCGATCGCCGACGTTGAAACAACTTCGTCGCGGCCGGCTGCAACCAAAAGGATGGGCTGGCGGATACTCGCTGAATAGGCGGGCTCAGCGAATTGCTTCATCTGCCGCAGAGCAGCGTCTGCCCACGCAACTGTTGGCGCGCCGAGGCCGAGAGCCGGTTCTTGCTCGAGTACCGCGGCGTTGCGTGCATACCGCACCGGATCCGAGGTAAGCACGTTGCCGGTGAAACTCTCTGTACCAGTCGCGGCGGAATCCCCCGTCGGGACGTAGGCACCACCGCGGCCAATAATGCGCATGAAGCGCGCAAGCGGTCCGGCAACGCCCGTGAGACGCCCGGACGGCAGCGCAATCATCGGCGCGGAACAGACGGTGCGCTCAAACCATCGGCTGCCATCGTGGCAGGCCCGTATCACGACCGCCGCTCCCATCGAGTGGGCGAGCGCGAAAAGCGGCGGCGGACAATCCGGTAACACCACTTGCTCCATCACCGCTTCGAGATCGGTGATGTAGTTGGAAAAATTGCGCACGTAGCCCTTGTGACGATCGGATAGCGCGCGGTCCGAGAGGCCCTGCCCGCGCCAGTCGAAAGTCGTCACTGCAAATCCGCGCGCGCGTAAATCGCGTACAGTTTCGAAATATTTTTCGATGAACTCGGCGCGGCCTTGCAATACGACGACCGTGCCTTTGCGGCCGGGCGGCGGCGCCCACCGCGCGAAACGCAAGTTAACCCCGTCTGAGGTTTTGATTGCGCCGGTCACCACGTTACCGGGAGCCGGGTTTGCAGGAATTGAAACGAGTTTCATGTGGCCGGAGAGTGGGGAGGCGCGGCACTGGCCTTATAGCAGGGTGGCAAGCGCGCTCAATCGCACGCCAAATATCGCGAAAATCTATTAAATATCAGATACTTATATTGGTATGCTATAACACTTGCGAGTGCAAGAACATGCTCCCATATCAGCGGTGCGCAGGCCATTTTGGCTGCGCACGGTTTGGTCTGGCCATTCGGCGGACCGCCGCATGTCGCTCAACAATGGAGGATATGCCATGCGAACTTTCGATCTTGCTCCCCTTTACCGCTCCACCGTCGGCTTCGACCGGCTGTTTTCGATGCTGGATGGCTTCGAAACCGCTCCAGGCTACCCGCCCTACAATATCGAGCGGACCGGTGAGAACGATTACCGTGTCACGGTTGCGGTAGCCGGCTTCGGTGAGAACGAGCTTGCGATCGAGGCAAAGGAAAACACGCTGACGATCAAGGGCTCCAAGCAGGTCAACGAAGAGCAGACCGGCGAAACGCTCTATCAGGGCATCGCTGCGCGCGCCTTCGAGCGCGTTTTCCAACTCGCCGACCATGTCCAGGTCAAGAGTGCGGGCCTGGAGAACGGGCTGCTGCACGTTGATCTCGTACGGGAAATCCCCGAGGCCAAAAAGCCGCGCCAGATCCCGATTGGGAATGGCAAAGCTAAGGCTCAGGTGGTCGACACCAAAGCCGCAGCCTAACGCCACTACGACCTAACGTATTGGCAGCGCCCCGGTATTCCGGGGCGCTTTCGTTTGCCCGCCCGCACGCAGGAATGGCCAGCTACGGGTTACACCCTGTTAACCGTGCCGGTGACGCAACGGCATTGCGCGAATGCCGTGTCCGTGGTCCTGTTCTTGCTTGATTTGGGAGGCCTGCCGCAACAAAAGGCAAAGTTCCACCCATTCCGGCGTGGACCGGTCTTGTGTGGCAAGGCAAAATTTGGCATGTTCTATTAGGACAGTATTACTGTCCTAATAGCGGCGGCCTCGGTGACGGCCTTTGAAGGCGAGGCAGACATCGGTGGTGCCCGACAGGTGCAGCCACGGGCGGCGACAAACCGGACAAGGTTGCCCCTTCTCGAGATCAGTTACGCGTTAGCCGCAGGCGGTCTGAGCTTGCGGACGAAGTGAGTGCGCCGGGACAACTTGCCGGCGAGGCAGGACGAGATGAGCGAGGAGAAGCGCAGCGTAGAATTGGCGGGACGCGGCTCAACTGCCGATCCCGGCACACCGCTCGCGCATGGTCTCTATGACCCGGCGCTCGACAAGGATTCCTGCGGCGTCGGCTTTATCGCCGACATCAAGGGACGCAAGTCACATCGGATCATTGATGATGGCCTGCGCATCCTCTGCAATCTCGAACACCGCGGCGCGGTCGGTGCCGACCCACGCATGGGCGATGGCGCCGGCATTCTTGTGCAGATTCCGCACAGGTTTTTCGCCAAGAAGACTGCCGAGCTCGGTTTCAAGCTGCCGGGTCCGGGCGAATACGCAGTCGGATATTTATTCATGCCGACCGACCCCAACTGGCGGCAGATCATTCGCGACATTTACGCAGAAGTGATCGCGCGCGAAGGCCTGACACTGCTCGGCTGGCGTGACGTCCCGACTAACAATTCGACGCTTGGTCAATCGGTCAAGCCAACCGAGCCCAAGCACATGCAAGTGTTCATCGGGCGCGGCAAGAAAAAGTTCTCCGAGGACGAGTTCGAACGCCGTCTTTACATTCTGCGCAAATCGATCTCGAACGCGATTTACCGCCGCCGTGACCGGCGTACATCGGGGTATTACCCGGTGTCGATCTCGTGCCGCACTGTCATCTATAAGGGCATGTTCCTGGCTGACCAGCTCGTCACGTACTATCCCGACCTGCACGACCCGGATTTCGAAAGCGCGCTCGCGCTCGTACACCAGCGGTTCTCGACCAATACGTTTCCGACCTGGTCGCTGGCTCACCCGTATCGCTACATCGCGCACAACGGCGAGATCAATACGCTACGCGGTAACGTGAACTGGATGGCCGCACGACAAGCGTCGGTGTCTTCACCATTGTTTGGCAAAGACATCAATAAGCTGTGGCCGATTTCCTACGAAGGCCAGTCCGACACGGCCTGTTTCGACAACGCACTCGAATTTCTCGTGCAGGGCGGCTACTCACTCGCTCATGCCATGATGATGATGATTCCCGAGGCTTGGGCGGGCAATCCGCTCATGGATGAGGAACGACGCGCTTTCTACGAATACAACGCCGCGCTCATGGAACCCTGGGACGGCCCGGCGGCAATTGCCTTCACCAACGGTCGGCAGATCGGCGCCACGCTTGACCGGAACGGTCTGCGCCCTGCGCGCTATTTCCTGACGCGCGACGACCGCATCATCATGGCCTCCGAAATGGGTGTGCTGCCCATTCCCGAAAAGGACATCATCAAGAAGTGGCGGTTACAACCGGGGAAAATGCTGCTCGTTGACCTTGACGAGGGCCGGCTTATTCCTGACGAGGAATTGAAGGCGACGCTCGCAAAAAGCCACCCCTACAAAGAATGGCTTGGACGAACACAGATCGTCCTCGAAGAGTTGCCCGGGACCGCCAACGAGGCGCCGATTTCGAATCTCTCGCTGCTCGATCGCCAGCAGGCCTTCGGCTACACCCAGGAAGATCTGAAATTCCTGATGACGCCGATGGCAACCACCGGTGAGGAAGCGGTCGGCTCCATGGGCAACGACACGCCGATCTCCGCGCTTTCGGACAAGCCCAAATCGCTGTTCACCTACTTCAAGCAGAACTTCGCGCAGGTCACCAATCCGCCGATCGATCCGATCCGCGAGGAGCTGGTGATGAGCCTCGTTTCGATCATCGGTCCGCGGCCAAATCTGTTCGATCTCGAAGGCGCGTCGAAGACCAAGCGCCTCGAGGTCCGCCAGCCGATCCTCACCAATGAGGACCTGGAGAAAATTCGCTCGATCTCCGAGATGAGCGGTGATCATTTCAAGTCGCGCACATTCGACATCACCTTCCCCGCCGAACACGGCACGGATGGCATGGGCTGGGCACTCGATGAATTGTGCGAACGCGCGGAAGAGGAAGTACGCAAGGGCTGCAACATCATCATCCTGTCGGACCGGAAGTCGGGCGCCGACCGTATACCAATTCCTGCGTTGCTCGGCTGCGCCGCCGTCCATCATCATCTGATCCGCAACGGACTGCGCACATCGGTCGGCATGGTGCTGGAGACCGGTGAGCCGCGCGAAGTACATCACTTTGCCTGCTTGGCGGGCTATGGCGCGGAAGCCATCAACCCGTACCTCGCCTTCGAGACGCTGATCGCCATGAAGAACGATCTGCCGCAGAAGCTCGAGGAAAAGGAAATCATCAAACGCTACATCAAATCAATCGACAAAGGGCTGCTGAAGGTGATGTCCAAGATGGGCATCTCCACCTATCAGTCGTATTGTGGCGCGCAGATCTTCGATGCCGTCGGGTTGCGGCAGGATTTCGTCGACAAGTACTTCACGGGGACCCAAACGCGCATCGAAGGCGTCGGCCTCGCGGAGATCGCGGAGGAGGCCGTGCGCCGCCATCGTGATGCCTTCAGCGATTCGCCGATCTATCGAACGATGCTCGACGTCGGCGGCGACTATGCGGTACGCGTTCGCGGCGAAGATCATGTCTGGACCGCCGAAACGGTGTCGCAGCTGCAGCACGCGGTTCGTGGGAATTCACAGGATCACTATCGCGCTTTTGCGCAGATCGTGAATGATCAAACCGAGCGCTTGCTCACCATCCGTGGCCTGTTCCGTATCAAGGAGGCCGCGGAAGACGGCCGCAAGTCGATCCCGATCGAGGAGGTTGAGCCGGCCAAGACCATCGTGCGCCGCTTCTCCACCGGCGCGATGTCGTTCGGCTCGATTTCGCGTGAGGCCCACACCACGCTCGCCATTGCTATGAACCGTATCGGCGGCAAGTCAAATACCGGCGAAGGCGGCGAGGAAGCCGACCGGTTCAAGCCGCTGCCAAACGGCGATTCCATGCGCTCGGCGATCAAGCAGGTTGCATCAGGACGTTTCGGTGTCACCGCCGAGTATCTCGTCAACTCGGACATGATGCAGATCAAGATGGCGCAGGGCGCAAAGCCCGGCGAAGGCGGTCAGTTGCCAGGACACAAGGTCGATAAAATCATTGCCAAGGTGCGCCACTCGACGCCCGGCGTTGGCCTGATTTCGCCGCCACCGCATCACGATATCTATTCGATTGAGGATCTCGCCCAACTCATCTTCGATTTGAAGAACGCCAATCCGGACGGTTTGGTGTCAGTGAAGCTGGTTTCCGAGGTCGGCGTTGGAACGGTCGCCGCCGGCGTGTCGAAAGCACGCGCCGATCACGTCACTATCGCTGGTTTTGAGGGTGGCACGGGCGCAAGCCCGCTCACCTCGATCAAGCATGCGGGCAGTCCATGGGAGATCGGCCTCGCCGAAACCCATCAGACCTTGGTGATCAACCGCCTGCGCGGCCGCATCTCGGTTCAAGTGGATGGCGGCATCCGGACCGGCCGCGACGTGGTAGTGGGCGCCCTGCTCGGTGCCGATGAATTCGGATTCTCGACCGCCCCGCTGATCGCGGCCGGCTGCGTCATGATGCGGAAATGTCACTTGAACACCTGCCCGGTCGGGGTCGCAACGCAAGATCCGGTCCTGCGCAAGCGCTTCAAGGGCCAGCCTGAGCACGTCATCAACTATTTCTTCTTTGTTGCGGAGGAAGTGCGCGAATTGATGGCCGAACTTGGCTTCCGCACCTTCGACGAGATGGTTGGACAGATGCAGATGCTCGATCGCCGCAAGCTGGTGGAGCACTGGAAGGCCAAAGGCCTCGACTTCTCCAAGCTGTTCATGAAGCCGCCGGTAGACAAAGGCACGGCTATCTATAAGTGCGAGCCGCAGGACCACAAGATCAAGGATATCCTCGACCGCAAACTGATCGCGGAATCGCAAGCCGCGTTTGACCGCGGTGCACCGGTGCGCCTGCAGACCGCGATCCGCAATACCGACCGCGCGTGCGGTGCCATGCTCTCAGGCGAGGTGGCCAAGCGCTACGGGCATGAGGGCTTGCCGGATAGCACCATCCACGTGCGTTTCACGGGCACCGCCGGACAAAGTTTCGGCGCCTGGCTCGCGCGTGGCGTTACTTTCGAACTCGACGGCGATGCCAACGACTACGTCGGCAAGGGGCTTTCGGGTGGGCGCCTGATCATCCGGCCGCCGGCTGACGCGGGGATCGTCCCCGAAGAATCCATCATTGTCGGCAATACCGTGCTGTACGGCGCGATCGAGGGCGAATGCTACTTCCGCGGCGTTGCCGGCGAGCGCTTCGCTGTGCGCAATTCTGGCGCCATAGCCGTGATTGAAGGCGCGGGCGACCACTGCTGTGAATACATGACAGGCGGTGTCGTGGTGTTGTTGGGCCGCACCGGCCGCAACTTTGCCGCCGGTATGTCGGGCGGCATCGCTTACGTCCTGGATGAGGATGCAACCTTTAAGACACGCTGCAACCTGGCGATGGTCGAACTCGAGCCGGTGCCCGAAGAAGAGCAGGTCGCCGAACAGGAATTCGGCCACTACAACGATCTGGAAAGCCACGGCCGCGTCGACGTGATGTCGGACCTGACCACCAAGGATGCCGAGCGGTTGCATCTGCTGATTTCGAACCACGCCCGCTATACCGGCTCCAAACGCGCCGCCGAAGTCCTTGCCAATTGGGATCACTATCGCCGGCTGTTCCGCAAGGTGATGCCGGTCGAATACCGCCGCGCGCTCGCAGAGATGGCAAAGGAGAAAGCCGCCACGATGCAGGCTGCGGAATAGGTATGGGTAAGGTCACCGGATTTCTCGAGATCGAACGCGAGGATCGCGACTATCAGCCGGTCCCGGAGCGCGTAACGCATTGGCACGAATTCGTCCTGCCGCTTCCGGAAAAGGAGCTTCGCGATCAGGCAGCGCGCTGCATGGACTGCGGCGTGCCTTATTGCCACGGCACCAGCCGGATCACCGGCGCACCCACCGGCTGCCCGGTAAACAACCAGATTCCTGACTGGAACGACCTGGTTTATCGCGGGCACTGGGAAGAAGCCGCCCGCAATTTGCATTCAACCAATAATTTCCCGGAATTCACCGGCCGGATCTGCCCGGCGCCTTGCGAAGCATCTTGCACGCTTAACATCGAGGAGAACCCGGTCACTATAAAGACGATCGAATGCGAGATTGCGGATCGGGCAATTGCGCAAGGCCTCAAGCCGGACAGGCCGCAACGCAAGACCGGAAAAAAGGTGGCCGTTGTCGGCTCGGGCCCTGCGGGCCTCGCTTGCGCGCAGCAGCTCGCCCGTGCCGGACATGAGGTACATGTCTACGAACGTTGGGCAAAGGCCGGCGGTTTGTTGCGTTACGGGATCCCCGACTTCAAGATGGAAAAGATTCACGTCGATCGCCGTGTCGAGCAGATGCAGGGCGAAGGCGTTGTCTTTCACTACAACGCCCATGTCGGCGTCAACATCCCGGCTGACAAGCTCGCCAGAGAGCACGACGCAGTCGTGCTCTCTGGCGGCAGCGAGAAATCGCGCGATTTGCCGATACCGGGCCGTGAACTCAAGGGCATCCATTTCGCCATGGATTTTCTGCCACAGCAGAACCGGCGCGTGAGCAACGAGCCGCAAGGCGACGTCGAACCAATCCTCGCCAAAGGCAAGAAGGTGGTCGTGATCGGCGGCGGCGACACAGGTTCCGACTGCATCGGGACCTCGATCCGGCAAGGTGCGGTCTCCGTCACCAATTTCGAGATCATGCCACAGCCGCCCGAGCATGAAAACAAAATGCTCACCTGGCCGGACTGGCCTCTCAAGCTTCGCATTTCCTCAAGTCACGAGGAGGGTGTCACACGCGAATTTGCCGTGCTGACACTAAAATTCACTGGTGAGAACGGTCAGGTGAAGAAACTGCACTGCACCCACGCGGACGCGAAGTTCAAGCCAGTGCCGGGCACCGAATTCGAAATCGAAGCCGATTTGGTGCTGCTTGCGATGGGCTTCGTTCACCCCGTGCACGAAGGCATGCTCAAGGCGCTGAACGTGGCTCTCGATCAGCGCGGAAATGTCAGTGCCGACACAAACGCCTATCAGACTTCTGTGTCGAAGATCTTCGCCGCCGGCGATATGCGGCGGGGCCAATCGCTTGTGGTGTGGGCGATCCGTGAAGGCCGCCAGGCCGCGCACGCTGTCGATAAATTTCTGATGGGATCAACGTTGCTGCCGCGCTGATTTGCCTTGTCAGCGGAAGGAGCCAAATGAACTCCCGCCGAAAATCCCTCGCGGCGGACGGGGTACATCGTCGCGCCTCTGTGGCTGTGGCTGCGGCGCCTTCGGCTTGGCGGCATCGTTTTGCGTGGTCTTGCCGCCAACGCCGCTCTTCGGGGGCGTAGCTGCAGCTTCCGGTTTGGCGCTCGGTGTCTCAGCCGGTGCAGACGCCAAGGCGCCCGCCGGTGCAGCAGCAACAGGCGGAGCGTTGGCATCGTTTCCACGCTGTAAGACAAAATCATCTGCGCGCCCTGGAGGCGCGGGCAGCGGCTCACCCTTAACCAAAACGCGGGCCGCGACAGCATCCCCATGCGGAGAGCTGGTTGCGGCGCCACCCAGCAATTCGTCAGAATGGGCAGGGGTCATAGTCAAAGGCACCACAGGTCCGGCAACCGGACGCGCCGCCGGCTTTCCATCCGGCGTAACGGGCGCCAGCGGACCGGAGGGCAAAGCGACCGGTGTCACACGACTGTTCATTTGGCGGCGGATTTCGCGCTCGACGTAGTGAGCGAGCTTGAGCGCACCGTTCTTTGTGAAGAAAACGCCATCGCTTGAACGCAGGCGGCGCATCTGACCTTCGTAGTCCGGGCCGAAGTTCGAATACTTGCCGGTTTCGTCGACGAAGCCGTCCCAGATGTCGATATAGATCACGCCGGCACGTTCCGCGCGGGCACGATAAAGATCATTGAGATAGGCAGCGTCTGCCGTGGACTTCGTGCCACGAATCGAGGGTAGGCCGACCCAGAACACCGGCACGCCTTTGCTCTTGAGTGCCGCGATCGTCTCATCAATGCGCTTCGAATAGATTTCCGCCCATTGGTCGGCGCGGAATTCGATGACACCCGTTGCTTTTTTTCCCGGCTGCGGTTCGGATGTAACAATACCCTGCTCCTGATCGTCAGTCTGATCCTTGGTTTGCGCATCTTTGTTTGTTGCGGCTTTGTCCGTCTGACCCTTGTCTTTCTTTTTATCGGCATCCTTGGCAAGGTCGCGCTCGCGGATATTCTGACGATCGCTGACACCAAGCATCATGACCACATAGTTCGCTTTTTCTTGCGTCAACGTATCGCGCGCGACGTGCCACCAATCGAGGTCGCCCTTTTGCTCGTAGCGCAAAAGCCCTGAATGAACTTTGTTCTTGCGAACAACGGCTATTTCCGGCGAATCGACAAAAGTTTCTTCCAGACCGTAAGCAAGCCAATCGGCCATTCCGTCGCCCAGCACCACAATTGATGTCGTCGGCGTCACCGGCTCGGCCTTAGGATCCGGCTTGCGCGGCGGCGGCGCGTGCGAATTATCAACCTGAGGCTGTTCGAGACTGTTGTCGTACGGCTGACGGCTGCCGCCGCCAAAAAACCCGCCAAACCCGCCGAAGACACCACCACGAGACGGCCTCAGAAACGGAAAGCGATCGTCACGGAATTGCGCCTGCGCAGGCGATGTAACGGCGACTTCAATGGCAATGACACCGGCACAATCGGCCGCCCCTAAAATAATTGCTGCGACCAGCCAGCGAGAAATCCGGTTTGTGACAAACATGCTGATCGCCATGACCTTAACGAAGGTTCGGAGCCGGGCCGTGCGGCCTGCCTATCGTCACCATGGACCAATAGCGCCTCAAAAATGTCAACTCAAAGGTCACTACAAGACTATCCTTAACGCGCGCGCAACTGGTCCAGAATACCTGCGGAGGCAAAACCGTCGGGAATTCGGCCACTTTTAGCCTGGAAATCGCGAATTGCGGCACGGGTTTTGAGACCAAGCTGACCGTCGGGCTCGCCCACATCGTACCCATGACGGGCCAGCAATTGTTGCAGTTCCAATCGCTCCGTACGCGACAGGACGCGCTCGTATCGTGGCCAATCTTGCGCGAAGGGAGCACCGCCGCGCAGCCGGTCGGCCAGATGTCCGATCGCCAGGGCATAAGCCTCGGCCGGGTTGTATTTCATGATGACGCTGAAATTCGTGAGCATCAGGAAGCCCGGTCCTTGAATGCCCGCCGGCACCAGGAGGAATGCAATGCTGTCAGGCCGAGGAAGCGGGTGACCGTTCGGTCGCCTGATTCCCTGTTTCTCCCATTCCCGAATGCTCATGGGACGCTTGTGATCGGACAACAGGAAATTGAACGTTGCGGGCACGACGACCTCGTAACCCCAGGCCTCGCCCGTGACCCAACCGTCCCTTTTTAGATTGTTTGCGGTTGATGCGATGATGTCGGGCACCGAATCGACGACGTCACGGCGGCCATCACGGTCGAAATCAACGGCGTATTTCTTGAAAGCGGTCGGCATGAACTGGGTCGGGCCGAAAGCTCCCGCCCATGAGCCGATCAACCGATCAGGTCGGATGTCGCCGCGCTGAAGTATCTCAAGCGCGGACAGGAATTCCTCCTGGAAATAGCCCTGTCGGCGGCCGATGCACGCGAGCGTCGCGGTGGAACGCACAACCGCACGATCGCCAGTTATCGCACCATAGTTGGTTTCAACGCCCCAAATCGCGGCGATCGTGTAGCGATCGACGCCGTAGGTGCGCTCAACCGCATCGAAGGCGCCGCGATATTTTTCGAGCAACGCGCGACCCTGCTCGATGCGTTCATTGGTGACGAGGACGTCGAGATAATCCCAAAACGATTTGGTGAATTCTGGCTGATTGTCCAAGAGATCCATGATTCTCAGGTCGGGCGTAAGCGATGCGGTGTATGTCTGGAATACGCTCCGCGAAACACCGCGCCGTGCCGCTGCCGGCCACAATCGCTCGATGCAGGTGTGAAAATTTGCCGCCGCGGCGCGAATGGCTTCGGCCGTCATCAGTGGATGGCCAGAGGAACCCGATTCGCCGCTCCACTCAGTGGTCGGTTGACCGCTCGGCGAAATAGCGCCAGTGACGCCCAAATAGCGGTCATCGCGCGCGTCTTGTCCAGCCGCTACGCCGCCGCCGGTCGCCAAAAGACCAGCCACAATCAAAATGACCCAAGCTTTGCGCATCCGGGTCCCTGTCACTACCAAATACCCCCTATGTATGGGCGTTCGGATATCATTTCAGCGGCGTTAATGCTGTACTTTCTTTCTTTAGGTCACATCTGGACCCCGTCCTAAACCCGTGCTTTCTGCCGCCTAGACGACCTCGCGACTCACGTGCCATTAAAAATTTTCGCATGACCCGCATCCGTAAAGCCATATTTCCCGTGGCCGGCCTCGGAACCCGATTCCTGCCGGCAACCAAGGCCATGCCGAAGGAGATGCTGCCGGTGGTGGACCGGCCCCTCATCCAGCACGTCGTGGATGAGGCGCGTCAGGCCGGCATCGAGCACTTCATCTTCGTTACCGGTCGCAACAAGAGTGTGATTGAGGATCATTTCGATCGCCAGTTCGAGCTTGAGTTGACCTTGACCGAGCGTGGCAAGAAAGCCGAACTCGCCCTGCTCTCGGAAAATCTGCCCGAGGCGGGAACCGTGAGCTTCACCCGCCAACAATCGCCGCTTGGATTGGGCCACGCAATTTGGTGCGCGCGGGAACTGGTCGGGCACGAGCCGTTTGCACTGCTGTTGCCCGATGTGCTTGTGCAGCATTCGCGCGGCTGCCTTGCACAGATGATCGACGCCGCCAAGGACCTTGACGGTAATGCCAACATCATCGCCGTCGAGGAAGTGCCCAAGGAGCGCGTCCATATGTATGGGGTCGTCGGCGTCGGCCCTCCCAAGGGCAAGGCCTTCACCATCACCAAAATGATCGAGAAGCCGAAGGCGAGCGAGGCACCTTCGAATCTTACTATCACCGGCCGCTATATCTTGCAGCCGCAGATCTTTGAACTGCTGGAAAAACAGGCGGCGGGTACGGGTGGCGAAATACAGCTTACCGACGCGATGGTGGCACTCTCACGCACGCAACCCTTCTACGGATTTAAATTCGCCGGCCGTACTTTCGACTGCGGTTCAAAGATTGGTTTTCTTGCTGCCAACGTGGCGTATGGATTGGAGCGCGCTGATATCGCGCCTGAGTTGCGTTCTGAAATACGCCGGCTTCTCGGCGAGAAGTGACTGTGGCTAACGAGGCGTTGATCGGCCTGCTGTCGGCGCTTTTACGATTCAAATCCAGCCCTTGAGCTCGCGCGTGACAATGTCACGGATCACCGCCATGCCGCCTGGTGTATCGTTGAGGCAGGGGATGGCGGCGAAGTTTTTGCCGCCCGCTTTGCGGAAGACGCTGGCGTTTTCCATCGCGATCTCTTCCAGCGTCTCGAGGCAATCGGCAGCAAAGCCCGGCATGACAACCGCGATATTTTTTACACCGCGTTCGGCCAGTGATTTGATCGTCACATCGGTATAAGGCTTGATCCATTCAGCCGTGCCAAATCGCGACTGAAAGGTCATGATCAAGCGCTCGTCCGTCAATTTAAGTTTCTTGCGCAGGAGCGCCGTCGTTTCGGTGCATTGCTTGAGATACGGATCGCCTTTGGCGACATAGTCCTCGGGCATGCCATGATAAGAGGCCACGATCACTTCCGGCTTGAAGTCGAGTTTCGTAACCGCCGCGTTGACCGAAGCTGCCAACGCGTCGATGTAAATCGGCTCGGCGTAGTAAGGCGCGGCAATCCGCAAAGTGGGCTGGAACCGCATTCGCCTTAGCGTGCGGAAGGCCTCATCGCACACGGTCGCCGTCGTTGCCGCAGCATATTGTGGATAAAGTGATACGATGAGGATTCGCTCGCAATTTTGCGCGACGAGCGCCTCCAGCCGCAAGCGGATCGATGGCTTCCCATAGCGCATCGCCCAATCAACGCGGATGCGCTTGTCGATCTTGTCCAGCATTTCGTCGAGCTTATCGGACTGCGAGCGCGTGATGGTTTTCAATGGAGATTCGTTGCGCTCTCTGTTCCAGATTTTGTCATAGTCACGGCCTTTGCGGCCCGGGCGAACCGTTAAAACGATCAGATTGAGGATCAGCCACCACTTCAGACGATTTTCTTCGATCACGCGACGATCGGAGAGAAATTCCTTCAGATAGCGCCGCATCGCCCAGTAGCCTGTCGAGTCGGGCGTGCCGAGATTGACGAGCAGGACACCGATGCGGCCGCCCGCAACCGGAACGGCTTCTCGGCTCATGGTTTGCGCTCGTCGGCGATCAGCTTGCCGTCATTCGGCAAAGTACCCGGCGCCATCAGCTTCACGGAACCTTTGAGCTTGGTAATCGAATGCAAGGTTTCGGCGATTGCAGATTCGAGGCCGGCGTCGGGCGGGGCGCACTCCGCAAGCAAGGTCATCGTGTCCTGCTCGGCGCAACGATCGACCACCAAACGGAGGCGTTTGAGCTCAGGATGGCGCGCGGCTATAGCGGCTACCTGCTTGGGATGCACGAACATGCCTTTCACTTTCGCCGTCTGGTCGGCGCGCCCCATCCAGCCCTTGATTCGTGCATTCGTGCGCCCGCACGGTGAGACCCCGGGGATCAGCGCCGAAAGATCGCCGGTGCCCAGGCGAATCATCGGATAGTCGGGATTGAAAGAAGTAACGACAACTTCTCCCACTTCGCCATCGGGCACGAGGTCGCTGGTTCCGGGCCGCACGATTTCGACAATTACCGTCTCATTCACAATCATGCCTTCGCGCGCTTCGCTTTCGTAGGCAATGATGCCGAGCTCGGCGGTCGCATAGCATTGCAGCACGGCGACACCGCGATTGCCAAGCTCCTCGCGCAGCGAGGCTGGCAGAGCCGCGCCCGAAACAAGGCCGCGCTTGATGGAGGATGCGTCCTTGCCCGTCTTTTTGGCCGAATCAAGCAGGATCTTCAGGAAATCCGGCGTGCCGGAATAGCCGGAAGGTCTGTACTGGGCGATAGCTTCGAGCTGTTGCTCGGTATTGCCCACACCACCGGGAATAACCGCGCAACCAAGCGCACGCGCGCCGGACTCAAAAATGACTGCGCCAGGCGTAAGATGATAGGAAAACGAATTGTGCAGGATATCGCCGCTGCGAAATCCCGACGCGTACAGCGCGCGCGCCGCGCCCCACCAATCCGCGCCCTCACCCTCCGGTTCGAAAACGGGTCCCGGCGACATCAGCAGACGCCGCGCTTTATTTGGCGCAACGACGTTGAGCCCGCCGAACGGCGGATTTTCCTTCTGCAGCGCGGCAATTTCGGCTTTGCGCAGAACTGGCACTCCCGCCAATGCCGCACGCGAGTTTACCGACTTTGCATCGACCCCAGACAGGTGCCTTGCCCAGCCTGGCGCGGTTGCCGCACGCGCAATAACGTCGCCCAGGTGCGCAAACTGTTCACGCTCGCGCAAAGCAGGATCACGGGTTTCCAAAGCGTCGTAGTATTCAGGCATGACTTACGCCAGCCACCTCTTGCGCCGGCGATAGTGCTTGCCTTCCCGGAAAGATTTGCGCCGGCCTTCGGAAATGCCGAGGTAGAATTCTTTCACGTCTTCGTTTTCGGCCAAGGCCTTGGCCTCGCCGTCCATCACGACACGACCGTTTTCAAGAATATACCCGTAGCGCGCGAAACGCAGCGCCATGTGAGTGTTCTGCTCCGCCAGCAGAAAGGAGACGCCTTCCTTCTCGTTGAGGTCCCTTACGATGCCGAAAATTTCCTCGACGACCTGCGGTGCAAGTCCCATTGAAGGCTCGTCGAGCAGGATCATTTTCGGGCGCGACATAAGCGCACGGCCAAGGGCGCACATTTGTTGCTCACCGCCCGAGGTATACCCTGCAAGCGAATTATTTCGCTCGCTGAGTTTCGGAAAATAGGAATAAACCAGCTCCAGGTCACGTTTTATAGCGGCATTGCCGTCGCGTCGCGTAAACGCACCCGTAAGCAGGTTCTCCTCGATCGTGAGGTGGCCAAAACATTGACGGCCCTCCATCACCTGGATGCAGCCGCGCCGCACCAATTCATTAGGCGAGAGATCCTGGACTTCGGCGCCTTCGAACACGATCGAGCCTTTGGTAACGTCGCCCCGCTCGGCATGCAGCAGATTTGAAATCGCCTTCAGTGTCGTGGTCTTGCCGGCGCCATTGGCTCCGAGCAGCGCCACAATCCCGCCTTTTGGCACCTCGAGCGAGACGCCCTTGAGCACCAGGATGACGTGATCGTAGATCACCTCAATATTGTTGACCGAGAGAATGCGCTCGCTCTGCGCGGTGGGCGCCGGATCTGTTCGCTCGACGGCAGACATCGGCTGTCACTCCACTGAAAAACCTCTCCCCGCGAACGGGGAGAGGCCTTTTTCGTTCCAGGCTTGTTTTACGATGACTTGTCGCAGCCCTCAGTGCGCTTCGGCCAGCCGGTGTTTTTCTCAACATATTCGTCGGCCGCTTGCTGGAGCAGAGGACGCACCTTGTCCTTCATGGGCTGGATCCAATCAGAGATCTTAACCCACTTGGTGCCATCCCACTGCTGCATGTAGGCCGGCCCGTGGCCGTTGTGGTCCGTGCAGTTCACACCGGCGATCGGCGCCCCGAATTCCGGCAAGCCGAGCTCCTTCCAGCGCGCCTCGCTTATGCTGAGCGACTCAAGGCCGCGACGGACATCTTCGCCGGTCACGACCTTCTTGCCCGAAAGCTTCTGCGCGTTGCGGATCGCTTCCGCGACCAGCACCGAGTTATAGACGCCGCGGTTGTAGAAATTTTCCGCGAACTTGTCCTTCTCGACCTGGCTCTTTCCCTTGTCCACGACGTACTTCTTGATGTCCTGGAGGGCCGGGTAGTTTGCGCCAAGGCCATTGATGTTGAGCGACAGATAGCCCTTGGCTTCTTGACCACCACCACGCCCATCATCGTCGCTGCCTGACCACCAGATTCCGACGAAATGATCCATCGGGAAGCCGCCCTCAGCCGCACGTTTGACCGCGGTCGGATTCATGGCACCCCAGCCCCACATGATCATCCAGTCCGGACGATCGCGGCGCACGGCGAGCCATTGCGCTGACTGGTCTTGCATCTCCTTGCCGGCGACGGAGTATTCCTTCACCGTGAAGCCATAGTCTTTGGCAAATTGCTGCAACAGCGGCAGCGGCTCGCGGCCATAGGGGCTTTCCAGGAAGATAAAGCCGATAGTCTTTCCCTTGAGCTTGTCGAGACCGCCTTCCTTGCCGCCGATGTACCGCATGACCATCGACAAGCCATCCCAATAGGTCGCGGGGGGATTGAACACCCACGGGAACTTGTCACCCACGGCCGATGCTGACAGACCGTAGGCCATTGAAAGAATCGGAACCTTGTCAACCGCTGCTTTCGGGATCACCTGCAGCGTGATGCCCGTCGAGTACGGATTGACGACAGTCGGGTTCTTGCCCTTGATCGATTCCCAGCACTCGACACCCTTCTTGGTGTCGTACCCAGTCTCGCACTCCTCGACATTGATTTTGACGCCGCCGATTCCGCCATCACGCTCATTGAGCATGGTCAGGTAATCGTGCATCCCATTGGCGATTGGAATACCCGAGCCGGCATAGGGACCTGTGCGATAGGTCAGCAGCGGCACATAGATGTCTTGTGCTTGTGCCCGGTCGGCGAGCATAGCGGCTCCCAGCAAGCTGCCGCAGGCCATACCAACCAGCAAATGTCTTGCCTTCATCGTAATTCCTCCCTTTTCGTCCGCGCCGAGCGAGGCGCGCCTCTGGTTTCTACGTTCGCCTGACCCGGGATCCCCGGCAGGCGGTTTCGGAGCCATGGCAGGTGCCATGGTCGGAAATTGGGTCCTATCTTGCACCATCAGTAGGGAAACGGCCACACCCTCAACTTTTGTTTACCGATCTGCCACAACCGCGCCAGCCCCGCAGGCTCTGCGATCAGGAAGAGCACAATCAATCCGCCTGTGATCATGAATGTCATGTGCTCAACAGTCGCTGCATGGAGGGGCAACCCGAGTTCAGGTGGTACGAAGCGTAAAATGATCGGCAGGATGTAGATCAGTGCCGCGCCCAGGAACGAGCCGAGCAGGCTGCCGAGGCCACCAATGATGATCATGAACAGGACCGTAAAGCTCTCATTGATCGAGAAAACTGTCGATTCTGCGCCGCCGTACCAGAGGAACACCAGCAACGCTCCGGCAACGCCGCAATAAAAGGACGAAACCGCAAAGGCGAGCAATTTGGTGGGTAGCAGGCGAATGCCCATAAGCTCGGCGGCGATGTCCATGTCACGTACGGCCATCCACATACGGCCAATACGGCCATGGATGATATTCGAAGCGATCCAGGTCATTACCGTAACGATCATGAGCACGATCAGATATCGCGTTTCAGCGCTGGCGCGCGGCCCTGTTACGATGACGCCGAACAATTCACGTTGCGGCACCTCGATTGCCGCCGACACATTGTAGTTATAGAGCCAGGGAATTCGGATGAAGCACCATTCAAGGAAGAACTGCGCGGCGAGCGTCGCAATCGCCAGATAAAAGCCTTTGATGCGCAGTGACGGAAGACCAAACAGGGTACCGACCGCGGCGGAAAAAAACCCGGATGCGATAACCCAGATGATGATGTTCACGTTCGGAAAAATCGTAGTCAACTTGTAGCAGGCATAGGCGCCGACGCCCATGAACGCGCCGGTGCCAAGCGACAGTAGGCCGGTGTAACCAGTGAGCAGATTGAGTCCGATGGCTGCGAGCGAGAAGATCAGGAATGGCGTCATTATCGCATTGATCAGGAAGTCATTATGCGTCAAGGGAATGAAAACATAGGCAATCGCCAGGATAATCGCGATACCGACGCGATCCTGCAGAATCGGAAAAATCGCCTGATCGCTGGCGTACGATGTCTTGAACTGGCCGGCCTCGCGGTAAAGCATTCTCACACTCGCTCGATGATGCGTTCGCCGAACAAGCCTTGCGGGCGGAACAACAGAAATATCAGCGCGATCACGAACGCGAACCACGCGTCGGTGCCCCCGCCGATCAATGGACCCCAATAGAACTCCCACAGTTTTTCACCAACACCGATGATCAGGCCGCCAACGATCGCGCCGGGGATAGACGTCAGGCCGCCCAGGATGAGAACGGGCAATGCCTTGAGAGCTATGATGTCGAGTGCAAAGGAAACATCCGAACGCGCACCCCACATTATGCCGGTGACCAGCGCCACCAGTCCGGCGGCGAACCAGACGATGACCCATATTTGTTCAAGTGAAATGCCAACCGACAGAGCCGCCCGGTGGCTGTCCGCAACCGCGCGCAATGCGCGGCCGATTCGAGTCTTGGAGAAAAAGACCGCCAGCCCCGCCACCATGACCGACGCGATGATAGCGGCGGCGATATCGAGTTTCTGTAAGGAGATCACGCCGCCAAGCGCTTTGTAGGTAATGGTCCCCTTCGGAATGTAGAGATCGTCGGTAATCATGACCTTGGGATCGCCGCCGAACACAAACTCCCCGAACCCGATAAGGAAGTAGGTCAAGCCAAATGTCGCCATAAAGAGAATAATGTCCGGCTGGTTGACCAGCGGACGCAGCACGACCCGCTCCACCGCAAATGCCAGCGCGAACATGACTGCAATGGTGAGAGCGAGCGCAAGAAAGGCGGGTATACCGGCATTGTATAGGCCGACCAGCGTTAGCGCGGCGAAAACCACCATGATACCTTGCGCGAAGTTGAACACTCCTGAAGCCTTGAAGATCAGCACAAAGCCGAGCGCGATCAGCGCATAAAGCATGCCGCCGACAATGCCCTCCCACAGCGTTTGGGCAAACAAATCCGGCGCCGTGGCCATTTGGACAAAGGGGTCAAAGAAGATCTGGTAAAGCCATCCCATCGCCAACCTCAATGCGCCACGCCGAGATAAGCATCGATCACGGCTTGATCGCGCTTCACATCGTCCGGCGCGCCGTCAGCAATCTTGATTCCGTGGTCAAGCACCACCACTCGGTCGGACAAGTCCATCACCACGCCCATGTCGTGCTCGATCAATGCGATCGTGGTGCCGTAGTAGTCGTTTGCATCGAGCACAAAACGTGACATGTCCTCTTTTTCCTCGAGGTTCATGCCCGCCATCGGCTCGTCGAGCAAAAGCAATTCCGGTTCCATCGCGAGCGCGCGTCCAAGTTCAACCCGTTTCTGCAAGCCATAGGGAAGCCGGCCAACCGGTACCCGCCGGATTTCCTGGATCTTCAGAAAATCAATGATCTCCTCGACACGGTGACGGTGTTCGACCTCCTCGCGCATAGCGGGTCCGTAGCGCAGCAACTGCCAGAAGAAGTTCGAATGCATTTTCAGGGTGCGGCCGGCCATGATGTTGTCGAGTACGGTCATCCCGCGAAACAAAGCCACGTTCTGAAAGGTACGCGCGATTCCGCCATAAGCCGCTTCATGCGGACGCATTTTTGTCCGCGTTCGGCCCTTGAATGTTATGCGGCCCTGCTGCGGGTGATAGAAGCCGTTGATGACATTGAGCATCGACGTCTTGCCGGCGCCGTTTGGCCCGATGATGGCGCGGAT
>Ga0187777_10000689_pt1 | contig 22234 bp, 15 predicted proteins | sample 1015_Q2_SP5_10_M_FD_132416 | JGI IMG/M metagenome (GOLD analysis project Ga0187777, IMG submission 132416) | Tropical peat soil microbial communities from peatlands in Department of Meta, Colombia - 1015_Q2_SP5_10_MG | ecosystem: Environmental > Terrestrial > Soil > Wetlands > Peat | place... | reverse complement strand
TGGTCTTCGGATCGAGCGAGACGAGCGAGCTCGACAGCGCGGCGGTGATCCAGATGCGGCCGTCGCTCGTCTGCGCCATGCTGTGCGGACCGTGCTTGCCGGTGAAGATACCGATCGGGAGTTGCAGTCCAACGAAGGTTCCCCCAACCGGAAGATCGACGTCGGGCAGCGCGAGCTTCTCGATCTCGTGCGTCTTGCGGTCGAGCACCCACACCACGTCGTGCCCCTCGTCGATGCCGTAGAGCTTGTCGTCCTCGCCAACGCCGGTATCGTGGATGAACGAAAGCCCGTCGCCGACGAGCCATTCCTCGATCCTCGAGCGCGAGAGCTCGGGACTCGCATCATAGGTCTCGATGGCTTTCACCGGCTGCCCGTTGAAGCCCTTGAACATGGTGTTGCTGATCGCGCGCGCTTCGCCGTAGGTCACCATCGCCGCATAACCTTCCATGCGCCGCACGGTCTGCTTCCACTCGTCCTCGGTGCGTGTCCGGCGCGTCAGCGAATTGCCCTGCTGATGGCAGTAGTTGCATTGGCTTACGAAGGTCTCCTTGATCGCCTTGTTCGGGAAGTCGAGCATTGCCGCGTGCGCCGACGCCGGCAGCGAGTCGGAGAGCTCTTCGGGAGAAGCGAGCTTCTCCGCCGCGAAGTCGACGGTCGAGGAATCGGTGGCGCGCACAGCGAGGGTTCTCTCGACATCCTTGAAATACGGCGTGCGTGCGCGAAGCGTCAGGTTCCCCGCGAACGACGTCTGCAATGTGTAGCGGCCATCGGCTCCGGTGAAGACTGTTTCCTTGCGGTTCTTGGGCTCGTTGAACGCGGTCACCATGGCGCCGAAAATGGGGCGGCCGTCCGTCGTCGCGACCGTGCCTGAGAGCGTTGCGGCGTGAATGCCGGGCACGAACAGGCTAGCGATCAGGATCATCAAGGCCGGGGGCAAATGTCGTGTAGGTTTCATAGGTACAGCCGTTCTAGCCGCCATGTTAGTTTGGTAGCGTCGAAGCGCTCGCCGGATCGATGAGGATCTTGGCGTGTTTCTCCGGATCGCCGAGTGCGCTGAACGCGGCATCCACACCTCCGAGGCCGACGGTCCCGGTGATCAAAGGTGCGCAATGGAGCCTACCCTCGGCGATCGCGTGCAGGGCGTCACGGTACTCGAGCGGCGTGTAGGCGAAGGCGAACCGAAGATCGATTTCCTTGTTGATCGCGACCGAGGGCTCGATGTGGTCGGTCTTGGTGCACACTCCGGCGACGACCACGCGCGAAAGCAGCGGCGCTCCGTCGATGATGTGTTGCAGCACGCCGGGCACACCGACGCACTCGAAGATCACCGGCTTCTTCGGCTCCAGGCCGAGCTTGTCGGCGAGCCGCCAGGTGTGCCACCACGGCACCGGAAGCTTGCCGAGCTTCTCGCGCGTGTCCATGATGAGCGACAGGGCGCCGGTTACATCGCCGAGGAACCCGTAGTCCTTCCAGCTCGCGAACGGGGACACCTTCGCCGGGTCGACGACGACGTCGGCGCCACACTTCTGGGCGAGCGCGCGCCGGCCGGAAGAGAAGTCGCTGGCGATGATCGTCTTCACACTTGCCGCTTTGAGCACACAAATCACGCCTAAGCCCACTGGCCCGCAGCCGATGACGATGGCAACGTCCTTCTTGCCCACGTCGCCACGGCGCACCGCATGACAGGCTACCGCCATGGGCTCGGTCAACGCGGCAAGGTCGGCGGAAAGGCCGTTGGGCACGGGAACCATCATCGTTTCCTCGACGACGGTGCGTTCGGCATAAGCGCCGGGGCTGCGCTGTGAAAGCCCGATCAGGTCGATCTCGTCGCCTCGGCGCAGAATCGGCAGAGCACAGACGCGAGTGCCCGGCTTGATGGTCTTGGCGCAGCCCGGTCCGTGATCCAGAACCTCGCCGCAAAATTCGTGACCGAACACGACTTCCTGGTTCGAGCGCATGAAGCCGTGATAGCCGATCCGTTCCAGCATCTCGTTCCAATGATCGCAATGATGCCGCGCGTGCAGATCCGACCCGCAGATACCACAACGCAGGACGCGAAGCAGCACGTGGCCCCTTCCCGGAACGGGGTCGGGCCGATCGACGACATTCAGCTTCGCTTCCTTGCAAATGACTGCCTTCACGCGCTCCTCCTAATTAACGGCATCTTTGTTGGCATCATGCCCGATACTAACGACCGTGTATTGTTATTCGGTGACCGATGATTTTGATTTGGCGACAGGCGCCCACGGCAGATCTTGCCTGCCTTTGGGTCATGCCGCCCGGCGCGCGGCGCGAAGCCAGCCGGCGGTCACAAAGATCAGCAAGAGCACAGCGCCGACAGCGACCCAAAAGTTCGGGAGCACCAGCTCGGAGGCGCTGGGCACCAGCGCCACCTCGAGCGCCATCAGCTTGTAGGGCGCGATCGGCGCATAGGCAGGATCGGTCACCAGATCGAGAAACGCGCGACGGCTCGGATAGCGCATGAGCAGCACGCGGTTCCAGCCGTCCTCTCCGGGACCAAAGCCCATGACGTTGCCGCCCTGCACTTCGCCGGCGAACAGCGGGTACGCGCCGGTCTTGAGCGCCAGCGGCATCGCCGCCTTTTCGTATAACGCGTTCGACTCGCGCGGGGTGCCCGACAAAGGTAGCGACCCGGGAAACGTTCGCAGCGTCTCGTGATAGCGCATCAAATTGAGCATGTAGAAGGGTTCGCCGTCGTCGGCCTCGGCCCAGGTGCGCAAGTGTGTGAGGACGGCTTGCTTCTCGTCGGGCGGAAACGGCACTTTCTCCAGCGCTGCCACGTAGCGAGCCACTTCGTCCTTGGTCAGCTTCGCACCGGCGATACCGGGCATCTGCCACAAGCAAACGCCGGCAAAGATCGCCAGCAGCAGCGCGCCAAACGCCATGAACCCGCTTCGTTTCATCGGATACTCCTATTGCGTGCGCGCCTACCGCAAGAAATCGAGTAACAGCGCATTCACCCTGTCGGGCGCCGTAAGCTGCAGCCAGTGATTGGCGCCCTCGATGCGCTCGTATCGGAAAAGGGCGTTGACATAGCGCTTCGACTCGACCATCTGCGACTCTGCGAGGAACGCATCGCCGCTGCTCCAGACGCCCATGACCGGCACCGTGACATGAGGCAATTTCCTGGGCAGGATCATGCCGATGTTGGCACGATAGTAATTGATCGCGGCGGTCAGCCGGCCCGGGCGCGAAAGGCTTTCGATCCAATGTGGCGCTTCCTCCCGATAGCGAGTCACCGCCCGAAACAACCACCAGTCGCCGAGACGCAACAGCCACTCGGCGAAACCACGCAACTGCAAGAATAGGATGTACCAGCCTTTGAGCTTCTGCTCGAGCCCCGCGTGCGCGTAGGCACTCAAGTGCCCGACCGACAGAGCCGCATAGCGGTCGACGCGCTCGGGATGTCGCATCGCGAGTGCCCAGGCGATCCCCGCTCCCCAGTCGTGCGCGACCAAGCGGACCTTGTCGATGCGCAATGTATCGAGCAGCGCCACCAGATCGGAGACCAGAAGATCGATCGTATAGTGACGCGTCCCGACCGGCGCGTCGGAATCGCCGCAGCCGCGCGTGTCCGGCGCGATGACTCTGTACCCGGCAGCGACCAGCGCCGGAATCTGCTTCCGCCACACGGTATGGTCGTCGGGGAAACCGTGTACCAACAGCAGGGGCGGCCCGTCGCCCTCCACAGCGACATTGAGCTCGATGCCGTTCACGCGGTAACGCCGGCTCGCCGCATCTTTCATTGGATTCGCTCGCCTTGTCGTGTCGCTCAGCACGCCTGCAGTACGGTCACCGACAGCGAGCTTCCCACGCCGAGGTTGTGCTGCAGCCCGGTTCGCGCGCCCTCGACCTGCCGCCCTCCCGCCTGCCCGCGCAGCTGCCAGGTGAGCTCGGCAATTTGGGCGAGGCCGGTGGCGCCAAGCGGATGCCCCTTCGACAGGAGCCCTCCCGACGGACAGACGACGACGTCGCCGCCGTACGTGTTGCGGCCCTCGGTGATGAAGGCCGGAAGCTCGTTCTCGTCGCAGAAGCCGAGGCTCGAACAGGCGATCAGCTCATTGCTCACGAAGCAGTCGTGCACCTCGGCGACGTCGATGTCCTCGGGGCCGACGCCGGCCAGCTCGTAGGCCCGGCGGGCGGCTCGCCGCGTCGCCTGCCGTCCAAGCGCATCGAGCACGTTGGGATGATCGAGGTCCTCGCCGAGGTCGGTTACCGTCACCTGTGAGCGAATAGCGACCCGTTGCGCGAGCCCGTGACGCGCCGCAAAGCGCAGGCTGCACACGATCACGGCGGCGGCTCCGCAGCTCGGCGGACACGCGTAGAGCTTGCGCAGCCGGCCGAACACCGGAGGCTCGGCGAGAATTTGAGCCACGGTCAGCGGCTCGCGAAAGATCGCATTCGGGTTGTTCGCTGCATGCGCGCGAGCCTTCACCGCCACTCGAGCAAAGATCTCGTCGTCGATACCGAGCTCGCTGCGCATGCGCTCGAGCTGCGCCGCGAAGAGCACCAGCGCCGGCGGCGCCGAACGCTCGCGCTCGCTCAAACCCATCGCGTCGCCGACACACTGCAGATGAGCGGCGAGTGGATCGGAGAGGTGCGGGAACGCGCGGTTGACCGCGCCCGGAAGCATCTCCTCGAAACCGACGGCGAGCGCGCACTCCGCCTCGCCCGACAGCACCGCAGTGCGGGCGAGCTGCAACGCGGTCGAGCCGGACGAGCAGTTGTTGTTGACGTTGACCACAGGGATGCCGGTCATGCCGACGCGATAGAGCGCCCGCTGACCGGAGCAGGAATCGGCGTAGACGAAGCTGGCGAACGCCTGATCCACGAGGTCGTAGTCGAGCTGCGCGTCGTCGAGCGCGGCGCGCACGGCACCTTCGGCCATGACGTCGTAGGGGTCGCTTTGCCCCGGGCGGCGGAACGGCACCATGCCGACGCCCGCGATCAGAACGTGGGGAGCCATCTCGAGGTCCTTTCTAGCCTTCGAAGCGTACGGGGAAGGGCGGCCTGGCGCCCCCCCAGCCAGGGGTAGGAGGCACGCGGCGCAGAGAGCGGCCCGCGGCAGATGCGACGACGAGGCTCACCCCTCCCCGACCGGCCGCAGCGCGGGCGGGTGGGCACGGCAGCGGTTGCGGGCGTCGAACTGCGTCGTGTAGAGCCACAGCCCGCGCCGGAAGCGGATCGCGTCGTTCTCGTAGGGCAGATAGTCGGTATTGGTCGCGTACTCGATGCACATCCAGGCGGCGGCTCGCTGCACGAGCGCCAGGTTCACGTTGAGCGGTCCGACGAAAACGCGACCGAAAGCGCGGTTCGAACCGTCGCGGCCGGTGAGCACCACGCGCACGGTCTTGCCGGAGACCATGTTCGAAAGCAGCATCCGCGAGGCCGGGGTGTAGTACTCGCTTCCCTGCGGCGCCCCGATGTCGGCAAGCCGTATCTCGAGCTCTCCCTTGCCGTCGGAGACGATCAGCGTGTCGCCGCTCAGCACGCGCGCTACGGTGCCGGCCATCTCTTCCGCTGCTGAGAGCGCCGACGCAGCCGCAAGCGATGCTGCCAGGAGCCAAGCGCACACCCATGCACCGCTCCAGCGCAGGCCTTGGGTGTCGAAGCTCAGGCGCTCCATCCCGTGTGCTTGGCGATGAAGCGCACGATATGCTCGGTCGCGGCTGCGGCCTGCGGCAGCGGAAGCGCCTGGAACACGTGGGCCATGTCTTTCCATATCTCGAGCTCGACCTTGACCCCGGCGGCGTTAGCCCGATCCGCGGCACGCATCGACTCGTCGCGCAGCACCTCGAGATCGCCGGCCTGAAAGAGCAACGGCGGGAAGCCCGTATAGTCTGCGTAAAGCGGCGACACCGACGGATCGAGGTAGTGCTTCGGCGACGCATAGAGTCCGCGCAGCGCGATGAGCCCCGCGAGTGTGAACATCGGATCCCGTTTTTCGTTGGTCACCAGGCTCTTGCTGGTGAGCGTAAAGTCGACTGCGGGAGAGATCAGCACCGCGCACGCCGGCATCGGCTCGCCGGCAGCCTCGATCCGATGCAGCGTCACCAGCGCAAGGTTGCCCCCAGCCGAGTCACCGGCAATGACGATGTGGCGTGGTTCAATGCCCAAGGCGAGCAGCCAGCGGTATGCCTGATGGCAATCGTCGGGAGCGGCCGGGAAGCGATGCTCGGGGGCAAGTCGGTAATCGACCATCAGCGCACGCGCGCCCAAGCGCCGGCACCAGCGGGCCGCCATTCCCGAATGGGTACGGGGAAAGCGGAACATGAACGCTCCGCCGTGCAGGTACAGTAGCACCCGATCAGCGCGGCTCCCGGGCACTTCAATCCATTCGGCTGGAGCTCCGGCGCAGTCGACCGGAGTACTGCGCGCCTCGGGATCGAGTCGTCCGAACTTCTCGTCGAACGCCGCTTGTTGCGCGCGCAGCGTCGCGATATCCACGCCTACGAAGCGCATCCGTTTCGCCGTCAGTCGCAGGATCGTGTGCAGCCACCAGCGTCGCAAGCCGCCGCCCGGATGGGCGATCAGCCGGGCGTAATCCTCGGGCGCGTTGGCGGGAAAGGACGGCAGATTCGGAGATGGCGCTTCTGACAAAGGCATCGCTGGCGGTGATTCAAGCGGGGACTCGGGCTCGACCTGCTGGCCGACGTTTCGAAGCAAAGCTGTCGATGCGGCCGGTTGCGCCATGCAGCACATGGTACACGCCCGTTTCGCCTACGCCACCCCCTTGGCGCAGGCAGAAGCGCGTGGTCGAGGCTGCGGCGAGGCTTCTTGCTCGGGGCCGAATTCGGTTACCCTATCGCGCCGCGTGCCGCCCGCGCCGTCGATCCATGGACACCCCCCAGCTCGCCCTGAAGTGCGTCCCGCCGAGGAGTCATCGCATGGCGCTGCCCCGGGGACGCTTGGAGCGCATCTGGGAGGAGGTCAACGAGCGAACCGTGGTGGCCGTATGCGCGCCGCGAGGCTTCGGCAAGACCACGCTCCTGGTTCAATGGCGCCGGCTGTGGCTGGAGCGCGGGGCGCTGGTCGCGTGGGTGACGCTCGACGCGGAGGACGACCCGCCTCGGTTCGCCAAGAGCCTGCTGCACTCGATGCGCATCGCCAGCGGAAGAGCGGTCTTCGATACGCTCGCGTCCGAGTCCTCGTCGCAAGCGGGCCGCGAGATCGATGCGCTGACCGCATTGCTCGCCGAGATCGCAAACCTGGCGACGCTCACCGTGCTGGTGCTCGACGACGCCGAGCGCCTGCCCGAGGCGACGGTGCGCGAGGCGCTTGCCTACCTCGTCTACAACGCCCCGCCCAATCTGCGCGTGGTCATCGGGACGCGCACGCGGCTGCAGCTGCCGACCTGGGATCTGGCGGCGCACGACGAGTTCGCGATGCTGCAGACGAAGGAGATGCGGCTCGAGCTCGACGAATCGATCGCTATCCTCGGCAAGCGCTTCGGGCGCCGCCTCGCCCTGGACGATTGCGTGCGCCTGCACGAGATCACCGAGGGCTGGCCGATCGGGCTGCAGCTCGCCGCGTCGTCGATCGAGCGCGAAGACGACCTGCACCGGGCGACGGAATCGTTGTCGGCGCGCCGCGGCGACATCGAGCGCTATTTCATCGAGGCGCTGTTCGACCGATTGCCGCAACCAGTGGGGGAGTTTCTGACCCGGATCGCGATTCTCGACGAGATCACCCCGGAGCTGTGCGAGGCCATCACTGGAGTTTCCTTGGCCTCCGCGTACCTCGACCAGCTCGCCAGCGACACGCCGATCCTGATCGTCGGCGAGCTGCGCGACTGGATCAGGTTCCATCCACTGGCGCGCGACTTCCTGCTCGGCCGTTTCGAGAAGCTGCCCGCCTCCGAACAGGCCGGATTGCATCGGCGCGCCGCCGACTGGCTCGCGCAACGGGAACGCTTTCACGAGGCGGGCGAACATGCGCTCGCCGCGGGGGACGAAGCACGAGCCCAAGGCTACGCCAAGCGCAGCCTGTGGTCGCTTTTCACGCAAGGCAAGTTGGCGGAGGCGCGCGCCTGGCTCGACCGCCTGCCGGAGGACTCGATTGCTGGAGACGTCCACATGAGCCTGATGGCTGCGTGGATCATGGCGCTCTCCGACCAGCCCGCGCAGGCGCTGCCGGTCGCCGAGAGAGTGTTGCGCGAGCCTGAGACGAGCGAGGCGATTCAGTTCGAGGCAGCGCTGGTGGCGACGTGCGGGGCGGCAATGAGCGACCGCCTCGGGCTGATACCGAAGTTTCTCGATCGGTGGCAGAAGCCGCCGCTCGAGCTGGAGATGCCGGTGCACACCGTCGCCCTCGCCAACACCCTGGCGGTGGTTGCCTTGCACGAAGGCGCTACCGAAAGGGTTCGTCAGCTCATAGGCGAAGTGCCCGTCGCCGCGGACAACGATTCGATGAAACTGCCCTTCGGGTTGGCCCGCTTGCTCATCGGCATGAGCCATCTCTGGGACGGCAACGCTTACAAGACAGAGGCCGCGCTGCTGCCGGCACTGAACAAGGCCGAGGGAGAGGCCGGTCGCCGCAGCATCATCGCCAGCCTGCACGCCGCGCCGCTCGCCGCGGCGCTCTACGAGCATGGCCAGATACCTGCCGCAAAGGCGATGCTCGCCAATCGGCTCGATTTGATCGAGCGTGTCGGCGTGCCCGACGCCGTCCTGGTCGCGTATCGCGTGCTCGCCTGCGTGGCCATCCACGAAGGCGATGAGCGACGGGCGCTGGAAGTGCTGGAAAGCCTATATACGCTGGGTGAATCGAAACAACTGCCACGGCTCAAGCTGGCGAGCTTGTGTGAACAGGTGCGCATTCACGCCTTGCGGTCGCGAACCGAAACCATCCGGAGCTTGCTCGCGAGAATCGATGCGCTCGCCGAAGTCTTTGCGCAGGAAGACTATCTGCCGCTACAGCCGGAGTACCGCTTGAGCGTGGCGATCGCCAGGGCTTATGGCGCGCTGGCTGCGTTCGACCCTGTCGTGGCGGACGAGCATCTGAAGATCGCGGATACGCTGGCGGCCAGCACTCGGCGCAAGCGCGACGCGCTGACGGTCATGGTGCTGCGTGCCGTAACGGCCCGGCAGCGGGGCAAGGACAAAGCGCTGCCCTTGCTGTCCGAAGCGCTCGGACTCGCCGCGATCGGTGGCATCGATCGATTGCTGGAGGACACCCATCCGCAGGCGGCAGTGATGCAAGCCGAGTTGCAGCCGGTGCAGCCCGGGCCAGCATCGAAGACGGCGCCGGTCGAATCGCGTTCATCGAGGGCCGCGCCAAGCCGTCCGGCGACGGCGCCCTCGGGACTGCTGACGCCGAAGGAAGCGGAGGTGCTGGGCTTGCTGAATGCCGGCTTGTCGAACAAGTTGATCGCCAAGAGCATGGACATCAGCGACGAAACGGTGAAGTGGCACTTGAAGAATCTGTTCTCGAAGCTCTCCGCGGGCACGCGCAAGCACGCGGTCGACCGGGCGCGACTGCTTGGATTGGTTGCTGCTTAAGCCGCTTCTGGAGGTCGGCCCCGGGTTTCCCCAGGAACTCCGAGGTCGACCGCGGCTACTCTGCCTTTGCGATCGCCTTCTCGTCGGCGCGAATGAGTTTGCGCTGCTTGCGCTGCTCGCTGCGGTGGCCTCGGCGGTCCTCCTTCATGAAGCGCTTCTTCTTGGCTTCTGAACCGAAGATCTGGCTCCACTTTCCGTTCTTGAAGATGATCTGGTAGCCGCCTGAGAGAATCTGGAACGGCCTGTCGACTTTTTTCAGACGGTCGAACTGGACGCTTCCGGGTTTGTGGAAGCGCTCGAAGTACGCCGGATACACGAAGTCGGTCATCGGAATGCCGCTAACCGGATAGCTCAGCTGCTCGACCGGATCGGCGCTTTCGTAAGCGTAAACCGTCTTCGGATCGGGACCGGTCGTCAACAGGTTGATCGCCGGATCCACAAGCATCTCGACCAGCTCGTGCGAAGCGGAGACACTGACCAGGTCGTGATTGGCGATGGTCGTCTTCACGAACACCTTGGCCAAAGGCAGTCCATCGGGTGTCAGATCGTGATACGCCAGCGCGCCCGGCTGATCGGCATTGTCGAGGAAGACCATCGCCCACTTGCCCGGAAGGAACCCGCTCGCTTTGACCAGCTTCGCCGGCGTGCCCCAGACCGGAGCGACGTCGTTGTCGACGAAGCCCTGCATGGCGGCGATCAGCGCATCGAGGTCGACGCCCAGGGGAATCGTGGCCTTGTTGAAGCAGGCGATGACGGGGACGTCGCCCTGATTGAAGGCGCCGAAGGTGGGTTGGATCGTCGGCACGCTCTGCGCTACTGGCCTGGAACTAGGCGAAGTATAGACGACGCCGGTGGGCTAGCGACCCTTGCGTCACGCCGCAGCAGCGCCGGCTTTGGCACGCGCCTTCGCCTTTCCGCGCGCGGCGCCGGCTGCTTCCGGGGTCGGCAGCAGGAAATACGACAGTGCGGGGATGAGGATGAGCGCGCCGAGCATGTTCCACACGAACATGAACGTGAGCAGGATTCCCATGTCGGCCTGGAACTTGATCGGCGACCAGGCCCAGGTGATGACCCCCGCGGCCAGCGTGACGCCGACCAGTGCCACCACCTTGCCCGTGAACTGCACTGCCTTCTGATAGGCCTCGGAAAGCGGCAAGCCCTTGCGCTGCTGGGCGAGTTGCACGGACAGAAGATAGAGCGCGTAGTCGACGCCGATGCCCACGCCCAGTGCAATCACCGGCAGCGTGGCCACCTTGACGCCGATGCCCAGCGTCACCATCAGCGCCTCGCACAGGATCGAGGTGATCGCCAGAGGTACGACAGCCACGATCACCGCGCGCCAGCTCCTGAAGGTGACGAAGCACAGCACGATGACCGCGGTGTAGACGTAGAGCAACATCGTGCGGTTGGCCCGCTCGACCACGATGTTGGTCGCCGCCTCGATGCCTGCGCTGCCGGCGGCGAGTAGGAACTGCCGATCCTTGTCGTTGTGCTTCTCTGCGAATTCCGCAACCGCATTCACCACCCGCGCGAGGGTCTCCGCCTTGTGGTCGGAGAGGTAGGCGATCACCGGCATCACCGAGCATGCGGTGTTGAACAGGTCCGGGTTGTTCACCGAGGACTGCTGCCCCGCGTAGTTGATCACGTCCTGGTTGCGGTTGAGCGTAAGCCACTTGGGGCTGCCCTCGAATGAACCGGCCGTGATCTGCCTCACCGAGTCGGCGAGCGAAATGGTGGTCTGAACTCCCGGAATCTGCCGCAGCGCCCAGCCCAGGCGGTCGGCCTCGACCAGCGTCGGGTACTTGAGGCAACCGTCGTTCTCGGTCTTGACGATCACCGCGAACTGGTCGCTGGAAAGCGCGTAGTTGCTGGTGATGTAGGCGTTGTCCTGGTTGTATCGCGAATCTGGCCGCAACTCCGGCGCTCCGGGATCGAGATCGCCGATCTTCAGGTTGTGGCCGACGATCAGACCAAAAACGGTCAGCACCGCGGAAACGGCAATCGCGGTGATCGCCCAGCGGCGCGTGGTGAAGTGATCGAGCAGGTTCCAGAGCTTGCCCAGTCCCTTGCCTCGGGTTTCCTCCCTCTCTTCCTTCAAGCTGTGCTCGGCCGCCCGCTGGCTTACGCCGGTATACGAAAGCAGCACCGGCAACAGCAGCAGATTGGTGAAGATCAGCACTGCCACGCCGATGCTCGCGGTCAGCGCCAGCTCCTTGATCACCGGAATGTCGATCACCATCAGCACTGCGAAGCCCACCGCATCGGCGAGCAGCGCAGTCAAGCCCGCCAGGAACAGCCGCCGGAAGGTGTACCGGGCGGCGATCAGCTTGTGCGTGCCGCGGCCGATGTCCTGCATGATCCCGTTCATCTTCTGTGCGCCGTGCGACACGCCAATCGCGAACACCAGGAACGGCACCAGGATCGAGAACGGATCCAGTTCGAAGCCGAACAGCGCAACGAGCCCCAGTTGCCACACGACCGCCACCAGCGAGCAGGCGATCACCAGCGCGGTGCTGCGCACGCACCGCGTGTACAGGTAGATGATGACGGTGGCGATGAGTGCGGCGATGCCGAAGAACATCATCACCTTGAGCAATCCGTCGATCAGCTCGCCGATCAGCTTGGCGAAGCCGATGATGTGGACCTTGATCTTGGGCGACTCCTTGGTGCGTACCCTCTCGAGATCCTTCGCGAGCTCGTACTTGGCGCGGATGTTGTCTTCGAGCACCTTGGAGAGGCCGTGGTAGTCGATGCGGGCGCCTGTGACCGGCTGCTTGTCTAGCAGCGGAACGAACACCATGCTCGACTTGAAATTGTTGCCGACCAGGCTTCCCACAATGCCCGAGCGCGCGATGTTCTGCTTGAGCTGCTCCACGCTCTTCGGCGAGCCGTCGTAGTTGTCCGGCATCACCGGTCCCCCGCGGAAGCCCTCCTCGGTAACTTCCGTCCACCGTACGGCCGGGGTCCACAGCGATTTGACCCATGCTCGGTCGACACCGGGGGTGAGGACCAGCTGATCGTTGATCTGCTTGAGCGCCTCGAGGTATTGCGGGTCGAAGATGTCGCCGTCGGTGTTCTCGACCACTACCCGGATCGCATTGCCGAGGCCGCGCAGATCCTTCTGGTAGGTGAGGTAGTTCTTGATGTAGGCCTGGTCCTGCGGAATCATCTTCTCGAAGCTGGCATTGAGCACGAGCTTCGTGGCCGCGACGTAGCCGAGCACCAGCGTGATGATCGCGCAGACGATCATCATCGCGAGTCGATTGTTGAACACCAGCCTCTCGAGCAGATTGCCCGAGCGCCTGTCGAAGTCCGCGAGCTCGCGGACCACCGGCATCTGGTCGAGGTCGTCGGAGACGGCAGCCATGACTGAATCCCTGACCTTGCTAGGGCGCGCTACTTGGGCACGGCCAGTTCGGCGACAGCGACTCCGCGCGGCCCGACCAGAGCCACGCGGCCGTTGCCAGCGTCGGCGATGCCGGCGAGAGGCATGGGGTTCGAAACCGTCGCCGGTTTGAAGTCGCGGCCGGCGTTGTCGCTCAGCGCAAGTCGGCCGCCGACGTCTCCCAGGATGATCACGTCTTTCGGCAACGATGCCCCGCTGGCGATGGTCGCCGGCAATTCGGCGTCGACCTTCGCCCAGCTCTTGCCACCGTCGTCGCTGCGATAGACGTTGCCGCGCAAACCGAACACGAGCACGGCGCTCGCGTCACCGACCACGCCGAAAAAGCTGCCCTTGTAGGGCGTTGTCAAGGCCTTGAAGCGTTGCGCATCCGGATCGAGCTTGAGCACCAGTCCGCTTTCTCCGGCGATGTAGAGTCCGCCCGCAGCGGGGCGGATCGCGTAGAGATTAAGCAGCTTCGGGTTGTCGGTCTGATCGAACCAAGGCTCCCAGTTCTTTCCGCCGTCCGAAGTGCGGAAGATCAGGTTATACGCCCCCACTACGTAGCCGTTGTTCTCGTCGGCGAACCACACGTCCAGAAACGGCTTGTCGGGGCCCTGATCCTTGTACCGCCTGGCTTCCTCGAGCAGTTGCTTGGTGTCGGCCGACTGCGGGCTGGCGGTTGCACGCACCTGCATGTACTCGACCAGACGCTCATTGGCTTTGCGGCCTTCGAGTTGGAGCGTCCAAGTGAGACCGCCGTCGCTGCTAAAAAGGACCACCCCGTCGTGGCCCACCGCCCAGCCCTTCCGGTCGCCGACGAAGAACACCGCCGTCAGGTCCGAGCTCACCGGGACGCTCGCCTGCTTCCACGTTGCGCCGCCATCGCTGGAGACAACGATGTGGCCGCGCTGCCCCACGGCGACCAGGCTCGGACCGGCGCGTGCGACCGCCTGCAGCAGACTCTTGCTCGCGAGTGGCGACATCTGCGCCGGAGTGTCGAGAACGTCGGCAATCTCGGCGCACGTTGCGTACACCGGCGCCAGCGCCGCACCTAGCACGATCGCCGCGGCAACTGCTTTCCAGTTGAAGGACGTCATCAGCTTTGCGTGCTCTGAGAACGAAGCCGCCACACGGTTCGCGCGTGGCGGCCTGGGGATCGCTATGCCGTCGTCAGCGCACGCCCGACCCGGCGAGCGTTTCCGGAGCCCACTGGATGTCGGGCAACGGATCCTGGTAGCGGATGCCCTCGAAGCCGCCCACACCGCCGACCAGCGAGTACGTTCCGGATACGAAGTCGTAGAACGTGTAGTTCTCGATCGATACCGCCTGCACGTCGTAGCTGAACGTCATGTTGCCGACGGTCGAGCGGTACAGCTTGCCGGCGGCGTCGTACTGATCCGCAGCGAGCGCGACCCAGCTATCTTCGTCGAGGTAGAAGACCCGCTTGCTGTAGATATCGCGCTTGTCCGGCTTGAGCGTCGCCTCGACCACCCAGACGCGGTGCAGCTCCCACCGTGTCCAGTCCGGGCTGACGTGATTGGGCGTGGCCGGGGTTTGCGACGGCTTGGCATAGAACAGCTTGTATCCATTATAGGGAACGTACATCTCCTTCTTGCCGATCAGCTTGAAGTCGAAGCGGTCCATCGCGCCATTGAAAACGAACGCGTCGCTGTACACTGAGGTGCCGGCGGTGCCGGGGTTGGGAGTGTCGTAGGCGATGTCCGGCGCGACCCTCACGCGGCGCTGTCCGGGGAGGTATTGCCAGCCCCTGCGTCCTTGCACCAGTGGGTTCACGGCATCGTAGACCATCAGCGCTTCGCCGTTGCGGCGGGCCGGGCCGGTGTAGTAGAGCTTGATTCGGTAGTAGATGTCGGTTTCCTTGGCTACGGTGTCCAAGCGCTTCGGGTCATACAGCGGGTACTCGTTGAAGAGGTCGCCCGACGTCGCCAACGACGCCACGCCCGCCGAGTCGACGTTCCAGGTGTCGTACTTCTCGCGGTTGGCGTTTCCCGTGTAGCGGACCAGGTGGTTCCACATCACCTCGTAGCCGCTCTTGGGAATCGGAAACGGGACGCCCGGCAACATGCCCTCGACGCCCAGCCCGCCGTTCACGCTCTTGGCGGCCACGGCATTCTTCGCGGTGTTGTCGGTAATCTTCTTGGGGAACACGACGGTGCGATGCGTCGGATAGACATCCAGGCGCATCGTCGCGGGGTAGCGCTTCAGCAGCTCCTTGGTGCCCTCGGTGAGGTTGTTGGCGTACTGAGCTGCATTCTTGCTGTCGATCACCAGTCGCGGTTTCTCGGTCGCATACGGGTCGGGACGGATGCCGCTGCCCTTTTGGAACGAAGCCGGCGGCGCGGTGAGGCCGCCCGTGTACTCGGGAATCGTGCCGTCCTTGTTGCCCGCCTTCTCGGCCCCGACCGCGGTGAGCGTGGTGCCGAGCTGCTTGGCCTCGTCGGCCGAGACCGCACTCCACGCCGCCGGCGCGAAAGCCACGGCCAGTGCAGCCACTATCAAAGTCTTGCGAAACATGATCCTCTTCTCCTCAGAATGTGGTCTTGAACGTGAACGACACCCAGCCGCGGTCGGACAGGGCGGCGAACGTGCCGTTGGGCACACCCATGACGCCGCCCGCGGGCGTCTGCGCGGTCGGGTCGGTCGAGTATTTGCCGAAGTAGCCGTTGTAGCTCACCTGGAATCTGTACTTCTGGTAGAGGTCGGCCGCCACCCCGGCACTCCAGTTGCCGGCGTTCTTATTGCCGCCCAGCAGAATCGCGGAATTGCCGGAGATGCCTTGGCTCCAGGCGAGCGGCATCAAGATATCCGTACTCGGAAAAACCTGGAACCAGGTCGGGGTGAAATTGAACGCCAGCCCGAAGTAGTTCTTGGTCGGCTTGTCGATCGCGGTATAGGTCGCGGCGCCCTTGAACGCGTCAGGATTCTGGGTGACCTTCGACCACTGCATCCAGGTCAGCTCCCCGGAGAGCGTCGCGGTGTCGAACAGCGCCGTCTTGGGGAAGATGTTCACTCCATTGATGAGTCCGTGGTACGTGTCACCCAGCGCCCCCGGCGTGCCACTGGTGGGCACCGCCGAAATGGCGATCGACCCGGGTACCTTCGGCACGAGGGGCGCGGGCAGCACCTGCACGATGTTGCTCACCAGCGGCATGTTCTGCCGGTAGCTGAACTCTCCCGCCCAGCTCACGCCGAAGATCTCCTTGGCGAGCGAGATGCCGTAGATGTGTATGTTGGTGCCGTAGGCAGTGTTGTAAGTGCCGAACTTGCCGTACTGCTGGATGTCGGCCAGCGTGGTGGCGTTCTTGTTGATGATGCAGTTGTTCCCCGGAAGAGGCTGACCGCCGATCGCGGTGCACGTCGCGGCCGGGATGTTGGGAGCTAATCCCGGGGTCAGCAGCAACTGCGGCAGCGTGTCGGTGGTGTTGCGGCCGTAGAACCCCATCGTGCCGTCGAGCCAGGCCGGGCTCCAGCGTGCGGAGACGCCAAAGTCGCCCAGGTTGCTCGACCAGCTCGATGGCTGGATGTCCTGCACGCGCCAGGCACGCAGGAAGTTGCCGGGCGGCGCGAGGGGATTGGGCGCGACGATGAGCGAATCGCCGCCATAGTTCAGCGCGTCATTGATGGTCAGATAGCTGCCCGACTCGGGGACGCGCACTGCCTGCCAGTTGTAGAACCACTGCCCGGCCACGGACAGCTCCTGAATCGGCTGCACCTGAAGCGTGATTCCCCCGCGCGGGCGGAACAACTCCTTGGCTTCGGCGCCTGGAGTTGTGAAACCCTTCTGCAGGTCGAGCGGATTCTGCGAGTAGGACACCGAGTGAATGGCACCACCCAGCAACAGGCTGTCGCCCCAGAACACGGTGTGCTGACCGGCCTTGACGTTGGTCGGCATGCCGGCGACGTCCACGTTGGCGAAGACGAAGGCATCCAGAAACTCTCCGGAACCACCTCGCGAAAAGCGGTGCGTGTAAGGACTCAACTGCCCGGCCACTGGCTGCCCGTTATTCAGCGTGTTGGCGGTCGCCGTATTGGAATTGTCCAGGTGGTCGTACGCCGGATCGATCCACAGCGCCGCGCTCACCCTGGCGCCGTACTTCCTCTGGTAGACGACGTCGAACTCGGATAAGAGGTCCACCCGGTTGGTAACGACCGAGCCGTTGGAGAAGTTGCGGTCGCCATCGTCATAGTTCGGGTTGCCTTCGATCTGCGCGTTTTGTTTCTGCGCCCGCACGCCGAAGTTATAGCGCAGGGTGTTGTCCCAGCGCGCCACAAGATCCGGATTGTCCGTGTCGATCTCGAAGGCGAGCGCCGACCAGGGCGCTGCGAATAGCGACGCGATGGCAGCGCCGAGCAGCGTCCGACGCACGGCAGCCCGATTCCCAGACCGTCTTCCAACCATGATTCCCCCCTGGACAAGATAGGTGATTACCGCTGGCCCGAAGAATACCCCGCGGTGGCCTTCCGCCCCCCCCTCCAAGTAGGGGGGGTGGTGAACCCGCCCGGCCAACTGCATTGCTCTTATCGGGCGACCGCGGGCTAATGCTTGGCGCGGCCCCTGTTTGCCCCGGTGGGCTGCTCGCGCGGGCGACGCGGCTCATAATCCGCCAATGAGGGACATTTTGCAACGCGATTGCCTGTCGAGGGGCCGCAGTTTGACCCCGAGTCTTCCGCGTCAGAGCCCGAAGCGCTCTTCCAGAACGGCTCCTATGGCCGATGTTCCCGGCAGATCGGCACGCGCGTCGGGAAGTACCGTGTCGGTTGCGCCGCTCAATGACAAGCGCATGGAAGCGCGGCGTATACTTACTAGCTTCTTGAACGACAGCCGCCCTCGCCCTGAGCGATAAGGCTTGGCGAAGCTCGCGCAGGCCCCGATTGCTAGCCTGGTCAGCGCCTAGCGGCCCATTCAACTGCGGGTGACTAGGAGACGCTTTCAACGTGTCGAGGAAGGCCATGGTAAAGCGCGAGACGCAAAAGACCGGTATCGCTGCACTGCTCGCCGTTGCCGGACTGCTCGCATCGGGCAGCGACGCCGCCGAGGAGGTCAACATGTACGACGGCGAGTGGCATTACGGCGCCACCATCTACGGCTGGTTTCCGGACATCTACACTACTCTGAACTTCCCCCGCCTCGGCGACCCGGAGGTGGAGGTCAGGCCGAGCAGCTATCTTCACGACCTGCAATTCGCGGCGATGTTCGCCGGCCAGGCGCGCAAGGGCGACTGGGCGATCGTGACCGATCTCGTCTACACGGATCTCTCCAGCCTTTCGTCGAAGGTCAAGAGGGTCCAGGGTCCCGGAGGCGAAGTCGAGCTCCCTGTCACCGCCACGGTCAATGCGGGACTTAGAACGACCATCTGGACGCTGGCAGCGAGCTACACAACGATCCGCAACCCCTCCGGCACGCTCGACCTCATGGGCGGCTTTCGCTACGCGAACTTTGACGTTTCGAGTAACTGGAACCTCGCTGGGCCGATCGGCATACTCTCGCCTTCCGGCACCGTGTCGAAGACGGTGAACCTCTGGGATGGAATCATCGGCGCCCATGGAGCGGTCAAGCTCTCCGACGACGGCAAGTGGTACATGCCTTACGAAGCAGACATCGGTTGGGGCAACAACAACTGGACTTGGAACGCAGTCCTGGGGTTAGGCTATAAGTTCGACTGGGGCGATGTATTGTTCGCCTACCGCAACCTCTCCTACGACCAGACTGCAGGCCAGCCGATACAGAACATGAGGATGACCGGCCCCGCGCTGGGCGTGAGCTTTCGCTGGTAGGAGATAGACTCGCGGGATGGAACGGAAACATTTGCATTGAGGATGAAACATGAGACTCCTTAGCCTCTTTCTTGCAGCCGGCCTCGGCGCAGCCGTGTTCATCGCGCCGTGCGTCTCCCTCGCACAGTCGAAGCAGGCCGACGCAGCGCTTCCGGCCGATCCCTGGCCGCGCGACGTGAGCCTGTCCAACGCGGCGGTACTCGTGTACCAGCCGCAGGTCAACAGCTGGAATGGCAATCAGCTCGACTTTCGCGCGGCGGTGGCCATCAAGCCTACCGGCGCCAAGGATGAGACCTTCGGTGTCGTGTTCGCCACCGCCCGCACCGAAGTCGACAAGGTCGATCGCATGGTGGTGTTCGAGAACCTCAAGATCACCAAGAGCGATTTTCCGACGCTGCCCGACCGCGGCGCGCAGTACGCCGCCGAACTGCAGACGCGCTTCGCCGCCGACCTGAAAACCATTTCGCTCGACCGGCTCGAAGCCTCGCTAGCCGCCGCGGGCATCAAGCCTTCGCCGGTGCCGGTGAACAATGCGCCCCCGCAGGTGATCGTGAGCTATTCGCCTGCGATCCTAGTCCCGATCGACGGCGCGCCGGTGTTGAAACCCGTGCCGAATCACTCGCGCGCGCAGCGGGTGATCAACACCCGTGCGCTGATCCTGCAGGGCGGTTTCGGAAACAATTTCTATATCCACGTGTACGACGGCTGGTTGTCGTCGTCCAGCATCAATGGCCCTTGGACGCAGGCCACCCCGGGGCCGCTGATGGCGAACGAGATGAACGCCATCGCGAAGGAGCTTTCCAAGGCCGGCACTGTCGACCTGCTCGATGGCGGGCCCAACGCCAATCCCAAACCGTCGCTCGCCAACGGCGTCCCGACTATCTATACGGCGCAGGGGCCGGCCGAGCTGATCGTGTTCAACGGACAGCCCGACTTCGTGCCGGTCGTGGGCACGCAGCTCCTGTGGGCGTCGAACACGACCAACGATGCCCTGATCAATACGGCCAACAACAACTACTACGTGCTGCTCGCCGGACGCTGGTTTACCTCCGCCTCGCTGAGCGGGCCATGGACCTTCGTCGCGAGCAACGCGCTTCCGCCGGACTTCGCGAACATTCCGCGGAGTTCGCTCGCCGGTGCCGTGCTGCCTTCCGTGGCGGGGACGGCGGAGGCGCAGGAAGCGATCATCGCCAACACGATTCCGCAGACGGCCACGGTGCCGCTCAAGAACGGGCCCAAATTCACACCGAGCTTCGACGGGCCGCCGCAATACTCGCAGATTCCGAGTACGCCGCTGACCTATGTGGTGAATGCGTCCGCGCCGCTCATCCAGGTGAGCCCGACGAGCTATTACGCCGTGAACGCCGGCGTATGGTTCACCGCGACGCAGTTCACCGGCCCCTGGGTTGTGGCGACGTCGGTGCCCGCGGTGATCTACACCATTCCGCCATCGTCGCCGCTGTACTACGTGACCTACGTGCGCATCTACGAGGCGACGCCGCAATACGTCTACGTCGGCTACACGCCCGGCTACCTCGGCGTGGTCGTCGAGCCCTCGGGAACGATCGTCTACGGCACGGGCTATGTCTACACGCCGTGGATCGGCACTGTCTGGTATCCGGCGCCCGTCACGTACACGGTCGCCGCGGCGCCGGTGTACAACCCTTACGTCGGCTTCACCTTCGGTTTCGCGCTGGGTCTCGCGACGGCTGCCTGGTACACGCCGTATTACGGGTACGGCTACTATGGGGCGTACTACCACCCGGCGTACTGGGGCGGCTATCCGTGTTGCGCCACCGCCAGCGCCAATGTGTATGGACACTGGGGTAACACCGTCTATTCAGGGACGCGGTCCTGGTACGCGGGCGGCGGTGTCGCCGGGACGACAGCGAGCGGCAGCTACTACAACGCACGCACCGGCACTTCGGGCACGTACAACGCCGGCCGCCAGTACAACGCGAACACCGGCAACTACACCCGCGGCTACGACCGCACCATGCAAGGGGCGGCAGGCGGCTCGGGTGAAGTGGCGCGCGGCGCGAACTACAACACCTATACCGGGCAGCGCTCCATGGCCAACGCCGCTTCGGGCACGACGGCAGGCGGCAGCACGTACAACCGCGCGGGTGCGACAACCGCCGGTCCGGAAGGCAATGCGCACGTCGGCGGCGGCTCGACCTACAACGCCAACACGGGCAAGACCAACAACTGGGCGACCGCGAGCGTCGGCAACAATCATTACGCCGACGTCAATGGCAATGTTTACAAGAACACCGGGGACGGGTGGCAGCAGCACTCATCGAGTGGCTGGTCGAACGCGTCGGGCGCCTCGTCGTGGGGTAACGCCGAATCACAAGCGCGCAGCGACGGCGCCGACCGTTGGGGCAGCGGTGGCTTCGGCGGTGGCGGTTTCGGTGGCGGAGACCGCTTCGGTGGAGGTGGATTCGGCGGTTTCGGCGGCGATCGCTTCGGCGGTGGCGGCTTCGGCGGCGGTGGATTCCGCGGTGGAGGCGGCCGACGCTAAACATGTAGCCTGGGTTGACCCCGGACATGATCCGGGGGAAACCCGGGAGCGGCGCCGCTAATACAGCCAAGGCCCTGGGTTTCGGCTTCGCCTCTACCCAGGCTACAACTCAATGCGGGTGCTTGTGCGCTCGCTCGTCTTCGATCGGCGAGTGCAGCCGAACTTCCGCATCGACAGGGATCTCTTGCTGCGTTCCGTCGGCGCCTCGGATGGTGAGCGTCAGCATCACCCGATCTCCGAGTCTCAGGGTGTGCACCACGCGCTGTAGCGCGATCCGATAGCTTCTTGGCCTGAGCGCGACCAGCGTGCGCTCCGGAAGCGCTACACCTTCCGCTTTCTTGGCTGTCTTGCCCGGTCCCAGGATTGCTACCGCTGCGGCAGCGTCCGTAGCAACAGCCACCAACGTCGCGCCCTCGGTGCTGGTGAGATCCATGTACGCCTCGGTCGAGCCGCCGCGCGCGACGGGCGTAACCCACGGCTGGTTCACGATGAAGATCGCCTGCGCCTGCGCGGCGAGAAGCATCGCTGCGATCCCGCATGCTTGGCGCACGCATCGTTGTGCGATCGAGGAGCGGCGCATCCACACACCCGTCGTGAGATCCAAGGCAAACACTGCAGAGCGCTGGCTCATTCCAGGGTCGCCGCAAGGAATACCGTTCGCGATCCCTCTGTTTACGGGACACGACCGACATTTCAGGGACGGCACCGGCTCGGCAGCCCAGCCGCCCCTCTTTTGCAGGAGGTTAGCATGAAGCCATCGTTGCGCTGGGTCTTGGCGCCGGCGCTGGCGCTGTTCGCAAGCGTAGCGTCAGCCGAGTTCCATACGTATCAGATCGAGCAGATATTCTCGAATGCAGACGGCACCGTGCAGTTCGTCGTGATGCACGAGACGCAGGGCTCTAGCATCGAGTACTTCTGGAAGGGAAACCATTTCAAATCCTTCGCCACCTCTGGAAACCAGGACTTCGTCTTCCCCGACAACCTGCCAGTCCAGATGAGCATGTGCGA
>Ga0187777_10000688_pt1 | contig 22239 bp, 19 predicted proteins | sample 1015_Q2_SP5_10_M_FD_132416 | JGI IMG/M metagenome (GOLD analysis project Ga0187777, IMG submission 132416) | Tropical peat soil microbial communities from peatlands in Department of Meta, Colombia - 1015_Q2_SP5_10_MG | ecosystem: Environmental > Terrestrial > Soil > Wetlands > Peat | place... | reverse complement strand
CTCGAGGAAATGCGAGATGCCGTTGTGCTCCGCCTGTTCGTGGCGCGAACCGGTTTTGATCCAGATGCCGATAGAGACCGAGCGGATGTGCTGCATCTCCTCGGTCAGCACCGTCAGACCGTTGGGCAAAACCTCGCGCCGGATGTCGCGCAGTTCATCCACCATAAAATCACTGCCGAAAACAACCTCGGGCACACCCGAGAACCGAGCGCATAGATTCTTACACACTGCGACCGCTCCCAATGACGAAATATACAACTTGTATAATGAACGACTTACGAACGCAGGCCGGAGCAGCAACGGGGAGTACGCCCGGCCCTGTAGGCGTTCTCCGACATTGGTATTGGATGCATGGCTGCCCCGTTAAAAAGCGAACTTTTGGGTCTTGATATTCAAGAACTTACGGTTTTGGTCCAGGACGCCGGCGAGCCCGCCTACCGTGCCCGGCAACTATTCGAGGCGATCTACCGCCAGCGGGTCCGCTCGGTGGATGAAATCTCCACGTTGCCCCAGCAGTTCCGACGCGCGCTGGCGGAACGCTTGGTCGCCGTGGGGCTGCCTCGCAGCGAAAAGCAATACGCTTCGTCCGATGGCACCATCCGCTATTTGCTCGGCGTCTCCGACGGGCAGAGTGTCGAGACAGTGTGGATGCCGGAAGGCGATGGCGGCGAAGCCGGGGACGAAGTGCCAAGCACCGAGTGCCAAGTACCGAGTCCCGAATCTCCGTCGTCAGCGCTCGGTACTCGCAACTCGGTACTCGGTACCCACCGCGCCACCATCTGCGTTTCCAGCCAGGTTGGCTGCGCCGTCGATTGCCGCTTCTGCCTGACAGCGCTTCTCGGTCTGCGGCGCAACCTTTCGGCCGGCGAGATTGTCGGGCAGGTGGTCGCGGTGCTCAACGACCGCGGCGTAGCTATCGACCGCGAGCGCATCAATCTGGTTTTTATGGGCCAGGGCGAACCGTTCCTCAACTATGACAACTTCATGAAAGCGGTGCGGTTGCTGGTGGAAGGCCTGGGCATCGCGGAGTCACGCATGACGGTCTCGACCTCCGGCATCGTGCCCCGGATCTACGATTTCGGACGCGAGCCCGTGCGGCCCAAGCTGGCCATCTCGCTCAACGCCTCCAACAACGAAGCGCGGTGCGAACTCATGCCGATCACGCGCAAGTGGGACATGGAACAACTCATGGCCGCCGCGCGCGCTTTCCCGCTGCGCCCGCGTGAGCGCCTGACGTTCGAATATGTGCTGCTCGCTGAGGTGAACGATTCTGTCGAGGTGGCGCGCGAGCTGGTGGAGCTGATTCGTGGCGTTCGGGCGAAGATCAACCTGATCGCGCTGAATCCCGGCCCGGGCATCGGCTTCCGCACTCCGGCGGAAGAGCGCGTGCTCGCTTTTCAACAGGTGCTGGTCAAAGCCGGCATTCCCGCATTCATCCGCCGTCCTCGCGGACGCGACATCTTCGCCGCCTGCGGGCAATTGAAGCTCTCCGTGGCTTGAAGACTTCCTGTGGAGACGCAGCATGCTGCGTCTCTACACGCTGACTGCCGAGTGCTGAATGCTATGCTTCAGCCAGCCACCCGTGCCGCCCGTCATTCGCGAATATCGACCCTCCGATTTTGAAACCCTCTGGAAGATCGACCAAGTGTGCTTCACGCGGGGAATCTCCTACACCCGCCGCGAGCTGGCCTCTTACATCTCCCGGAAACGTGGCTTCACGCTGGTGGCGGAACTGGACAGCGGGATCGTTGGCTTCGTAGTGGTGGATCGCCACCGCCACTGCCAGGGACACGTCATCACCATCGACGTGCTGCCGGAGGCGCGCCGCTCCGGCCTGGGTTCGCGCTTGATGACCGCGGCGGAAGAGCGCCTGCGCACTCTCGGATCTTCGGCCGTCTTCCTTGAAACCGCGGTGGACAATTCCGCTGCAATTGCCTTCTACAAGCGACACGGCTATAGCATCATTCAGACCATCCCCCGCTACTACCTCGACAGTATCGACGCGCTGGTGTTGGCCAAGCACCTGCCGTTGGTGTAGTTCAGCAAGCAGGTGGCAGAGACGCAGCATGCTGCGTCTTACGGGACTGGGTCGCGCGATTGAGTCATTGTGTCATCGCGCCATTGAGTGATTCAGAACAGACTGCCGTCCGGAATTGTCGCTCTTGTAATGACTCAAGGGCGCAATGACTCGATCGCTCAATCCAGTGGCGCTCGATACTTGGTACCTGTACATTGGTCTCCCATGAAGGTCGCAATCCAGGGCGAGGCCGGTTCGTTCAGCCACGAAGCGGCTAAGCAAATGCTTCCCGGCTGCCGCGTGGTTCCCTGTGCTGCCTCAGTGGACGTCTTCGAGCGCGTGGGCTCGGGTGCTGTCGCTTGCGCGGTGATCGCGATCGAGAACTCGCTGGCCGGCTCGGTGGCCGAGCACCTGGACCTGCTGCTCAGCTCCGGCGTTTTCATCCAGCGCGAATTCCGCCTCCGCATCCAGCACAACCTGATCGCGGCGCCGGGAGTGAAGCTGGCGGAGCTGACCCGCGTCTTCTCGCATCCGGTGGCCCTCGATCAGTGCCGCGATTTTTTTCACCGCCATCGCAAGATCGAGGCGGTGCCGTTCTATGACACGGCTGGAGCCGTGAAGCACGTGGTCGGCAATCAGCTCCAGCACGCAGCCGCCATTGCTGGCAAACAGGCGGCGGAGGAGTACGGTGGCCGCATCCTCGAGCGCGGCCTGGAGGACGACAAGCAGAACTTCACCCGCTTCTTCCTCATCACCCGTAACCGGCGCGTGCTACCGGGTGCCAACAAGACGTCTCTGGCGTTTTCCCTGAAGAGCGTGCCCGGCGTGTTGTTCAAGGCCCTGAGCGTGTTTGCCTTGCGTGACCTTGATCTATGCAAGATCGAGTCGCGTCCGGTGCGAGGACGGCCCTGGGAGTACCATTTCTACGTGGACGTGCTTCATGAGCGCCGCCAGGCAGAGGCGGCGGCCAACGCCCTGCGCCACCTGGGTGAGATCTCCCACTTCGTCAAGGTTTTGGGGACGTACCCGGCGGCAAATTAATTAGCTCTTAGCCTTTGGCTGTTAGCTATGGGCTCTTGAGGGGACGACCCAAGCCAGTAGCCAAACGGCCAACAGCGGTTTATTAGAGCGAGTACCTGCCCTCCTGATAGCTGGCATCCCGATGCAGGATTCGACTAAAATCCGGCGCGCGGAGCGAGGTCCGTGAGTGCAACTTTAGGGTATCGAGGTTCATCAATTAGTTAGCATTTTTTCTTAGCGATTTGCACTCATAAGGAGCCACATGGCAATCGAAACGCGTAATGACGAGCACGTCCGGCCCAGCCCGGAACAAAGCGCGCGCGGGTTTCCCGTCTTGCCGGTCCGCGACACGGTACTCTTCCCGCACGCCGTGCTGCCTCTGACAGTAGGCCGGGAGAGCTCGGTGAACCTGATCAACTCCCTGGGAGAGGACAAGACCATTGTGGTGGTGGCGCAGCGCGAAGCGCGCGTCGATAACCCGCAGCCCACCGATTTGTACAACATTGGCACCCTGGCCACCGTCCACAAGGTGGTCAAAATGCCCAACCAGAGCCTGTTCGTGTTCACCGAAGGCCTGGAGCGGGTGCGGATGACGGAATTCACGCAGCTCAGTCCCTTCCTGCGCGCGCGCACCGATACCATTCCGGAAAGTGAGTTCCGCAAGACCGCGGAGGAAGAGGCACTGCACCGCAACGTGCTGACGCTGTTCCAGCAGATCGTGGCTACTTCGCCCACGCTCTCCGATGAACTGCAGACCGTCGCGATGAACATCGAGGACTCCGGACGCCTCGCCGACTTCATCGCCTCCTCGCTGCCCTCGCTGGCCACCAAGGACAAGCAGGAGCTGCTCGAGACCACCGACGTCCGCGTGCGTCTCGACCGCATCAACCGCCATCTGGCGAAGGAGCTCGAAGTCCAGACCCTGCGCAGCAAGATCCAGTCCGAGGTCCAGGACCAGGTTCAGCAGACGCAGCGCGAGTACTACCTGCGCGAGCAGATGAAGGCCATCCAGAAGGAGCTGGGGGAGCAGGACGAAACCACCCGCGACATCGAAGAGCTGCGCGCCAAGATCGACGCCGCCGGCATGCCGGAAGAGGTCAAGAAGGAAGCCCTGAAGGAGCTGACCCGGCTCCAGCGCATGTCGCCTATGGCCGCCGACTATTCGGTCACGCGCAACTACATCGAATGGCTGGCAGTCCTGCCCTGGGCCAAGTCCTCGGGCGTGGAAGTAGACATCAACAAGGCACGCGAGGTGCTCGACGCCGACCACTACGACCTGCAGAAGGTAAAGGACCGCATCCTCGACTACCTATCGGTGCGCCGGCTGAAGCCCACTATGAAGGGGCCGATCCTGTGCTTTGTCGGGCCACCTGGCGTCGGCAAGACGTCGCTGGGCAAGTCGATCGCGCGCGCCCTGGGACGCAAGTTCACGCGGCTCTCGCTGGGCGGGGTACACGACGAGGCCGAGATCCGCGGCCATCGTCGCACCTACATCGGCGCGTTGCCCGGGCAGATTATCCAGGGCATCCGCCGCGCCGAAACCAACGATCCTGTCTTCATGCTGGACGAGGTAGATAAGCTCGGCCGCGACTGGCGCGGCGATCCTTCCTCGGCGCTGCTGGAGACGCTGGATCCGGAACAGAACAACACCTTCCGCGACAACTACCTCGACGTGCCCTTCGATTTGTCGAAAGTGCTGTTCATCACCACGGCGAACCAGCTCGATCCGGTTCCCGACCCGCTGCGCGACCGCATGGAGATCATCGAGCTGCCGGGCTACACCGAGGACGAGAAGGTGCACATCGCCCAGCGCTACCTGGTGCCGCGGCAGATCGAGGAAAATGGTCTGAAGGCCGACCAGATCGAATTCCCCGAGGAGTCGATCCGCCACATTATCCGCCACTACACGCGCGAGGCCGGCGTACGCAACCTGGAGCGCAACATCGGCACCATCTGCCGCAAGCAGGCGCGCCGCATCGCCGAGGGCAAGCCCGACAAGCTGGTGGTCTCCAAGGACGACATCAAGCAGTTCCTAGGTGGCGAAAAGATCCGGGTGGAGACCGAAATCGCCGAGCGCACCAAGCGGCCCGGCGTGGCCGTCGGTCTGGCCTGGACGCCGACAGGCGGCGATGTGCTCTTCGTCGAGGTCAACAAGATGAAGGGCAAGGGCAACTTCACCATGACCGGCCAGATCGGCCAGGTGATGCAGGAGTCCATGCAAGCGGCTTTGACCTGGGTGCGCTCGCATGCGAAGGAGCTGGAGGTCTCCGAAGACTTCTTCTCCAGTCACGACCTGCACATCCACGTGCCGGCAGGCGCCATCCCCAAGGACGGCCCCTCCGCGGGCGTCACCATGGTGACCGCTATCGTATCGCTGCTCACCGACCGTTCGGTTCGTCCGTACATGGCGATGACCGGCGAGATTACCCTTAGCGGCAACGTGCTGCCGGTGGGTGGAATCAAGGAGAAATTCCTGGCCGCCAAGCGCGCCGGTGTCCACGACATCATCCTGCCCAGCGAAAACAAGATGAACGTGGAAGAGGACATCCTGCCGGAGCAACTCGCAGGCGTCACCGTGCACTACGTCAGCACCATCGACGAAGCTCTCGCCATCGCCCTGCCTTCAGGCCCCAGTGAGGAGAAAAAGGACGCGGAAGAGCGCGAGCAGCACTTGCAGCAGGTCCCGGCATAGACCCTCCTTGCCTTTCGGCGGATTTGTAGAGACGCGGCACGCTGCGTCTCTACGCAGCTTGGAGCAGGCTCCGGCGTAGGGAGGAAGCAGGAGGCAGGAGAACGCAGAGTGGATTTTCCTGCTTCCTGCCCGCTGCCTCCTGCCCGCTCTTGTATCCTGTACCCATGCAGGTTCGAGTGCTGTTCTTCGGCGCCTTGCACGACTTGGTCGGTCGTAACCACGATGCCCTGACGCTTCCTGAGGGCGCGCACCTCTTCGACCTGCTGGCCTATTATGAGAACTCGGTGCCGCGGCTGAAGGACCTGCTGCCGGCGGTTGCGCTTTCCGTCAACCAGGAATACGCGGCGCCGGGCGCGCTGTTGCATGATCAGGACGAGGTCGCCCTTCTGCCGCCGGTGAGCGGAGGAAGTGAAGAGCGCCGGATCGCCGCCCACGTGGCGCTTGTGCGCGATCGCATCGCGACCGAAACCATCCTGGCTGAGATCAAGCGGCCCGAGGATGGTGCGGTCGTGGTGTTTGAAGGCATCGTGCGCGACCACACCCGCGCCCGCCACACCCTCTATCTCGATTACGAGGCCTACGAGCCGATGGCGCGCCGCAAAATGGAGGAACTCGCCGAACAAGCCCTGGAAAAGTTTGCGATCCGCCAAGTCGTTCTGGTGCATCGCCTCGGACGTCTCCAGCACACGGAGACCAGCGTGTTCGTAGCCGTGGCGTCGGCCCACCGCGCCGCTGCCTTCGAGGCCTGCCGCTGGCTCATTGACACCCTCAAGAAAACGGTCCCCATCTGGAAGAAAGAGTATTTTGAAGATGGCGCCGTCTGGGCCGATGGCGAGCCTTTTCCCGACGATATTCCCACGGCTGGAAAAACGGTGGCCGGACCGCGCGCATCCAAGTGAACAGTTCTCCCGTGAAGAGTGTGAAAAGGCCGCTGCAAAGGCATCTGTGCCGTACGTGTGCGGGTGAAGGGGCCCGCCTTCCAGGCGTGCCGTCAAGCGCTAAAGGCGAGGCGGCTTTAGCCGCTGACAAATCGCCTCAGGGCCTGAACGCTAGTTCATTTGCTGCCGGTGACGGCACGGCTGAAAGCCGTGCCCCTTCACCAAGCTTTCGCACCGGTAAGCCGGTATCAGTTCTCATGTTGCTGAGCGCCATGAGCATCTTTGCTCCTGCGCAATTGCCATCGCCGCCTGCCCACCCCGCCGAGAAGGTGCCCACCTATCGTGTGGACGTCAGGCTGGTCAACGTGTTCGTCACCGTTACCGACGATCGCGGCGCTCCGGTCTCCACGCTGCCGAGGGAAAGTTTCCAGGTGCAGGAAGACGGCGTGGAGCAGAAAGTGGCGGTCTTCGACCGCGAATCCGCCCTGCCGCTTTCCATCGTTCTCGCCATCGACGCCAGCCTGAGCACGCGCAAAGACCTCAAGCTGGAGTTGGACGCAGCGCGCGCCTTTGCCCGCTCCGTCCTGCGGGCGCAGGACGCGCTCGCCCTCTTCCAGTTCACTGAAGTTGTCGACGAGCTGGTGCCCTTCACCTCCGACCTGCGGCGAGTCGACCAGGGCATCGCGCGCGTCCATGTGGGCGCCGCCACCGCGCTCTATGACGCCATCTTTCTAGGATCGCAGGCGCTCATGCGCCGCCAGGGAAGAAAGGTGCTGGTGGTGATCACCGATGGCGGCGACACCATGAGCCGGGCCGACTACAAGGAAGCTCTGCGCGAGGCACAGCAGGCTGACGCTCTGGTGTACAGCATCATTATCGTGCCGATTGAGGCCAGCGCCGGCCGCAACACCGGAGGCGAACACGCCCTGATCCAGATGTCCGAGGACACGGGCGCTAAGTACTACTATGCTGACACGCCGCAACGAATTGACCGCGCCTTTCGCCGCATCAGCGACGAACTGCGCACCCAGTATCTGCTGGGCTACTACCCACGCCAGCGCCTGAGCGATTCTGATTTTCGGCGCATTGACGTGAAGGTCACGCCGCCGGCCGACGCCGACCTCTCGTTACCACTGCACGCCCGCCATCGCACCGGCTACTACACCAGCAAGGCGGAGTGATCATCGGCGGGCGGGATCGTGCCCGCGTGTACAATGTTCGGCATGCCGTTCCCATCCTCCATGCAGCCGCTGCACAAGAGGCCCAAGAATCCCCCGCCGGACGAGACCTTCCACGAAGCCGCTTATCTCAAATCGCTGGGCGAGAAGCAAACCCCGGTCAGCGTCAAACTGCTGGACGGCGAGATCGTGAAGGGCTGGATCGAGTACTACGACCAGAACATGATCCGCCTGACCCGCGAAGGTGCGCCCAATCTCTTCATCTTCAAGCACGAGATCCTGTACATCTCCGAGGATGGCAGTGCGCGCAAGCCTCGGCGGGAGCCGTGAACGCGGAACGGGCCGGCGAGTTCGTCTCCGCCATCGAGGCCATCGCCCGCGAGGCCGGCGAGCTGCTGATGGGCTACTTCGCGCGCCATGTCAAGATCGAGTACAAGGGCGACGTGGACGTGGTCACCGAAGCCGACCGCGCCTCCGAAGCCCTCATCATGGACCGTCTCCAGGCGCGCTTTCCCCGGCACGACGTGGTAGCTGAGGAGGGCGCGCGCCGCGAGACCGGCAGCGATTACAAGTGGTACGTCGATCCTCTCGACGGCACCACCAATTTCGCGCACGGCTTCCCCGTCTTCTGCGTTTCGATGGGGCTGGAATACAAAGGGCAGTTGATTGCCGGCGTGGTGTACGATCCCACCCGCGGCGAGATGTTCGCGGCGGAGAAGGGAAGCGGCGCTTACCTGAACCAGCGTCGCATCCACGTTTCGAAGACGGCGCGGCTGGTCGAGTCACTCGTAGGCACTGGCTTCCCCAGTCACAAGCGCCATCAGAATCCCAACATCCACTTCTACCACCAGATCACGCTACGTACGCACGGCGTGCGCCGCGCCGGCTCGGCCGCGCTCGACCTCGCCTCGGTAGCCAGCGGGCGCTTCGACGGCTTCTGGGAGTTCAATCTCAATCCCTGGGACCTGGCGGCCGGAGCACTGCTGGTCGAGGAGGCCGGCGGGCAGGTGAGCGGCTTCTTCGGCCAGCCATTCCGCTTGCCGGATCGCGACGTGGTCGCGAGCAACGGTCTCATCCATGCTGATCTGCTGCGCGAGTTCAACGAAATCTTCGCTGGCCGCGGCCTGGAGCCGCTGCCCGATCCGCAAGAATATGCGAGAACCCGCCAGCCGTAGCGCTCACAACATGCGGACTGTCAGCCCGAGCGAGGGCGTCAGCCCGAGTCGAGGGACCCCTACCCAGCCAACACCGCTATTTCGACATGTCGCTTTTTCTTGTGTTCTCCATCCTGCATGACACATCTAAGACCCACCATGCTTCGCTTCCGAGTCGCACTGCTGATCGCCGTTCTGAGTCTGCCGCTGGTCGCCTCCGCCCAGGGCACCGCCGGCCACGTTGACGCTGCTTATCAGCGCGAAGTCGAGAAGTTCCGCGCCGAAGAGATCAAAGACCTGAAGTCCAACTGGCTGGTTCTGGCTGGGCTGTTCTGGCTGAAGCCGGGCGCGAATGCGTTCGGCACCGCCCCGTCGAACCCGATCGTGTTGCCCGCAGGCACGGCTCCTGCCAAAGCCGGCGTCTTCGAACTCAATAGCGACGAGGTTACGCTGAAGATGGAGCCCGGCGCAGCCGCGACTATCGACGGGCAGCCGGTGATGACAGCCAAGCTCCAGGCCGACACCTCGGGCAAGCCAACCGTGGTCGCCCTCGGCCGGTTGCGCATGCACGTCATCAAGCGGGGCGAGCGTGTTGGCATCCGCCTCAAGGATCTTCAGAATCCCGCGCTGCGCAACTTCACCCGGCGGCACTTTTATCCCATTGACGCGGCGTATCGTGTCTCAGGGACCTGGGTGCCATCCGACGGCAAGCGGACCGTGGATGTGCCCAACGTGCTCGGCGACATAACGCATGAAACCGTGCCCGGAGAGGTGCGCTTCACTCTCAACGGCCAGCAACTCAGCCTGACCGCGCTCGGCGGCGACCCCGCTAAGGGCCTTTTCTTCGTCTTCAGCGACGCCACCAGCAAGACCAAAACTTACCCGGCTGGCCGCTTCCTCGAAACCGACGCGGTGAAGGACGGCACGGTGGTGCTTGATTTCAACCTCGCTTACAACCCGCCCTGCGCCGTCACGCCTTACGCCACCTGCCCCCTTGCACCCAAAGAGAATCGCCTGGCGGTGGCCATCCCTGTGGGCGAGAAATTCGACGACAGCAAGCCGCACTGATCACTGGGAAAATACTTGACACGCAGGTGTACAATTGCAATGGTCTGATGACCAGACCACTGGCCCGGTATTAACGTGAGCACTGCCGCCAAACCGGAATTCGAAGCCATTCGCCGCAGCAAAGTCTATGAAGAGGTGGCGCGGCGGCTCGAACAGCTCATCGTCGAACGCATGAAGCCAGGCGACATGTTGCCGCCGGAACGCGAGCTGGCGGAGAGCTTCGGGGTGAGCCGCAGCTCGGTCCGCGATGCCATCCGCCGGTTGGAGTTGGTAGGGATGGTTCAACCGCGGCAAGGTTCGGGCACGGTGGTGCGCGAGGTTTCGACTGACAAGCTCATCAATCCCCTGACCACGGTGCTGGTGCAGAAGCGCAAGCTGGTGGTGGAGCTCTTGGACGTGCGCAAGATGCTGGAGCCGCCGCTGGCGTCACGCGCCGCCAGCCATGCTTCTGCGAACGACATCGCTGAGCTGGAAGACATCCTCCGGCGCCAGGACGAGAAGCTCCGCCGTGGCGATCCGGCCATCGAGGAGGACGACGAGTTCCACTACGCCATCGCCATGGCCTCGGACAACAGCGTCGTGCTCAAAGTCCTGGATGTGCTGATGGACCTGCTGCGCGAGACCCGCGAACGATCATTGCAGGTGGAAGGACGTCCGCAGAAATCCATTGCCGGCCACCGGCGGATCCTGGTCGCCATCAAGCGACACGATCCGCTGGCCGCCGAACTGGCTATGCGCCGGCATATCGAGGAAGTATCGGAGATCGTACTTAACCGGTTTTGACCGATAGAGACGCAGCATGCTGCGTTTCTGCACAATGAAGACGGAGGTTATTGCATGGGTCGACTATTCGCGGTCGAGATCATCTATCGAGGGATTTTCCAGAAGACCCTGGCTAAAAACATCAGCCGCGGCATCGTGCTGGCGGCCCACAACGAAGGCAAACCTGGCATCTCGTTCGGTCGTTACAGTGACAGCCCGGAGCGCAACGGCATCCCCGCCAAAAGCTTCGCCATCGTTGGCACTGACCAGGAGACGCTGGAGAAGGGCATGGCCAAGTACGAGCCCCAGGAAGTGGACATCACCATCGCCGTGGACGACACGCTTTGCAAGGGGGTGGAGTCCTGGGCGTGGTACGGCCTGCAGCCGGTCAACCAGAAGACCAAGCCGGGCGGGACGCTGATCGTCACCTCGCGCGAGACGCCGGATGCTATCGTCTCCATGGCGCACCGCAAAGGGTATCCCTACGAACTCTGTATTGTGAAGGGCACGCCCAGCTTCTCCGGGCTGTGGGTCTATAAGGATGACCACACCGATGTGCGTATCTTGGGCGCCATCGCCCGCATCCTGCCCGATCTGTTCACGCTGAACTCGCTGAAGAAAATCATCCAGGCGGAGTGGAAGGATTCGGTGAAGGTCAGCTCAGCCGAGCGGGCGTACGAGCGCTTCTCGAGCACCACGGTGCGTCCCAGCCAGGGTAACCCGGAGACGCCTTACAAGTTCGACCTGCCCAAGTGGTACGAGATGGGCGAAGGCGTCGCCATCCCCTGCATCCCCACAGGCAAGCAGATCGAAGATCCCGGAACCCACGCCATGGGCGGCTATCGCCCTGACCGCAATCCCACCTTCAAGAAGTTCAGCACGCGGACCATGCGCCCGGTGGTGGACTTCGACACCTGCATCAAGTGCACGCTGTGCTGGCTGCAGTGTCCGGACACCTGCTTCGACGTCACACCCGACGGGCTTTACGACGCCAACATGCAGGCCTGCTGCGGATGCGGCGTCTGCGAAGCTGTCTGTCCGGTGCCCAACTGCGTCACTATGGTCAACGAGACGGAGTTCCGCGACAACTCCAGCCAGTGGGAGGCATGGAAGAAGGACAAGGACGGCTACAAAGCTTGGCTGAAGGGGAAAATCGAATCGCGGCCGGAACGCTCGCACGGGTTCCGCTACCGCGGGCAGTACAAAGAGCAGGTCCCGGAAATGCTGGAGATCGCGCGCGAGGGCTAGCCGGTTGTAGAGACGCAGCATGCTGCGTCTCTACTGTGGAATGGCAGTGAGAAGCAGCATGCTGGACTATGGATGATTCACGCCTCGGGCTTCGCTCAGGATGACACCCATGTTGAACCGTGCAGGGGAAGTAGGAGGAGAGCTTTCATGGCACAAATGGTAGCGGCTGTTGAAGAACACCGGAAGGCAGACGAAACCGCCCTGATCACGGGCAGCGAGGCCATCGCCGTGGCCTGCAAGCTGGCGGACGTGGACGTTATCACGGCCTATCCAATTCGTCCCTATGACACCGTCATGCAGTACGTCTCTAAACTTGTCTCGCACGGTGAGATGGACTGCGAATACATCGTGGCGGAGGGCGAGCACTCGCAGTTCGAGATCGTCAAACACGCTTCCGCCGTGGGGGCGCGCGTGTTCGTCGGCTCCAGCGGCGTGGGCTGGATGTACGCCATGGAGGCGCTCACAGTTACCCCTGCGCTGCGCATCCCGATGGTGGCCATGGTGGGCAACCGCGCTCTGGACGATCCCGGCGCCTTCGGGACCGAGCACAATGACGCCCTGGCCGTGCGCGACCTGGGCTGGATGCTGGTCTGGGTGGACAACGCGCAAGAAGCGCTCGACACCGCGCTTATAGCCTATCGCGTGGCTGAGGACCGCAGGATCTTCCTGCCGTGCGCCATCAGTTGCGACGGCGCCTTCCTCACCCATTCGCAGGCGTTGGTCAGTATCCCGTCACAAGACAAGGTCAACGAGTTCCTGCCGCGCTACAACCGTGCCGACCTGCTGCTGCATCCCGACAACCCGATCACCGTAGCCCCGCAGGCAAACGAAGATTGGGTGATGGAGATCCGCCGGCAGAATTACGCGGCCATGGAGCGCACCACGGCGGTGATCAAGGAGGCCTACGCGGACTTCGAACGCATCTTCGGCCGCTCCTACGGCAACCCCTTCATCGAGGAATACATGACCGAGGATGCCGACATCGTGCTGATGGGCATGGGTACGCTCTCCACGCCGGTCAAGGTCGCGCTCCGCGAGATGCGCCAGCAGGGGAAGAAGGTCGGGTTCGTGCGCTTGCGCTGGTTCCGTCCCTTCCCGGCGGCAGATTTGGCCAAGTCGCTCAGCCGCTTCAAGGCGGTGGGCGTGGTGGACCGCGACTATTCGTTCGGCTCGCCCTACATGAGTGGCGTGGTCGCGACCGAGGTCCGCACCGCGCTCTACGCGGCGCCGGGTCCCAAGGTGCCGGTGCTGGGATTCATTTGCGGCCTCGGCGGCCGCGAGGTGACTCTGCCAGATGTCACGCGCATGACCGACTCGGTCTATGCAGCGGCGGCTGGCAAGGCGCAGCCCCTAACCCAGTGGATTGGATTGCGCGAATAGAATCGCCGTTTTCACTTAGAGACGCAGCATGCTGCGGCGTTACAAGGAAGGATGAGAAGCAATGGCTACTTACGTGAACATCGAGCCGACCCAGAATCTCGATCCGTTTAAGAGTGTTAAGAAGCTGCCCCTCGAGGAATACTTCACCTCCGGGCACCGTACCTGCCAGGGCTGCGAGTCGGCGCTGGTGATGAAGATGATGGTAAAGGCGGCCGGTCCGCGCACCATCGTGCTGGGCAGCACCGGCTGCATGTACGTGGCGAACACCACCTACTACAGCACTTCGTGGTCGGTACCCTGGATGCACACCCAGCTTGGCAGCAGCGGCTCAGCGGCACTGGGCGCGGCCGCTGGCCTGAAGGCGCTCATGCGCAAGGGTAAGATGAAGAACGAGCCCATCAACGTCATCGCCTTCTGCGGTGACGGCGGCGGGGCGGACATGGGGGTGGGGGCCATCTCCGCGACGCTTACTCATCCCGACTACGACTGCCTGATCCTGTTGTATGACAACGAATCCTACGCCAACACCGACATTCAGCTCTCGGGCAGCACGCCCTGGGGCGCCAACACCACCTTCAGCACACCTGGCCCGGTGAAACGCATCATGCACCACCGGTGGAAAAAGAACATGGCTGCGATGATGGCGGCAGGCCATCCTACGTGCCGGTACGTGGCGACCATCTGCATGTCGTACGGTCTGCACGGCATGAACTCGATTCGCAAGGCGCTGACCATCGGCGGACCGACATTTGTCCACTCGCTCGACCCCTGCCCCAAGGGCTGGGACTATGATCCCATCCAGTCGCACGAGCTGGGCGAGCTGGCGGTGAGCACGGGTGTGTGGCCGCTGTACGAGGTGGAAGACGGCGTCCTCAAGCTCACGGGCCGGACCCAGCAGATTGCCGACAAACGCATCCCGCGGCAACCGGTGCGCGATTATCTGCTCCGTCAGGGACGCTTCGCGCACTTTACCGACGACGACATTGATTATTTCCAGAGCAAAGTGGATGAGATGTGGAACAAGTGGCTGATCCCCGGGGTCATCCCGTTCCATAAGGAGATCGAAGCTGACAACCCGCCCGCGTAAGAAACGCGGGCCGGCTTTTCATATTTCGTGCTAGTGTGTCGCACCCCGACCGGACTGGATGCAGGGAGAAACGGCATTTTGCTTTTCATCTTCTAGTCAGTTCGGAGCCACCCGGGAGGTGTGCTTATGGCTGATTACGCAGGAGCCGCAGGCGCGATGCACACCTCGCGCATAGTCAACCGCTGGGTCCAGTTGATCGCTGGCATCATCGCGATGATGGCCATCGCGAACCTGCAGTATGCCTGGACCCTGTTCACCAAACCTATACAAGCCCACCTGCATGTCTCTCTGGTTGCTGTCCAAGGGATCTTTGCGGCCTTCATCCTGGTGGAAACCTGGCTGGTCCCGTTTGAAGGCGCTCTGATCGACCGCATCGGTCCGCGCTTCATGCTGGGTATGGGCGGGATCCTAGTCGGCTTGGGCTGGCTGGGCTCCGGCTATGCCGAGACGCTGCGCAGCCTTTATCTCTGGTACATGGTGGGCGGAATCGGCGCCGGCTTCGTCTATGGCGGCACCATCGGCAATGCCCTGAAGTGGTTCCCCGACCACCGCGGGTTGTGCGTGGGGCTCACGGCGGGGGCCTACGGCGTCGGTACCGCTCTCAGCGTAAAACCGATTGACGCCATGCTCAAAGCGTCGGGGTACCAGCACACCTTCATCGTTTTCGGGATCATCCAGGGCGTGCTTGTTCTGTTGGCGGCGCTGTTTCTGGCCAAGCCTCCCGCCGGCTGGGCTCCGCCCAACTGGAAAGCGAAAGCTGCGCAGGTTAAAGCTCGCGTGAACAGTTCCAGCGTTGATATGACACCGCTGCAGATGGTGAAGAGCGGGTCGTTCTGGATGATCTACTTCATGATGACACTGGTCGCCTTCGGTGGCCTGGTGGTCACCGCCCAGATCAACCCCATGGCCGTCTCCTACAAGGTGGACAAGATCGTCATCTTCGGCGGCATGACCGCGCTGGTGCTGGCCATCGAGGTCGATCGCATCCTGAACGGACTGACCCGGCCTTTCTGGGGATGGGTCTCCGACCACATCGGCCGCGAGAACACCATGTTCATCGCTTTCGCCGCGGAAGCGCTGGCCGTGTTCGCCCTACTGCAACTGATCCACCGTCCGCTGTGGTTCATCGTTCTCTCAGGCCTGTGCTTCTTCGCCTGGGGCGAGATCTTCTCGCTGTTCCCCTCCATCACAGGCGACCTGTTCGGACAGAAATGGGCGACCACCAACTACGGGATCGTCTACACCGCCAAGGGCACGGCTTCCTTGTTCGCTGGCCCCGGCGCTGCCTGGCTGTTCTCTAAGACAGGCGCCTGGACCAAGGTGTTCTGGATCATGATCGCCTGCGACCTGGTGGCCGCTTCCCTGGCGCTGCTGTGGCTCAAACCGGTGGCCCGGCGCACAATCGCTCACGCGGAAGCCACATTGGGTGAGGCGGTCACCGCGCCCGGCGCCATCCGGGGAGTTGCCTGATCGGGGCGCCGTTATTCCAGCCAGGGTCACAATGTCGCTCAGGCGGCGCCATTGCGACCCTCTGGTTCTTTACCCGGACAATCAAACCACCGCGATCTGCTTGCGCAGGTCTCCCGTGAACAAGCTCTTCGGGATCATGGCGTGGACACCCCGCGTGATGTCCACCACTTGCGTTACCCGGAAGCTGACAGCGACGCTGCACAGGGCATAAGCGTCGAGTTTTGTGAGATCGGCCCGCTTGGCCAGAAAGTCGATGGCGTTGCGCGCTGCCACCGTCATGGCCACGTTCAAGTCCTTGTCCATAGCCATGGTGATCCAGTGGGTCGAGGTCTCCGCCACCGGCCAGGCGAAATTCTTCTGCTTGTGGAGAATCACCTGGATGCGCAGCTCCTGCATGCGCGTCTCCAGCGCCGTGAGGCAGACTTCGCCATCGCCCTGCACGGCGTGGGAGTCGCCGGTATAGATCAGTGCTCCCGGCTTCCACACTGGGATGAACATGGTGGAGCCCTCGGCCATCTCGCTCAAGTCGGTGTTGCCTGCGTGCGGACCTGGGGGAACGGAGCTGGTTACGCCCGGACTCAAAGGAGGGAAGAAGCCATCGGGCGGAGCCAGTCCCAGCGTGCCCTGGAAGGGCTTGAGGGGAATATGGATGTCCCGCTTGAACTCCGACGTCAGGTTGGCAAGGTCGAGCTTTACATATTTCACCTGTCCCTCGGGAAAATCGTCCGCAAGCAAGCCGGTTTTCAGCGACCCCGGGTTATTGAAGACCGCTGCCCAATCAAAGGGACGGATGCGCTTGTAGCGGACCTCCAGCACGTCGCCGGGTTCGGCATTATTCACGTAGATAGGTCCGATGATTGAGTGCGGCCCTCTTCCGGGATTGCTGACGCGCAGCTTCGCCAGGGTTTCGACGGGCACTCCCGGCTGCATCTGGTTCAAGAAGTGCGACCAGGTGTTGGGATAGCTGATGGTATCGCCGGAATCGACCTTGAGGATGGGCTCCAGCGTGGTGTCGAACACTCCCAAGCGCACAGTCTTATCGTTACATTCGACCACGTGGACGCGGCTTTCGTCCTCCTTCTTCGGCGCCGGTGCGGGCCCGGCGGCGCCCAGCGAATCCGCAGCGTGCGCCAGTTTGGTGAACCACGGCCCCACGGCCGCTAGCGCGCCCATGAAACTGCTGGCGCGCAGCAGCCGGCGGCGTGAAACGCCCCGGAAGGTCAGATAGCCGTCGAGCTGCTCCTGGTTCATCTCGTCCATGTGCAAAAGACGGTCGGCCGCCCGCTTTGTGTAAGCGGCGTCTTTGATGTCTTCACGGAAAACGCCGGTGCCCTTTTCATCGCCGCATCCGAACAGGTTGCCGCAAAAGTGATGGTGGTGTTGGGGCTGACTCCCCTGGTCCTGCTGGTGATCGTCTGGCATCGTTTCCTCCGCAATCAATTCCAAACAACCAATCGTTTGGGCAGCCAAAGGCCGCCCGGATATGAGCGTGCGGATTATACGACCCGGAAGAGCGCTAAGCGTAGTAAAGCTCTATGCCCGGCGTGTCTCCAGCGCCAGGCCCCGCCTTTTCACCTTGCGGGTCGGCTAACGTGTGGCGTTTCTTTTCGTCTTACCACTGAACAAGTCCGCCCGGAGACGCGTACCATGGATATGGGGAGCACTGTGGTGAGACGAAACAGCGCCTATTGGGAGCCGCTGGCCATCGCGCTGGAGACCATGCGCGCTCACAAGCTGCGCTCTTTCCTTATGCTCCTGGGCATCATCCTGTCGGTTTCCACGCTGATCGTGGTGGTCGCCCTCATACAGGGCACCAACCGCTACATTGCCGATAAGGTAGCCAACATGGGGTCCAACGTCTTCCTGGTCGAACAGCTTCCCCTCATAACTAATGCCGAGCAGTTCACCAAGGCGCTGCGCAGGAACCGAAAGATCACGTGGGAGGATTACGAGTACCTGCACGGCACCATGCGGCTGCCTAAGGACGTGGGAGTGGAGACCCGTACCCAGGGCAAGGTGCGCTATAACGGCCAGGAGGTCCAGGACGTCAACGTGCGGGGTGTGACCGCCAACATCGGCTCCATGGACATCGAGGAGCCTGCCACTGGCCGCTACGTCTCCGATTTCGACAACGAGCACCGGTCGATGGTCACCATGATCGGCAATGACGTGGTTAACCGCCTCTTCCCCAGCACCGACCCGCTCGGCAAAACCATCCTCGTGGACGGCCGCGAATTCGAAATCGTGGGTACGACCAAGCCCCTGGGTACCATGCTCGGCCAGTCACAGGACAATTTCGTTTATATCCCCATGCAGACGTTCCTGAAAATCTACGGCAGTGACCGCAGCCTCGCCATCAACGTGCAGGCCCGAGGCCCCGAGTGGATGGAGCGCACCCAGGAGGAAGCGCGCACGCTGATGCGTGCCCGTCGCCACCTGACCCACAACGAAGACGACACCTTCGGCATTCTCGCCTCGGCTTCGCTGATGGGCCTGTGGAACCAGCTCACCGGGGCCATCGCCGCCAGCATGGTCGGGATCGTGTCCGTGTTCCTGGTGATTGGCGGCGTAGTCATCATGAACGTTATGCTGGCCAGCGTGACCGAGCGCACGCGCGAGGTCGGCATCCGCAAGTCGCTGGGTGCGCGCCGACGCGACATCATGACGCAGTTTCTGCTCGAGGCCTCCGTGATGGCGGCGATCGGAGGCGTATTGGGTATTGGCCTCGCCTATCTGGTCACGCTCGCGGTGCGCATCTTTACGGCGTTGCCTGCCACTGTGCCGCTCTCAGCGGTGGCCATCGCCCTCGTGGTTTCCACTGCCATAGGCCTGTTTTTCGGAGTTTATCCAGCCCGCAAGGCAGCGCGACTCGATCCCATCGAGGCGCTGCGCTTCGAGGCTGCTTGACACTATGCGGCGAAACTGGCAATTGTCGGAGAACGCGATGATGGCGCTGGCTACGGTGCGCGAGCACAAGACGCGCTCCTTCCTCACCGTGCTGGGCATCGTCATCGGCATCACCGCGCTGATCGCGGTGGCCTCCATTCTGGTGGGCCTCGATCGCGACATGCGCGGCTTCCTCGAGGACTACGGCGCCGACACTCTCTTCGTTTTCAAGTTTAATCCCGGCATCCGCATTGGGCGTCTCACCATGGAGGAGCGCTCGCGCAAGCCGTTGTCCCTAGACGATGCCCTGGCAATTAAAGAGTCCTGCCCGGCGGTGAAAGAAGTAGTCGCGGAGCTTTATCCGCGGTTTACAGGTGGCCCGCAGGCAGCCAAGACCGCCCGCTACCAGGGGCAGGAGGTGTTCGGGCTTGACCATTCCGGCGCGCTCGCCTCTTACGAACAGGTTTACAACGCCCACATGGAGGAGGGTCGCTTTTTCACCGAAGCCGAGGATTTGCACCGTGAAGACGTGATAGTCGTCGGGCATGATATCGCGGACGCATTTTTTCCGGGCGGGCACGCGGTAGGCAAGACCATCCTCGTCGATTCCGTTCCCTACCGCGTCGTCGGCGTGCTGCAGCCGCGCAAGGGGCAGTTTTTCAAGGACCAGTCCGCGGATCGCAACGCTACGGTGCCTTATCACAGCTACCAGCGGCATCACCCCCAGGACGACGAGAACTTCATCGGCGTGACTCCCTACCCCGGCATGAAAGCCGAAGCCGAAGACGAGGTCCGCGAACTGCTTCGCCGCCGTCGCAAAGTGCCCGTCGACAAGCCGGACAACTTCGGCATGTCCAGCGCCGAGGAGATCGCCGTGCAGTTCCATCAGATCACCGGCGTGGTAGCGCTGATCACGGTGGTGATCAGCTCCATCGGCCTGCTGGTGGGCGGCGTCGGCGTGATGAACATCATGCTGATGTCGGTGACGGAGCGCACGCGCGAGATTGGCGTGCGCAAAGCCATCGGCGCCCGCCGCCGCGACATCGTCTGGCAGTTCCTCATCGAAGCTATTACCCTCACAGGAAGCGGCGGAGCCATTGGCGTGCTTTTGGGACTGATGATCAGCGCGATCATCAACTTGCTGGTTCCGGCCCTGCCTTCGACGGTCCCGCTATGGGCGGTGGCCACAGCAGTGCTCGTCTCGATGGGGGTTGGCCTTTTCTTCGGGATGTACCCCGCGGTGCGCGCCTCCAGTCTTGATCCCGTTGAAGCTCTGCGCTACGAGTAGAACACGGAACTCTGTCGAGACGCAGCATGCTGCGTCTCTACAATGGTTACGGTGCCGACGCGCGGTATTTGATCACCATTTGCACGCACAATCGAGCCTGTTACTTCGGCGATGTTCGGGAACACTTTCGCGCCTGCATTGAGAACAATCCGCTGGAGTGGTGCCAATACGGACTGAAGCCGACTGGGATTTGACAACCTAAGTAGAGACGCAGCATGCTGCGTCTCTACGGATGACAATTCTGTGCAAAGAAAGTGTCATGCGAAGCGTAGCCGCGTCCCGAGAGACCGCCACCAAGGACTATGGCTCCCAGATTCTGTTATATTTTCAAGTTCCACCGTCCTCATTCCATAGTTCCATCTGGACCTCCCCGGTCCCCAAGATGAAGGTTGGCCATGACCAAAGAAGAGATTATTCGCAAATACAAGCAGTACCTGTTCCCCTCCTTGAGCACGTATTTTTCCGAGCCGCTGGTCACCGATCACGCCAGCATGCAGTATCTGTGGGACATCGACGGCAGGAAATATCTCGATTTCTTTGGCGGGATCGTCACCATCTCGGCCGGGCACACGAACCCGCGCATCACTTCCAGGGTCAAGGCGCAGATTGACAAACTGCAGCACGCCTCCACGCTGTTTCCCAACGAGGCCATCGTGGCCCTGGCAGAGAAGATCGCCCGCCTGACCCCCGGCGAGATCAGGCAGAGCTACTTTACCAACAGCGGCACTGAAGCCAACGAGATGGCCGTCCAGCTTGCGCGCGCGCACACGGGCAATTTCGAGATCATCGCCCTGCGTCACGGATACAGCGGCCGCTCGCAAATGGCGCAATCCCTGACCGGACAGAACACCTGGCGGCAGTCCCTGCTGGCGGGCTTGGGTGTGGTCCACGCCATAAATCCGTATTGCTATCGCTGTCCGCTGGGCAAGACCTATCCGGATTGCGGCGTAGCCTGCGCGGACGACGTCGAAGCCGTCATTCAGACCTCAACCTCCGGACGCATTGCCGGCTTCCTTGCCGAGCCGATCCAGGGCGTCGGCGGGTTCATCACGCCGCCGCCGGAGTATTTCAAGATTGTGTTCAGGACGGTCAAGCAGTATGGCGGCGACTTCATCGCCGACGAAGTCCAGACCGGCTGGGGACGCACCGGCCGCAAGTGGTTCGGCATCGAGCAATGGGAGGTCACACCCGACATCATCACCGCCGCCAAGGGCCTGGCCAATGGTGCCCCCGTCGGTGGGACCTTCACCCGTTCCGAGATCGCCGCCAGCTTCCGCGGGCTGCAGATCTCGACTTTCGGCGGCAATCCCGTCACCTGCGTGGCCGCCAAAGCCACCCTCGACCTGATCGAAGAAGACAATCTTCTCGAGAACGCGCACGTGGTGGGCGGCTACTTCCGGCAAGGACTGGAAGGACTCAAGGAAAAGTATCCGCTGATCGGCGACGTGCGCGGCATGGGGCTGATGCAGGGCATCGAGCTGGTGAAGGACCCCGTCACCAAGGAACCGGCGCCGCAGGAAACCGCGCAGCTCATGGAGGAGGCGCGCCGCGCCGGCCTGCTGATCGGCAAGGGCGGCCTGTGGGGCAACGTCATCCGCATGTCGCCGCCCATGAACATCTCCAAAGGCGATGTGGACGAAGCCATTCGCCTGCTCGACCGCGCCCTGGCTGCGGTGGAGCAGACGCGGCATGCTACCGTCGCGGCACGTTAGCGCGAACGCGATGCGTTGTTGTCTGCGCTGCCGACCACATGTCGCGCGCGTGTCCGGCGGAGCCCCCTTGCAAAGATCCCCACCCTACCAACACCGCGGAGAGCTGCCGATAAGGAATCCCGGAGAGAGTGGCGGAGAGGGAGGGATTCGAACTTGAGGCGCTTAGCGGGCGTGAGCGCAGCGGGACCTAGCCGAGACCGAGTCACGCGAGGTCGAGCCCTGAGCGAAGCCGAAGGGCCGCTGCCGAAATCCTGAGCGAAGCGAAGGACCCGTTAAATACTGGCGGAGAGGGAGGGATTCGAACCCCCGATACCCTTACGGGTATGCCGCATTTCGAGTGCGGTGGTATCAACCACTCACCCACCTCTCCGCGCCACGGCGAGCTTAAGTAACCTGCCT
>Ga0187777_10000687_pt1 | contig 22251 bp, 23 predicted proteins | sample 1015_Q2_SP5_10_M_FD_132416 | JGI IMG/M metagenome (GOLD analysis project Ga0187777, IMG submission 132416) | Tropical peat soil microbial communities from peatlands in Department of Meta, Colombia - 1015_Q2_SP5_10_MG | ecosystem: Environmental > Terrestrial > Soil > Wetlands > Peat | place... | reverse complement strand
TGACGCGAACTGCTGGAGCGAATTCGTGCGCAAGCTGACGCACGATACCAAGCGCTGCGTGCTTGCTTGCAATGTACATGACTCCACCACCGTCCGGGTAGAACGCCGAATTCGATAGAGTCACGATAATTGAACCTTGCGTCTTGACCAACTCCGCCACAGCCAGTCGCGCGCCAATAATTACCGCAAGAACGTTCAGATCAAAAATCTCCTTGTAGACCTTGGGCACGTCGGCCGCCGGGATATCGATCAGCTCGCGGAAGGCATCTCCGAGACCGGCGTTGGCCACGAAGACGTCCAATTTCCCGAACGCGGAGACCGTCTGCTTTATGGCGCGTTCGTTGCCCTCAAGCGTCGTCACATCCGCCTGAACGCAACTCACGCGTTCGCCATGCTGCTTGCGGAGCTCCGCCAGTCGTTCGGACGAAATGTCGACGACGCCGACCCGCGCGCCCTCCTCCACGTAGCGATCCACGACCGCGCGTCCGATGCCGGAGCCACCACCGGTGACGATAGCCACCTGCCCTTCGAGCCATCCCATGGGATTCTCCTTCGAGTTCTTCAGAAGAGAATGCTGAGGTTTGTTCCAGTGATTACGGTCTGGTCCACCAAGATTCGCCGCCGGGCGATACGGTACTCGCCGCGTGCGAGACGGCGCAGGGTGTCCTCCCGTTGTCCGGTGAACAGCTGATAGTCCTGATCACTACGCGTTCGCGTGATCATGAAATTGGTCGTGACCGCGTATTCGGACGCCTGGGCCGCAGGCTGTGCCAGCACGTTGGTTACGAAATGTCGGGTGCGCGAAGGCGGGGTTTCCGCCCAAGCTGCATTGGTTTGAAGCCGCTGCACTCTGGTAGTCAAGGAGTTGATGTTCTCATCGAAGAACGAGATGTCCTGGAAGCCGGCGCCACGGGTGCGAAATTGAGTGGTTCGCACCGGCATGACGTACTGAATGTCTTCAGCAAACAGCCCGAGCCACTCTGAGTACCGGCCATCGTCGAGGAGTGCGGCCTCACGATAGAGGAACTCGAGAATTTCGCCGTAGAGGGCCGTGCCCGCTGAGCACGGGTTTTCCGTGCCAGCTCTGAAAGGAACGACCACCTCGTTCATGGCGCGGCCTTCGCTCTGCCCGCTCGGTCCAGGCGCGCAGAACTGGATGATTGCATCCGACGCAACCATTCCGCATACCAGGCGCGCTGCGTCATCTCGCCGTAGCTGTCTACGTAGCTGATTCCCGGGCCTGGCCACGACGCGTCCCGCGCCCGGCGCAGACCCATACGATGGTGCAATGTATAGCGTTTGGCCGCCGGCCCACGCGCCGCCGCGGTGCACTCCTCCCAGTTCTCCATGTCATCCTGATCAAAGATGCCTCCCGGACCGAATGTCCGCACGTACGTTTTGTAGGACGCTTCGCGATATTCGGCCGGAGCGTCTTTGTCGATTGCAAACCATGAATACATTCGCGTTCTGGTGGGTGACAGCGGTATTTCCAATCGCAGGTTCAAGATTCCGACTGGCTCGCTGCGCGTGTCGCCGGCCGTCACGAGCTGGAGCCAGTGGAAGTTTGGCCACATCGTTCCGGCGCTATATCCGTGCGTTTGCGCGATATGCGCCTGCCCCGTATTCAGCTTCTCTTTGAATCGCGGCCAGAGAGACTTTGGCAGTCCCATTCCCTGGAATGCGTCCATAGGAGGCCCGTGGACAAAGTGCAATATATGACCGTTGCCGAGCGTGACCATGGTCCCGTGCGAGGCGAAGTCCGGATCGCTCGGCAGCATGCCGAGTTCGACCAGACTCTGGTGCGCCCAGTACACGTGGAAATTGTCCGTGAAGTTGTCCGTGGCAAATTTCCAGGCGCACTCCACTTCCCAGACCTGCGGGACACCGACGAACTCAATCTCGCCGGTTCGTCCGAAAATGATGTCCATATACCAGCGCATGTCCCCGAGCCATGTCTCAAGAGTAGGCGCGCCTGCGTCCCAGCTCCCGAACACCAGTCCCCTGTAGGAACCTAGCCGCGCGACCGGGATCAAACCCAGTCGGCTCTTATCGAGCTCCCCCTCGCCGTAGTGATGCTCGGAGGATGCCGCGAGCAGCTCCCCTGAGGTTGAATACGACCAGCCGTGGTACGGACAACGCAAAGTGGTGGCATTGTCGCGGTCAGTTCTGCAAATTCTCATGCCACGGTGGCGGCACGAGTTGAGAAACGCGCGAACCGTCCCCGAGGCGTCGCGCACGAAAATCACCGGATCCACGCCGCATTGCCGCGCCACGATGTCGCCCGGCTTGGGAATTTCACTTTCATGCCCTATGAAGAACCACGCTTTGCCGAAGATCCGCTCGAGTTCCATGTTGTAAACCTCGGGATCGGCAAAAATGCGTCGCGAGATCAGACCTTCGGCGGGACGCACAATAGCCTCGAGGTACTCACCGTTCGACAAGCGTGTGGCCGCCAAATGGCGACTGCCGTTACCAGAACGCTTGCTCTTTACGCGAGAGCCGGACGACATGACGCTCTATCTCCTCTAGTCACCCAACGACGATACGAGAGCGAAGTCCAACGCGGCGTTTCCCATATCAACGCGACTTTGAATTGGCCGATTTTGGCTTGGGCAACAGCGAAGCGCGCAGGGTATCGACGAGCTGCGTCGCCGCCGACTCCGCCCTCGCCTCATCACCCTCTACAATCGCGTCGACCAGGGCCTCGTGAGGGGCCAGCTCTTCAACCGCCAGCGCCTGATCCCAAAGGTCCGGGCTGACTGAGACTTTGAGGGCGCCCCCGAGATGCTCATACACTTCGGCGAGCAACGCGTTGCGCGCGCAATCCACGATCGCCTTGTGCAACGCCGAGTCCGCAGTCGCAAACACGGCCCGATCTTTCGTCTCGCTTGCACGGCGCAGCGCCCTGGCGAGCTGTCGCAAGCGCCCGGCATCGCGCGAGTCGCGCCGCTCCGCTGCCAGGCGGGCCAAAGCCCGCTCCAGAATCGCACGTAGCTCTATCGCCTCCTCGAGTCGTGCGCGATTCACCCGTCGGGCGAGCGGGGCTTCCAGCTCGCTGAAGGCGCGAACGTAGGTGCCATCACCGACCCGTGCTTCCAGCATTCCAAGATGGACGAGCGAGCGCAGCGCTTCCCTCACCGTGTTTCGGCTTAAGCCAAGCTGAAGAACCAACTCGCTCTCAGCCGGAATGCGCGTTCCCACCGGCCACTCACCCGAAGTAATCAGCTTTTCGAGTTGGCGCGCCACCTGGGAAGAAAGCGTTGAGGCGCGTGCAGGAGCGGTCAGGCTCATCGGTTTTCCAAGATGTCCTACAATCCTACATCTCAAATATCACGCCCGGGATCAGGGGACAAGCCCTCCGCCATACTGCGTACTGCAATCGCGGTGCGCTGCGCCTGAGCCACCTCCAAGCAAGCATCCGCTCCTGTCGAGCATCAATTTGGATTGTCCGACAAAAATCAGCGTGCGATCATGTCGCGCAAGTCTGGGGAGGCCAAGCGCATGAATGCTGAATCGGGGGCCGAAGTTCTTCGCAAGGTTCTGCTTCGTCTCGTTCCGTTTTCAATGCTGCTGTTCTTCGTGCAGATGACGGACAAGACCAATGTCAGCTACGCCGCCCTGCAGATGAATGAACAACTTGGCTTCACCCCTGAGGTCTACGGTTTTGGCGCCGGGATTTTTTTCCTTGGCGCGTTCCTGTTCGAGATCCCGAGCAACCTGATCCTGTTGCGCGTCGGGGCACAGCGCTGGCTCGCCCGCATCATGATCACCTGGGGACTCATCGTGGTCGCTATGGCGTGGGTGCGCTCTGCACATGCTTTCTACCTACTGCGCTTCCTGCTCGGCGCGGCGGAAGCCGGCCTTCTACCTGGAGTGCTTTTCTACCTTGGCACCTGGATTCCCGAACAACGCCGCGGGATTGCCTCGTCGTGGCTCATGTCGGCCGCCGCGATCGGCCCCATGCTAGGAGCGCCGCTCGCCACCGGGATCATGGAGTTGCATGGGGCTTTTGGTATCGAGGGTTGGCAATGGCTATTCGTACTCGAAGGCGCAGCCACCATCGTCGTGGGTTTCATTACTCTGCGGTATTTGCCCAACCGTCCTCAGGATGCGCGATGGCTCGAGCCCGCCGAGCAGCAGTGGCTGAACGAGGTCATGGGCCGCGAGCTCGCCGTGAAGCAGCGCGCCGGAATGACCTCGCTGCTCGCGGGTTTTCTGAGCAAACGCGTGCTCCTCGGACTTGCAATCGGGTTTCTGCTCCTTTTCTGCACCTTCGGCATGGTGCTATGGCTGCCTCAAATGTTGAAAGCGTTCGGGGGACTTACGAACATGCAGGTGGGGTTGCTGTCCGCACTGCCCTTTGGGCTTGGTGCAGTCGGGATGATTCTCTGCGGCAGAAGTTCCGATCGCACCGGGGATCGCCGCTGGCATCTTGTGGGCGCAGCCCTGGTGGCCGCCGCGGGATATGCCTGTGCCGGATTGGCTGCCAACAATGCGCTCGCATTCGTGGGAATGTGTGTCGGTTTGGCAGGAATACTGAGCACGTTCGGGGTGTTCTGGGCATGTGCCAGCGATCTGCTCGGCGGCGCCGCCGCCGCGGGCGGCCTCGCATTCATTAACACCGCGAGCCAGCTTGGAGGGTTCTTGGGTCCGACAAGCGTCGGTTATCTGCGGCAGACGACGAATAGCTTCAGCACTGCGCTGCTCGCGCTCGCCGGATGCGCAGCTCTAACTGCGGTCGTCTGCTTGGCCCTGAAGAACCCGCGAACGGCTCAACAAACGCTGATTTCAGAACCCGCAGCGTAAGCAAAATCGGCGGTGTGTGAGGTGGCGGCTGGCTCTGTGGGTCACTGCGCTGGCCGCTGACTCAGGTAACAGTCCAGCAGTTGCCCGCCGGTCGTAATCCAAACGCCGTCGTGTTGCCTGATATGCGCGAGCACGCGTTCCAAGTGCCGTGCCCGGAACGGATGCCCGATCAGGAACGGATGGAGTGCCATGCAAAAGACTCGCGGTATCCTCTTGCCCTCCTGGTACAGCATCTCAAACTGATCAACCGCAATCCGATAAAAGTCCTCTCCTGTTCCGCCATGCGTGAGGAAGATGGGAATGTCTCCGAGCTCGAGCGTGTAGGGGAGCGCCACGATCGAGCCGCTGCGCGTGGTCATCGTGTATGGCTGCTCGTCGTTACACCAATCAGCGACGTACTGAATGCCGGCCTCCGCGAGCAGGTCCAGGGTATTGTCGGTCTCGGTGAGTGCGGGTCCTAGCCAGCCTCGAGAAGGCCGCCCGGTCTGCTTGGCGATCGTGCTGAGCACATCTGCGATCAGGGGACGCTCGGCGTCTGCGGGCATGCCGGTAAAAAGTGAGGAGTTGTTTTGACCGTGAGCGATCCACTCCCAACCGAGTCTGTTTCCTTCCTTGATGATCTCGGGGTAGTGCAAACACGCCTCGGAATTCACGGCCGCCGTGGCGGGAAATCCTTGCCGCTCGAGGATCTCCATCAAGCGCCAAATACCTACGCGAGCGCCGTAGTCGCGCCAAGCGTAGTTCAGCACGTCGGGTTTGAGCGCTGCGGTCATCGGCGTCAAGGAGATAGCGGGTTTATCGTAGTGAAAGTGCTCGATATTCGGGACGAGCCACACGGCAACTCGCGCGCCACTCGGGAACTGCAGAGGTGGGCGACGCGTGATTGGAGAGTACTTGAACCGTTGGTGTTCCATGCTGTGGTTACCCCGCGCAGGCGGCTATCGGGTGGATGCCGAAGACTTCGGTAGCGGTGGGAAAATCTGCTGACCCGTGGTGTTTTCCGTCACCGTAATCGCGCGATACGGACAACTTCGTGCCGCCTTGATGACCTCATCGTCAGGGGCGCCATCGGGATGTAACACCGTAGCCTTGCCATCCGCTCCCACGGTGAACACCGCCGGGGCGATGGCCATGCAGCGCTGGTATGCCTGACACTTGGTGGCGTTGACGGTGACACGCAAACGACTCATCGCAGTACCTAGATCAGAAACTGCAGCAGTGGGATTTCCTGATCGGAATTATTGAGCAGGACCTTTTTGGCGATGATCGTGAGCGCCCCACCACTGACACGCAGCCGGTGAATGGTACGTCCCGCCCACAGCTCCTGGCGTCCAGCCCGCGCTGTTGCGAGAATGAAGTTCGACGCGACCTCCAACTCACCGTTCGCGGCAGTTTGGATCTCGATATTTGAAATCACGCGGCGCATTTTTGGCAGCGGTTGCTGGGCGAGTACCGAACCGCTAAGCAGTCTCTCGACACGTTGAACCAGGCGATCATGGTCGTCATAGATGATTGAGACATGACGACTCGGGTCGATGTCATCGTCGTTGCAAGGCACCCAATAGAGCGTCGCACTCTCCTGCCACAACGCCAACCACTCCTGATACCGGTGCTCATCAACGAGTCGTGCTTCCAGATACAGAAACGACGCGACCGACTGCGCGGTGACAGTCGGTTGCTCTAGATCAGCCTGCACGGTCCTGCTTCCGGATCATCAGTGAACATCGCTCGAGCTACTCCGGTCCATCAGATGGGCGTAGTGCTCCCACATTCCGCGGAGGTGATTCTCATCCATGGTGTAGCCGGAGGTGCCCCCGCCCGGCATCATTTTCACCCTGTGCAAACCTCGCGCGATGTACTGCCAATCGTTGCCTTGGGCCTGCACACCCACTTGGTTCCGCTCCATGATCTCGATGTCATCGGGTGAAATGAACCCCGCAGGCCCGAACCCAAACTCATGCTCTCTAAGACGCGCTGTGTTGATCTCCGGAGGTGCGCCCTTGAGCAGCACCGGATGGTAGTACACCAGCGTCTCGTCGACGCTGACAGGCTGGAGGCGCCGGATGTGAGTCATGATGTAGATCAGGTTGGGAAACACGAATACCAGCGGCGGAATAGTGCTCAACAGCTCGTGGGCCTTTTTCTGTCCGTAGCGGGTTTCCATCGCCTCGATATAGGCCTTGCGAGCTGGAGTTGGTGGACGCGCCGGGGGGCTCATCGCAGCGCCGCGGTAGTCCTCCACCATGTGCCCACCCGGCAGGGATCGGATGACATCCGGCACCTGGTTCTCGTACAACGAGCTCATCTTGAGACCGCTGCGCCGGCTATGAAGCTCGAAGGCGATGCGGTGGATAAACGGACCGTGATAGTCCCCCTCGAGTGAATTCTCCGGCAGCAGTTTCCAATTGCCGCGGTATCTGAGTTTCTGTACGCCACTGAGGAGATCAATCTCACCGCTCGGAGACACGTCCATGAACAGATCGATGAATTCCGTCACCTGACCGAGATGCTCGCGCAGCGAGCAACCGGTGGGGCTCAGGCTTGCGAAAATGAGCCCCCGGTACGCATCCTGACGGGGAACGAGCGTCAGTCCGAATTGCTCGCGCTTGAGGCTATTGTCGTAACCTTCTTCGAACGTCGGTTCCAGCAGCGCACCATCTTTGCCGTAAGTCCACGCGTGATACGGGCAACGGAAGGTGGTCGCGTTCCCGTACTCACGGTTGCAGAGCAAATTTCCGCGGTGGCGGCAGCGGTTAAAGAACACGCGCACGGCGCCGTCATCCCCCCGCACTATCAGTACCGGTTGAGTGCCAATTTCGCGGCGCAGGAAATCGCCCGCGTTCGGCACTTCGCTCTCGTGTCCGAGATATACCCAAACCTTGTTCCAGATCTGTTCGATCTCACGCTGGAACACCCGCGGATCGCGATACAGGCTTCCATGGACCCGTCCGCCACCCACGAGGCTCAAATAGTCGATTGGAGATTCGTCAAACTGGCTCGACATCGTATGTCTCCTCCATCCGGACGGCGCCGCTAGCGGCATGATCAGGCGAACGGCGGATTGGTTCCTTTGATCTGTACTCGAAAGCCCGAGCGCACGTTGGGGAAGTAATCCCAGATCGCCAAGTGCTGTGTGCAACGGTTATCCCAGAAAGCGATTGAGTGCTTACGCCAGCGAAAGCGGACCTGGAAATCGGGCTTCTCGAGGTGGCGATACAGCAGCTGCAGAAGCTCGGCACTCTCGGCACTCGGAAGTTCGTTAATGTGCGAAGTGAAACCGCGGTTGACGTAAAGAACGGGCCGCTTTGTCTCGGGGTGACGTTCGATCACCTTGTGTACGCTAATCGGATACTTCCCGTTCGGGTCAAAGCGGCGGAAGGCAATGGCACCGTCGTGCGTGGCGGTGAGTCCATCGAGATAGGTTTTCATGCGATCGGAGAGCGCATCGTATGCGGCGTACATGCTCGCCCAGATCGTATCGCCTCCGATTGGCGGCAAGGTGTGCAGATGCAGAATGCTGCCCATGGGAGGAATGGCGTCGCAGGACAGATCGGTGTGCCATTCCTCGCCCGCCACATGTTTCGAATTTGCGTCCGCGTGAATAGGACGGACCTCCGGGTGCTCATCCAATCCCTTGCGGCTCGAATGAATGCTGAGCTCACCAAAGTGCATGCCCAGTTTCTTGAGGGTGGGAATGTCGATCGGCTGGTCACGAAAGAAGACGACACCGTGGGCCAGCAATGCACTTCGCACATCCTTGATCTGCCTCGGATCAAGTGGCCGCGTCAGATCAATGTCACCTATCTCCGCGCCAACGTGCGGTGTGAGCGGCGCTACCGTGATCGTCTCATATAAGGGACTGCTCATGGCATTATCAACCCGCCGTTTACATGGATAACTTGGCCGGTTATCTGAGCCGCAGCTTTCGAAAGCAGAAACAACGCAAGATATGCGCAGTCTCTCGGCTGCGGAATGCTCCCTAGCGGCATTCGTTGTCGAACCTGCTCTACGCCGGCTGCACCGCCGTTCATCGCCCGAAAGCGCGGCGTATCGACGGGTCCTGGGGCGATGCAGTTCGCACGCACATGATAGGGCGCGGCGCTTGCGGCGAGCGAGCGGGTGAAGGCAATAACGCCGGCCTTCGCGGCGGTATAGGCCATCCGGTCCGGACCCGGAAGAAGAGCATAACCGCTGCTCGTAGTCACGATCGCGCCTCCGCCGCGGTTCTTTAGATGCGGCAGCGCGCTGCGACAGACCAGGTAGGCGCTCGTCAGATTGAATTCGAGCTCCGCATTCCACGCCGCAAGATCGAGTTCTTCGATACTGCCGATGTGGGCTCCGCCGACCGTCGTCAGCACTCCGTCGATCCCACCGAGGTCTTTCACCGCCCGATCGAAGAGTTCCTGCGTCTGTTGCGGCTTGCGCGCATCACACAACCTGAAGCTCGCTCCTGCACCCAAGCTGACAGCCTTCGCTGCTGTGCCAGAGTCGATGTCGGCAATTACCACGCGAGCGCCAAGTTCGATGGCCAGCTCCGCGGCTGCCCACCCGAGACCCGAGCCCCCGCCGACCACAACGATGTTCTGAGCGGCTAACGAGATCACTGCTGCCGTTCCGGGTCAAAGGCCATTGCGCCGATCCCGGTCGCCCAAGGTACGACCGGCTCATACGCCAACACTTCACCCGGAACGCCTCCCAAAGCGCCCGCGAGGGCGATCCAGTTCAACAACTCCACCGCACCCGCACCAGCTGCGGACAGTTCCGCGATCGTGTAGCTCTCCAGCCGCTCCAAGCTGGAGCGCCGCATTTGATCGAGAAACTGTCGATCGAATGACTCATCAATGAAGCCGTGATTGCGCTCCCCGGGATCATGCGACATACCTCCGGTCGCCACTATTCCTATTCGACCGGGAAAGTGACGGACCGTCGCGCCGACGACGCGGCCGAGCGCAAAGCATCGGCGTGGGGTCGGCAGTGGGGGTGCCAGAGTGTTGATGACAATCGGGACTATCGGCAAATCCATTCCTGGTGTCAGGAAATGCAACGGGATCATCGTTCCGTGATCGAGCTGCATCTCGTAAGAGAAGCTCGGTTCGATGTCTTGTTCCTGACAGGCCGCAATTAGCGCACCGGCTAGCTCCGGTGCGCCGGCCACGGTGGCGCGTTCGATCTTGAGCCAGGGCTCAACGGGGCCGCGGAACTTTTCCGCGCGACCGATGCAGTAGGGACTGATGTGATCGAGAAAGAAGTTCGTCCAGTGCTCGGCCGTAAAGAGAATGAGCGCATCAAGCCGTGCGGCGACAAGTTTTCTGCGCAAGATGTCAAACGCGCCATAGAGTCGCTCGCGCTGCTCAACGGGCGCCGCCTCAGCCCAGGCGACGATGCCGGGCGCGTGCCCCAGCGCACAGGCAAATGACAACGCCATCGCTCAGTCTTTCCGCCGTATGGCGCGCAGGTAGTCGGCCTCGGTCACTGAGTGCAGAATCGAGAACGGCCGAAGCAGCAGCCCGTGAACACCCATCGCGTAGAGTTCGCCGTAATCTCGCCGCTGCAACGCCTCTCGCTCCGCGTCCGAAAGCTCATAGCGCGATGCAACCTCGGACGGGGACTTAAAGAACGCTTGCCGCGTCTCAGGGTTGCGGTTTACTTCGCGAATCAGTTTCTGCAGAGCATAGATCGTCAAGCGTTCTCCTGTTCCAGGTGATCTACCCAGCGAAGACCCTCTATGACTTGAGTGAAAGTCGTCGAAGCTCCGAATGTCACAAGTACCGCCTGGCGCAACGCCGCAACTGGCACACCCTCGCGCAACAATCGCCTGCCATGTGTCTTAAAGCTCTGCTCGCTACCTGTGGGGACTAGGCTCCCCAACGTGATTAGCTCACAGGTGTGTGTATCGAGCGGTCCGGCCGCAAAAACTGACTTGCGCAATGCCTGAAAGGCGCTGCCAGTTTCACCGCTGATGCGTTTGAGGTAATCCAAGGGCGACAGTGGCGCGGGTTCAGTCACGGATTCTAGTTCCTCTTCAGGTAGGGAAATTCTCCGAGTTCTACGCCAACTGAACGCTCGACCGCGCGCTGATAGATCAAGGCGGCGACCGCGATGTCTTGAATGCCTGTGCCGACCGACTTAAAGAGCGTGATTTCCTCCGGGCTTTCGCGCCCCTGCGCCGCCCCGGTCACAACCTTTGCCAACTCATGAACTTTCTGGGCATCGATGCGAGCCTGTGCAGCGACGGCATCGCCCGCCTCGCCGAATACGCCTTCCTTCGTGTCCACAATGATCCGTGCGCTGCGTTCGAATGTCTCCTGATCAATTTCGCGCTGATCGCGGCGCGCGGTGCCGACAGAATTGATGTGAGTTCCCGCTCGCAACCAACGTCCAAAGAGCACCGGTTCAGTCGATTTGACTGCCGCCAGAATCAGATCAGCACCCGAAACGGCCTCCTCCGCGCTGTCCGTCGGGGCGATCTTCATGCCGTAGCGTTGAGCGAAGTCCGCTGCGAGTCGTTCGCGATTGGCCTTCGTGGGACTAAACACCCGCGCGGATGCGACTCTGCCGTCGACCTGCATCGCTTCCAACTGCGCACGTGCCTCAACGCCTGAGCCCAGCAGAGCCACGGCGCCGGCACCCGAGCGCGCAAGCCGCCGGGTCGCGACCGCACTTGTCGCGCCCGTTCTCAGGGTCGTCAGGTGCTGTGCGTCCATGATCGCGACCAGCGCGCCACTGGCAATCTCGTAGAGATGAACTTGGTAGCGTACGCCGGTTCCGGGCACCAGATTCATCGCTTTGAAGCCCATCCACCCTGACTTCTCGAGCGCCGCTGGTCCTACGCGCAACCAGCCGCGCCCGGTCTTCACATTGAGACGCGGTGGCTGCAGCGTGCCACCCTCGCCCTCTTCCCTGAACGCCCTCTCCATGCATTCGATCGCGTCGCTCATGCTGACGAGCGATTTCACCTGCTCATGCGTAATCAGACGGGCCATTCTTGGCGTTAGAGCGGGTTGCGGCCCGCGTAAAACGTTACCGCGTCCTCGTCGGCCAGTTTGAATCTAGACTTCAACAGGGGTTCACGCACGCTTCGCATCTGCGAGTCGTTGAGTTTCATCACCGGCTGTCGCATGGGGCCGCCGTTATATCCTTGCAGCCAGCCTTGGTACTTCCAGAGGTAGCGGTGAATGAAATTCGCGCCCGCGTATGTGGCCTGAATCGCAACGCGCGCCTGGCGTGCGGGATTGATTCTCCAGTAGATCTCCATGGCCTGTTCAAACTTGTTCTCGAGCAGTAATTTGAAGTATTCGGGCACTGCACCGCCCCAATACTCATAGTTACTGGTGCCCATCCATCTCTGGCCGAACAGCTCCACCGTGAGGGGCGCGTGCGCCTCGAGAGGGTCCGAGAACAAGATGCGCTTCTGACGAAGTAGCTTCCAGACTTCGAGATCCCCTGCGATGCCGGGTCGTCCGACCTCGTACTTTACGGCCACGACGTTGGGAATATCGGCGGCGCGTGCCACTACCCTTGGCGGGTAGCCGCTCGGATGAAGCCGTGAGAGATTCATCTGCGCGGTGACGAAGAGGCAGCAACCCAAGCGCGTACTTCCCGCAACCGTCTCGAGGTGCGCGTAAAGTTCTTCCTCGTTTCGGGGATAGAAAGTGTTCGGGTGTCCAAGCAAGAGCCCGGTCACACCGATCGACTCGCCGGCCTGCGCCATCGCGATGATCTGCTCGCGCGTGTCGAACGTGCCGTGTATCAGAAAATGCTGACGACCCCTCGCCTCATCGACGGCGATCTCCATGAAGCGACGGTATTCCGCATCCGTCGTACCGCACTCCGATACGAGTAGGGCGCCCCAAAAACCAAGCTCGATGTTACGGCGCACGTCGTGCCGGATGGCACGCTCGTTCAGACTGCGCAGATCGGCACTGAAGCTCGGCATAATGACGTTGCAGACGCCAAGCCAATTGGCCAGTGCCCAATCTTTTGCTTCGGCGCGCGAATACTGCACTGAACACCTCCGGAACGTAGTCCGCGCCCGGGGGCCCGCCATGACGCCGCCGGCAGGCGGCCGAGCTTGGATAAGTATTGTCTGACAAAGTAAGTGCTGTCAATTTGCGGACCGGCGTCGCCGCGGTAGGCGCAGCCAAGCGCAGATGCAATAATTCAGCACCAGCGCGTGACCGCGAGAACCTCGGCATGAAAAAGCCGCCCGATCCAAAAACTCCGGCTCAAGTGCCACAAAAGCTGACGACCGTGATCGGCCATGCGGTCTCGCAACTGCGAAAATTGATTATGACCGGCGAATTGCGACCGGGTCAGAAGCTGGTGGAAGCGGACTTGTGTCGCGATCTATCGATTAGTCGGGCGTCGATACGTGAGGCGCTGCGGATCATGGAGAAAGAGGGCTTGATCCAACTCATTCCGAACCGAGGGCCCTTTGTCGCCAAGCTCGGATGGAAGGAGATTGAAGACATACACGACGTTTGGGCAATGCTGACCAGTGAGGCGGTCTATCAGTTCGTCGAGCGCGCCCGGGCTGAGGATCTGACCGTCATCAAGCAGGCGGTTACGAAGCTTGAAGCGGGGTTGAAAATCGACAATGCACTCGACCAACTTGCGGCGACGAACGCTCTGTTCGGAGCCGTCATGGATCACTGCGGCAACCAAGTACTCATCGATATTGTGTACTCGCTGGTGTCGCGGCTGAACTTCCTTCGCGCACAGGCATTGCGCTACGAGGGATGGGGGCACCTTTGCCTCCATGAGATCCGCGAAATCGTTGCCGCGATAGAAGCAAAAAATCCATTGGCCGCACGCGAGGCAACCCGGCGTCACATCGATTCGGCGTGCTCGGCTGCGAAGCAGGTTGCGCTGCTTCCCGAGTCGCGCCCCTCCGCGCGCCCCCGTTCTCCGCGGTCCCGTTCGACGCGCAGCGCCGCGTGAGGTGCTGTGCAGCTCGCGTTTACCAGGCCACGGAGATGTATTGAGTCTCCAGAAACTCCATCAGCCCGTCGTGAGCTCCCTCACGCCCTAAACCTGATTGTTTGACGCCACCGAACGGTGCCGCGGGATCCGACACTAGGCCACGGTTCAGGCCAACCATCCCCGATTCCAGCCGCTCGCAAACGGCTAAGCCACGCGAAAGATTCCTGGTGTATACGTATGCAACGAGACCGTATTCGGTGGCATTCGCTCGGGCTATCACCTCGGACTCGCTTCTAAAGCGCTGCACGGGTGCCACAGGGCCGAAAATTTCCTCCCTGAGGCACAGCGCCCCCTCAGGCACGTCTGCAAGTACCGTGGGCGCGTAGAAATATCCCGGCCCCGGGAGGCGCATCCCGCCGGTAATTACCTTGGCTCCGCGCAGGCGCGCATCCTCGACCAGGTTTTGTACCTTGTCGCGTGTCGCGGCGTTCACAAGCGGGCCGACAGTCACGCCGGGCTCGAGGCCGTTTCCGACTTTCAGTGAACTCATCTCCTTAGCCAGCCGCTCCACAAATGCATCGTGGACATCCTCATGCACGTAGAAGCGGTTGGCCGCGGTGCACGCTTCGCCCATGTTGCGCATCTTGGCGACCATGGCGCCGGCCACCGCCTCGTCGAGGTTTGCGTCCTCGAAAATAATAAAGGGGGCGTTGCCTCCCAATTCCATTCGTGGATTCACCACTGTGTTGGCAGCTGCCCGCAGCAGCCGACGGCCTGTTTCGGTGGACCCCGTAAACGAAACGACGCGCACGCGCGGATCTTCCAGCATTGCCCCGACCAGCAGGCCCGAGTGGCGCGAGGGCAGGAAGTTTACGACCCCCTTCGGTACACCCGCTTCCTCGAGCAGCGGCGCAAGTGCGAGCATTGTTAACGGGGTCTCCGAGGCGGGCTTTACGACCACCGTGCAGCCGGCAGCCAACGCGGGAGCAATCTTGCGCGTGCCCATCGCCGCCGGAAAATTCCAGGGCGTGATCAGCACCGAGACGCCCGCGGGCTTATGCTGCACGAGAATTCGTGCACCGGAGCTCGGCGCCCGTGACACCTGGCCGAGGTTGCGAACTGCCTCCTCGGCGTACCAACGGAAGAACTCCGCTGCGTAGGCCACTTCGGACCGCGAGTCTGGAAGCGCCTTGCCGTTCTCCCTCGTAATCAAAGTTGCGAGCTGTTCCTGGTGAGCAACGATCAGATCGAAAGCCCGCCGCAGTATTTCGCCCCTAACGCGCGGGGCCAGCGCCGACCACGCTGGGAGCGCGTCCGCAGCGGCGTCGACCGCACGCCGACCATCTGCCGCGGTCGCATTGGCCACTGAGGTCAGCGGCTCCTCAGTTGCCGGATCAATTACCTCGAAGCGCCCCGCATCTGCAGCGTCGCAGAACTGACCTGCGATGTAGAGGCCATTCTCGAGATCAATTTCGCGCTGCGTGTCCATCAGAGCAGCCTCGCCGATCAGCTGACATGGGCGGCCGCCGCGGTCGGGGAATCTGCCCATCGGTAGCGATCGACCAACCAGCGATTAAAGCCGACGAGGACACGCTCGCGGGGTGCGATCGGGCCACGGGGGGCGAACTGTGAATTGAGACCTATTTGTACGCGCTCGAACGCGTATTCGTCTTGGCCCACAAATTCGCGAGTTGCCGCGCTCTCCGTGCGATGCAATTCGTCGAAATCCGGCGCAGCCAGTGTTTCCTGCGGATAGAGTCGATGGCGCTTTACTCTCATCCGCTGCGGCCCAAGCGGCATCCAATTCAGCATGATGACGCTGTCCGACATGAGAGCCATGAACACATTTGGTGCAATGGTGATTCCGTACGTCATGAAGCGCTGCTCTTCTGAGAGCGTGTGGATGATGGGAAGTATGGCGCGACCGTGTTGGTTCAGTGTCGGATCGATGGTCTTCGAGCGCAACGCGAAGGCCCAGACACCTGAGGCCGTATCGTCGACATGCATCTGCAGCGAACTGAAATCCATCCCTCTCATCAGCGGCGTCGCGCTGTGGAGCTTGTCGCAGTGATAGCACTCGCTCTGACCTTCAGAGTAGACCTTCCAGTTCCACGGGTGCTCAAGTTGCATCCGATAGTTCTTATCGCGCAGGAACTCCCCCTGCAGCTCCCCGATCCGCCAATCCTTCATCAGCGGTTCAAGTGCCTTGAGCCGTGGTGCGAGCGGCGGCGCCGCCGCGTCAAAGTTCACGAAAATCGTGCCGTACCACAACTCGACCCGAAGACGCGGCAATTTGATCGAGGCCCGATCGAAACCCGCTCGCCCGAGCATTTGTGGTGCGCCGCGGAGACTGCCATCGAGGCCGTAAGACCAGCCGTGATACGGGCAGACGAAAGTGCCCTGGCAATGGCCCGACCCCTCGGCTACCAGCATCCCGCGGTGCCTGCAGATTGGAGACAGCGCTACGATTTCGTTCGCGTCCGCGCGAACGACGAGCAGCGGTTCCCGTCCAATCGTTACCGAAAAGTAATCGCCGACCTGAGAGATCTCTTCCACGCGGCCGACGGCGAACCATTCCCTCTGCCAAATAGCCTCAAGCTCGAAATCATAGAACGCGGCCGAGTTGTAAGCTTCCGGAGGAAAAAACTCGCACGTGGTTGCGTCCCGGGTGGACGCCTCGAATCGCTGCAGCGGGATAGGCGAAAGCATCGTGGTCCCCGCCGGTGCTCTAGGAGGTTACTTCGGCGCGCGCCGTAGCCTGCTCTTCCGCTTCCACCTGTCGGCGCGCCTCCTGGGCGAGGTATCTGCGCAAACGCACCACACCGGCGTCATGCTGATAAAGCATTTCGCGCGTACGCGCGTCAGGGTGAATCGCGGCGAGCATCTGTCGATCCTGCTCGAGGACGGTCCAGTGCCGGGCTTCGAACGTCGTGCGAAACAGAAAGCGCCAGGTCTCGCGTGCCAGACCATCCACCTTGCGCGTGCGCCAGAAGAAGATTCGACATGAGCTTTCGTCAATTGGCGTGACAAAGCAAATGACTGTCATCGGCGGTCCAGGTCCTCCCGCCTTGGGATAGGGAATCACGACGCGTGCATGAAAAAGCGGCGGTTGCGCGACGATCTCGACCCAGTCGAAGTTGACACCCTGCTGCGCCACGCGCCGAACGATGAACCCATGTGGCGTCTGCTCGACCTCGACCGTGTCTTGGCGCGCCCCGTAGGCGAGCGTAAAGCTGTCGGCATGCAGGTAAATACCGTGCATCGGGTCAGCCAAGTTGTCGAGCGCGTATCGGTAGTTGCACTCCCAGACCCCGGTGCAAAGAAATGCCGCGTCCCGCGTGATCTCTGCCGGCGGCGGGAAGTCCCGCGGTTGAGGATGATCGGCACTTGGAAAGTATGCGAACACCCCGTCACTTATCTCGCGCAGTGCGTAACTCTGGACGGCGGCACGGCCCTGTAGCGCACACTTGCCGAGAGCGGGGACCTCAGCGATCACGCCGGCACCGGTAACCGTAACACCGTGATAGCGACAGGAAATTCCCTTGTCGCTCACGGAACCGTGACTCAGCCGGGCACCCCGGTGGGGACAGCGGTCCTCGACGCAGTGCAGTTCGCCATCCGCCGACCGCCAGAGGACGAGGTCTCGACCCAGCACTTTGACCGCTAAGATACCTTCGGGCGCGACGTCGGCTGATTTTGCAATCACATACCAGTGGCCAAGCAACCCTTGATTGACACGTGCCTCGATTCGATCCCTGAGGTCCGCGCCGGGCGACCCGGCTAGCGCGGCGCTGCGTTCCAGATTCATTGGGCTTGGCGCACTGGGGGTTTTGTCTGACAATTATTAGTCTAGCGCCCGGCGTTTTTCGCTGTCAACGCGCGCTGCCGAACAAAGCCGAGCGCCGACAGGACCCGAGGTATGGCTTATGAGGCTCGTGGTACCGGACCTGGTTTCCAATTCCTACTTTCCCGTAATAGCCGCCGGAGACCTCGGGTTTTTCAAGCGCGAGGGTCTCGACATTGAGGTGGAGTTGCTCTTCCCAGTGAGCGCTGCCTATGAAGCCTTGCGCGATGGTCGGGTCGACTTCGTCGGTGGCTCCGCTCATTCAGTACTGGCTGCTTTTCCCGCGTTCCGCGGTGCCAAACTGCTCGCGGCGCAGGCGCAGGGAATGTATTGGTTTCTGGTGATGCGTTCCGACCTCGGCGTGAAGCGCGGGCAGCTCGAAAGCGTCAAGGGCCGGACGATTGGTGCTGCGCCGTGGGTGGAGATGGGCCTGAGGGCCTTGCTGATCGCGGCCGGTATCGATCCGGCGGCAGGCCAAGTGAGAATCATCCCGGTTCCCGGCGCGCAGGGAGCGGGAATTAACTTCGGCGTCACGGCAGCGAAAGCGCTGGAAGAGCGCCGCATCGACGGCTTCTGGGCAAACGGAATGGGTGCAGAGGTAGCCGTGCGACGAGGAACAGGATCAGTGGTGCTCGATGTGCGACGCGGTGATGGCCCGAGGGGCTGTTTCGATTACACGTTCAGTGCGCTGGTCACAAGTGAACGTCTCATAGGCGCCGACCCTGTAGCATCGGTGGCGGCTATCCGCGCCTTGGTTGCGGCACAGACGGCTCTCAAATCCGATCCAACAATTGCCACTCAAGTTGGAGAAAAGCGCTTCCCTCCGGAGCAAGCGGCGCTCATCGCGGAACTTATCCGCCGTGACCTACCGTTCTACGATCCCTCCATTTCTCGCACCAGCATCGCCGGTATGAGTCGCTTTGCACGCGGTCTTGGCATTCTCGCGGAGGATCTGACTTACGAGAAGGCGGTGGCAACGGAGCTCGCTCCCTTGTGGTCTGGGCCCGCGCCTACGCGCTAGGCCGCGTCTGCTCCGAGCACCAAGCGCAACCTAATGGACGTCAGCTCCGCCAAAGCCATCGTGCGTAAAGTGCTTTGGCGCGTGTTGCCGTTCGTGATGCTGCTGCTCCTTTTCAATCTGATCGACCGCACGAACATCAGCGTTGCGGCATTGCAGCTGAACACGGACCTCGGGCTGACGCCGACGGCGTACGGACTCGCGGCCGGGATCTTCTTCATCGGTTATTTTCTTTTTGAAATTCCCAGTAACCTGATGCTCGTACGCGTGGGCGCACGCCCATGGCTCGCGCGCATCATGATCAGCTGGGGTGCGATCGTCATCTGCATGGCATGGATGAGCGGTGTCCGGTCCTTCTACGCGCTGCGTTTCCTCCTAGGCGTCGCCGAGGCGGGGCTGCTGCCCGGCGTGCTTCTTTACTTGAGTTACTGGATACCAGGCGCGCGCCTCGGCCTCGCCTATTCGCTATTGATGGCCACGACTGCGATCGCGAACACCGTATCCGGACCGATCGCTGCGGGCCTCATGCAACTTGATGGCGCGTTTGGCCTGAGGGGTTGGCAGCTCATGTTCGTCGCAGAGGGCATTCCCACGATCGTTGTCGGGCTCGCGGTCGCTCGCTATTTACCTGAGCGTCCCAGCGGCGCCAGATGGCTCTCCGCGGAAGAGCGGAAATGGCTCGACATGACTATTGAACGCGAGGAGCAGGAAAAGCGTCTACACGGCGCGACGTCATTTGCGCAGGGCTTTTTCGACCGGCGGGTTCTCCTCGCTACCCTTACCTGTTTCCTTTTTGTTTGCTGCAACTTCGGAACGGTCTTTTGGCTACCCCAGATCATCCATTCGTTTGGCCGTTTGAATACCCTGCAGGTCGGGTTCTTGAGCAGCATTCCCTACCTGCTCGGTGGTGCTGCAACCATCCTCTGGGGTCGGCACTCGGACATTACCGGGGAGCGCAAGTGGCATCTGCTCGCCGGCGCTCTGCTCGGCGCGGCGGGATACATCTCGGCAACTCTGGCGCACACGGCTGTCGGCACGCTCGTAGCGCTTTGCGTCGCTACCATCGGCATTTGGAGCTTATTCGGGGTTTTCTGGGCGTACGTCGGTAACTTCCTTGGAGGGGCGGCCGCTGCCGGCGGTTTTGCGCTGGTCAACAGCTTCGGAACCCTGGGCGGCTTCGTTGGGCCGGTTACAGTCGGGTTCATTCGTGAAAGGACCCACAGCTTCAGCGGCGGCCTACTCGCCCTGGCCGGCTTCGCGCTCCTCACCGCAATCACAGTGCTGTTCATCGAGGCGAAAGCAACGCATGCAGTTGCCCGTAGCGCTCGTGAGGCTACCCGGGATTACGTGTAGACGAAGCCAGCGTTGACCGGCAGGACCTGGCCCGTCAGCGGCAATGCCGCGGGCGTGAGCAGAAAGGCGACGATCTCAACGATATCCTCGGGGACCTGCGGACCCGGAACCGCGCGTCCGGTCTCGTATTGCTGATGACGCGCCGCGGGTACGTATTCGGTCGCCTCGTTACGCATGATCCCTGGTGCGACGGCGGTAACCCCGATCCCACGTGGTCCGAGTTCGCGCGCCATCGAGCGCGTCATAGAGATCACCGCGCCCTTGCTGGAAACGTATGCCAGTAGGTTCGGAGGTCCCCAAAGTGCGGTGTCGGAGGCGAGATTGACGATGCGGCCGTCTCCTTTTTCGGCGAACAACGGAACCATTGCGCGCGTCATGAGCCAGGTTCCGCGAACATTGACGGTCATAACTCGGTCCCAGAGCGCGATATCAATGTCTTCGAGGCCCACCCCCCCGACCTTGGTCGCAATTGCCGCATTGTTTACAAGGCCATGAATCGACCCTTCCTCCTGGGCGATCCCCGCCGCAAAGGACTCGATGGAGCGCGGGTCCGCGAGATCGACCTGTGCGAAGCGAACCCGGCCACCGTTCTGCGCAATGCCTTGCGTGGTTTGCGCGCCGAGCTCGGTAAGCACGTCCCCCAGGATGAGCCGCGCCCCTTGGCGGGCGCACTCCTGTGCGATTGCACGGCCCACCCCACGAGCTGCGCCCGTTACAACAATCGTGCGGCCCGTGAGCATGTCAGCGACTTGAGGGACTGCGCTCTCGGCAGACGTAGGCATCATCGAGGGACGAGTTGATGAGCTTGAGCTCCGCTTCCAGTACTTGAACGGTCCACGGACCGGTGGCGCCCGAGGGTCGCGGAATTTGCTTTTCGTCTAAGGCTTTGACGACGTCGTCAAATTGCTGTCGACCGCTTGCGAATATCTCTTCCAGTGCCACGGCCAATCGGATCTCCGCATCAGTCAACCGTCGTTGTACAGACTGACTCCTTGGGGTTCCCGGATCGACGCTGTTTTGTTGAGCCATGGCTTCGTGTTCCCTTGTCTGACAATCAAGTCTAGTCCACCTTGTCCCGCGGTCCAATAAGCGAAATTTGCATGACGAGAACGCCATGCGGGGGACGTTGCCCGGCCACGGACAGGACCCTGCTTTGCTATGATCGTCAGACAACACGTGCCGCGCCGAATGAGTAAACGGACCGCAGACAACCCTCCAGCTCCCGCCTATGGGAGCGATTTGATCGCGCTGCTGTTGCGGCGACTTAACGTTCCGTACCTCGCGATCAACCCCGGTGCGAGCTTCCGGGGTTTGCACGACAGCGTGGTGAATTACCTCGGCAATCGCGATCCGAGACTAATCCTCACGCTGCACGAAGCTCAGGCCGTTGCCATTGCGCACGGGTACGCAAAGGTCACGGGCGAGCCGATGGGCGCTGTGCTGCACGCTAACGTAGGCCTCATGAATGCCGTAATGGCGATTTACGATGCCTGGGTTGATCGGGTCCCGATGCTGATCCTTGGGGCGACCGGCGCCGTCGATGCGGCGCGCCGCCGTCCGTGGATTGAGTGGATCCATACGAGTCGCGACCAAGCAGCGTTGGTGCGCTCATTTGTGAAGTGGGACGATCAGCCCGCATCCCCTGCGGCGGCGGGCGAATCCCTGATCCGCGCCTGGTTGATGACACGCACCGAGCCGCAAGCCCCCGTTTACATCTGTCTCGATGTGGACCTTCAGGAGCGGGCCCTCGAGGCCGGTGCGTCGGTCCCGGACGTCACACGTTTTGCGGCCCCGCGGCGGACTGTCGTTGCCTCAACGGACCTGACCGCCGCCCTGCGGCTGCTGCAATCGGCACGTAAGCCTTTGATACTCGTTGGTCGACATCGGCGCACGGACACGGCCTGGGCGAATCGCATTGAGCTGGTCGAGGCGCTTGGTGGCGCCGTCATATGCGATCAAAAAAGCGGAGTTGGCTTCCCGAGTACGCACCCGAGATTCGTCTCTGCGCCCGCACAGTACTTCGATGAGCGAAGCTTGCGAGTCTTGAGCGAGGCGGACGCTGTGCTCAGTCTCGACTGGCCCGATTTGGCCGGCACTCTGGCGCAGCGGCCCGAACACGGAAGAGGGCTCAAGACCGTGGTCGTCACGCCGGATGAGCGTCTGCATAACGGGTGGTCGCTCGATTATTTCCCGTTGCCGGAAGCGGATCTGCGAATCCCGATCGCCCCAGACGACTTCGTGGCTGCATTGAGAGCGCAACTCGGCAAACCGGTCGCTCAGCCATGGGCTCTCCCGCCTTTGTCACGGG
>Ga0187777_10000685_pt1 | contig 22260 bp, 24 predicted proteins | sample 1015_Q2_SP5_10_M_FD_132416 | JGI IMG/M metagenome (GOLD analysis project Ga0187777, IMG submission 132416) | Tropical peat soil microbial communities from peatlands in Department of Meta, Colombia - 1015_Q2_SP5_10_MG | ecosystem: Environmental > Terrestrial > Soil > Wetlands > Peat | place... | reverse complement strand
CGATCCGCTCGCGGAGCTCGCGCGGCTGATCGGACAAACTGACCCGTTCGGTGAATTTGGACGCGAAACCGCGCGGCGCGCGGCTGCGCCGCCGGCTGAGCGCGCCGACTGGGACGCGCCGCCCGTCAATTCTCCCTACGCGCCACGAGGCGGTACCGATTATCGATCGTTCGCGGCCACGCAAAACTATGCGGGCAACGGTCAATATCCCGCACGGTCAGCGCCCGGCGAACATCAGACGGGCGGAGTGCAGGGTTACGGTGGCGACAACTACGGGCGGCAGCCTGTTGATGATGCGCTGGCCCCGGTTGATGACCCATATGATCCCCAGCACGGGGCGCACGGCTATCTGCCTGGCCAAGCCGACTATCAGCAGGAAGGGTATGACTACGACCCTGCTCATGAAACTGGCGAGGAGTATTATGACGATGCGCCTCCGTCGCGCTGGCGGTTAGGCGTTATGGCGGTTGTCAGCGTGCTCGCTTTAGCGGTGATCGGCACTGCCGGCGCGTTCGGTTATCGCGCATTATTTGGTTCATCCGGTTCAAGCCAGGCTCCACCGGTGATCAAGGCCGATGCAGGCCCAAACAAGATCATGTCGGCGACGGCCGGCAAGGATTCGCAGTCAGGCAAACCGATCAACGATCGCATCAACGATCGGGGGCAGGGTGAAAAGCTCGTCTCGCGCGAAGAACAACCGATCGACAGGTCGGCAACGGCCATGCTCACGCCGGCCGCACCCCAGGCTGTCCTCGGCAGCGGCGTGCTTTCGAACGAGCCGAAAAAGATTCGCACGATCGCAATCCACCCCGATCAGCCGGTAGGCGCGGATGCGCAGCCGCAGGCGCCGCCGCTCATGGCAGCAGCGCCTGCCCGGATCGCTCCGCCGCCGCCTGCAGCGGTGGCCGCCAGGCCGGCACCTGCGCCGGCGCGGGCACCGGTCGACACCTCGACTGCGGATGCGGAGCAGAATGCTCCGCAGCCGCAGACCGCCCGTCCGGCACCTCAGGTACGCCAGGCCGCGCCGGCCTCGAGCAATGCGCCGCTTTCACTGAGCCCGGATGCCGCACCCGCGCGGCCGGCGGCTGCGGCGCGGACTGCCTCAGTTGCGGCCCCGGCAGCGATAGCGCCGGCAGCACCAGCACCAGCAGCACCATCAGCACCGGCACCAGCGGCAGCCAGCAACCCAGGTTCCGGCAGTTTCGTGCAGGTTTCCTCCCAGCGTAGTGAGGCTGAGGCGCAGGCGGCCTTCCGGGACCTCCAGGCGAAGTACCCAAGTCAGCTTGGAAGCCGGCAAGCGGTGATCCACAAGGTCGACTTGGGTGCCAAGGGCACTTACTACCGGGCCATGATTGGCCCATTCGCCAATTCGAGCGAGGCGGGGGAACTGTGTTCCAGCCTCAAGGCCGCTGGCGGCCAGTGCCTCGTTCAGCGGAATTAACGGAGCAAAACTTGACCCCTAATGCAGGTGCGGGCTAATCCGCGCCGATGGCGGCACGCGCGTTCATTACGGGATTGGCGGGATTGAGCATTTCCGCCAACGAGCGTGCATTTCTCCGCGATGCGCGGCCTTGGGGCTTCATCATCTTCAAGCGGAACGTGAGTTCGCCTGCGCAAATCTCTGAGCTGATTCAATCTTTCCGCGACACAGTAGGCTGGGGGGCGCCGGTGTTGGTTGATCAGGAGGGCGGACGGGTTCAACGCCTCGGCCCCCCGCATTGGGCGGCTTTTCCGCCAGGTGCCCGGTACGGCGAGCTTTATGACCGCGAGCCAGCGACCGGCATTGCGGCAGCGCGACTGGCCGGCCATCTGATCGCCGCGGACCTCAAGCCATTGGGTATTGATGTCGATTGCCTGCCGCTTGCAGACGTGCCGGTTGCTGGGTGCGATCCGGTCATTGGCGACCGCGCCTACGGCAGCGAGCCCGCAAAGGTAGCGGCGATTGGCAAGGCGATTGCGGAGGGTTTGCAGGCGGGCGGGGTTCTACCGGTCCTCAAGCATCTGCCGGGACATGGGCGCGCCACCGCCGACAGCCACCACAGACTGCCGGTGGTTGATGCGGATCGCGCAACCCTGGAAGCGAGCGATTTTGCGGCCTTCCAGCCGCTTGCTGGCCTGCCCCTGGGCATGACGGCGCATGTTGTGTTCAGCGCCATCGACCCCGTCGCACCGGCCACCACTTCCGTCACAATGGTGGGGCAAGTGATTCGCGGCTTTATTGGTTTCCAAGGCTTGCTGATGAGCGACGATGTCTCAATGAATGCCCTGTCCGGCACTATCGCCGAGCGCAGCCGTGCGGCGCTCGCGGCGGGTTGTGATGTTGTGCTTCACTGCAATGGCGATCTGCGCGAGATGACGGCGGTCGCCAGCGAAGCACCGGAACTTTCCGGTGCTTCCGCCAAGCGAGCCGAAGCCGCGCTTGCCGCACGCTCGGCACCCGAAGAATTCGACGTGGACAGCGCGCGCAGGATATTCGAACAAATGCTTGAGGGGCGATTTGCCCGACGGATGACCGCTTCATGAGCAGCGAAGACTTCGACACCACGCTTGAAGCCGACCGCGGGGCCAGCGAGCCCGCCATGATCGTGGACGTTGAGGGCTTCGAAGGCCCGCTTGATCTGCTGCTGATGCTTGCGCGCCAGCAAAAGGTCGATCTCGCAAAAATTTCGATCCTGGCGCTCGCCGACCAGTATCTGTCCTTCATCGAAGCGGCGCGGCAATTGCGGCTCGAACTTGCGGCCGATTATTTGGTCATGGCGGCCTGGCTCGCTTACCTGAAATCGCGACTCCTGCTGCCGGACTCGGAGCCGGGCGAGGGCCCCAGCGCGGAGGATATGGCGCTGGCATTGGCCAACCGATTGCGCCGCCTGGAAGCTATCCGCGACGTAGCGGCGCGGATGATGGAGCGGCCGCAGCTCAATCGCGATGTATTCGCGCGCGGATTGCCCGAGCCAATTGCGGAAATCAAACAGCCGGAATGGTCGGCGACGCTTTACGACTTGCTGTCGGCCTACGCCACGCAACGCTCGCGCAGCGCGCTCTCGCGCATACGTTTCAAGCAGCGATCGGTTTGGTCGCTCGCCGAGGCGCGGGCCGCGCTCGAACGCCTGATCGGGCAATCAACCGACTGGTCGCGCATGGACCAATTCCTGATCAGTTATGTGGTGGAACCGGCGATTGCGGCAACTGTGTTTGCCTCCTCGTTTGCCTCTGCGCTCGAACTGGTGCGTGAGGGACTTGCCGAAATTCACCAGAAAGAGTCATTCGCGCCGCTCTACATGCGCAGACGCGTCGGCGCGATTGGAAATGCTACGACGCATGACGCGCAAGAAAACGCATAAGGGGAAGGAATCCATGCCGAGCGCGGCCAAGAAGCTCACGGTTGTGCAGAACAATGAGCTGGCCCGGAAAGCTGCGCCTGCACCGGCTGCGCGGTCGGATGAATTGCGACTGCTCGAAGCGCTGCTGTTCGCGGCCGGCGTTCCGCTCGACGAGGCCACGCTGGCGCGTAGACTTCCCAACGGCGTCAACGTCAGGGACGCCCTGGCACGGCTCAAGGACGAGTATGCCGCGCGCGGCGTTAATCTTATCCGTGTCGGCAAGAAATGGACGTTCCGCACGGCGACAGATTTGTCCTGGTTGCTTACCAAACAGATCGTCGAAACACGCAAGCTTTCGCGCGCGGCCATCGAGACTCTCGCGATCATTGCTTATCACCAGCCGGTGACCCGCGCCGAAATCGAAGAAATCCGTGGCGTCGTGACGGCTGCGGGAACAGTCGACGTGCTTCTCAAGACCGGCTGGATCCGCCCACGCGGCCGCCGCAAGGCGCCGGGGCGGCCGATCACCTACGGCACGACAGAAGCATTCCTGTCGCATTTCGGATTAGAGGAGGTCGGCGACCTGCCGGGCCTTGACGAGCTCAAAGGCGCGGGGATGCTGGAAGGCAATCTGCCTCCAGGTTTTGGCGTGCCGCTGCCCTCTGACGACTCGACGCTGCGTGACGACGAAGATCCGCTGGAGCCGGGCGATCTCGATCTGGGCCTTGCGCCGCCGTCCTCGCGTTCCGAGAAGTGACAGCGCCTAATTTAAGGTAAATTCCGCTATTTACGGCGGAACGCGGCTGTTTGACCGGCCCGAAGTCCTTGTTTTTGCCGCCTCCGAAGCCTAGTTTCTCACTCAAATCACGGCGGGACGAGCGGAAAAGCCCGTCGCTCGCGGAGGATTTGCCGATGGGTTCCCTAAGCATTTGGCACTGGATCATCGTTCTGCTGGTCGTGATGGTCCTTTTTGGCGGCCGTGGAAAGATTTCGTCGCTGATGGGCGACTTCGCCCAAGGCATCAAGGCTTTCAAGAAGGGCATGACCGAGGACGAGAAATCAGCGGACGCCAAGAGCGAGCCGGTCAAGACGATCGAAGCTGGCGGCAGTCCGTCAAAGACGGAAGCCGAGCGCCGCGCGGAAAGCGTGCGCTCCTGACCGCTACATCGGCGGAAGGCCGGCATGATCGTGGCAGCGCCGTCAGCGCTCCGGCGTCTTGGAGTTGACTAATCCATGTTCGACATCGGTTGGGGCGAGCTCGTCGTCATCGGCATCGTCGCGCTGATCGCGATCGGGCCGAAAGAGCTGCCGACTGTCTTGCGCACGCTCGGCCAGTACATGGGCAAGATCCGGCGTATGGCCGGGGAATTCCAGAGCCAATTCCAGGAAGCCATGCGCGAAGCCGAAATGGCAGAGCTGAAAAAGCAGGCGGAGGATCTAAAGAGCTCCGTCAGCGACATCGCCAATTTCGATCCAATGGCGAACACGCAAAAGGAGATCGAGCGGGCCCTGGAGATACCGGAGATGGACAAGGCGGTCGCATCTTCCGTCGAGGCAGCACCGGCGGCTTTGCCAGAGCCGGCGCAGCCGGTTGACGTGGACGTGCAACTGCCTGAGCCGCCATCTCCCGTCAGCGAAAAGGATTTTGCGCCGGTCGAAGCGCCGCCGAAAAAACAGGCCGGGAGTGGCGGATGACCCACGAGGACATCGAAGCCACCAAGGCTCCGCTGATTGACCACCTGATCGAGTTGCGTTCCCGCCTGATCAAGGCGCTGATCGCTTTCGGAGTGATGTTTGCGGTCTGCTTCGTGTTTGCCAAGGACATCTACAACATTCTGGTGTGGCCGTTTGTTTGGGTGGCCGGACCGGAGAATTCCAAATTCATCTATACGGCGCTGCTCGAATATTTCGTCACGCAACTCAAGCTCGCGATGTTCGGTGCCGCCTTCCTGTCGTTTCCGATCGTGGCAACGCAGCTCTATATGTTTGTTGCGCCAGGGCTTTATCACAACGAACGCCGGGCATTTCTGCCGTACCTGATTGCTACGCCGATTTTCTTCGCGCTTGGCGCGATGGTGGTTTATTTCGTGGTGCTGCCGATGCTGGTGCGTTTTTCCCTCGGCATGCAGCAGCTTGGCAGCACGACCGATGCTTCGATCGCGTTGATGCCCAAGGTTGGCGAATATCTTTCGCTGATGATGGCGTTGGTGCTCGCCTTCGGCGTCGCGTTCCAGCTGCCGGTTATCCTGACGCTGCTCGGGCGCATCGGGCTCATCACCTCCGACCAGCTCAAGGCCAAACGGCGCTATTTCATCGTTGGCGCATTCATTCTGGCCGCCGTGCTAACCCCGCCCGATGTTCTCAGTCAGATGTCGCTCGCGATACCATTGCTGCTGCTCTATGAGGGCTCAATCTGGTCGGTGCGCATGGTGGAAAAGAAGGCGAAGGCCGAGGAGGCCGCGAAGGCAGCGGCCGATGCCGCATCAGCGACCGCGAAGCCGGCGGAATAGGACGGCCCCGCTATTGAACTCCATCATGCCCGGCTTTATGCCGGGCATTCATGTCTTTGGAGTAAGACGTGGATGGCCAGGACAAGCCCGGCCATGACAAGCTAAAAGCCGTTTCATGTACGACATCAAATGGATTCGCGAGCATCCAGACGCCTTCGACCGCGGCCTCAAGCGGCGCGGGCTGGAGCCGCTGTCGAAAAAGCTGCTGGCGCTCGACGAGAAACGACGCGCTGCGATCACCAAATTCGAGCAGGCGCAGGCGCGCCGCAACGCGGCGTCCAAGGAAATTGGCGATGCCAAGAAAACGAAAGACGAGGCCAGGGCCAACACGCTGATGGCCGAGGTGGCAGAACTCAAGATTGCGCTGCCAGCAATGGAGGTGCAGCAAAAAAGGGTCAGCGACGAGCTCGACAGGGAACTGGCACAGATTCCAAATATGCCGCTCGATGATGTGCCAGATGGCACCGATGCGAGCAAGAATGTCGAACACCACGCGTCCGGCAAGAAGCGCGATTACTCATTCAAGCCCAAGCAGCATTTCGAACTGGGCGAGGTGCTCGGCCAGATGGATTTCGAGCTGGCTGCAAAACTTTCCGGCGCGCGCTTCGTGGTGTTGCAGAAAGGATTGGCGCGGCTCGAGCGCGCACTGGGTCAATTCATGTTGGACGTGCATACGAACGAGACGCATGGCTACACTGAGGTGAGTCCGCCACTGATGGTGCGGGACGATGTCATGTTTGGAACGGCCCAGCTGCCAAGGTTCGAGGAAGATCAGTTTTTTGCAATTCGGGATTTGCGCTTAGAGACGAATAATTTGCTTGAAAATCTAAAATACGCATTCGCAAAGAAGGACAATAAAGACACCCTTGATGACGTGGTGATGCATATTGATGGGTTCTTGGCAGCGTTGGACGCCAAGCGGCTTGGGCTTATTCCAACCGCCGAAGTACCACTGACCAATTTGGTACGCGAAACCATCGTTGAAGAATCCCAGCTTCCGATGCGGTTCACCGCCTGCACGCCGTGCTTTCGCGCGGAGGCGGGGGCGGCCGGCAAGGACACGCGCGGCATGATCCGCCAGCACCAGTTCACCAAGGTCGAGCTCGTCTCCATCACCGCGCCGGAAAAATCCAGGGAAGAGCACGAGCGCATGCTGGCCTGCGCCGAGGAGGTGCTCAAGAAACTCGAGCTGCACTATCGCGTGGTCACGCTTTGCACAGGCGACATGGGCTTTGCGGCGCAGAAGACCTACGATATCGAGGTTTGGTTGCCGGGCCAGAATGCCTACCGCGAGATTTCCTCCTGCTCCAATTGCGGTGAATTCCAGGCTCGCCGCATGAATGCGCGCTACCGTGCAAAAGATGGCGTAAAGCACGTGCACACACTCAATGGCTCGGGCGTTGCCGTCGGGCGTGCGCTGATCGCGGTGATGGAAACCTGTCAACAGGAGAAGGGCTCAATCGCGGTGCCATCGGCACTTGCGCCCTACATGGGCGGGATAAAAACGATCGAGCGGGCGTAATGCGTATTCTCATTACCAATGACGACGGCATTCATTCGCCGGGGCTCGCGGCCTGCGAGAAGATCGCATCTGCACTATCGGACGAAGTGTGGATTGTGGCGCCGGAATCCGATCAATCGGGCGTATCGCATTCCCTCTCGCTGAACGATCCCCTGCGCATGCGTGAAGTGGGCGACCGGCATTTTGCCGTCAAAGGCACGCCGACAGACTGTGTGATCATGGGCGTGCGCCATTTGATGAAGGATAAGCCAGATCTCGTGCTCTCCGGCGTCAATCGCGGCCGCAACTGCGCGGAGGACGTCACGTATTCCGGCACGGTTGCCGGCGCAATGGAAGGCGCCACGCTCGGCATTCCATCCTTTGCACTTTCGCAGGCCTACGCATTCACCACCAAGCATCATCCCTATTGGGAGACCGCAATCAAATTTGCACCCGATCTGATCAGGCGCGTTCTCAAGGCCGGGATGCCGCGCGACGTGCTGGTCAACATCAATTTTCCGGATTGCACGCCCAACGAAGTTGCCGGCATTACGATCGCCACCCAAGGCAAGCGCGACCAGGAGCTGTTGCGTATCGATGCGCGTCATGACGGACGCGGCAATCCTTATTACTGGATTGCATTCGAACGCGGAGGAGTTACCGGCGCGGCACCGGGAAGCGATCTCGCAGCGCTAACCGAGAAACGCATCGCGGTGACGCCACTACGGCTCGATCTCACCGACGAGCCATTCATGACAAAACTTGCGGAGATGTTCGGCTAGGCCAGCAATCCGGCGAGTGTGCTCTTGAGTTGTTCGGCCTGGAATGGCTTCTGGAGAGCAGGACGGCCGCGATACGGTTCAGGCAAACTGCGCTCTCCGTAGCCGGTGATAAAAACGAACGGCAAGCCGCGTTTGGCGAGAATATCGGCAACGGGATATATCTCCTCGCCGTCGAGATTGACATCGAGAATGGCGGCGTTGAATTCACCACTGGCGGCAAATTGGCGCGCTTCGGATACTGTGCCGACGGCAGCAGCCACACCATAGCCAAGTTCATCCAACATGTCCTCGAGCAACATGCGGATCAAATATTCATCCTCGACCACGAGAACGCGTGGTGCCGTCGAGGAAATTGTCATGGCTGTCTCCCACGCCTGCAACTCGATGGCGACCGCAAAGTTCTACCCCGGCCCGCATTCAAGTTGCCCCGCGGCACCTTAGCTCAATTGCCCGCAAACATGCTAATAATGCCCGGAAAGGGGCAAAGACGTGTCGAAAACAGCTCGCAATCAACAAGACGTCGATCGCATGGAGTTTCTGCTGACGCTGCGCAGGCGAGGGATCGTCGATGCGGCAGTGCTGCGGGCGATGGATGAGGTGCCGCGCGAGCGCTTCGTTGAGGCGGCCTTTGCGGACAGCGCCTATGCCGACCAGGCGCTGCCGATCAGCTGCGGGCAGACCATCAGTCAGCCGTATGTGGTTGCCTATATGACAGAGCAGCTGGCGGTGCGACCACACCACCGCGTGCTGGAGGTGGGAACGGGCTCCGGTTATCAGGCCGGCGTACTATCGCGGCTAGCGCGTGAGGTGGTGAGCATCGAACGCTACCGCACGCTCGCCGATCAGGCGCGCGGGCGCCTGAAGTCCCTCGGTTACGACAACGTCGAAGTGGTCACAGGCGACGGCTTTGCCGGCGTGCCGGGGAAGGCGCCCTATGATCGCATCATTGTCACCGCAGCCGCTGAAACGGTGCCGCAAACCCTGCTCGATCAGCTCGCTGACGACGGCATTATGATCCTCCCGCTCGGCTCGCGTGACGGATCTCAACACATTGTCAAGCTTACCAAGTCGCAAACGGGAACCCGGCGCAATAACCTTATTCCGGTCCGTTTCGTGCCGATGCTGCCGGGACAGGCGCAGGAATTGTAGTTTCGAGCACAATCTAATCCGAAAAGCGGACGCCGCTTTCCTGGAACGCGCTGTGACAATTTTACCGGAGCAAAATCCGCGCGCGTTGGCGTGTTAGTTCTTAAAGCGTTGTTTACTCGCGGCTGGTTTATTTCAAACTCTACGTTTCACGCGTACGAGTGAGTAACCACATGCCGCGCTCCAGGCTGCAGTCTCGCCCACGTGCTTGGCCGCGCGTCGTAGTTCTCGGGCTGGTTGGTATTGCCGCCGCCGCTTGTTCGGACTCCGCGCGCTTCGATGCCTACAACGCGGATCGTCCGGCTCCTCCACACGACGTCACTGGCTCGATCGCAAAACCTCCATCGCCCGCACGCGTCGAGGCGCAGCCGCTGCCAGCGGTGAGCCCTCCGGCAACTGTCGCCGCCTCGAACGGAGCGGCCTACGGTGCGCAGCCATCTTATTCGTCAAGCGAGCAATATGCCGACGTGACCGGGCCGGCGCCGGCCGGCCACTGGACCTGGAATGGGGGCGCGCCGGTGACGGTCCGCTACGGTGAGACCATCGAGAGCATCGCGCACAGGCACCACGTACCGGCCTCGGCCATCATGCAGACCAACGGCATCCGCGATGCCGCGCAGATCCGGCCGGGCCAGCGCCTGGTCATTCCGCGCTATGTCGCAAACGGTTTTGAGACAACAACCGTCGCCCGCGCTCCGGTTCAGTCTGCGGGTGGCGGCAAGGTGCACGTCGTTAAATCCGGCGACACGCTCATGAGCATTGCGCGTCATAACGGCGTAACGGTGTCGTCGCTGGCGCATGCAAACAAGCTTCACACGAACACGAAACTCAGCATCGGCGATCGGCTGACCATTCCACCAGGTGGTCATCCAGTTGCAGCCGCAAATCCGCCGCCTCCGCCGCCAAAGATCGCACAGCCGCAGACCGTAAAGCCTGAGAAGGTTGCGAGCCTGCCAGTGGTTCAGAACGCCCACGTTGCCAAGGAAGAGCCGCGCACGATTGAAACCGCAGTCAAGACTGCGGAACCGAGCGGTGCGATGCCGTCATTTCGTTGGCCGGTTCGCGGCCGCGTGATTGCCGGCTTCGGTAGCAAGCCGAACGGCACCCAAAACGACGGCATCAACCTGGCAGTGCCTGAAGGCACGCCGATCAAGGCGGCCGATGACGGCGTTGTCGCCTATGCCGGCAACGAACTTAAAGGTTACGGCAATCTTGTGCTGATCCGCCATTCGAACGGCTTCGTATCGGCTTACGCGCATGCAAGCGAATTGATGGTCAAGCGCGGCGACGTCATCAAGCGCGGACAAGTGATCGCGCATGCCGGGCAGACCGGCAACGTGACCTCGCCTCAACTGCATTTCGAGATCCGAAAAGGATCAACTCCGGTAGACCCGACCCAGTATCTGGGCGGCGCCTGATGTGGCCGTTCGTTCCCGTCTGAGCGGGGACTCAGCGCAACATTATTGTTTCCGGATTCCCGCCTGCGTTCCGTGTGCGGGCGGTGAGCGGTCTTACCCGTCAGCTTTCACCGCGATGCCGAGCCGTCCGGCCAGATCCTGTACGAACTGCCATGCCACGCGTCCGGAGCGCGCACCGCGTGTGGTAGCCCATTCCAGCGCTTCGCGATGCAGTGCCTCGCCGCGCGCCGGGATTTTATAGTGCGCCACATACCCATCGACCATCGCAAGGTATTCATCCTGGCTACAGCGATGGAAGCCAAGCCAAAGGCCAAAACGGTCGGAGAGCGATACCTTTTCCTCGACGGCCTCGCCCGGGTTGATAGCAGTCGAGCGCTCGTTTTCCAGCATGTCACGCGACATCAGATGGCGGCGGTTCGATGTGGCATAGAAGATCACATTGTCCGGACGACCCTCAATGCCGCCCTCAAGGACGGCCTTCAGCGACTTGTAGGTCGTGTCCTCGGCATCGAATGACAGGTCATCGCAGAACACGATGAACTGGTAAGATGAGCCGCGCGTAAGCGCCATCAGTGCCGGAAGGCCCTCGATATCCTCGCGGTGGATTTCGATCAACTTGATGGGGTCGGTGTTGTTATTGCGCGTCATGGCCGCATTAACTGCGGCGTGCACGGCCTTTACCAGCGAAGACTTGCCCATGCCGCGCGCACCCCACAGCAGAGCATTGTTGGCTGGCAGGCCTTTTGCGAACCGCTCAGTGTTCTCCACCAGCATATCGCGTACGCGGTCGATGCCTTTAAGCAGGGACATTTCGACGCGGTTGACGCGCGCAACCGGCGCGAGCCGTCCGTCCGGATGCCACACGAAAGCGTCGGCGGTGTTCAGGTCAGGCAGGGTTGGGCGGCGCGGCGCCAGCCGCTCAAGCGCATCGGCGGCGCGCTCGAATACATCGGCCCCACCGCCGGTGGGGGCAGCGGGCTTCGATTTCGAGGTCGAACGGTGCGACGATTTGGACTTTGATCGGGCCATTAGGTGTTTCCGCAAATCGCGCTGCTCTTAGCGGGGCGGCGTTGTCGCCGCAAGCGGGCTAACGCGGAAACGACCGAAAAGGGCCGCTTTTAGCGGGTCAGGCGGCGTTGCAATTGGGCGGGCGGCCGCTATAGTCCGCGCGAAATTCAAAATGCGGGACACCAGACTGGTTAGCTGACCGCCGCAACCCAAGAATCCGAGGAACCATTCGATGTGGATTACGCCTGCGTTTGCCCAGGGCAGTCCGGGTGTTGACCTGCTCAATCTCGGGTCACCGATCTGGATGTTGGTGGCGATGTTCGGGATCATGTATTTCCTGGTTTTGCGCCCGCAACAGAAGCGCGCGAGGCAGCACGCCGAGATGGTCAAAAATGTGCGCCGGGGCGACACCGTCATCACCAACGGAGGCTTGATCGGCAAGGTCACCAAGGTGATCGACGACGACCAGATTGAAATTGAGATTGCGGACGACGTGCGCATCCGTCAGGTGCGGCAGATGGTCACCGATGTTCGCGCCAAAGGTGAACCTGTCAAGGAAGAGGCCGCGGCCGGCTAAGACCGGGGTTTGGCCTTTAAGCCGCAAGTCGGGACGTCATGCTTTATTTCACGCGGTGGAAGGCGACGGCGATTTTGCTCACGGCATTCCTAGTTTGCCTATTTGCCGTGCCCAATTTCCTGCCCGAAAAGATGGTGCAGTCGTGGCCAAAATGGGCACAGCGCCACGTCGTCCTCGGGCTCGATTTGCAGGGTGGCTCGCACATTCTGCTTGAAGTCGACAGCAACGCGGTCCGCAAGGAAAAGCTGGAGGCGTTGCGCGACGATGTGCGTCGCGTGCTGCGCGATGCCCGCGTCGGATATACCGGCCTTGTGGTCCGCGGCAACAGTGTCGAAGTCCGCATCCGCGAGGGCAGCAATTTCGATCAGGCCGTCGAGAAGTTGCGCGAGTTGTCGCAGCCGCTGGGCGGAATTCTAGGCAGCAGCACCGGCCAACGCACCCTTGACGTGACGACCGAGGCGGGAAGCCTCGTACGCCTGACGGTTACCGATCCTGCCATTGTTGAGCGGATACGCCAGTCGGTTGAGCAGTCGATCCAGATCATCGAGCGGCGCGTGAATGAGCTGGGCACCGTCGAGCCATTGATCCAGCGCCAGGGCACCGATCGCATCCTCGTGCAGGTACCAGGGCTGCAGGATCCAACCCAACTGAAAATAATTCTCGGAAAAACCGCGAAGCTTGATTTCCGGATGGTCGACGTCGCGATGCCGGCGGAACAGGCGGCGCAAGGCCGCCTGCCGCCTGACGATGAAATTCTCTACAGCGCCAGTACGCCAAAAACCCCTTACCTGGTCGAAAAGCGGATTCTTGTGTCCGGCGGCGACCTCACGGATGCTCAGCCCGGTTTTGACCAGCGCACCAATGAACCGGTGGTCAATTTCCGCTTCAACACGTCGGGCGCGCGCAAGTTCGCGCAGGTAACACAAGAGAATGTCGGCAAACCGTTTGCGATCATTCTCGACAATGAAGTGATTTCGGCACCGGTGATCCGCGAGCCAATCCTCGGCGGCTCCGGCCAGATTTCCGGCAGCTTCACAGTCGAAAGTGCCAATCAGCTCGCCGTTCTACTGCGGGCCGGTGCATTGCCGGCGCCACTGACCATCATCGAGGAGCGCACCGTCGGTCCCGGCCTTGGGCAGGATTCAATCGCCAAGGGCAAAATTTCATCCTACGTAGGCGCGGCCATGGTGATCTTGTTTATGCTGGTTACGTATGGGCTGTTCGGGTTGTTCGCCAACGTCGCGGTGGCGATCAACGTTGCAATGATTTTCGGAGTGCTGTCGATGCTCAATGCCACGCTTACGCTACCCGGCATCGCCGGTATCGTGCTCACGGTCGGCATCGCGGTCGACTCCAACGTGCTAATCTATGAGCGCATCCGCGAGGAGGTGCGCGGTGGGCGCACCCCGATCAATGCCATCGATGCCGGATTTTCCCGCGCGCTTGCCACGATTCTCGATTCAAACATAACCACGTTCATCGCGGCCGCGGTGCTGTTCTATATCGGCACCGGCCCAGTGCGCGGCTTTGCCGTTACGCTCGGCATCGGCATTATCACTACGGTGTTCACCGCTTTCACCCTGACGCGGCTCATCGTGGCCTATTGGGTGCGCTGGCGACGCCCGCAACGTGTGCCGATTTAGGGAGCCGCGTCTTGCGCCTGCTTCGTATCGTTCCCGACGACACCAAGTTCGATTTCATGCGCTTCCGGCGCATCAGCTTTCCGATATCGGCATTGCTGTCGATCATCGCTATATCGCTCTATTTTTTCCATGGGCTGAATTTTGGCATCGACTTCAAGGGTGGCACGCTGATCGAAGTGCAATCGAAGTCCGGTCCTGCCGATCTTGCCAAAATGCGGGCCGCGCTTGGCTCGCTCGGCCTGGGCGAAGTTCAGCTGCAGCAGTTCGGCGCGCCGAATGATGTGCTGATACGGGTCGCGGAGCAGCCTGGCGGAGAGGCGGCGCAACAGGAGGCAGTCACCAAAGTCCGTGGCGCGCTCGGCAACGAAGTCGACTACCGGCGCGTGGAGGTGGTCGGCCCGCGCGTGTCTGGCGAGCTGTTGTCGTACGGTGTCGTCGGATTGATGCTCGCGATCTTCGCCATCTTGATCTATCTCTGGTTCCGATTTGAATGGCAATTTGCGCTCGGCGCCATGATCGCCAACGTGCACGATATCGTGCTGACCATCGGCTTCATGTCGATTACGCAGATCGACTTCGACCTGACCAGCATAGCAGCGCTGCTGACCATTCTGGGCTATTCACTCAATGACACGGTCGTGATCTACGACCGCATTCGAGAAATGTTACGCCGGTACCGCAAGATGCCGATGCCTGAATTGCTCAATGCTTCGGTCAACCAGACGCTTTCGCGCTCGGTCGTCACTCACCTAACGGTCAGCCTGGCGCTGCTCGCCCTGCTCTTGTTCGGGGGGCAGGCGATCCACAGCTTCACGGCGACCATGATGTTCGGTGTTGTGCTGGTTGGCACTTACACATCGGTTTTTATTGCATCACCGATCCTGATTTATCTTGGCGTCGGCACGGGCCGGGACAGTCTTTCCACGCCGGATCGGAGCAAGTAGATGGCGCTCGGCGGCCGCGCCGACGCCCCTCATTTACCGCGCCCCGCGCCCATCGACGCCTATGGCGATGGCGGCTTCCGCTTTGGCGGCATGTCGCATCGCGGCTCGCTGCTGTGCTTTCCGGACGGAATCTGGGCCTGGCCGGTTAGGAACGTAACCGAGTTGACGCCGGAGGCCCTTTCGGCAGCGTTTGATCGGGCTGCAAACCTCGACTTTTTTATTCTTGGCGCTGGCCGCGATCCATGGGTGTTGCCCGTTCACATACGCGAGCATTTTCATGCGGTCGCGTTATCGGTCGATTGCATGGCGACGGGCGCTGCAGTCCGCACCTACAATATCCTGCTGGCGGAAAACCGTCGGGCCGGAGCGGGGCTGATCGCAGTCCCATGATCGGCGCGCTAGACTGACTTCATGCAAGGTCACTTTACGCATTGCGCCGCGCTGGTGCGCGAGGCCGATCGGGACCGCTATCTGGCTGCGCTGTTCGCGCCTGCCGAGCATCGCGATGCGCTATTTGCGCTTTACGCCTTCGATTTGGAGATTTCACGGGTACGCGATCTTGCCCGTGAGCCGATGCCCGGTGAAATCCGCCTGCAATGGTGGCGCGAAGTGCTGCTCGGGGAACGCGCCGGGGAAGCCGCCGCCAATCCTGTCGCAGCAGCATTGCTGCAGGTATTAGCGCGTTACATATTGTCGCCTAGCCGGTTGGCTGAGCTGGTTGAGGCGCATCGTTTCGATGTTTACGACGAGCCGATGCCAAGCCGCGCAGATCTCCAGATTTATGCGGCGAAAACGGCAGGAGTCATTTTTGAATGCGGGGCGCGCATCCTCGGCGCTGCGACGAATTTGAGCGAGGAGGCCGGACAGGCGCAAACCTTGACCGATGTGCTGACACTCTTGCCGCGTCACTCTGCGCGTCGTCAGCTTTTTGTGCCACTCGAGGTGCTCGGACAATATGGGGCAAATCCGGAGGACATCTTTGCGATGCATCCCACACGTGAATTGCGTGCGGCGCTCGCCGAATTGCGACTGCGCGCGCGGCGCCACCTTGCACGTATCGGGACCGGCAATGCCGAAATTCCTGCACCCGCATGGCCCGTTTTCCTGTCGCTGGCGCCGCTGCGGTCTTTGCTGCTGACGATGGAAAGGGCCGACTATGACCCGTTTCGCCCCCCGCAAGCAGCGCCATGGCGTCGGCAATGGCAGATGTGGCGCGCGTCGCGCAATCCGAGGCGGTATTTTGCCTAGAACGCGAAACGGTCGCGCAGGTTCTGCCGGCCGGCGATGATGCTATCGACGACGGTGCGCTCGGCCTCGTTGCCAATGAGTGAATCGATCGAATCGATCTGGTTCATGGCAATCAGCTGAAGAATTTCAGTGCGAATCTCGCCGGTGTTTCGGCGTGGCAGCATCTCGACGATTTGGATGCGCTCCGGCGTGTCCATGCCGCCTTCAAGAAAATGGCGGATATCCGCTTCGCTGACACCACTTGCCTCGATAAAAGCATAAAGACCGGTGCCGGCCCGTCGGTCGGGGTAGGCGACAACAACCGCCTCACGCACCGTGGAATGCTGCCGCAGGCGCGCCACCAGCGCCGGGGCTTGGTTTGCAAGCCTGCGGCCGCCGCCTTCGCGGTCAGAGAAATTAAGTAGGCCACGCGTAACTGCGTAATAAACGCGCTTGCCAGTTGCCATCCAGGCACGCGTAAAAAGACTTTTGCGGGCCAGCACGCGCTTTTCCGCAGGCGTAAGAGCTTCCGGCGCGTAACGACGCTTATGTTTGAGCAGATGCCGCAAGTCTTCGTAAGCCGCCACGCGGAACAACTTGCTGCGTCGCGTGAACAACATCGAGAGCTGAAAGTCAGTCAGGCAGGCGCGGCCGTCCGGCGTGCGCAGCCAGTTCTGTTCCTTGGCGAGATCGTTGTGGCAAATGCCGGCGCGGTGAAGCTTGCGCAGCGTGACCTTCGCTGAGCGAAAAAATGCATGATCACCGACCGGTCTGGCGATATGAAGCGCAACTCCATCGATGAAAGCTCGCGCCAGCCGGTCGCGCCCGACATAGAGCAACGTCGGCGCAACCCCGGCCGGAGCAGCCTTAAGCGCGCGCGCCTCCCGCTTGAACAAATGGCGCGCCAGCATCCGTGACCACCAGGGCACCTCGTCGATCCGTCGCAGGACGGCGTCGACTTCGCCCCTATCTGTGGCGAATTGACCACGTTCGACTACGCTGAACACGTCGCGCTTGAGGAGCACGCCGCTGCGCCACCTTCCGGACAGGCTGGAATTGTTCATAGCGGCCGCAGTTCTAGCATGAAATACCGCGGCAAGGCTTATTCGGCAGCTGCAACGTGATCGTCGCTGTCAATCCAGCGCGCAAGATCGGCGAGTGCGCGCCGGCTTAACGCGCTTTTGCGCGCTAAAGCTTTCGCAGAGCCGCGCCGATGCAGCCGAGCTTCAGGCTCAAGGTCGGAGGCGGAAGTCAGCGGCGGAAACAGGCCGAAATTCACATTCATTGGCTGGAAGGAAGATGGCCCGGCGTCATCCGTCTCGATGTGACCGCCAGTGATATGCGCGAGCAGGGCTCCATGTGCGGTCGTGGCCGGCGGCAGCATGATTTTCTCGCGGCGGCGCTCGGCGGCGGCGAAGCGACCGGCGAGCAAACCAACAGCCGCGGATTCGACATAGCCTTCGCAGCCGGTGATCTGACCGGCAAACCGCCATCGTGTATTCACTTTCAGTCGCAATGTCCCATCGAGCAATTTGGGCGAGTTGATGAACGTGTTGCGATGCAGACCGCCAAGCCGCGCAAATTCGGCATGTTGCAAACCGGGAATGGTGCGGAAAATACGGACTTGCTCGGCGTGTTTGAGTTTCGTCTGGAAGCCAACCATGTTGAATAGCGTGCCAAGCTTATTGTCTTGCCGTAGCTGGACCACAGCATAGGGTTTTGCGCCAGGCTGATGTGGATCAGTGAGGCCAAACGGTTTCATCGGCCCGTGCCGCAATGTCTCGGGACCGCGCTCGGCCATGACTTCAATCGGGAGGCAGCCGTCGAAATACGGCGTGGATTTTTCCCAGTTGTGAAAGCCTGTCTTATCGCCGGTCAGGAGTGCGCCGACAAAATCCTCATATTGTTCGCGGTCAAGCGGACAATTGATGTAGTCGGCGCCGGTACCACCCGGTCCAGCCTTGTCGTAGCGCGACTGAAACCAGGCCCGTGAAAAATCGATGCTGTCGCGATGCACGATCGGCGCGATTGCATCAAAAAATGCAAGCTGCTGTTCGCCCGTCCGGCTGGCGATTGTCGATGCGAGGGCAGTTGACGTCAGGGGACCTGTCGCGATGATGACGCTGTCCCATCTGTCGGCAGGGACCGTGACCTCGCCGCGCTCAAGCGCAATGAGGGGGTGGTCCGTCAGAGCGGCAGACACGGCTGCGGAAAACCCCTCACGATCGACCGCCAGCGCGGCGCCCGCCGGAACCTGATTTGCGTCGGCAGCGCGCATGATGAGTGATCCGAGCCGGCGCATTTCCTCATGCAGCAAGCCGACTGCATTGTTCTCGCGGTCATCGGAACGAAACGAATTCGAACAAACCAGCTCGGCGTAACCGTCGGTCTTGTGTGCCGCAGTCGGCCGCAGCGGCCGCATCTCGTGCAGCACGACAGGTACGCCGGCCTGCGCCAGTTGCCACGCTGCCTCGGAGCCGGCAAGGCCGCCGCCTACCACCTGCACCGCTTGTAATTCGGCTATCATTCGAAGATCATTAGGCTTTCGGGCGGGGCGCTGCAACGGGTGTGGGATTTTCCGTATGAAACTAAGGATTTGCTCGGCCGTGGCCTGCGCAACGCTTACTGCGGCTATTTTGCCGGTCTTCGGGGCAACGATGCCCGGTGTCATTGATACAACGTATGGACCATTCCCGGTCATCCCGCCGACCCCAAGCGTCGTCTTCGTTTGTTACGGTTTTGGGTGCAAATATCGCGCTGAATTGGATCTGACAGCAGGAGACCGCGCAAAGCTTGCCCAATTCCTGGCAGCCGGCCGGGCCTCACCGGAGGCTGAGCGAAAAGCGATTGCACGGGCGGGCGGCTGGTTCGATCAGCGCGTTGGACCGATTGCCGGCACAAAAAATCATGTGGCGCGCGCCGGTATGAAGTACATGTACGACACTCACCAGTTCGATTGTATCGACTCGAGCCGCAACACCACGAGCCTTCTGCTGGTCCTCGACCAGCTTAAGCTGCTGCGGCATCACGATGTGGATGTGCCTGAGTCACGCGGCATATTGGTCGACGGCCGACCTCCGCACGCCACCGCCGTGCTCGTTGAAAAACCGAGCGGCACGAAATGGGCCATAGATTCATGGACGGTAGGCTATGGCCAGCCGCTTGAGGTCATGCCATTGGCCCGCTGGAAAACGCTCGACTAGCGGTGCTCGCCGAAACAGCGAAACGCCCGCGGCAGGCCGCGGGCGTTTTCAAGCAACAAGATACATGAGCAGGCGGAATTAGTCGCGGTGCGCGACGTTCCAGGCAATCCGCGGGATATCCGAGCGGCTGATGCCGATGTCCGCGAGCTCACGGTCGCCCAGGCGCGACAGCTCGTTGATGCTTTGGTTGTAGCGCTTCCACTCCTGGATGAAGCGGACGAGTGCGGCAAACATTGTCTTTCTCTTCCTTTCGGGCCGGCCCGACGCCGGCCAAGTGTTCATCCAGAAAATAGGCGCGCTTAGCTGATTGAAAAGCAATATTGTTGCGACGCAGCTAAGCGGGAAACGCATAGCTATAAATACTGTGAAATAAGGAAAACTCTAGGTTCAGGCTGAATTAATAAGCTATTTTGGCGGCGAAGTTTGCCGCGTTGCAATATCTGCGCAGGATCCGGGGCTGAAACAGCCTGAATTGTGTAAGTTATGGTTTCGCAGCCGGCGGCAACGACCCATGAATTCGCATACCTCGCGCGCCCTTGTTGTTGCCGCCATCCTTAGCGTCGCCGGCCTTGCACCGGCTGTGGCGATCGACGTCAAAGTGCTCACGGCCGGAGCTTTCAAGGAAGCGGTGCTGGCGGTGGTCCCCGACTTCGAAAAGCAGACCGGCAACAGGGTCGTCGTTGATAACGATACAGTCGGCGCGCTGCGGAAACGCATAGAGGGTGGGGAAATTTTTGATGTCGCGGTGCTCACGCCGGCGGCTGTCGATGATCTTGCTGCCGCGGGCAAAATTGCCCCCGGCAGCCGCGTCAATCTTGCATCCATCGGTATCGGCGTGGTGGTGAAGGAGGGCGCACCCAAGCCGGATGTGAGCACGGTTGAAACCTTCAAGCAAGCGCTGCTGGCGGCCAAATCAGTTGCCTATATCGACCCGGCAAGCGGCGGCTCGAGTGGAATCTACATCGACAAATTGCTGGAGCGGCTTGGCATTGCGGACCAGATCCGGCCAAAGGCAAAACTCAAGAAGGGCGGGCACGTCGCGGACCTGATCGTCAGCGATGAGGCCGAACTCGGCCTGCACCAGATCACTGAAATTGTAGTGGTGAAAGGCGCCGCGCTCGTCGCGCCGTTACCGAAGGAAATTCAGAACACCACGACCTATTCGGCCGGTTTGAGCGCATCAACACAAAACAAGGAGGCAGCGCAGGCGCTGATCCGGACGCTTTCAACCCCGGCCGCTGCGGCAGTGCGCAAGTCCAAAGGCATGGAACCGGCAAACTGAAGATCGCGCATTTTGCAGCAGCAGGGGCGCGCCGGCTCGACCACCGCATTGTCATTACGGCTTTATTGTCCAGGCTCTGGCGCCATCGGCCGGCGGGTCGATGATCGAAGCGCGCGGCGTGAATGCGACCATCGGCGTATTGACGCAGCTCGCCCTGATCAATGTGGTGTTGATCCTGTAACTTCCGAGACCCGAAAATGTTGCCGTTGCAGATGCTTTATTTCGAGGACCTCTCGGTCGGGATGACTGAGACGCTCCGGAAGATCATAGATTCATCCGATGTTGTCGGCTTTGCCGAAGTGACCGGCGATCGAAACCCGATCCACTTGTCCGAGCATTTTGCCGCCAAGACGCCATTTGGCACCCGAATTGCCCATGGCCTTTACACCGCCAGCCTGATCTCCGCAGTGCTTGGAACCAGGCTGCCGGGACCCGGCGCCGTTTACATTTCGCAGACCCTTAATTTTCGCGCCCCCGTGAAAATCGGCGACACTGTCGACGTCAGCGTGGTTGTTGCCGAACTCTTGCCGGAAAAATTCCGCGCCAAGCTTACCTGCACTTGTTCGGTCGATGATGAGGTGGTGCTGGATGGAGAGGCGTGGGTGAAAGTGCCGTCGAAGAAAACCGGTGGGCGTCCGCTGCCGCGCGTTTAATTTAAAAAAACCTCCTCCACGCCCCCGCAGCGGGGGCGCTTCCAAATTTACGCAGAATTCTTTACAGGCCCGGCTTCAAGCCAAAGACACAGCGCCGGGAGCCGTCAGGCCGGCGGCATATCGTGACCTGACCGTCGGGCGGCGCGACCGGCATTGCTTCATCGAAAGGCACTAACTCGCCGTCGATCACCCAGCCGACCGCAGAGGACGCCGCTTTTGTGTAACTCTTGCAGTCGTAGTCGCCACAGCACCATTCGCCTGAAGAATTCTTGAATGCGCCGCGGTTGACCCAACTATCGTGCGCAGACGCAAGCGTGTTGGCGAAAAGCAGGGGCACGAAGACAAGCAGTAAGCGTAACAGAGCTCGCGACATCGGTGGCCTCCATAAAAATCCCCCGGCGCTGCGTTACTGTGGCGTCCTGACCGCTGCTCCTCCGTCTCCCGACATCGTCGTCCGTCGGATTTGTTCCGTTGCGGCGACCTGTCTCCACGCAAGCTTTTGATTGATTGTGACGAATCAAGCCAACCCAAAAATGCTAGCACGAATGAACTTTTTATTTGTGTAAATTGTGCAGTGCGGCAAAGAAGCAACATATGGAACTCACCCGGAAACCTCGAAAACTCGATCCAAATGATCGCCGAGCGAACGTCGCAGGCGAAATTTGAGCTATGCTGTGATTTTCGGCTTCGACGCAGGCATTAGGCCGGCCTGGCAGGTGCTTGCTGCCGGGCTTGCGGTCGCCGTCATCGATGCGGTGATGGCGCGATGGAAAGACCGTCGCCGTGCAAGCGCGCGTGATTACAGTCGAATAGACAAAAAGGATAGCTCGTCAGATTTTGCGGCCGTCATAGGCCCAATGCAAAAGCGCCTGCCGCTGGCGGCGCCGACAGAGCAGGTCGCCCGGCTCGCAGTGTTTCCGGACTTGCCTGACGTGCCGGCGGATCGCCTTCCAGCGCTTGATCTGCCGTTTGTCCTCGTCGGGTATGCGTCGGCCCATGTAATAACGGCAATACCATTGAAACCAGCCGCGCGGATCGTCCGGATG
>Ga0187777_10000683_pt1 | contig 22332 bp, 15 predicted proteins | sample 1015_Q2_SP5_10_M_FD_132416 | JGI IMG/M metagenome (GOLD analysis project Ga0187777, IMG submission 132416) | Tropical peat soil microbial communities from peatlands in Department of Meta, Colombia - 1015_Q2_SP5_10_MG | ecosystem: Environmental > Terrestrial > Soil > Wetlands > Peat | place... | reverse complement strand
GATCGATGGAAAACTCCATTGGTCCTTTGCGTGGCTCGGTCACGCCGGCGCCACGCACTCCCGATACGCAGCACTTGTCCTCCACGCGCGGCGGCACTTTGTTCTTCAGCCAGCAGACCGCGATCGCATTTTCGGTGCGCGGATAAGAAAAACTCCACGCGTGGCAGCGGGCGTCGCGCTCGCAACGCGTCGCGCAAACCGCCGGATCACCGTTCCGAATTTCGAACCGGAGATAGTCGCCGCCGCGGCGATCGAATCCGTTTTGGGCGTGCGCTTGGCAGGTCAAAAGGGCCAGCACGAGCGCGATGGATAGCCTGATCGGAATTCGCATGCGCGCCCGCTCGAAATTCGAGAGTCGGTTAAGCTTCGCCCGCCTCCATGTTAACGCACTCGCCATCGGTTGTGCAGGTGCAACCGAGCGCTGTGTGTACCCGAGGAATTTTTTGGCAAAAATTTAAGCGCCCGCCGGAGGGGCCGGCGGGCGCGGATCCGGCCGCGAGAGGGGATGATCGCGGGTTTCGGATCGAGCGGCCGACGAGAGGGATCGGCCGTTTGCTTTATTTGATACGGCGAAGACCGATATCGAATTCAGCGCGCCTGATCACGTGGTCGAGACGGCGCTCGAGTGCGCGCTCGCGCAGAAGCGCGGTTGGGTCGTCCCAAAACGGCTCCGAAAAGGCGTCGCGCACATCGGCGCGCGTGATGCCGATATCGGCGAGCATGCGGCCATCGAAGCTGGCCAGTAATCTGGCATGACGGCGGTGCCGACGCGCACGCATGAATTCTTTCAGCCAGTGCGTCACCACGGCTAGCAGTGAAGCGAAGCCCCGTATAAGGGTACCGCCGACGACAGGTAAAACTGGGTAGCTGACGCTCATCTCAATCTCCATTCAGCTCGCGGGTTACCGCGCCAAAATCGCTTCTGGCGCTGCCCAGAACCACCCGAAACCCCCACCCGATTCCTCTGGAATGCTCAATATTGCACTGCGGGGATTGATTAGTGAAACGAATGTTTTTAATCTGATCAATCAGAAATGATGATATGGCCCAGGGACCTCAAAAACCGGGCATTTCAGGGACCACTTCAATGACGGCAATGCTGGACATCGACCAACTGCGCACCTTCATCGCCATCTCCGATACCGGCAGTTTCACCAAGGCGGCCGAGGTGGTGAACAAGACCCAGTCCGCCGTCTCGATGCAGATGAAGCGGCTGGAAGAGCGGCTCGAACGGCCAATCTTTTCGCGCGACGGGCGCGCCTCGAAGCTGACTGAGGACGGTCAGCGACTGCTCGACTACGCCCGGCGCATTGTCAAACTCAACGTCGAAACACTCGCCGCGTTTTCCGATGCCGAGTTGTCCGGCCGTGTGCGGCTGGGCGTTCCTGACGACTATGCCGACCGTTATCTGCCCGAGATCATGGCGCGCTTCTCGCACAGCTATCCGGCCGTAGAATTGACCGTGATCTGCGAGCCGTCGGTTGATCTTCTGGAACGCATCGACAACAACGAAATCGATCTCGCCATCGTCACCAACTGCGAGAGCAAGCGCGCGTCGGAAACTTTCAGGCGTGAGCGATTGCTTTGGGTTACGTCGAACCGGCATTCGACTCACCTCGAGGAACGCATGCCGCTCGCGCTCGGACGCCCTAGCTGTACCTGGCGACGCATCGCGATCGAGCGGCTTGAGGCGATCGGCCGTCCATTCCGTGTACTCTATTCGAGCTCAAACGCCGGCGCGGTCGCTGCCGCCGTGCTCGCTGGTCTCGCCGTTTCGGTGCTGCCGGAGTCAGGCTTGCGCCCCGGTATGCGCGTGCTGTCGTCTGCCGATGGCTTCCCGGAATTGCCAAGCTGCCGTATCGGCCTTGTGCGCAATGCGCATGAAAGCTCGGCGCTTGCCGATGCGCTGGCGGAGCATATCATCTCGTCGCTCGATAACTTGTCGGAAGCGCAGGCAGCGGAATGATTGTTGATCTCCCACAAGTTGGGAGAGGAAGAAGGATTAATACGCGTACTCTTCGAAAATCGGCTCGACCGAGTCGTTCCATTCGCCATGAAATTTTTCCAGCAACTCCTCGGCCGGCGTGATGCCACGCGCGATCGATTCTTCCAGTGGTCGTAGATAGCGGGTCTCATCGCGGCCATTGCGATCAACGCGCTTGCGGCGTGCGAGCCCGCGTGAACATAGACGTAACGTTTCCTGTGCCAGCGTGAAAACATTGCGATTGCGGATTTCAGCCCTGAAGCCAAGCTTCGGTACGTCATCACGTAGCTTCTGACGCTCTTCGGCAGTCCAGCTTTTCACCATGTCCCAGCAGGCATCGAGTGCATCTTCGTCGTAGAGCAATCCGACCCAATATGCCGTCAGTGAAGGCAGGCGACGCCATGGTCCACCGTCGGCGCCGCGCATTTCGAGATAACGCTTGAGCCGCACTTCGGGAAAGATCGTGCTGAGATGATTGGCCCAATCTGAGATCGTCGGCCGCTCGCCCGGCAAATCGGACAGCTTGCCTGCGAAGAAATCGCGGAACGACCTGCCGGCGACATCGATATATTTGTCGCCGCGCTTGACGAAATACATCGGGACGTCGAGCGCATAGTCCGTCCACCGCTCGAAGCCCATGCCGTCCTCGAATGTCCAGGGCAGCATACCGGCCCGCTGATTGTCGGTGTCACGCCAGATTTCGGAACGGAATGAGAGAAAGCCGTTCGGTTTGCCTTCAGTGAAGGGCGAATTGGCAAACAGCGAGGTTGCAACCGGCTGCAGTGCGAGCGACACACGCAGTTTCTTGACCATGTCGGCTTCCGAAGAGAAGTCGAGGTTCGCCTGCACAGTGCACGTGCGGTACATCATGTCGAGGCCGAGCGAGCCGACCTTCGGCATGTAGGCGGTCATGATCTTGTAGCGGCCTTTCGGCATTTTCGGCATGTCGGCACGCGTCCAGTTTGGCGTCATGCCGATGCCGAGAAATCCAATTCCCAGGGGTTTTGCCACTTCGCGCAGCTGCGCCAGATGTGCCATCAGCTCCGAGGCAGTCTGGTGCACGTTGTCGAGCGGCGCCCCGGAAAGCTCGAACTGCCCGCCAGGTTCGAGCGAAATCGCGCCGCCGCCGGTTACGTCGAACATGCCGATGATGTTCTTGCCCTCCATGATCGGCTCCCAGCCGAGGAGGTTGTGCATGCCTTCAAGTAACGCATGTATGCTGCGCTTGCCTGAATAGGGAACGGGGCGATGATCGGCGACGGTGAACGCGAACTTTTCATGCTCGGTGCCGACACGGAATTGCGACTTCGGCTTACAGCCCGCCTCGAGCCAGACGACGAGCTCGTCGCGTGTCTCGATCGGCGTCATGTCGGTCTGGTCACGGGCCATAAAGAGTTCCGTCGCCTTTTCGTGCGCGCATAATCTTGTCCGAAAGCCGGTTTGCAATTTTCATTGTTATGCTCGGAAGGGGCGCGACGATAAACATGCTGCATCGCAAAGAGCAATGCGCCGCACCGGAGTTCTTTTTTTGTTCTTTTCCAGTTTAGTGTCTTTTCATCTGCCGCCAACGCACGAACGGAAGCGCGCCAAGCGCGACCGCCGTAACCGCCGCACCGGCAAGGAACGTGCCGACAGGTCCGGCAATATCCCACAAGGCTCCCGCGACAATGCTGGCCGTCAACATGGCTACGCCGCTGATGAGATTGAACACGCCGAACGCGGTGCCACGCAATTCCGCCGGCGCACTGTCGGCAACCAGCGCAGACAGCACCCCTTGTGTCAGGCCCATGTGCACGCCCCACAGCGCCACACCGATCATCACGACGGTAACAGCGCCGCCGATTGCCAACGCGAGATCGGCCAGGATCAGCAGTGCAAATCCCACGGTAACGACACCATAACGGCCGATACGGTCGGACAGCGCACCAGCTGGCCAGGCCGTGAGCGTATAGGTGATATTCATCACCACGAGTACGAGCGGTACGAGCGCGAGCGGCAGCCCGACGGACTGCGCGCGTAACAGAAGAAACGCTTCGCTGAAGCGTGCCAACGTAAAGATGGCCGCGACGCCAACAATCAGCCAATAGACTTTGCTCAGACGCGCGAACTCACGGCGAGACAGTGGCGCGCGCACGTCGCGCAGTCCTGGCGGACGATCGGGTTCACGCACACCGACCACGATGATGGCGACCGATACAAAAGCCGGGATCACCGCCAGCCAGAACACGGTGGTGAAGTTGTCAGCGAACATTTCCATGAACACAACGGCCAGCAGCGGTCCAAGCACAGCGCCGATAGTATCGAGCGATTGTCTTAGCCCGTAGGCATTGCCGCGCAGGTCGGCAGGCGTCAGGTCGGCGATCAACGCGTCACGCGGCGAACCACGGATGCCCTTGCCGACGCGATCGATAAAGCGCGCAGCCGTAAGCCAGCCGATGTTCGAAGCCAAGGGAAACACGGGCTTTGTAACCGCGGCAAGTCCATAGCCAAGCGCGGCCAGCCATTTGCGCCGGCCGAGATAATCACTGAGTGCGCCGGAGAAAACCTTGGTGATGGAAGCCGTGGCCTCGGCGATGCCTTCGATGATGCCGACCGTGAGCGTCGATGCGCCCAGCACGCTGACCAGATAGAGCGGCAGCAAGGCATGGATCATCTCGGACGAGACATCCATGAACATGGAGACAAGCCCCAGCGCCCAGACGCTGCCGGGAATTTCACGCCAGCGGAAAAGAGAGCGGGCCTGCTTGGACATGATCGAATGTACTTCAACTGGTCGGCGGACTAATGGCAGGGAGCGTCGCGAAGCGACGCGTCTTGAACCACCGGACCGGCCGTCGTTCTTAAGCTGCTTCTTTCTTCTTGGCCGGCGCAAAGCGCTGATAGAAGGTCTCACCGTTTTTGGCGAGGTCAACCAGCAGCTTGTTTGGCGCAAAACGCGCGCCGTATTTCTTCTCCAGTTTTCGGCAGGCTTCGACAAAACGTTTTGGCGTCATCATGTCGATCCACGACAACGTGCCCCCGGAGAACGGCGCAAAACCAAACCCGAGGATTGAGCCGACATCGGCCTCGCGGACGTCGGTGAGCACCTTTTCCTCAAAGCAACGCGACGTTTCGAGCGCCTGAATACCGAGCAGGCGCAGCTTCAATTCCTCGATGTCGATCTTTTCAGGGTCGAGCAGCTTCTTCGGCTGCAGCTCGACGATGCCCGGCCATAGTTTCTTTGGTCCGTTTGCCGGGTAATCGTAGAAGCCCTTGCCATTCTTGCGGCCGAAGCGTCCGCGTTTCTCGACCATTTCTTCAAGCAGTTTCTTTTGCCGCGGATCGATCGCCTTGGGACCGAGGTCGGCCTCGGTAGCCTTGAGGATCTTCCAGGCGAGATCGACTGCCACCTCATCGTTGAGCGAGAGCGGTCCAACCGGCATGCCGGCCAATCGCCCGACGTTTTCGATCATTGCTGCCGACACGCCTTCGGTGAGCATCAAATGTCCTTCGCGTATGTAAGTGCCTACGACGCGCGAAGTGTAGAAGCCGCGCGAGTCGTTGACGACAATTGGTGTCCTGCGAATGGCGCGCACATAGTCGAGCGCAACGGCAAGCGCCCTGTCACCAGTCTGTTTGCCGAGAATGATCTCGACCAGCATCATGCGATCGACCGGCGAGAAGAAATGGATACCAATAAAGCGGGTCGGATCCTTGAATTCTGATGCCAGAGAAGTGATCGGTAGCGTGGACGTGTTAGATGCAAAAGTCGTCTGGTCGCTGATTACCGCTTGGATTTTCGCGATCACGTCAGCCTTCACCTTGCGATCTTCGAACACTGCTTCGATCACGAGGTCGCAGTCCTTCAGCGCGGCGTAATCGGCGCCGGGGGCGATGCGCGCCAGCAGCTCATCCCGTTCAGCCCCTTTCATGCGGCCTTTCATTACACGGTCACTGAGTGCCTTGTGCAGGCCCGCTTTGCCTTTGTCGGCAGTCTCCTGGTCGCGGTCGATCATGACGACTTGCAGCCCCGCTGCTGCGGTCACCTGCGCGATGCCGGCGCCCATGAATCCGGCGCCGACCACCCCGATTTTTTTCAAGGTGGTGGGCGGCACGTTCATAGGCCGGCGCGCGCCCTTATTGAGGTCCTGCATCGATACGAATAGCGAGCGGATCATTGCCGCCGCTTCCGGCGACCGCAGGATCTTGGCGAACCAGCGCGACTCAATGCGCAACGCCGTGTCGAACGCCACCTGCAGGCCTTCATAAACGACCTGGAGAATGGCGCGCGCCGCCGGGTAGTTGTCGTAAGTTTCGCGCCGGTAGATCGCGTTCGCCGCCGGGAATGTCATCATGCCGGCCTTGGAATAGACCGGACCGCCTGGCAGGCGGAAACCTTCGACGTCCCATGGGGCCTTGGCCTTGCCGCCGGCCTTGATCCACTCCTTTGCTGCCTTGATCAGGTCAGCCGCCGGCACTACCGCATCGATCAGTTTCATCGCCTTGGCGCGATCAGTCTTGAGTTGATCACCCTTGAGCAGGAACTGCAGTGCATCGGCAGGCGCCAGCATACGCGCCACGCGCTGGGTGCCGCCGGCGCCTGGGAACAGGCCGATCTTGATCTCCGGCAGGCCGAGCCGCGTCTTGACGTCGTCGGATGCAACGCGATAGTGGCAGGCGAGCGCCAGCTCGAAACCACCACCCATGGCGGTGCCGTTGAGGGCACAGACCCAGGGTTTGCCGCACGTTTCGATACGCCGATAGAGCAGCGAAAGCTTGCGGCTCTCCTCGTACAGCATGCCTGCCGCAGCGGCCTCTCCCTGAGTCTTGACCATATTGGCAAACACTTCGCCCATCCGGTCGAGCATGGTGAGATCGGCGCCCCCACAGAAAGTCGATTTGCCGGACGTGATGACGGCACCTTTGATCGCGGCATCGCTCGCCACCTTTTCCACAACTGAGCCGAGCTCCGCGATGACGTCCGCCGTAATGACGTTCATCGAACGGTCTGCCATATCCCAGGTGACGAGCGCGATGCCGTCGCCGTCGACGTCAATTCTGAAATTCGCCATCGCTGCCCCCTGTCTTATCCGTTAGTAAGGCTCGCCGCTCTTTTTCGTGTAGTGCGCGCCTTTCGCGTCGCGCACAACCATCATGTCGATTTCGGAATAGTGGGCGCGCTCGGCCGGCGCGCGCGTACCTACCTCGATAAAGACGGCATCGCGGGTGGAACGGTTGATCAGACAGTGACCGTTGGCAACGCCCGCTTTCCACGCAGCCGCATCGCCGGGCTTGAGCACGATCTCGCCGCTGTCCTCGCGCAACACGACTTCGCCCGACAGGACGTAGACAAACTCGTCTTCGTTCTCGTGCCAGTGGCGCTGCGAGGATGCCGCACCAGGCTTCAACGTGCAGACATTGACGCCGAAATGAGTGAGGCCAGCTGCGCGGGCGAGCCGCTTACGGGACCGGCCCTCGACCGCCTTGTTGAAGGGCGACGGATAGCCGGTCGATGTATCAAGCGGAACTTTGTCGATGTCGATCTTCGGCATTACACGCGCTCGATAATCGTCGCAGTACCCATGCCTACACCGATGCACAAAGTGACCAGCGCGGTTTCCTTATCACTGCGCTCCAATTCATCCAGTACGGTGCCAAGAATCATGGCGCCAGTCGCGCCAAGCGGGTGACCCATGGCAATGGCGCCGCCATTCACATTGATCTTGTCATGCGAAATGTTGAGCGCCTGCATATACCGCAACACAACCGAGGCAAAGGCCTCGTTGAGCTCCCACAGATCGATATCCTTCCTTGTCATGCCCGCTTTCTTCAGAACCTTTTCGGTCACCGGTATCGGACCGGTCAGCATGATCGCAGGTTCGGAGCCGATATTGGCGAATTGGCGGATGCGCGCACGGGGCTTGAGGCCTGCAGCTTTGCCAGCGGCCTTGCTGCCGATCAGCACTGCAGCAGCGCCATCGACAATCCCCGAAGAATTGCCAGGCGTGTGCACGTGGTTGACCGCCTCGACTTCCGGATAGCGTTGCACCGCCACCGCATCGAAACCAGCCATGTCGCCCATTTGCACGAACGAGGGCTGCAATGCAGCGAGCGTCTGCATGGTCGTGCCCGGCCGCATGTGCTCGTCTTTGGCGAGGATGGTAAGCCCGTTGACGTCCTTCACCGGCATAACCGAATTCTTGAAACGTCCCTCGTCCCAGGCCTTGGCTGCGCGCTTCTGGCTCTCAACGGCATACGCGTCGACATCGTCGCGCGAAAAGCCGTACTTCGTTGCGATCAGATCGGCGGAAATGCCCTGAGGCAAAAAGTAGGTTGGAACCGCGATCGACGGATCGACCGGCCAGGCGCCGCCGGATGCTCCGATGCCGACGCGGCTCATTGATTCAACCCCGCCGCCGATCGTCATCTCGTGCTGGCCTGACATGATCTCCGCGGCGGCGAAGTTCACTGCATCGAGCCCGGAGGCGCAGAAACGGTTGATCTGTATGCCCGGCACCTCATCGCCAAGACCGGCAACTAGCGCGGCGGCGCGCGCGATGTCGCCACCAGCTTCTCCCACCGGGTCAACACAGCCAAGCACCACGTCATCGACCAGCGTCGGGTCGAGTTTGTTGCGGTCCTTCACGGCAGCGAGCGTCTGCGCCGCTAGATTAAGGGCAGTCACCTCATGCAGCGACCCGTCGGCCTTGCCCCGCCCGCGCGGGGTACGGACGGCGTCGTAAATAAATGCGTCGGCCATGGGACCTCCAGTTTTTTGCGCGCTTCTAAAGACTTCGCGCGATCAGCAGCTTCATGATCTCGTTGGTACCCGCATAAATACGCAGGACACGCGCATCGCGATACATCCGCGAGATCGGATATTCGTCCATATAGCCATACCCGCCGAACAATTGGAGGCAGCGGTCGATCACTTTGCCTTGCGTATCAGTGAGGCGGTATTTGGCCATCGAAGCGGTAACAGTATCCAGCTCTCCCCTGACGTGGCGCTCGATACAGTGGTCGAGGAAAACCTTGGCGATTGTGACTTCGGTCTTGCACTCGGCGAGAACGAACTGGGTGTTCTGGAACTCGATGATCGCCTGGCCGAAGGCCTTGCGTTGCTTGACATAGTCGATAGTGAGCGCCAGCGCCCGCTCCATCATCGCTACTGCATGTACGGCAACGATCAGCCGTTCCTGGGGCAGCTCCTTCATGAGTTGGTAGAAGCCCTGCCCTTCTTCGGTGCCAAGCAGGCCGGATGCAGGCAGTTGCACATCCTCGAAAAACAGTTCGGACGTGTCGGCTGAATCCATGCCGAGCTTCTTCAGCTTGCGGCCACGACGAAAGCCTTGTGTGTCATCGGTTTCGACTGCAAAAAGCGACGTGCCTTTTGCGCCAGCCTTGGGGTCGGTCTTTGCAACGACAATGATCAGATTGGCGTGCTGGCCGTTGGTGATGAAGGTCTTTGAGCCGTTGAGCAAATAACCATTGCCGGTTTTTTTTGCGGTCGCGCGCACACCTTGCAGATCCGAACCGGTACCGGGCTCGGTCATGGCGATGGCGCCGACCAATTCACCCGTAGCGAGCTTCGGCAGCCAGCGTTTTTTCTGCTCCTCAGTTCCGTAATGAAGAATATAAGGCGCGACGATGCCAGAATGCAGCGGAGCGCCAAAGGTATCGAAGCCGGCGAGGGCCAGTTCGCGGTTGATCACAGCTTCGTGCGCAAAACTTCCACCGGCACCGCCATACTCTTCCGGCATCGACGCACAAAGCAGACCTGCCTCGCCCGCTTTAGTCCATACATCGCGGTCGTAAATGTGAGCTTCGTGCCAGCGATCAAGATTTGGCACAAATTCGTCCGCGATGAAGCGCCGCGCCTGTTCCTCGAGCAGGACAAGATCTTCACTCATCCAGGCAGGGCGGGGCAGATTGAGGACATCCATCGAGCGACTCTCCCGCAAGCACCATAAAGCCCGGCGAACCCCGCGGCGAGGCCTATCCGTCAAACGAAGGGTGGCCGCAAATGAGCGGCAATGCTACGACGGCCGATCAAAATGCCGGGTCTGTCACCGTCATGAGTTCGCCACACGGCGCCGACGCGCCGCAAGTGATTGATTCTTCGGTTGCATGGCTGCGTCTTGCCGTGGCTGTGGTGCTTGCCACCATCGGTGGTGTCGGCATGTGGTCGATCATGGTGACGTTGCCGGCCATCCAGGCCGAATTTGGCGCTACCCGTGCCGATGCCACCTTCCCCTTCACCATGGTGATGATCGGTTTTGGCGCAGGCGGCGTCCTGATGGGCCGCCTCGCTGACCGCTTCGGCGTCGCCGTGCCATTAGGCATCGGCACGCTGGCAATGTCGGCTGGCTACTTTGGCGCTGCATGGTCCTCGAGTCTTTCGCAGGTCGCACTTTTCCACGGCCTGATTGGAATCGGCTGCTCCGCAGGTTTCGGGCCGCTAATGACCGACATCTCACACTGGTTCGAGCGCCGGCGCGGCATTGCCGTTGCGCTTGCGGCGGTCGGTAATTATACCTCGGGCACGATTTGGCCGCCCGTGGTGCAACACTTCATTGCATCGTCCGGATGGCGCACGACCCACGTCGCCATTGGACTGTTCTGTCTCGTCACCATGCTGCCGCTGGTGTTCGCAATGCGGCGACGAATCGAAGACCATCATAGTGACGCATCGGCCGCAGCCGCCGCACGCCGACAGGCGGAGGTTCCATTCTCACCGATGACTTTGCAGGTGCTCTTGTGTATCGCCAGCGTCGCCTGCTGTGTGGCGATGGCAATGCCACAGGTTCACATTGTCGCCTATTGCGGCGACCTCGGCTACGGTGTCGCACGCGGCGCAGAAATGTTGTCGCTGATGCTCGGTTGCGGCATCATCAGCCGCATTGCCTCCGGCTTTGTGGCCGACCGCATTGGCGGCGTGCGCACACTGCTGCTTGGCTCGGCTCTGCAAGGCGTCGCCCTTTTTCTCTACCTCTGGTTTGATGGACTCGTTTCTCTTTACGTGATCTCGGCATTGTTCGGGCTGTTCCAGGGCGGCATCGTTCCGAGCTACGCGATTATTATCCGCGAATATTTTCCGCCACGTGAAGCCGGCACCCGCGTTGGTGTGGTCCTGATGACGTCGTTGATCGGTATGGCGCTCGGCGGCTGGCTGTCAGGTCTGATTTTCGATCTCACCGGCTCATACCGGGCGGCGTTTCTCAATGGCCTCGCGTGGAATCTTTTGAACGTATCGATCATGGTCTGGCTGCTGCAGCGCTCGCGCCGCCGGCCAGTATTGGCAACAGCTTGAGAGCCTGCTCCAACCGGTGGTACCTGCTAAAACCCGCCGTCAGGCAGTTCCATGGTCGAGGCTGCACCCGCCTTGACGCGGGCAAGCCGTGTTACCGTTTCAGGCAGCATACGCTCCATGAAGAAGCGGGCAGTTACGAGCTTGGCATTCAAGAGCGCAGCCGAGCCATTTGCCTTGGGCAGTTTGGTGATCGCGGCTTCCGCGATCTTGCACCACATGTAGCCCAGTGCCACCAGACCAAAGAGATGCATGTAATCGTAAGAGCCGGCGCCGGCGTTGTCGGGCTTTGCCATCGCATTCTGCATGAACCACATTGTAGCTTCCTGCAGATGCGCCAATGAAACGCCCAGCGGCTTGAGATAGACGTTCATCGCGTCGTTGTTGGCGCGCTCCTTGAGATATGTCTGTACTTCGTTGAAGAAGGCCATGATGGCTCGCCCGCCATCTTTGCCGAGCTTGCGCCCGACGAGATCCAGCGCCTGGATGCCGTTGGCGCCTTCATAAATCTGCGCGATGCGCGCATCGCGCACGAATTGCTCCATGCCGTGCTCGGCGATGTAGCCATGGCCTCCGTATACCTGCTGCGCCATCACGGCGTTGGCGAAACCACCGTCGGTAAGCACGCCTTTGATCACCGGGGTGAGCAGGCCCATATGATCGTCAGCACTCATACGCTCCTTTTCGTCGTCGGAGCGATGTGCGACATCGCTCTTAAGAGCAGTCCACATCACAAGGGCGCGCGCTGCCTCGTTGAAAGCGCGGATGCTCAACAGTGTGCGGCGCACGTCTGGATGCACGATGATTGGATCAGCCGGCTTGTCGGGATATTTGGTGCCTGAAATAGCGCGACCTTGCAGTCGCTCCTTCGCGTAGGCTGCGGCGTTCTGATAGGCGACTTCCGAAAGCGCCAGCCCCTGCACACCGACGCCGAGGCGCGCCTCGTTCATCATCGTGAACATAGCGTTCAGCCCGCGATTTTCATCACCAATGAGCCAGCCGGTCGCGCCATCGAAATTCATTACGCAGGTCGAATTGCCGTGGATGCCCATCTTTTCTTCGATAGAGCCGCAGCTGACCGCGTTGCGAGTGCCGAGCGAACCATCATCATTGACCATGATCTTGGGCACCACGAACAACGAGATGCCCTTGATTCCAGCGGGTGCGCCTTCGATACGCGCCAGCACCAGATGAATGATGTTCTGCGAAAGGTCGTGCTCGCCGGCGGAAATAAAGATCTTGGTGCCGGATATCTTGTAGCTGCCATCCGCCTGTTTCACCGCCTTTGTACGCAGCAGCCCGAGATCGGTGCCGCAGTGCGGCTCGGTCAGGTTCATGGTTCCCGTCCATACCCCTTCCACCATCTTGGGCAGAAATTTTGCCTTCAGCTTGCCGGACGCATGAACCAGCAACGCGGCGATCGCACCCTGTGTGAGCCCGGGATACATGGCAAAGGCCATGTTGGCAGAGCAGAGAAATTCGTTGACCATCACGGTCATGGTCGCCGGCAGGCCCTGGCCGCCAAACTCGGGCGGGACCGAAATGCCAATCCAGCCACCTTCGACAATCTGCTTGTAGGCCTCCTTGAAGCCCGTCGGGGTTGTGACGTTGCCATCGGCTGCGCGCTTGCAGCCTTCCTTGTCGCCGACCCGATTGAGCGGGGTCAGGATTTCTTCGCTGAACTTGGCAGCCTCACGCAGCACCGCCTCCACCACATCGGGAGAAGCATCGGAGAAGCCCGGAAGATTTCCGTAGTGCTCGATATGAAAGACGTCGTTGAGCAGAAACAACGCATCATCCACTGGAGCCTTATAAGTCGGCATGATCGTCTCCCGGCGTAACGTGAGGTGTTAACAGGATATGAAGAGAAGACCTGTGGCTCTCATTATGATGGAGCCGGTTTACACCTCTATTAAGGGACCCGGAAACGGAGAAGACAATAAAAGGATTATGTTGGCCCGGACATGCCGGCCGCGCGCGGAGTATCGGGAGAGATAAACAGCTCGGCATAGATCTGCCGCAATTCGGCGAGTGCCCGGTCGATGTCCTGGCGCTGGCGCTCCAGCATGGCGATCTGATCGATACATTTCCTGCGGCTAATAGGCAGTCGCTCGGTGCAGCCGTGGGCACGCGCGGCGAGCATGTCGCGGATTTCGGTCAGGGTGAACCCAAGGCGCTTGCCGTGGAGAATAAGATCAAGCGAGTCCTTGTCCGCGCGGGTGAAGATGCCGGCACCACCGACACGCTGCGGCAGCAACCCCTTGCTTTGGTAGAATCGTAGCGCGCGCAGCGTGACACCCGCCTCGCGCGCAAGTTCACCAATGGTAAATCGATCCGGCAGCCCTCGACTGGCCGGAGGCTTCGTATTGTCCCCGGACCGTTGGACACCGCCGTCGACGCGAGAACGGTATTCTTCGGACATCGCGCCCCCTGCACGTGATCCCCATGGATCCGTGTAAATCCTAGTGTTGCAACTCCCGGGGGCGGTGGCATTTGGGTGTTCTACCCAGAAAATATTACTGCCAACCGGCTCACCGTTCTGACGAAAGCATCGGCGAAATAGTCGCGAGGGCCGGCACTTCTGAAAAACGTTAACGGCTTGTTTACCGCAACAGGCAAAAAGTTGGTGCGTGGACGAAGGACCGAGCCCCGTATCCACCTGCCGTTAACGCGCGCCGGTTCCACGAGAGTCGACCCGACTCTTAGCGACTCCACCTCGAATGTGGGTGTGAGCATGAAATTTGGCTTTGCGTCTAGCGTTAAAGGCATTCGGCCGGAAGCCCGCGAGACCGCAGAGGAGGCGGCGCGCCGGGCCGGCCTGCCGCTCAATGAATGGCTCAACGCAACCATCCTGCAACAGGCAGCAGAGCAAGGCATTGCGCCTTCGTTCGCCCGCGCAGCGGTTGCCAATGGCAGCGGCGATCCGTCGAAAGTGCACATGCGGCTCGACGAGATTAATCGTCGCGTCGATCAGGTCACGCGTAGCGGGCCGGCTGTTTACGCGCCAAAACGGAGCCGCGAGGAAGGTGACCAGATCGCCGATCTTATCGCCCGCCTTGAACAGCGGCTCGAACAGTTCTCCAGTTCGGTACCTCCGCCGCCGCCAAGTGTGCAGTTGCCACCGAGCCTCGATCGCGCGATCGCCGAAATCATTGACCGCCGGCGCTCCTTCAATCGCGAACGTCTACAAGCACGCGCGACGCCGGGCGCATTTCCAACCCGTGCACCCACGCCACCGCCAGTGCCCGCGCAGAATCTGTCGGGCCTCGAGAGTCAACTACGTCAAATCACCAATCAGATCGAAACGCTCCGGCGTCCGGGAACGGAAGAAGCGATTCAAGCGGTGCGCAGCGAGCTCGCTGAGATCGGCTCCACGCTCAATGAGGCGATGCCCCGCCGGACCATCGAAGTCCTCGAGAAGAAGATCCAGGATCTGACCCGGAAGATCGCGGAAGGTCGCCAGGCCAGTGTCGAAAGCTCGGCCTTGTCTGGGATTGAGCACGGCCTCGCCGAGGTGCGCGATGCCCTGCATGGATTGATGCCGGCTGAGAACCTTGTCGGATATAATGAGGCAATCAACGCTCTCGCCCACAAGATTGATCTCATCGTCGCGCGGAAAGATCCAGCGACGATGCAGCGGCTCGATAGCTTCATTGACACGTTGCGCGAGATGGCGACGCACGTCGCTTCTAATGAAACGATGAGCGCCCTTGCCGCACAGGTCGAGATGCTGGGTGACAAAGTCGATCGCCTCGCCGTCGACAGCAATGCGAGCGACGCACTCACCAATCTTGAGCAGCGTATTGATGCGCTAAGCCGCACGCTGGCCGAACGCCCGCATGACGGTGACACGGTGCCGCTACGCCTGGAAACGCTCGTGCAATCGCTTTCCGACAAGATCGATCGGATCCAGCAATCGCGCGGCGATGCGGTCGCGCTTGGCCACCTTGAGGACTGCATCGCCGGACTGGTTAAGCGGCTGGATACCTCGGACTCACGCCTCGGTCATCTTGAAGCAGTCGAACGTGGGCTTGCGGACCTGTTGGTGCACATCGAGGATATGCGCGCGAACAGGGAAACGTCAGCGCTGCGGTCTGATGGCACGTCGGGCGTTGACGTGCTCAAGCATGAGATCGCCCGCGCCCAGGGCGCAGTGGAGGCAATGAACGGCACGCTTGGCGATGTCGTTGATCGGCTGACGTTGATCGAGAAGGATATTCGCGCCGATCGGCAAAAGCCTGCGGCGCCGGGGAGCGATATCGTTGAACTCATCCAGACCGTGCGCGCCGCTCCGGCTGGAATAGCTGCCGATACAGGCGAACAGGCGGCACCGCCGCCCGCAGCTGTCCCGATTCCAGCTTCAGCTTCGTCGCTGCCCGCAACTTCCGGAACGTTAGGAGGAGATCAGCCGCTGGAACCCGGGTCCGGTCCGCCACGCTTGAACAGTCACCCAAGCGCGCGCATTGCCGCTTCTGAAGCGGCGCTCGTCAGCGCACGGCCCAATGTGAGCACTCCTGCCAGCAAATCCGACTTCATTGCCGCAGCCCGCCGTGCCGCCCAGGCGGCGGGACAGGACCCCAAGAGCCGAAGGGCACGCTCCGACGGGTCCAGGACAAATGGCGTAGACCCGTCGCTGCGCAGCAAGGTAATGACGCAAGTTAAATCGCTGTTTTTGGCGGCGAGCATTGTCGCCATTGTCGTGGGATCGATCCAATTCGCGGGAAATATTTTCGATTTCGGGTTCTTTGATTCGAATGACACCAAGCTGGCGAAAAGCTCCAATATCGACAGTACGGAGACGGACACAACAGCATCGGCCAACGGGACGCAAACGCCAACGACTGTCGCAGGCGCACAGATGGAAACGACGAGCTCGGCCAATAGTGCTCCCCCGATTACCGCAGCCGACGCGGCCGCGCTTGCCAAGCTGTTTACCCCGCCGCCGGCCGTACCCAGCCTGACGCCGGCTCCTGCGCCGGCGCCCACTGCATCGCCGTTAGATTTGAGTCCGACCACGCAAGTGGCGCCAGCCCTCGCGCCGGCCCAGAATGCGCCCCCGCCTGTGGCAGCCTCCGGCCCGAAGAACGACGTTACCGGATCGATTTCGCGCCCGGCCGCCGATGCAAAACCGAACCGGCCATCAACGCCGGCGGCCCAGCCCGCACCCGCCGACCGACTGCCCGCCGGCATAGGCAGCGCGCGGCTGCGCAGTGCTGCTGTGGCAGGCGACGCCGGCGCTGCCTACGAAGTAGCCATGCGTTTCGCTGAAGGCCGGGGCGTCCCAGCCAATCTGGAAGAGGCGGCGCGTTGGTTTGAGCGGGCTGCAAGCAAAGGCCTGACCCCGGCGCAATTCCGCTACGCCGGCATGCTCGAAAAGGGCCAAGGCGTGAAAAAGGACTTGGCCGCTGCCCAACGACTTTATGTAGCTGCTGCGGGCAAGGGCCACGCCAAGTCGATGCATAATCTGGCCGTGCTCTACGCCGAAGGCGCCGAGGGCAAGCCGGACTACCCCGCCGCCGCACAATGGTTCCGCAAGGCCGCCGAACATGGCGTTGCCGATAGCCAGTACAATCTCGGCGTGTTGACTGCGCGCGGTCTCGGCACAGAAAGGAACCTGGTGGAATCCTACAAGTGGTTTGCGCTGGCAGCGGCCCAGAATGACCGGGATGCGGGCCGAAAACGCGACGAAGTCGCCGCTTATCTGGATGCGAAGACGCTGGCAGCCGCGCAACAGGCGGTTAAAAACTTCGTGGTGGAAGGACAACCGCCAGAGGCCATTGCAGTTCCGGAGCCACCAGGCGGCTGGGATCACACGACGCCGCCCTCGTCCGAAAAGCCGAAGGCAGCGGGCATCCCGCTGCCGATGACTGCCTTCGATTTAGGAAAATTGTGAACCGCCGCAACCTGTCGCTCAAGGGCGTGATTACTGGCGCGTTCATCCGTTAAAGTCACCCGGCCGGCCCTGAGTGTGTCATGCATCGCTGACGTTTGCGCGCGTCACGGTGTTTATTGTCATATGCTAAGCGGGGGCCCCACGCCTCAACTGTCGGACGAAACGCGTGCAGATCTATCTTCCCATTGCCGACCTGCCCGTAAATGTCTTCCTGGTGCTCGGGATGGGACTTGCGGTCGGTTATATTTCCGGCATGTTCGGCATCGGCGGCGGCTTCCTAATGACTCCGCTGCTGATTTTCATCGGAATTTCGCCAGCGGTGGCAGTGGCAACTGTATCGAGCCACATCGCGGCATCTTCATTTACCGGCGCGATCAGTTATTGGCGCAAGCGTGCACTCGATATCGCATTGGCGATGATGCTACTCAGCGCCGGCATCGTCGGCACTGCCACCGGCGTGTGGCTATTCACCGAACTGCGCGCACTCGACCAATTGGACCTGATGATCGGTCTTTCTTACGTGACGCTGCTCACCGTCGTAGGCGGCATGATGATCTACGAGAGCTTGCGCGCGGTGATGCGCACGCACCGCGGCGAGCCGGCAACGTTGCGGCGGCCGGGCAGTCATACCTGGATTCACGGCCTGCCGTTCAAGCTGCGATTCAAGCGCTCCATGATCTATGTATCGGCTATTCCGGTCTGGGTGATCGGATTTGTGATCGGATTCGTCGGCGCAATCATGGGCATCGGCGGCGGCTTTCTGCTGGTACCAATGCTGATCTATTTCCTGCGAGTACCGACCGCGACCGTTATTGGAACTTCGATGGTGCTCACGCTGGTCACTATGGCCTCGGCAACAGTCATGCATGCGGCTACCAATCATCTGGTGGACGCCGTGCTAGCGCTGATTCTCATGGTCGGCGGAGTCATCGGCGCACAATTTGGTGCGCGCACGGGGCAAAAAATGCGCGGCGAAAGACTGCGCCTGCTGCTTGGCCTTCTGGTTTTCGCGGTTGGCTGCCGTTTTGCCTTCGAACTGGTCGTGCCGCCGGACGATCTCTATTCGCTTCGTTACGTCACAGGTGGGTGATGCGCCGGCTCGCACTCACGCTGCCACTGATCATCCTGGCCTGCGGCCTGCGGTCTGCCGCTGCCGAACGGCTTGTTGTTTCACTTTCAAATCATCGGGTGGCGGTCACGTCGAACTTTGTCGGTGAAGAGCTCGTATTGTTCGGCACTATTGAACCTGATCCGGCAGCGAGCCCGCTGCGCCCGCCCTACGACCTCGTCGTCACCGTGACGGGCCCGCGTCAAACACTGCGTACGCGGCGCAAGCAGCGCATGCTCGGCATCTGGGTCAATGTCGATTCTCGTGAATTCGTGCGCGCGCCGTCCTACCTCGCGGTGCTCAGTAACCGTCCCGTCAATACAATCGCCAGTCAGGATACGCTTCGACGGCTGCAGATCGGGCTCGACAATTTCTTGTTGCCGCAGCGCATCGGCGTCGATGTTGCCGACACGGTGCGCGACGATCCATTCCGACGCGCTTTTGTTCGGCTGCAGAGCCAGCAAGGCCTCTACCGTGAGTCAGGTACCGCGGTAACGTTCCTGACGCCAACTGTCTTTCGGGCCGCGATTCCAATGCCGGCGGCTGTGCCGACCGGCAACTATACGATCGATGTCGAGTTGTTCGGCGGCGGCATTCTTGTCGCACGTACGAATTCGGCGCTCGAGGTGATCAAGACCGGCTTCGAGCAATATGTCGCCGACGCGGCACGCGACTATGGCCTGCTTTATGGGATGGCGACTGCGCTAATGGCACTGATCATCGGCTGGTTTGCCAGTGTCATATTCGCGCGCGATTAGTCCGGCAGGCAGCGCTTTGCAGTGAACGAATAAAGCCGCCCTTCGCCCAGCAAGTGGGCCGTGAAGGCGAGCGTACCGAAAAGATCGCAGAATGCGGTACTGCGCACATTGAGCCCGCCGGTCAACGCGCCGAAGGCGGGCAACACCATGCGTGTCTTGTCTGCGGCAAAGCAGCGGCGGCTGACGGCGCGTCCACGATGAGCAACACGGGCAACCGGATGCAGGTGGCCGGCGACTTCACCGGCGGCGCCTGTCGGTTCATGGCGGAAGGTCAATGCGCCGATGGCAAGTACGCTGTGAAATACACCGCCGATATTGGACGCCGGTTCCGGATCGTGATTACCGGTGATCCAGACCCAATCACGGCCGCGTTGAAGTGCGCCCAACTGGGCGCGGTCGACATCGCTGAGCCGCGCCGGTCCTTCGCCATCGTGGAAACTATCGCCAAGCGCCAAGACACAGCGCGGTGCATAATCTGCGATCAGCCGCGCAAGTTGGGTCAACGTCGCCACGCTGTCGTAGGGCGGCAGAAGCACTCCGCGGACGGCAAAACCCGAGCCTTTTTCAAGATGCAGGTCGGCGACGGCCAGCACCCCCCGCTCCGGCCAGTAGAGCGCGCCCCTTGGGTCGGCGAGAAGCGGGGTCCCAGCGAGCACAATGAAACTGCCGTCGCTCTCCGCCAGATTTCGGGCGGTTTGGCTCAATTCATCGCCTCCTTGATCAACTCGTCCGCCGCCTCAGCCAATAAAGTATCCGAGGCTTCGCCATAGACAGTCTCACGCCCGATCTCGAGCAGCACCGGAACCGAGAGCGGCGACACATGGTCGAGCCCCTTATGAACGATTCGGCCCTTGATGCGCGAGAGCATTTCACCGAGGCGCTTGATATCAAGGAGCCCGGTGGCGGCATCAGCACGCGCCGCGCGCAGGAGAATATGGTCGGCCTGGTGCTTGCGCAACACGTCGTAAACAAGATCGGTAGAGATTGTGAGCTGGCGGCGCGACTTCTCTTCGCCGGGAAAGCGCTTCTCGATCAGCCCAGCGATGATCGCGCAGCTGCGAAAGGTACGTTTCATGAGTGCCGATTCGGCGAGCCATGCTTCCAGATCATCGCCCAGCATGTCTTCGTCGAACAGCTGGCCGAGCGAGAAGTCGCCGCGCGTGATGCGCAAGCCGATGTCGCCTAGCCCCCACACCGCCAGCGCGTATTCATTGGCAACAAAACCCAGAGGCCGCTGGCGCGCTCGCTCCAGCCGACGCGTGAGCAACATGCCCAGTGTCTGGTGCGCAAGCCGGCCCTCGAACGGATAGCAGACCAGATAGTATTTGGCTGCGCGTGGAAATGTCTCGACCAGCAGATCGCCGGGTTTCGGCAGCAGGGAACGCCAACGCTGTATTTCCAACCATTCGCGCACCTGTTCCGGTAGCGCTTGCCATGTTTCAGGCTTTGCCAAGAGTGCGCGCACGCGAGCGGCAAGGTAGGTCGAGAGCGGAAACTTGCCACCCTCATATGCCGGCACCTTGGGGTCAATCGCATCCGCGCGCGAAACGTATGCCTCGTCCTCTACCAACGCCTCGTATTTGAGAATTTCACCCGCAAACACGAACGTGTCGCCCGGCTGCAAGGTCTCTATGAAGTATTCCTCGACCTCGCCGAGAATCCGCCCGCCACGCGGGACGGTGGCACCGCCGCGGCGCGAGCGCACCAACCGCACTTTGATCATATCGGCCTCGACAATGGTGCCGACGTTCATCCGATAGCGCTGCGCAACGCGCGGATGGGTGATGCGCCAGCGGCTGTCCTTGCCCAGCCGGATTTTGGCGAAACGCTCATAGACTTTCAGCGCATACCCGCCTGTAGCGACGAAATCGACCGCGGCATCGAAATCGGCGCGCGTGAGCGTTGTATAAGGTACCGCTGTGCGCACTTCGGCATAGAGCTGATCGGCCAAAAACGGTTCTCCGCACGCGCGGCCGAGAATGTGTTGTGCCAGAACGTCAAGCGCGCCGGTGCGCAGCGGCGGCGTATCCTGCGCGTTCTCGGAAACAGCATCGATTGCAGCGCGGCACTCCAACACTTCAAAGCGGTTCGCCGGCACCAGTACAGCTTCGGATGGTTCATCGAGCCGGTGATTGGAGCGACCAATCCGCTGCAACAGACGCGAGCAACCTTTTGGCGCGCCAACATTGATGACAAGATCGACGTCGCCCCAGTCGACGCCAAGATCAAGCGACGATGTGCAAACCACCGCCCGCAACTTGCCGTTCGCCATTGCGTCCTCAACGCGGCGCCGCTGTGCCACATCGAGCGAACCGTGATGCAAGGCAATGGCGAGATTGTCGTCATTCGCACGCCAAAGCTCCTGGAACAGAAATTCCGCCTGGCTGCGCGTATTGACGAACACCAGTGTCGTCCTGTGCGCCCTGATCTGTGCGTAGATTTCACCGAGGGCATGGCGCGCGGAATGGCCGGCCCAGGGCAAGTGTTCCTGGGTATCGAGCATCGTGACGATTGGCTGCGCGCCGGCTCGCGCAACCACGAGGTCGGCGCGCGCATCGCCGTGCAACGGCTGCCGCACCAGGAAGCGGCATAACTCGTCGGGTTCAGCGACGGTGGCGGAAAGGCCAGTGGTTACAAGTTGCGGCGCCAGCGTAAACAGGCGCGAGAGGCCGAGCGAGAGCAAATCACCGCGCTTAGACGTCACCAGGGAGTGCAGTTCATCGAGCACCACGCGCTTGAGCGTCTCGAAAAGGAATGGCGCATCAGCGCTCGCAAGCAGAAGCGCAAGCTGTTCTGGCGTCGTGAGCAAGATATCGGGCGGGTCCCGGCGCTGACGCTGACGCTTGGAGGCGGGCGTATCGCCCGTGCGTGTTTCAAGCCGTACCGGCAATCCCATCTCCTGAACTGGAATTTCCAGATTGCGCGCAATGTCAACGGCAAGCGCCTTCAGAGGCGAGATGTAGAGCGTGTGCAGGCCCTGCAAGCGAACCAGCGCCCGGCCGGTCGAACTCAGACTGCGTACCCCGGCTCCGCGCCCACTGAGTTCCACCAGCGTCGGCAGAAACCCGGCGAGTGTCTTGCCGCCGCCGGTCGGCGCGATCAGCAGCACCGAGCGGCCGGCCTTCGCCTTTTCCAGCAATTCGAGCTGGTGTGCGCGCGGCTGCCAGCCGCGCCCTGAAAACCAGCGCGCAAAAACGTCCGGCAGGGGTCGGTGGGCGTCGAATAGATCGTGCGCGGGTTCCATGGCCCTCAGTGCCCAGCCACCACGATCAGGCCGGGAACCGGTACACCCTTTTCCGTGCG